>Ga0209514_10007669_pt1 | contig 12639 bp, 10 predicted proteins | sample Subgrocontami58m_FD_187452 | JGI IMG/M metagenome (GOLD analysis project Ga0209514, IMG submission 187452) | Subsurface groundwater microbial communities from S. Glens Falls, New York, USA - GMW37 contaminated, 5.8 m (SPAdes) (version 3) | ecosystem: Environmental > Aquatic > Deep subsurface >...
TGCTTGCGGTCAGTGAGAATCACCGGCTTGTAATCCCCCGGCGTCGGCAATCGACCCGGCGAGTCGTCACGGTCGACGCTACGGAAGATCGCCGGTTGCTCAGGTTCACGGATCGGCGGTTGATCGTCAGCTTCCAAGGATCGTTTTCTGGACATGGCCTCGCATACTACCGCGTCACCGATAAGCAGCCCACGCGTCGCGGACCATCTTCCGCCCCCCGGCGTCGATCGTGAAGTCCGTGACTCCCTCGCAGTGGCGAGGATGGGGCACCCGCCTCTTGAATCCTGGCTAATCACCAGATAGGATAGAAGGTCAGATCGGTCCCCGCGAAACGAAACAGAAGAGGGATGGGCGAACAGACCTATCTAGGGGAGAACTCTGCTATGATTCTGCGAGCACGTTTCGGGGTGGGGCCATCGAAATCTAACCTCGTACTCGTTCTAGTGTTTTCTGGGTGGAACCTGGCGCCTCGGAGCGCTTGGGCTGACGGCAGGTCTTTGCCCAAGCCGCCCGCGCGGACGTTGCGACCGCTCGGCGACGCAAATGTGTTTGCGTCCCGGGGGAAACCTCTGCGGGAGTTGCGGTCGTGTACGTCGACGATTCTGCGGTCGGCGCTAACGACGGGGCGTCGTGGACCGACGCCTTCGCTGATTTGCAGGACGGCTTGGCTGCTGCTTCCGTTTTGACGCCGCGCGTCAAGGTTCGCGTTGCCAAAGGCATCTACTACGCGGACTAGGGGGCCGTCGATCCCGCCCTCAGCTTCATCATGAGGAGCGGCGTCGCCATCGCGGGCGGATTCGCCGGCGCTGTGGTCGCCGATGGCGTCAAACGACAAGCCGCCGGACCATGCGTCATCCACAAGATTTGGAGATATCTCGGGAACCATTCGCCGGAGACAAGACATGTACACATGCCTGGCCATCTTTGGGGGCAGTTCACAAGATCGTAATAACACTCTAGGCAAAGCGCTTCGTATTTTGGAGATCCAGACCCCATCATTGAGAAAACGGCTTACTTGGACGGTGAGGACCGATGTGGGCCCTATGGGGAGCTGGCTTTACTCTGGTCCTGAAGAGGGTCTTCGCGTACCGCTGATTAGCCAATGTATCACCGATCAGGGTGCGGTGCTGGTCTACGGAGAACTTTACGGCGAGCACCGTCTTACGGACGCGGCCTCACATGTGATCCAAGTTTGGCAGCGCGACGGGGTGGATGCGGTGCGCCTCATGGACGGATCCTTTGGGGCGATCCTCGTATCGCAAGGCGGCGAAGTGACAATAGTCTCTGATACAATGGGGCGTCGGACCTTCCGCTATTTTGCATCGGGTGATCGATTATTTGTCTCCACTCACGATATCCCCTTGGTGGCGACGGGATGTTGCCCGCTGGACATAGATCCTGTGTCTCTCGCATCGGTACTGATAACCGACTCGTCGATCGGCGGGCATTGCCTCCTTCGCGGTCTCAGCTCAAGCGATCCGATGCTGGTCGTTCGATGGAAGAATCAGGTTGTAACCAGGAAAGTCGCCAGTATCATGCCCGAAGGCGAACCACTTGTTCATGGAGACATGCGGGGCTGCCGACAACTGACTGACGAAATGATCGAGGGGCTTCGCCAGCGCGTCGCCTCTATCGCTGCCAACAAGGATGCGATGAATGTCCAATTGACTGCCGGCATCGACAGCCGCGCCGGGCTCTCAATGTTACTTTCCTTGTACCCAGTGGAACGCTTGAAAGCTGTCACAGTCGGCACGGAAGATCATCTTGATGTTAGGTATGCCAAGCGCGTTGCTGCGTGCCTTGGTGTGACACACGAAATCCGACCGGTGGTTATGCCGTCGACAGAAGACTTCTTCGAAAACCTTGACATGCTGACATTCTATCGAAACGGCGACCTAAGCGCTGCTTACGCGATCGCCCCGGTGTTCCAATTCGACCCCAGGGCCATTTTGCTCTGGGGTCATGGTGGTGGCGAACTTTTTCGGCCCTACTTCTACAATCGCACGGTCTCGCGCACGCATGGATGCTCTTTGGACAGGGCTCGGGCCGTTTTGCATGGGAAACTGGGAGGCGTCAACAAACTACCTTGGCGCGACGCCTCCGTACCTGCGGAGTTTATGAAACGCCATGACCAGGTCTTCAATCGTCTTGCCAGCGTTGCTGATGATGGTTCGTTGGTGATCGACCTATACTATCTCTACGAGCGTTTCGTGCGTTGGATGTTGGGAGCCCGTGAGCCGCACGAGTACCATAGATACCATACGTTGGAAAGCCCCATTGTCACGCGGTCGAATCTGAGGTTACCGCGCCCGGTGGGTCACCACAACCGACTGCACGTTGAACTCATCCGACGCTACTGCCCGCAAGTCTATTGGCTCCCCGTAAACGGGTGGGAGTTATTGCCGTTGCAGCGAATACCAGCACTCGCAAGACTTAACAATGTTTATCGCCTGGGTCGCGGAGCTACCTTGCGCGCAATGGCCAAGATGTCGCGGACGGGCGGTCATACGCTTCACGGTGAGAGATCTAAAGTTTTGGCCGGCAGTGCATTCTTTGCCGCAATCCGGGAACGACTACTTTCCGCCCGTTCGCTCGGAGTTGAGATGTTCGGGCGCCCATTTGTCGAGAGTGTGATCGATAGGTTGCGCGCCGCGCATCGGGAAACCTATGCATTCCATGTTCTTTGCTACCTGATTACTTTCGAGCACTGGCGGGAGCAAATTGATCGCATCGCGCTGCTGGCCCGAAAGGATGCTTGAGGAGCATGGCTCGCACTTGTCTTTGCGTCATAGACGCTCCGTAACTTCTCCACCGTTTGCAATGTCCGCATTGGATAATCTGGGCAATTGGCGACATCGCAACTGTCGAGGATGTGGTTGCCGTTGCAGTCCGATTGACAATCATCGGGAACTAAGTTTGCGTCGCAATCCGAGCTGCTACCCGAGGCGAGGTCACACTTGTCGGGTACTCCGTTCTGGTTGCAATCCTGGCTTTGGCCGATCAGAATGTCGCAGTTGTCCGATTGGCAGTTTTCATTGCAGTCGTTCGCCGGGCAACCGGCCGTGTCCAGGCCCAGTTCGACGCCGGACCAGTAGGTCCAACAGTTCCAGATGACTTGTGTGCCAGTCGTCAGAAAGAGTTCGTCGCCGGGCACGTAATTGGCTCTGAACTCGAAACACTCACCGACGCCACCCGCCCACGAGGGCGACACCCAGCCGTCCGGACCCAGGTAGATCGCGAAAGTCCCCGGACTAAGAAGGGTGCCGAGCATGTCCCGTGGATAGTTGAAAAAGAGCGGTTCTCCTTCGGAGCCTGCCACGGTGGTAGGCTCCGCAAGTTCAAAGGTTTGCATAAAGGAGAACCGCAATGGCCGGAGAGTATCGGAAGGGGGCGGGTCGGGCCAGGGGTCCGCAGGTGGTCGACAAGTCAGAGGTGTTGGGCGGGCGTGTGAGCGTCGAATGGCCGGTCACGTTGGCCGAGGTGATCGGCGGCGTCGGTTCGGAGATCGAGCGACTGACCGGACAAGCGGGGCTGTTGATCATGAAGGCGGTGATGGACGCGGAGGTCGAGTCGCTGGCCGGACCCAAGAGCAAGCACGACGCGAATCGAACGCCGACGCGATGGGCGCAGCAGCCGGGCTACGTGGTGCTGGCGGGCAAGAAGGTGAAGGTGACCAAGCCGCGAGTCCGCGACAAGGACGGCCACGAAGTACCTCTCAGCAGTTATCAGCGATTTCAGTCGCCGCCGCGGCGCGAGACCAGCATTTGCAAGAAGCTCATTCGCGGCGTCAGCACGCGCAAGTATGAACAGGCCATCGACGACTTCACCGAGGGTTATGGAATCAGCAAGAGCGCCGTGAGTCGGGAGTTGGTGGCGACCACGAAGGGTTTTTTGCAGAAGTTGTGCGAACGGCGGATCGACGAGCTGGGCCGTCTGGCCGTGCTGCTGATCGACGGCAAGTATCTGTACGGCGAGTGCGTGGTGGTGGCGATGGGCGTGGATTTCCAGGGGAAAAAGCACATCCTGGGTCTGGTGCAAGGAGCCACGGAGAACAGCACGGTGGTGCAGCATCTGCTCGATGAATTGATCGAGCGCGGGCTGAATACCACACAGCGAATGTTGATCGTGCTGGACGGCGGCAAAGCGCTGCGCAAGGCGGTCCGCCAGACGTTCGGGGATTCGTCGCCGGTGCAGCGTTGCCACTTGCACAAGCGCCGCAACGTGAAAGAACTCTTGCCGCTGGAATATCAGGGCAGCGCCGATCAGCGCATCCGCACGGCCTATGCGATGAAGAACTTCGATCAAGCCAAGGCGCAGCTGGAGAAGACGGTGGATTGGCTGGAGGGAATCAATCCTTCCGCGGCGGAGTCGCTGCGTGAGGGGCTCGAGGCGGCGGGCGACCAAGGCGGGAGCTCGCCGTTGACGCTTCATCGTCTGGGACTCCCCGATGAACTGCGGAAGAGCTTCCAAGGTACGAACCTCATTGAGAGTGCGCTGAGCGTGGCGACGGACGTGGCCGGCCGGGTGAAGCGCTGGCGATCCGGCGACATGCGTCTGCGCTGGACCGCTGCGGGCCTGCTGGCAGCGGAGAAACAGTTCCGCCGCGTGCGAGGCTACAAGCTGATGCCCAAGCTCATAGCCAAACTGGACGTCGAGGCGAACGAGGTTGTCGGAGAATCGAGAGCGGCGTAGATTGCAAGAGGCCGTGCATCGGACAAAACGGAGAATCGCTCAACTTCAACTACCGCCGGGACAATCTCTGACTTTCCGATCAGATGAAGCTGCGACCCAAAAGCGCCATGGTCGCCGATGTACTTTCGAATAGCGTCTGCCAACGCCGAGCCTTGCTCTTGAACGTGGCTGGCGGAAGCCGCCGCGTCCGCGAGAAACGAATGCACCGCGCGGGCGGTCGCGAACGCGGCGCAAAATAGGTTGGTACGCCCCGTTGCATCGACGCACCGACTGGGGTCCTTTTTCAGTTGCTGCAAGGCTGCATCAGCAAGGCAGTGGGAGTCTGGGTTCGCGGCTTCCGCCCAGTCCCAGGCAACCAGGTTGGCGTCCGGCTTGACTCGCCTAATCGCAGCACCGACAGACGACATCGCGAAGTTCGGTTTATTGTGATCGGTGCCGAGGTCTGAGCAGGTCACGCCCTCATCGCCGTCAATGCTGTCCATCACACTGCCGCAGGTGTGCCCGTCGAGCGAACCGTCCCAGCCGCGGGTGAGGAGGTAGATCGGCAGATTCGGATTGATCGTGACGCCGGTGGAACCGGGATCGACGAAGCGACCGACAGTGTCGTCCCACTGCCAGAGGTGATCGAGCGTAACCGTGTTGCCAGGTTGCAAGTCTTGATCGGGCCGCGGTTGCTCGTCCGGGGATGGCGCGAAGCACGGGCCTGAAGCGCTTCGCGTCAGGTTCCAAGCGCCGGAATAAATCCCGGCGCAGACCCATGTCCCCGAGGCCGTGCAATCGGTGGAATTGAACGTTCCTGACATCGTGGCACCGGAAACGGAACCGGACACGTTGCCGATCGAATCGACGGTGGCCACGCTGCGAAATTGGACGGGGCCGAAGTAGAAGATGAACGTAAAGGAGAGCGTGTTGTCGCAATCCGGGTTCCCCTCACCAACACCGGAGGACGCGCCATTGTAGGTTCCGGCCTATGCGCCGACACACGGACGGAAGCGACAGAGATCCCCGCACAACCGGTAGCCCGCGACCACGCACTCTTCATCCCACTCCCCCGTGCAGCAGAACGAGTCCGAGGCGCAGACGAGCTCGCAGCAATGCACATCGGTGCATCCGGGGCGGTACCCAACGGCGCAGCACGACCCCGTCTCCGGGCAGGCGGGCGCGAAAACACGACCCGGCCCTTCGAAGTATTCACTGTCGCCGTCCTGGTCGTTCAGTCTGTTTGGGTGATCCGCGTGAACAACTCCCGATCTCCATCCCACAGTGGAACCCTTGGGCACATCCGCGCGGACGATGCCCGGGCATGCCAGGATGGCAATCGAACAGCCAAGCATGGTTGAGTTGGCTCTTGGCGCTTTCAGATGAGAGACGCTCACGAGCTCCGCGAGACGCCGCCGTCGCCGCTGAGCACCGGCCAAACGGTGCAGGCCGCGTTGTGGGCGATGTCATGACGGATGTCCACCCGCCGCGAGCCGTCGTTGCGCTGCGAGGCGCGGACGTTGCCGACGGTCGGCCCGGTTTGGGCGAAGGCAGTGGAAGCTGATGCCGCGAACAGGACGACGAAGGTCACGACTCGCATGAGAAGCTCCTGAATAGTGCTGCAAGCCAAATCATAGTGTAAGTCACCCGGTGCCAAGCTGCAGCGGAAAACAGGTTGAGTGCAGGATGGCTTTTCGCGGTCCGTGTGAGACGGAGCGGGCGAGAGACCTCCCTCGGTCCCTCCTTGGCAAGGGGGGAAGCAGACCGCTTGTTGGCGGTTACGCGCCACCGAGGAAGTAGAGCCGGTCGCTGGCGCTCGCGGCTCGTTTTCAGTCGCGTGCGGAAGCGCGGCGACGGGCGCCTTATTCGAGAAAATAGGGGAAAACCACCGAACCGAAGCGCACCGGAAGGCACGGGAGTGGATGGGAATCGAACCCACCAGGTGCCACGTGAATGGCACCTCAACGGCTTTGAAGGCCGCGGGACCCACCAGGCGTCCGGACACTCCCCGGAGTGGACGCCGCAACTCTATCGAGTCCTACGCCCTCCGCCACCTCCTCCGAACGGTCTATCGCTTTCGCGGGCCTCTGAGAAGTTCGTGGTCGCCCGCCGACACGTCGTAGCGCAGGATCGATCGCTCGGTGTCGAAACCGTGCAAGTTCGTTCCGGACCATTCGCGGTTCTGACGAGCACCGCTGAAGGTCAGGACTTTCGCCGCCAGTCCGAGCAAGGGCGTTGAGAAACTGTCGACGATGTCCAGGTCCGATCCGCCGCCGCAGGTATGCGCCGGGCGAAGTCTGCCGCGTGGAATGCCGCAGGTCTCGAGATAGTCGCAGTCGTCGCTGCACACACCGTCGATGCGGGCGACGCCCTTGTCGGTCCCGAGCTTCTCCCGTAGGAAATGATTGGGGATCGACACATTCCATACATAGTTGCTCAAGAGCGTCTGATCCCAGCAGCAGATGCAGCGCCGCGGTCCGGAGAACTTGCTCTCATTCTCATTGTAGATCTCGAAATCCGCCTTGGTGAGGATCGGGCCGTCTCCGTCCTGGCGAACGTCGATGTCCATCGAATGCAAAGTCAGATCGGTGTCCACCATCACGCTCACGCCGCCGCCGGAAAGCGCCGTCGAACCGGAGGCGTAGAAATCGAGCAAGAGTTGGTCAAAGTTCACGTCATACTCGAAGCCGTCCATGCCCAGTCGTCCGGGTATGACTTCGGCCGTGCAACACGTTCCGTTTGCGTCGAACGATGTGCAATCCAGAAGCGCCTCGCCCGTCGCGCCGCAATGGGCCTGGTAGGAATACGCGTTGTACTCCCACGCCCAACCTTGTGCGTAGTTCACCAACAACGCGTCGCCCTTCAGATCATTCCATCGAATCTCCTGCCAATACCCGGGCGCATTCGGATTGGCATTGAACCGCGGGTCGTGATACTTCACGGCCCACATCACCACAAAGCCGCGCAGAATGCGTGACCCGTCACTGGCGTCGAGATCCAACCGCCCCGGACCGTCTTCATCAAGAACGACAAACGGCTGACACTTGCTGCTGCCTCGCGCGGCGGACCAGAAGTGCGGCTGGTTCTTGGTCAAGTGGAATCGGCAGTCCGCCGTGTTCCACCCTGGCTCGAAGTCTTGCAGGATCGCGCCCGAACTGGAATCGACGATCTGCTCAAGCTGCATGTCGCCATTGATGAAATACGCCTGCACATCTACGCCGCCTCGATCGGCGTCATTGCTGATATCCAAGAATGCGTCTTGGATCAACTGTCCCTGGGCATTCCACTTGATCTCCACCTTGGAGAAGACCAACAGACTTCCCTTCTGATCACTAGCCACGCGCTCCAGCGGCTCCACCGTGATCGTCGATGTACACTGGGACATAAGCCAGCATTCGTCTTTCGCGGTGAACGTGACCGTGCTCGTCTTCCCGGCAGGGAAACCGCATTCCGGAGCGTCGTTCGTCAATTCCACACTTGCGCACTTGTCCTCGGCGGTGAAGCTGTCCAGCCAGCGTTTCACGTCGTCATTGCAGAACTTGTCGCCGCGCTTGACGGTGATGGGTCCCGGGCAATGCGTGATCACCGGGGGCGTGGTGTCGATGATGAAGATGCGCTGAACGCAAGACGCCAGATTGTCACAGGGATTCTCGTCGGTACCCGCAGTCACCGCAGTGCTGTTGTCCGTTGTGCCGAACTTTCGCTCGATGGTCAGCTTCGGCGGCGGCGACACACCTCCCGCGACTATGCCGCCATCCGCCTGACAGTTCCCAGGGAACTCCGTCACCGTCAGGTCGACGGGCGGATTGAGCGTGCAGTTGTCCGTCGCACTCGCCGTTCCGGGTTCATAAGGGTCGCCGCACTCGACGATGAGATCATCCGGACACATCACCACAGGTGCTTCGCTGTCGATGAAAGTGGGCAATTCGACTGTCATCGACTTGTTCGCGCACAAGTCGGTCACGGTGGCGAGAACGGTCGTTGCGCACTCCTGGCTGGACAATAGGGCGTTTCCCGTCAGGAAATCGTGCCGCGTGCAGTTGTCGCGCGCCGCCGCGAGGACCGCGTCCTTCCCCTCCATCGCGGCCGAAAGCGGATCGGGATAGCAGATCGCCAGCGGCGAAGGGTTTCCGATGATCGGCGCGATCTTGTCCACAACCGTGGCCGTGTCCATGCACGCCGACGCCAGCGGCTTGCCACAACAGTCCGAGCCGGTCAATTCGATTTTCAGATCCACACGACATTCGGTGACGCCCGACACTTCGATGGCGCAGGATACGTTCACCTTGTAGTCCGGATCGTTCGCGTCCGGGTTGTCGGAGATGGGCGCATAGACAATCATGCAGTCCGTGGCCTGATTGAACGTCACCGTGCCCGTTCCGCTGGTCTTCGTCACTGTGACCATCACGGAATCGCGGTCGACGCAGCAGTTGTCCGTAATCATCCCTGTAAACTGAACGTACGCCTCGCAGTTTTCGCCGACCTCGTAGGGTAGATCCGTCGCGTTGCACATGGCCGTCGGCGCGGTGGGATCAATCATGGTCGCGAACGGGACCGGCGCGCTGTGGTTTTGCGACGTGTCGATCGCTTCCATCTCAAACGTGACTTCGCAAGTCTGGTCCGCGGGCAATGGGAGGAAGGTGATGAGACTGATCCCCACATTGTCGCTCGCCGCCTGTGTCACCGATCCGCCTGCCGCGGCGAGCGCGAGCTGCATGTTGTCATGACACGCCGCGATCGGCGCCGGATTGGTCACCACCGGCGGCGTGCAATCCTCGACGACCACCTCGCCGCTACACATGGAGGATTCGTTATTGCCGTCGGTGACAGTGAGCGTCACCAAACGTGAGCCGATGGCGTACGGTCCAGCCGGGCTCTGGCTCGTGGTGAGGGCGTCTCCGTCCGGATCCGAAGAACCGTTGTTGATGTCGGCGTTGGCGTGAGAACCGTTGATGTCGGCGCACACCGTAACGTCCTTGCAGCGTGCGGTTGGCGGTTGACTGCCGATCACCGTGAGCACGATGGTGGTGCATTGGTAGGCCCCCACGGAGAACGGAAGGATGCCGACGCCGACACCCAAGCAATCGGCGGTGCCGTTCAGGCATGGCGGGGACGGGTCCGAAATGAAGCAGTCTCCATTCTTATAGTTCTGCGAGGTCGTGAGTTCTACGATCTCGCCACCGGATTCGACGATTACGAATGAATCACCCGCAAACGCAACATAGTCGCTGGTGAGGCCGGCACAGAACGCCGACCCGATCGCCACGTCCGTCTCCGCTCCCACGCAATACGTCAGGTAGCAGCCGTATTTTCCATTCTGCCCGTAGACGTTGCCAAGCTCATAGGAGGCGCCCGCGACTACGGCCGCGCCCGAGGTTATGCCGAAGTTCAACGTCAGGTTCGCGTCGATGGCCCCCTGGTGGACTTCCGCGCTGTAAAAAGCGAGACACGAATCTCGGTCGAGGATTGCTTCGCCGGCTTGAGGAGAGCACGTCTGGAGGAACGGAATGCATTGCAACCCATCCTTGCACGGAAAGGCGGGGCCGCAGTCTTCTCCGATTGTGCGAGGGCGCTCGCAGAAGCCCAACCCGTAGGTGAGACCCGGCGCGCACGCGGACGGCGCATCCGAACCGATGCAGCCGACGCAGCACTGGCGCTCCCCCACCCCGCCGCAGCAGCCCAGCGTGGGGCAGTTCCCGTCACCGAAGGGGAACGAACAACCCTTTCGAACAACGCAGGGGGTATGGCAAAGTGCGTCTGCTTCTATGACGTAACCTGCATCGCACGCGGTATTGCAATCCGAGTCAAAGCAACCTGTGCAGCACTGGCGCTGTCCATCCCTGCCGCAGCAGCCAAGGGTTGGGCAGTTGCCGTCGCCGCACCAGCAACCGTTGTCGCCGGCGCAATCGGCAAAGGCTGGCGACGGAATGCCAAGTCCCCAAACCAAAGGCGCAGCCATGATGAGAATCGCTGCGAAGTTCCGTGTCTTACCTAGTCGGCGTTGTTTCATCACGGTTCTCGTCGGGGTAGCCCGCCGGTGCAATCCGCCTGATCGGCCGCCAGAAACCGTTACGGATCCATCGCATCGGCTCCGGTCGCCACCGTGGAAGAGGATGCGATGAATCCAGAGCCACCTGAGGCGCCCTAGAGTTGAGTTGTGCCAAAATTGTCGATCACGATCACGGCGTGGACGAACGGAGCCGCCCCAGCGAACATCAGCCCCGCCACAATCCGCCGATGACCGCGGAAACCCTGATGACATGACTCCCCTCCCGTGAACCCAAGGCTTCGGAAACGCCGTGCTTTCAGCCCTTTGGGCAGAGAATTGCCCATTCTCACGAGAGATTACCAGACCAGGGAGAGTCTTGCAATCAGGAATCCCCGCGCACGGTCGCCCCATTTTCACCGCCGCGAGGGTCGTTGATGGACTGCGCCGAGCTACGGAAGCCCGCACGCCTGCCGGTCGCCCGTGTTGGGTGCTCCTCGAATCCGGGAGCGACGAATCCACCGCGTGCCTTTGCGCCGTCCTCGCGGGATCTCCTACAACGTTCGCAGGAACGCGACCAAGTCCTTCTTTTCCTGTTCACTCAGCTTGAGTTCCAAGACGAGGCTGAAGAACTCCACCGTGTCCTCCAGCGTCAGCAACCGGTCGTCGTGCAGGTAGGGCGGAGAGTCCTTGATGCCGCGCAGCGGGAACGTCTTGATCGGGCCATCGGCGGACGCGAGGCGTCCGTTGATCATGGTTTCCTTGAAGAAACGCTCCGCCCGCAGGTTGTGCATGAGGTTGTCGGTGTAGTACGGCGGGGTGTGGCAGGGGGCGCACTGGGCCTTGCCGAAAAACAGCCCCTGCCCCCGCATCTCACTTTCGGTTGCTTTGGCGGGATCGAGCCGGCCAAGGATGTTGAGCTTGGGCGCGGGCGGGAAGTCGAGCAGGGATTGGAACTCGGCCATGAAATGCACCTGACTGCCGCGTTCCAGAATGTTGACGCCTTTCCGCTGCGCCTGCTCGGGGTCGCCGTCGAAGTAAGCGGCACGCTGCTCAAACTCGGTGAAGTCTTCCACGCTCTTCATCGCTCGCTGCGAGCCGAAGAGGCGCTGGATGTTCACGCCGCGGAGTGTCGGCGTATCGATGCGATGACGGTGCTCGTTGGGGCGGATGTCGCCGACGGTGTGCGTGGCCGCATCCGTGTGGCCGTTGGCGTGACAGTCGAAACAGGCCACGCCTTGATGGGCCAGGAGGCTGCGCCGATCCGCGGTTGCGTTGAACTGCGCCTGCGGGAAGGGCGTAACCAGCAGCCGCAAGCCTTCGATCTGTTTCGGATTGAGGACGTCCTTGAACAGATCATGAAAGTTGCCGAGCGTGACGAGCTGTCCGCGTGACACATCGCCAAGGTCGGGTCGCGTGGTCAGGTAGATCGGCGCCGGGAACTCGGGCAGGAGATGTTGCGGAAAGTCGAAGTCGAGATCGAAGCGGGTGAGGTCGCGCCCGGTCTGGCGTTTGGTTTCGTCGATCAGCGGCTGCGGGAAGACCATGCCGCCCGCTTCATGATGGGGGTGCGGCAGCGGGAAAAACCCCGGCGGCCAGAGGGCCTTGTTCTTGATGTCGTCCGGCGAGAGGGCGGCGAGCTTTTCCCAGGTCATGTCCTTGGGCAGCCGCACGCGCACTCCTTCTTGCACCGGCTTCCCGCGCGACATGGTGACGCCCTGCGCCGGGCGGTCGGTGAGGTCGTAGCGCTCGGCCAGCAACTCCGCATGACGCTTGGCGAAGGTTGGTTTCTCCTGTTGCATGCGTGTGACCATCGTGGCGAAGTCTTCGTCGGCGGCGAGGGTCGTTCCCACACCGTAGACGAGCAAGACGGCGGCGAAAGTTCTTTTGACGGCGTTCCATGGATTCGCTAGGTGATTCCTCATGATATTGCACTCCTTTTCGTTCGAGTTCTTGGCTGCGTTCCTTGGCTGTGTCGTCTC
>Ga0209514_10007673_pt1 | contig 12636 bp, 13 predicted proteins | sample Subgrocontami58m_FD_187452 | JGI IMG/M metagenome (GOLD analysis project Ga0209514, IMG submission 187452) | Subsurface groundwater microbial communities from S. Glens Falls, New York, USA - GMW37 contaminated, 5.8 m (SPAdes) (version 3) | ecosystem: Environmental > Aquatic > Deep subsurface >...
TGTGGAGCAGCGTATCGTTGCCGATCAGGTCGGCCAGGGCCAGGGGGCCGATCGGATGATTGCAGCCGAGCACCATGCCCTTATCGATATCTTCCGCGCTGGCGATGCCTTCCTCCAGGGTATAAAAGGCCTCATTGATCATCAGGCAGAGGATCCTGTTTACCACAAAAGCGGGTGCTTCATTGACCACGATGACTTCCTTACCCAGCTTTTTTCCCCAGTCCTTGGCTGTTTCCAGTGTCTCATCGGATGTTTCGCAGCCTTTGATCACCTCGAGGAGCCGCATGACCGGCACGGGATTGAAAAAATGGGTGCCGATAAAGCGGTCGGGTCGCTTGGTGGCGGCGGCCATTTCCGTGATGCTCAGTCCGGAGGTATTGGTAAAGAAGAGGCACCGGGGAGGCACAACCGCCTCCAGCTCCGCATAAACCTTCTTCTTGACGTCCATCACTTCGATAATGACCTCCACCACCACGTCGGCATCGCCCGCCGCTTCCTTCAGATCAAGCGTCGGCTGGATCCGGCCCAGGATCGCATCCATCTCTTCCTGGGTTCTTCGGCCTTTTTCCACATCGCGGCTCAGATTTTTCCGGATCGTAGTCATGCCGCCATCGATGAAGCGCTGCTCTATGTCCCGCATGGCCACTTTGAAACCCGCCTGGGCGCACGCCTGGACGATGCCGTTACCCATCAAACCAGCCCCTAAAACACATATTTTATTGATTTCCATGTCCCTGCTCCTTCCTGTGCCTGTGAGTTATTGTCACTGTTTTTCCCCTGCACCATTCTCAGCCCCGAAGACAACGAGGGGCACCCATATTACCCATATGCCTTTGCTCCTGGCGTCCGGGGCAGGCAGACTTCCATTAAGAAACGCTCCAACATGAGTTGAGGGTCTCTGCCCGTGGAGCGCAGGGCAAGGTCCATTTGGGCCAGAGACTCCAGATGACCGACCAGGACAGCGGGAGGGAAATTCCCGGCATTCTTGAGCAGGCGAAAAAGAACATAGGGATGTTGGCCGGAGAGGACGCCCGGACCTTCTTTGTCTTTGCCGCCCCAGGCCTTGATCGCCGGAAAGACGCTGCTCTGAAACCGGCTGTAGTCCATATTGGTTTTATAGGATGCCAGCTTCCCGGACTTAAGAAGGAGCTGGGCATAGAGCAGCAACCGGATCTCCCTGGTCAACATCTTCATAATGACCAGATGGTGGATGCCCTGTTCCAGCAAATCTTTCAAGATAGCCAGCGCCTGCGGCACTTTCTTCTCCACCAGGGCGGCCGTTAATTCAAAGACCGTATCTGCCTTGCTTTTCCCGATAACCGCTTCTACAGCTTCCACACCTATTTCCGCAGCCTCGCCGGTGTAGGCGGCCAGCTTTTCCAGTGCCCCCATGGAGTCCCGGAGGTCAAAGCCCGTTTTGCCACCCATGGCCTCCCAAGCCGCTGCGGTCAATCTTTTTCCCCTCCGGCTCAGGAATTCCTGTGCCGTCTCCAGAAGCAGGAACTTTTGTTTGGCCTCTCCCTTAACCTGCGGGAAGTACAGTACCTTACCCAGGGCGGCTATTTGCTTGAAGGCCTGCTTTCTCTTATCCACCACCTGGGCCGTCAAAATCAGGTGATTGCCGGGCGGCAGGCCGCCGGCAAGAACCTTGGCCAAACCTTCCCAATCATCGGCTGCCGCCGCTGTTTCGAGCCCTTCTTCGGCGCAAAGTTCAACCGCCTTCGGGAGCCACGATTCCCTGTCTTCACCGCTATCGCCTTCCACAGTTTTCTGCCATTCTTCCGCAGTAATCCTTTTCCAGCCATCATCCCGGAGGTCGACCAGCTTCCAGCCCGTGAGCTTGAGAAATTGGGCAAAGTCACCGGCTGCCTGCCGGGGACTTTTTTCCAGCGCTTCCCGAATTCTCCGGATCAGGCCCGGTAAAACTTTTCTGGTTTGGAAAAGGGTCGTGTTCTTTACCAGGATAACCTTACGACCCGGAAGAAGCGGCACGGTGAGTAACGCCTGGCAGATAGCGGCAATACTTTCCTGCCCTCCGGCCACGGAAAAAAGATTCAAGTCCCTGTCCGCGGGAGGAAGGAGAAGACCGACTATTTTATTCAGGGCTTCCTGGACGAGGTAGTCTTCTTCTCCATAAATAAGGTAGCAGGGCGCAACATCCCCTTGCTGGATGCTGCTCAGAATCTTGGACAGGCTTTCTGTACTGTCGCCCATTTGAGTTTCCATCTGCCGGCTCACATATTAGTAAGTGGAAATTTTTTTGCGTATTTTGTGGAAAATAAAATTTCGTTAACGCATTTATCCTGCTTTGCAGGACTTATCCCGTTTATCGGGGTTAGGTCGGAAGAATTTTTTCGAAGGGGATCAGACAATGACGTATTTCTGAATATATCTTACCACTTCCTCAGGATCATCAATAATCTCGATAAGGGACAGGTCATTGGCGGATATCTTGTTCTCCCGCAATATCGTATCCTTTATCCAGTCAATCAGCCCCCGCCAGAATTCACTGCCCATAAGTATGACAGGAAAGCTCTTTATCCGTTTGGTCTGCATCAGGGTCAGCGATTCGAACAACTCATCAAGGGTGCCGAAACCACCCGGCAGTACCACATAAGCCATGGCATACTTGATAAACATGACCTTGCGGATAAAAAAATACTTGTATTCGAGACTTACATTGGCATAGGGGTTGGGTTTCTGCTCATAGGGGAGACGGATATTCATCCCGACGGATTTGCCTCCCGCTTCCATGGCGCCCTTATTGCCTGCTTCCATGATGCCCGGACCGCCACCGGTAATGACGCTGAATCCCTCTTCCGCCAGTCGGTGGGCAAGATACTCCGCTTTCCGGTAATAGGGATCGTCCGGCTTGACCCGCGCCGACCCGAAAATAGTTACCGCATTGCCCACTTCAGCAAAAGATTCAATCCCTTCAACAAATTCGGCCATAATTCTGAAGATGCGCCACGACTCTTCGATAGAAAGCGAATCTATCAGGTATTGTTTTTCAGCCAAATCTTGCCCCCTGATTAAATTGATCGAAGGCGCTAAAGAAAGCCTTTCGCCGAACTAAACTAGAACGGGATAAGTCCTGCAAAGCAGGATAAATGCGTCAACGAAATTGCTTCCCACCGGAAAGCAATTTCTAACTTACTAAAAAGTTCTCCGCCTTTGTACCTTGGCCAGTCTCCTCCTGGCTTCGATGGCTTTGCGCTTCTTTTTGACAGAAGGTTTCTCGTAAGCCCTACGCACCTTCAACTCCTTGAAGAGGCCGCTTTTCGATAGTTTATTCTTCAGAACTTTTAAGGCTTTTTCGATATCGTTATCAAACACTTTTACTTCCAAACCGATTACTCCTTTCTTTTATGATGATTAGGGATGGTTACTGGATCGTCCAGACATAAAAAAAGGGCAGTACGGCTCCGCAACTGGTTCAGTGCCGTCATCTACCCTTTCACTGTGGCAAATATCTTAAATCACGCTCCTCACTTGGCGATAATACGCTCTAACGCTCCTAAAAATACTTCGTTTTCCCTCTGGGTCCCCACCGCTACCCGCATGCAGTTTTTCAGGTGTCCGCTGTTGGGAAAATTTTTGATCAGAATCCCCTGCCTATACAAATTTTCGTATACACGATCCGTATCCAAAAGGCAATTAAAAAAAATGAAATTAGCAGCGGAAGGATAGGGCCGAATACCGGGCAGCTGTTGCAAGTCATGAAAAAGTTTATTTCTTCGCCCGACAATTTCCGCCGCCTGCTCCAGAAATACCCCCTCGTGGTCCAGATAGAAACCGGCGGCCACCTGGGATAAGGCATTAAGATTATAGGGAAGCCTGACCTTGTTCAGCTCCTGCACCAAGGGCGGCGCAGCAATCAAGAAACCGATCCGCAGTGCCGCCAAGCCGATCTTTGATAAGGTCTTCAGAATGGCCAAATTTTCGTACTTGTCCAGGAGGGGGAGAAAACTTTGTTCCGAAAAATTACCGTAGGCTTCATCCACTACGACCAGTCCAGGGGCCTTCTCCAGCAACCTTTCCATTTTAGACCGGGAAAAACAATTACCGGTGGGATTGTTCGGGTAGCTCAGGAATATCAGCCCTGGCCTATGAGTCTCTATCTGCTCCAACATTACAGGCAAGTCGAGATCGAAATCACCGTCGAGAGGCACCTCCAGGACCTCATGCCCGTTATTCCGGGCACTGATCCGATACATGGCAAAGGTGGGAAGAGGCACCAGGACATGGGTTGCGGCCAGGGCGTTACAGAGAATTTGAATCAGCTCGTCGGAACCGTTGCCAACCATGAGCATAGTGCCGGCAACGCCATACTTTTCCGCAAATCTACCCAACAGCGTGGTTGAGCCCGCTTCCGGGTAACGGTTGAGCTGCACCCGGCGGAGGGCGGCCATGAGTTCATCGTGGAGTCCGGAGGGCAGAGGCAGAGGGTTCTCATTGGCATCGAGTCTGATCGGGGCCGTTAATGTCTCGGCCGCATAGGCCTTCTGTCCGCGCACCTCACTTTTAATAAGATCAAAAAGCTGCGTCTGCAATTAGTACCACCTTTAGTAAAATTGGAAATTGCTTCCCGGTGGAAAGCAATTTCGCTAATGCATCAGCAAGTTATAATTTGCTTACGAGTAGCATATTTGTTAACGCGCTTATCCCGCTTACCGGGCCTGACTTCAGTCCACATCGGCTTCCTCTTCCGTTTCCTCAACCAGAAATTCATGGTATTCCCGTAAGTCCAGAAGGTCATCCAATTCTTCCTGGCAGTCCATTTCCACAACTATCATCCAGCCCGTATCGTGGGGGTCGCTGTTGACAATTCCTATGTCGTCCAAAAGATCTTCATTGACGTTCACAACCTCGCCGCTGATCGGCGAAATTAAATCTATCACTCCCTGGGTCGCGGCCTCGATAGTGCCGAACGGTTCATCCCTTTCCAAATAGGTCTCGGGCTCCGGCAATTCAATGGAAATTGCCTCACCCATTTTTTCCTGGGCATAATCGGTAAGGCCGACAGTAACAAAATGGCCTTCCACCCTCACCCACACATGTTCGCGACTGTACAACAAATCATCCGGAAATACTTTCATCGCCCATATCCTGTATTATTATTTTAGTAAGTTAGAAAAAAAATTTATAAGACAGTTAGGTCCTTGGGCACTTTGCTCAAAACCTCACAATCATTCTCGCGCACCAGAACCATATCCTCAATTCTGATCCCCCATTTGCCGGGAAAATAAACCCCCGGTTCAATCGTTACCACCATCCCGGCTTCCAATACTGCCTTGGAAGGCGCTGCAATTCGCGGCGGCTCATGGACATCGAGTCCGGTACCGTGACCGGTGCCGTGCGAGAAAAAACGTCCCAATCCCGCCGCCTCGATGTGATCCCTGGCGATGCGATCGATCTCAGCGCAGGCGACACCCGCCTTTACAGCCGCCAGCGCCTGATCATGAGCCGCCTTGACGATCCCGTACGCCTCCTGGAACGGGGCCGAAGCCTGGCCTAAGACAAAGGTACAGGTCTCATCGGAATGATACCCTTCATAAACGGCGCCATAATCCATTACCAGGGCGTCTCCCATCGCCAATAGTCTCGACCCGGGAGCGGCGTGAGGCAGCGCCGAATGCATTCCCGAGGCAGTAATGGTCGGGAATGATACGCCTCCGGCACCGTTTTGCCTCATGCGGTATTCCAGTTCCAAGGCAACATCCCTTTCCTGCATACCCGGCCTGACATCTTTCAGGAGCGCCAGCAGCGTCCTTGAGGCAATTGCCGCTGCCGTCCGCAGGCTGGCAATTTCCCCATCATCCTTTACAGCCCTGATGTTGACCAGGTCACCGGCCAATGGCTGCAGGCGGACGGCGGAAACTTTTTCTTTCAGCTTCCCGTAGGTTTCAACGTTGACCGCCGCGGCCTCGAACCCGATATTCCTTAGCGACTCGCCGGCCAGGACTTCGGCAATCCCCTCAACCTTCTCGCGATATTGAAAAACTTTCGTCCCGCTTGTCTCTTCGCCGGCCTGGGTGGTGTAGCGGCCATCGACCATCAGCACCGACCGGTCGCGTTCCAGGAGGTACGCCCCGTCACTGCCCGTGAATCCCGTAAGATATCGAATGTTCTGCAGGTCAAGAAAAAGCAGAGCATCGAGGTCGTCTGTCAGCAAAGTCCGGCCAACGCGGGACCTCCGGTCGGCAAGCCTTGACGCTTTAGGCAGCATGGCCTCTCATCCTCTCTATGTTTTGCAGCCAGCGGTTTAATTCTCTAAGGACGGCGCCGGACTTCGGCAATGCGAGTTCGTCCGCCGGCAGTACCTCGCCACTGCCCCGAATTTCTCTCAGCAGGGCCAGAGCCCGCTGATTAGTTTTATCCTCTTGGAGGATTGATTCCAACATCTCGGCCGCAACGTCCGGATGGCCTTGCTTCAGGTACAGTTGGGCCATCGTCACCGATTGCAGACCGGGAAATGAAGGCCGGGCTGCACTTTCTTCCTCCGGTTCTTCTGCCGGAACGATATCTTCGACGCGCGGCGAAGACAGGGCATGGATTTTTTTTGTTACCTCCCGGGACATTTCCCCTTCGGGATTCAAGGTCACAAATCTGCGGTAGAAGGTAACTGCCTCCTGGTTAAGGCCCGATTGACGGCAAATGTCACCCATCCGGGCATAGATCTGTGACATGCCAAAAATGGCTTCATCGATCTCCTGCAACATCTGCTTAACGTTATCCAATTTGCCCAGACGGGTCCAGGCATGGCAGACTACTACCCTTGCTTCGGAATCATGGGGAAAGCGGCTCAGCCAATCCAGAGCCAGATCCTGCGCCGCCGAATATAATTCCTGCGACAGAAGGGATTCTGCCTTGGCCAGGAAGACATCTTTTTCACTGTTCTCGCCGGCAGCCATCTTTCTCCCGTCCGTACAAAGAATTGTTAGTAAGTTAGAAATTATTTTCTGTGCTTTTCTACCCCTCAAGGGAGTACTGAAAAGAGTGGCAGAAAATAACTTCGTTAATGCACTTATCCCGTTTATCGGGGTGGATAAAACATGTTAATTTTACGGCGGACATCGCGAAACGGCCGCACGCTAACACAGCTTTTTAGAAAGTGTCAAGCAGGAAATTAGTAGAATCTTAAGCGCGATTTCAGAAACATTTTCTGAGCTTAGTGGGGATATTGTGCCGCTTGACAAATTGTTTTAATCTGCACTTGCCGTTGATAAGTTAGAAAATAGCCCGTTCATCGGGGTCAGGACATGTGCTTCTTCAAAAGGTCCAGATCGTGGATGATAATGGAATTCCGTGAAGTCGATATATAACCTTTGTCGCGGAGGACCTTTAATTCCTTGTTGATGCTCTCCCGGGAAACGCCGAGGATGTCCCCCAGTTCCTGCTGAGATATTTTCAAGGTAAGGGCAGGCGATTCTTCCCTGCCGCCTGTGATCGATTCAGCCAACTCAACGAGTTTGTTGAGCAAGCGGGCCGATAGATTCAGGAAACACATCTCGGCCAATAATTTGTCGGTTCGGCGCAATCTCATGGACAATGAAGAAAGCACGGCCCGGACAGCATTGTCGCTGCCTTTCAAGAAAGCAAGAAAGTCCTTCCGATTGAGGGCATAAAGTTGAGAATCTTCCAAGGCAATGGCATCGGCGGAACGGGGTAAATCGTCCAGCAGCGCCATCTCTCCCAAAAATTCACCCTCGCCGAGGATCGCCAGCGTCACCGTATCCGCCCGCCGGGAGACGGATATCTTAATGCGCCCCTGCAGGATTATATATAACGCCGTCCCTTCATCGCCCTGCCGGAAGAGCACCTCTCCCTTTCTCAGGCTATTTCGCCGCAACAGGCTTGTCAGACGCTGCTGATCGATCTCGGCCAGGGATGCAAAAAGGGGAATTTTTTTTATTATATTTATTGGTGTAACCACCGGCCTCCTCCCTCTGTGAGGCATATCACATACGAAACGTGAAGCAGTTCACATAGTTAAGTGTCATACTCCTTGACGGTAAGATAATCTATCTTTATCCTGGATGCAAGTAAAATTACCAGGGAGAAGAGATTTATGAAAGAGGGAGAAAAGACAGTGAGGAATGGTTTTTCTCTCGTAGAACTCATGATTGTTCTTACAATTGTAGGAATCTTGGCCGCCATTGCCACGCCCAGTTATCAGACTTTTATGGCCCATAGGCGTTTGAACGGGGCAGCGCGACAAATCATGTCGCACCTGATGCTGGCCAGGCAGCGGGCGGTCACCCAAAATCATCAATGCAAAGTATTTTTTGATGCCGGCACTCATTCCTACACAATCCTGAGCGACAGCGATAACGACGGTACGGCCGATACCGGCGAAAGAACTGAGGTAAAAGACATTCGGCAGAATTATGACGATATTTCTTTCAGCACTACTGCCGATCCGATCTTTTACCCTCAGGGTACAGCCGCCTCCGGGATGACGGTGACCATCACCAGCGCCGGGATTGGTTATTCAAAATATGTCAAAGTGGCAGCAACCGGGCGGGTGAAGATCGATGATACGCCCTAATCACAACCCCGATAAACGGGATAAGTCCGGCAAACAGGCTAAATGTAAATGCGTCAATGAAATTAAAAGGGGCGCCCCCTCTTTTTATCCCGCCGGCAATCGGGGCTTTACGCTGATCGAAATAGTAATTGCTGTCTTCCTGATCGTTACCGCCCTGGTAGGACTCACTTCCACGACGGTAATCGCCATCAAAGGAAATTCCTTCAGTAAAATGATGACGACAGCCACGACATTGGCGCAGGACAAGATGGAGGAACTGAAAAACAGGAGTTATACGAATATTTCTTCCGGCGGGCCGGAAGTTGTTCAGACAAGCTATACCCGGAGTTGGACTGTCGCCACCGACTCACCCGCGACCAACATCAAAACTATCGGCGTTACAGTGGCCTGGTCATGGCAGGGCACAAGCCATAGCGTCGTTTTGAACAGCATGGCGGGCAATTAGCTTTAGTCAGTCAAAAAATTATTTTCTGCCTTTTTGGGGGGGAGAAAATAATTTCGTTAACGCAGTTATTCCGTTTAGCGGGGTTCAAGACGAGGGGATTTTATATGGACAGGGATCGTTCGCAGAAAAAGAGGGCCGCTTTGTTGACGGCGATTGATTATGAGAAGATGCGCGGTTTCTCGCTGTCAGAGCTGATGGTCGCCATGGCCGTGGGATTAGTGGTCTTGGGTACCGCCTACAATATCTTCACTGTTCAGAATAAATCCTTAAGCAACCAGGAGCAAATAGTAGAGATGCAGCAAAGCGTCAGGGCCGCTATGGATATGATCTGCCGCGAAGCGCGAATGGCGGGGTACAATCCCGCCGGGGCAACATTTGCCGGTGTTACGGTTAATGTTTCACAACTGGAAATAAAGACCGACCGGGACGGCGATGCCATTATCAGCGCCTCGGACGATGTCACTTACACTTACGATTCGGTAAACCTGCGGATTAACAAAACCACCAGCGGGACCACTGAACCGCTGGCCGAAAACATTGAAGCATTGACGTTTCAATATCTGGACGCGGCGGGAAACGTAACGACTTCCAGTGCCGACGTCCGCATGATCAGCATAACGATCACCGGAAGGACCGCTCTGCCGGATCCCTTATATCCTTTAAACAGCGGCTATCGAACCTATATGTTGACAACCAATATCGTACCAAGAAACCTTTCTATTTAATCGAGGGAGACAGGCCATGTGCGAACCAGTGCGGCAAGAAGGGATGGCAAATCAGCGGGGGATAGTTTTAGTGGTCTGCCTGCTCCTGGTTGTCGTTTTGCTGCTTCTCGGCGCCACCGCCATCATGACCTCGACGACGGATTTAAACATTACCGGCAATTATAAAACCAGCGTGCAGGCCTTTTATACCGCCGAGGCCGGCATTATAGAAGCAATGGGCCGGCTGAGGGGAGCAAGTACCGCTGCCAATTATGCCGGCGATCCCGCCGCGGCTCCGGAAGTGTGGTGGTCGGCCTACCTCCTGACGTCGAATTCCTGGCAGACCTCCCAAGACCCTGAATACAGTGGCAGCTACCAGAATTTCATCCCCACCTCATCTTCCCATACCAGCACTGCCATAACCGCCAACAGTCTCCAGTCAGCCATACCCTACTTCGCCAAGATCAGGCACAAAAGAGAGTTTGACGCGGAACAGGAAGGCCATACTACCACATCCGCCCATTATTTCGATAATGACGGGAATACAGGCACGCACACCGCCTCATCACCGGGACGCATCATTTACTACGGATACGGCAATTCCGCCTCTCCCACGACAGCCCTGCAGTTCAGCTCCCCGGCCGGCACGACTACTCATAGACCGGTGGACGTGACAGCCTACGGAAGGGTGGGTTCCAGCTTGAAAAGAATAAGGGCCGAAGTTGTTCACACCCCCGGGCCGGTTATTGTCAGTGCCATCTATGCCAAAGGGAATATTACCGGAAACGGCAGTGCCCTGACCATCAACGGAAACGATAACTGCGGCACAGTTGCGGCCAAACCGCCCACGTATAACCAGACACCCTCCACGACTAATCCCAACGGTACCCCAGTCATGGTACCGAACCCCCCGGGTCCGCAACAGGGACCTCTGGATATCGACATCGCCGCCCACGTCAATAACTTAAAGAATTCCGCCACGGTGATCATCACTGAAGATCAGACCGGCCTCACTTATGGAAGCAGCACCGACAGCGTAACCTGTTTCTCCAACACGGATCAACCTTATAACGTGAATGGCTTGAAGATGCAGAATATTCAAGGGTTTGGGACCTTGCTGGTGGAAGGAGACCTGGAACTGGGCGGTAACTTTAACTGGGACGGACTGGTTTTATGCACCGGCGTCATCACTTTCAATGGGGGAGGCGCGGGCATAAATATCAGAGGAGCGGTGCTGGCCAATCAGACGGTAACAATCAACGGCAGCCTCGACATCAGATACGACAGTTGCATGATCGAAAAAGCTTTAAATAACCAAGCGCCGCAAATCCTCAACTGGCGGGAACTCTATTAACTCTATTGACCTCTTTCCTTGAGGACGTCAGCCGCTTTATTACCCATAACGGAAATCTCCAGGAGATGTTCATCGTAGATGTGGCCTAACCGGCTGGCCAGTACTTTATCCCGGAAAGCCCGCAAATCCTTTATAAAGGCATATAGTTCCTCGGTTGGCATGTTGTCGACCCTTTGAAAGCGCTCCTGCAAGAGGCTAAATTCCTTCACGAAGCGCTGATCTTCATTACTACCGCCTTTAGGAAGCGTTCCCGTTGTTAGCGGTTTGACGGCGGCAGCCGGCTCCGGCCTTGCCGGCGCGCCGGGCGGCGACGGCGGTCCTTCAGGTGCGACTCCACCCGTTGAAACTATCGATGATTTTTCTATTTTCCTGACATACCTCTTCTCGATGCCGACAAATCCCCCCATGATGTAAAATCTTATTTGATTGCCTTCCTGCGCATACCAGGGAGTCACAAACTCCGCACCGGTATCAAGGTGGATAATGAAGGCGGCGTCACTGGCAACGGGAAACGTTGTAATCAGAACAAGTATCGGTAACAGCAAGATAAACTTCTTCATTACAGGAATCCTTTCCCCTACGGTGCCCGACGATGGCTGAGGACCTTAGCAGCCCCGGAAAATCCGGGGCCGCTAACAAGTTTTCTTTATTATTGAATGACAATTATCACTGGCACCCTGATCGTGCCCAGGAATCCATCCTGTACGGTGATCACGTCATTGAAGACAGTACCGCTGGCGACACCAGCAGGCGCCGTAAAGCTGTACGTGCCGCCCGCCAATGGAATGGAGGAAAGGGGAGACAGGGCAGTGGTGTAGGTAGTACCTGCCAGCGAGGAGTTGAAAAAGGGTAGATTGTAAGTTATCGTACCGCCTGTTGCAACAGTAAGTTCAATATTGTAATTTGAAGGCGGCAGAATACCCGATTCGCCCTCTACTTTTTCAAAGGGCAGACTGAATGTTACAAAAGACGTAGTTTCCGTGCCGCTTACTACAACACTGGCCCGCAGCCGATCCCGGATCCAGACGGCGGATTGCTTCGGATAGGTGATGAAGAAATTGCCCAAACCGTTCTCGTCGGTTTTCACCGTGGCCGGCACGGCGCCGGCGGCGGAATTGGGGGGATCGAGAATACCGTTCCGGTTGACGTCCTCCCCGGCATCCTTAAACATGTTCTCGTTGAGATCTTCATTCCCGAAGGTCCCCGTAACGTAAGGAGCAAACTTTTCCTTCTCCGGATCGGGGTCCTTATCGTACCAAAACCCGGAAGAATACCGTGTCGGCCACACGCTAAGGGAAACGATACTTCCCGGAACGGCGTTGCCGTTGGAATCCGTGACCTGCACAACCATGGGCAAATTGTAGGTAGTACTATCGGCATTAACAACAATCTTGCTCCCCTGCCCGATAACCACCGATCCGGGGGTGCCGCCAATGACTATTTTGGTCGTTGCCGAAACAGCGGGAGGGCCGACCCCTAAAACCGTCGCCTGCACGAGTACGCCGTTGGCGTCCGAGGGCAATGTGCCGGAGGTAAAGGTCGTGGTGGCGGTCCCCGTGCCATCGGTAAAGACGATGACCGG
>Ga0209514_10007675_pt1 | contig 12636 bp, 16 predicted proteins | sample Subgrocontami58m_FD_187452 | JGI IMG/M metagenome (GOLD analysis project Ga0209514, IMG submission 187452) | Subsurface groundwater microbial communities from S. Glens Falls, New York, USA - GMW37 contaminated, 5.8 m (SPAdes) (version 3) | ecosystem: Environmental > Aquatic > Deep subsurface >...
AATCCAAGGGACGCAATACATGCAGCGACTGCTATTGGGCAAAACGTAACTGAATTTGTTACAGACGACAAAGACTTCTATGTGGTCAAAGAACTAAAGATAAAACCACTTTAATCAGCCTTTCAGCCCCAGCTGGCGCATCATCGAAGCCATGTCTCCTCTTTTCAGCTTGTTTGGGTTGAAGTTCTTCATGAGCTTCTTTGTTTTACTGTAATTAGCCAGAAGCTCCCTTACATCGCTTTCCCTGCAGCCTGATCCTGCGGCTATGCGTCTTATGCGCGAAGAATTTATTATATCAGGGTTGCTCTTTTCTTCTGTGGTCATGCTCTGTATCACAAACTTCCATTTTTTCATCTTTTCGCCCTGGGCATCTACATTGCCGACTTTTTTTGCAAACTTGCCAAAACCTGCCATTTCTATTATCTGGCTCATAGGGCCCATTTTCTGCACGCCCTCTATCTGACCATAAAAGTCTTCCAGGGTAAAATCGCCTGTAACCATTTTTATGGCCTTTTTTTCGTCTATGGATGTTTTTGCCTTTTCCAATAATGTTTCCAAATCGGGCATTCCCAAAATACGAGCCATGTATTTTTCAGGGTCATACTGTTGCAGGTCTTCCACTGTTTCGCCGACTGTTATAAATTTTATTTTTGCGCCTGTTGCATGGCAGGCTGTTAAAGCGCCCCCGCCCCTTGCTGTGGCATCGGTTTTTGTAACTATAACATCTGTAATATTCAAAGCGTCATGAAAAGAAGATGCCTGCTTCTTTGCAGCCTGTCCAATATCTGCAGGTATAACCAAAATCTTTTCATCTGGCTCTAATATTCCATTTAGGTCTCTTATTTCATCTATTAGGTCTTTTTCCAATGCATTCCTTCCAGACGAGTCTACAATTATTACATCAGCCTTAATGACATGTAAAGCATTTTTTAGGACTTTTCTTGGGTCTTTTTCAAACTTTTCCCCGTAAAAAGGCACATCTATTTTTTGAGCCAGCTGCTGCAATTGCTCATAAGCTGCAGGCCTTATGGTATCACAACAGACTAAAGCAGACTTCAAGCCTTTCTTTTGATAAAATCTTGCAAGCTTGGCTGCGCTGCTTGTTTTGCCCGCCCCATACAATCCAGCAAGCAATATTTTTTTAGGTTTTAATGATACATCGCTTTTCTTTTCGCCAATTATCCTGACAAGCTCGTCATAAACAAGTTTTATAATATGCTCTTTCCTTGTCATTGCCTGCGGCAATGGGTCAAATGCATGTTTTCTTATGTTCTCAGTCAATTCTAGCACAAGTTTTACGTCCACGTCTGAGGAAAGCAGAGCTCTTTGAATGTCTTTTATTGCGTCCTCAACAGCAGACTTGTCCGCTGTTCCCATAGTCAGCTTGTCAAAGGCTTCTTTTAATTTTGATAACATAATATCACTCAATAATATTCAATTCACAAGTTTTTAACTGTCAAAATAGTTTTAGAACTGCTGCAGAAAGAAGTTTTAAAGTCTGTATATAACGGGTAGAGATGAATAATAATACAAAGGCTATTGAAGAGTATTTGAAATATGAAGGCGATTGTGCGTGGGATAAATTGGTGCAAAGCGTGCCCAATGCAGCAAAGCTTGCAGTAAAATTATACCCGCCCAAATTTTTGCCGCGTCCTGGAGGCAGCGAGTATGTGCCTGATGTGGCTTACATAAATTATAGCAGGGCAAAAACAGCCATGGGAAAACCAAAAAAGACTTGTATGTTGGATGGGGTAACATTTTATCAGGCACTGCGTAACGATTTATATCATGAATCTACACACCACCTTCAGTATTTGACTTGTTGGAAATTGGGGCAATACACCGATGCTGAGGAAGGGGTCGCCAACTTATGCACATTCAAAGCATTGTCTGAAAATGACATGAACACATGCGCTGAATTTTTTGCAAGCAGGCTGCTTGCTACTGCAGATTTTCGCAAAATTCGCGGGCGAAGCGTTGTGAGCCTCCCTTTTGGTTTGAGGCGTACAAATGCAGCGCCCATGCTAAATGTAATACTAAGATATCCTCGCGGATTTGTAACTGCGTGCAGAGTTTTTGAAGCCATTGGAGAAGATTCTTTGTACGGCATGTTCCGTTTGCCTTTTGAAAATTTTGAGACTGTTCAGCATTATCTAGAACGGTTTCACACTGCAAGCAAGGGCTCTGCAGAAGAAAGTTTTAAAGGATAATTGACAAAGAAAATGAACAATGTCAAAGCGAAGAATAAGGCAGTATGCACTGGAGATTGCGGGCGCGTGTTGGCAAGATGTGGAAACGTACCTGATAACCCCGGAAATACGCAAACGGATGCGTTTCAAAAGCATGCCAAAGATCATGCTTGTACAAGAACTGAAACATGCATCATATGATGTAAATAAGACAATGCTCCTGCCAGCATTTGATGTTGAAAATGCATTTTCTGGAGGGATTGGAAAATTTTATGGCGGCAGCACTGAACATGAGATATGGCTCAAAGAATGCATGTACCATGAGAATGTGCATCATATTCAGAATGCGCTGCGCTGGCATGACATGTACGAACAGGCATCAGAAGCAACAGCAGACCTTGCTTCTGCAGTTGTTCTAGCAGCAAAAGTATCTGCTGAGCGCGCACAATACGTCTGTTCAAAACTTCTGGATGATGCGCGCGTGTATGGCAAAAGAACAGGCGACATAAGACGCCCGCTTGGCATGTCACGCGTCAGAACAAAGGGCAGGCATATGGAGAGACTGTATGCTTCAGGATTTCCGACAGCCTACCGCGCTTATGAACAACTAGGAATGGAACCCGTTCTGCTTTATCCGTTCAAAAATGATGAAGACGCTGATTCTTACATTGAGCGTGTAAAGCACAAGATGGCACGCGGATAGCTTACCGCATTATCACAACGCCGTCATTGTGTTTGGGTTTTCTGAAACGCGGCTTGAATTTTTTAATGGCAAAGATGGTAGTAATGATTATGATAATAATCGCCGCAATCATGGCTGCTGTTTCTAAAGATATTGGACTTGTAATTGTGAATCCTGTTGCAGGCGATGTTATGTTTGCCGCCTGGTTATTTGTTTCATTTATTGACGTTTCTGTCTGGTTTGTTTGATTCAAAGTTGGATTTGAAGACTGGTTTATTTTATTTGTCTGATTTACTTTAGGCGCTGGTTTTGTTGTATTTATTTGTTGTTGTGTGTTCTGGTTATTGCTTTGCTGGCTGCTGCCAGGCGAGCTTTCTGATACAGTAACAGTAAAATTAATTGATTTTGAATTAGCATTGCCAGCGCTATCTTTTGCAAATATTGTTATTCTATTGAAACCATTTGCTGCGGTTATTGTTGCATTTAGACATCCAGGCAAGTTTGCTGTAGCTCCGTTTATCTCATAAGAGCATATTGCATCCGCTGACGTTACAAAACTTAGCAAAACAGAAGCTGATGAGTATGTTGTATTAACAGGCGAATTAACTGTCAATGACGGCGGAGTAGCGTCTACAGCAAAGGAAACTTTTGAGCTGTTTATGAAGTAGCTGTTATTTGCAAATATCTGCAGGAAATAGCTGCCGTCCGCTAGCGATAGGGTTGTATTTGTGCAATTTTCCAATGATGTATTAGGCCCGTTGTTTAAAGAATAGAAGCACTGCAGAGAAGTTTGATTAACAAATATTGTATAATTCAGCATTATGCCTGGAGTTGTATATGTTGTGTTCGCAGGGTTTTGTATGAATAATGACGGGTAATTTTCCGCGTAATTAATTTTGAAAGCAACAGATGAAACGTTTACATTGCCTGCGCTATCGTTTGCCCATAAATTCAGAACATGGTCACCTGGAAGGAGGTTTGATACTGTTATATTTGTGCAATTTGCAATTGTTGAATTTGTCCCGTCCAAATCCCTTACACAAACTGATGTTTCTGATACAGAGTAGTTCAGGTATACGGATGATGTGTTGTAAGTTGTATTTACAGGAGATGTTATGTTTACGGATGGCGCCTTTGTGTCAATAGTAAATGCGATAGTCTCAGAGCCTGTATTGCTTAGAGTGTCGTTTGACCATAGGCGTATTGTATGATTTCCATCATTTCCACCCATTGTCTCATTCTGGCAGTTTGGAAGTGTTTTGTTGAACGTTGTGCCTGTTTCATTAATCCATTCCATCGTACACAGTGATATGCCTGTTATATCACCTAATGTGAAATTAAATGAAAATATATTTGCATTGACAAACTTCTGCGGTGATCTTATCAATATTACAGGCGGCGTGTTATCGATGATTATACTTCTAGAAAGATCATTTATTGTGCCGTTTGTTGAACTGTTTATGAAATAAGTAATTGTCACATTTACTGTATAATTCCCGTCGGTTAGATTGTCGCCATCGCATTGATTAGACGTGCCTTTCCAGTTGCATGATAATGGCCTGAATATATTAGTGGTGTTTGATGCGGTCCATGCACTGCCTGGTGCAACTTTTTGGCCTGTTGAGTTTAAAATTTTTACATTCCAGTCGACGCTTTCATTGGCTGTTATGTTTATCCTAAGGCTGTCTGCTATTCCTGGAGTTGATTGCGGCGAAATATAAACAATTGTTGAATTTGTAGAGTTGCCATCTATGATAATTTTATAATCTGTAATCGAAGGCGCAGCAAAAACTACCGATATTATGAAAAGAAAGCTTATAGGCAGCAATTTTAGCATGCAATACTAATGCCGCAAAAGAATTTATTTTTCTTTTTCAGAATTTATGTGCTTGAAAAGCATTACAAATGCGCTATGTTCCAAGCTTAAATACTTTACTACTATAAAGTGAATGTTAAACATGATGCATTTGTGTCGTGGATGTGATTAAATGGTAATGGAAACTGTTCAGATAAGATTGACAGAAAAACAGCTTAGACACTTGGATGTACTAGTCAGAAAAGGCGTGTATCCTAACAGGTCAGAAGCTGTAAGGGATGCTGTCAGAAAATTAGTTGAAGTTTAATAGCTTCCTTTCTAAGCTGATTTTTATGAGTAGAAAAGTTATGATTGTTGATGACGAACCTCTTGTTAGAGGACTTGTTGCTGAAATAATTCGTGATAATGGCTACGAAACATATGAATTTGAAAACGGAAAAGACGCTTACAATGCTTTTATGGAATCTGTAGAAAAAGGCGAGCAGTATCCTATAATTTTTTCTGATATGGTTATGCCTATAATGGACGGAGATGTATTTCTTAAAAACATAAAGCTTTTGTATGAAGCAGGTAAAATACAAAAGCTTCCATATTTTGTAGGCATGAGCGGTTATGACCAGACAGTTAAAGAGTATGAAACAAGGCTGTCCGCTTACTCGAATTCTGCACTATCTTTCATGAAAAAACCTTTTGCCCTCGACGCAATTACCAGAGAATTAACCAAAGCAGAAGCTTATTTGACGGCAGCTTAACTATTCCAACAAATTCTTCACAATAACTTCAGGGCTGAATTCTATAAGGTCTGTGTATTCCTGGCCTGTGCCTAAAAAGAGAATTGGTTTTTTCAGGGCATAAGCTGCTGAAAGAGCTGCTCCGCCTCTGTCATAAACGTCTGATTTTGTAAGTATCACAGCATCGACGCCTACTGCTTCGTCAAAAAGACGGGCCTGCTCGTAAATATCATTTCCTGCCAGAGAGTCTAGTACCAGCACCTTTAGGTCTGGTTTGTTTACGCGCACAACCTTTCTTAATTCGTCCATTAGGTTAACATTTGTGTGAGAACGTCCTGCTGTGTCTGCAAAAACAATTTTGCTGCCAATAGCTGCAGCGTGCTTTTTTGCATCGAATATTACAGCGGCGCTGTCTGCACCGTATTTGCTTTTCACTAATTTTACATCCAGCCTTTTAGAGTGTTCTTCGAGCTGCTCAATGCTTGCTGCCCTGAATGTATCGCCTGCCGCCAGAACAGGGGAATATTTTTTATAGCGATATGCGAGCTTGCTTAAGGTTGTAGTTTTTCCAACTCCGTTGAAGCCAAGCATCACAACAGTTATGGGCTCATTTGAATTTTGAATTAATTTTTCTATTTCAATGTTTTCTGTTCCAAGGACAGAAAGCATTGCTTTCCTGAGCGCGTTTGTTATAGTCTTTTCAGCTTCGCCTCGTTTAACAGAAGCGCCAACGAGATCTTTCTTAAGAGAAGAAGAAATCTTTTCAACAACTTCAACGGCTACATCATTTTCCATCATTGCCATTTCTAATTCTTTTAAAATATTACTTACATCATCTTCTGTTAGCTTCTTTTCTGTTATTTTTTTGAACAGCCCAAATCTTTTTTTCTCTTCTTTAGATTCTTGCACTTTTGAAACTTCTTGCTTTATTCTATTCTGCTTTAAAACTTCCTCTTCAATTTCCCTTTCTTTCAACTTATCTATTTTCTTTTCTACTTCTTGCTCTCTGTCGTAGATTTTCTCTTCTTCCTTCACTATTTTCGTTACTTCTTTCTCAATTTGCGAAGGAACAATCATCTGCTCTTCTTTTTCTTCTTTTCCAGTTTTTTCTAACTCATGTTCAACTTTTTTTATAGCTTCAGGCTCTTTGTGGATATTCTGAGCTTCTTTCGGCAGAGCAATAGTCTCTTTTATTTCTTCTCTGGTTTCAGGAATAGGTTCAGTTTTTTCCTCTTTCTTTTCTTCTTTAAAAATCTGTTCCAGCTTAGGCTGCTCAACTTCAAGTTCTTTCTTTATTTCTTCCACAGGCTGCAACTTTGACTGTTCTGGTTTAGATTCTTCAATTTGTCCTGTTACTTTCTTTACCGCTTCCTGCAGTTTTTTCTTCAATCCGCCAAACATTATAGAAATTGCAAGAGATAAGATAAAAAGGTACTTTAATGCTTTTCTGTTTTCTTTAATTTCATGTCGCTTCAATATGACAGAATAGTAAGGTTGAAACCCATAATTACACAAAGCGATGGCTTAATGAGAAACATGCGCCACTGTTTTGATAACAGATATAACGGCGCTGATATTAATCCTGAATTTGGCATTAGCCTTGTGTCAAGCACTGGATCAAGGCATGTTTATACTGGTATAGGAAAAATGACTGATCCGCTTACACGCGAAGAGTTTTTTCTTGCTTTAAAATTGGGCAAAAATACAGGACAAACTGACTACAGTTTATTGGATAGTAAAAACGGCAATCCTTACGGTCTTCTTGTAAGTTCTGAAATAGGAGTTTTGGAGGATTATAGCCCTGATAGTCCTGCATTACTGGGCGCTGTTGTAAGCACAAGCCATAATGCAGCAGGTTTGCTTGTTGAAGATCTTACTAAAGGCGGTAAAGTTTCTGTGACGCCAGAAGGTGAATTAGGAGATTTTTTAAAAGCTGATGATAGACAAAGAAGCGTGCTTAGTGATGGTAAGAGATTTAAACCAAAGCCTTCTATTGGGAAAAAATATTTTTCAGAAGATGCAAGAATAGATTTGTAAAAAATTATATCTTGCCTTCTTTGTGGAGCTTTTCTGCGAGCTTTTCAACATGTGGCTCTAGCTGCTGGATTGACTCTACAAGTTTGTTAAGTTCTCCCATGAGCTCTTCGTTTACTTTCTGTATATCCATAACACGGGATTCCATCACTTCTATTGCAGATTTCAGTTCCTTCTTCACAACGACGCCTGCGCCAACGCTTACGAGAACATTTTGAACATCATTGATTGTGCCTTTAACAAAAGCCCCGCTGCCTATGGACGACAATATTTCTTCATTCGGCTTTGTTTCTGTTAATTTTTTCATGGCATCCAAAGTAAGCGACATCTCAGAAAGATGGCTGTCTAACTTCTGTTTTTCCTCAAAAAAAGACTGAGCCTGCTGTTTCATAACCTGAAGCTGTATGTATTTTTGCTGAAGCTCTTCCTCAAGTGTATTGACGCCTTTGGCGTCGGTTTGCCCTGTGCGTTCTTCTTTTTCTTTATGATGTTTTGGCATCATTACACTTGATCCTTATGATTTATAAGGACATTTTTATTTGTCGTATTATAAGGACTGATTTGCTGAAATCCGCATATATAGATAACTGCGTAGTTTATGTGACTATTATAGATCGCTTTAAATAAATTATTCAATTATTAAAAAGTGATTAACATGATGTTCACAAGAGCATACACAAATGGCGATACAATTAAAGAAAGGCTTGAACATGCAAGACAAGTAAGAAGCATATCTGAAAAATATGGACTTAAAAAAATTCCATTACGCCAAATATTGAGAGGTCATGGAATAACAGTTGATTACGCTTATCGACTTGAAAGACGTGTGGATGCCTTTATGGATGGCATTTTATGGGATGGAAAAAATTATACAGAAAGTTTGCGTGAAGATGGGAATGGCATTAGAATAGTGCTTGAAGCAGGCGATAATTGTGGCACGCATTATGATAAAAAAGCCAGGCAACTTTCAGATGAACTCGAAAGATTTGCTTCGTCTACATTTCCTGTTAGAGCTATAAGGGGCTGAATTGTAGAATGTGGTATTACGACACTTTCAAAATGTCGTTTACCGTTCCCATTTCATAACCGCTTGTGGCAGAGCCGACGGCTGCGCCATTGCTGTTTGCAATAATGCCTGCGCCCACATGAACGCTGCCAAAATTGACAGTTGCCTCTTTTAGCTCTACATTTAGAATTTCTTTTAGTGTTCTTTTTTCATCGTCTCTTGTTTTTGGATGAATCAGGCAGCCTTTGTTTGTTGCCAGAGCAACCGTGCCTACAGTGCTTGATTTTGCTATGGTTGACATTTCACATGGCAATCCAAACCTTTCGGCTATTGTTTTTTTGTGCCTTTTTAGAAGCGGCGATATTATTATGCCATTATCGTTCATCAAAATAAGATTTCCAAGGGCGGTACAACGATCGTCTATAATCAAAATTTTGCCGAATTTTTGCCTTAGATAATCAAGCTCAAATTCTTCAAGTACGCTAGGGACTATAAGGCCTGAGGAATTGCCTGCTATGAATATTTTTACCAGATGCGTATCAAGAGCAGTTGTCTTGATAATGGGAACATTAAGGGCGTCTTTTAGTTTTTTATCGATTGAGTGTGTAGACTTTTGGCGTATTGACGCACTTTGTGCGTCGTTGCTTGGCGTCGGTTCGCTTATTGCTTTTCCTATCAAACAATACTTGTCTGTTGCAAAGCCGTAAAGGCCTACATTAATGTCTTCGGCAAAGTTTACATGTATTATCATTCATAAAGGTTGGACAGAAAGGTTTAATAGTAAAGAACATTAATTTTTGAACATTTTATTATGCTCTTTCCATATAGTAAACTCAATTTAGAAGTTCAATTATTTTTGAGATTTACTATAAGAGCCCTTTTTTTTCTTGAATACTGACAGAGGCGTTTTACTGCGAGTATGCTGGGTCCCGCGCGGGCCTCCTTTTTCTTTATCTGATGTGAACTCTATTTTGACAACGTCTCCGTCTTCTAGATTGAATTTGTCTCTAAGCTTATCTTTTGCAATAATTTCAATAATATTTTTAGGATATATGCCGTCCACTTGCTGCATTGCCCAACATTCATATTGCTCGTATTGGACGCCTGTGTGTTTGGACGCCGAAGGCGTCGATCCGCTTTCGTCGGTTCGCTCTTTTCTTATGTGTAGAATTATCGGCGCTAGCCAGCAATCTCTATGAAGAGTGCCATCTATGAATTTGTGCTCGACAGCTTTTGTCGCGTAAGCTTCAATATTTATTTCTTTCTCAAGCTGGAGATCCATTGTGCCCTTGAACGGTGTGAAGCCTACAATGCCAACAAGGCGAAAATAAATTTTTTCGATTAAAGGCTTGCCGCGCAGAACGCCAGTAGTGACTTTTCCTGATACTATCATAATAACAATTATTTACTGAAGCTTTATATAAAATTATAAGATGCCCTCATACGACCTGCGGTTAAAACCGCAGGTTTTTTGTGCATCAATTTCAAAATTCCTGTCTTCATATGGCGAATCTTATTCGCCTATGCAGGAAAAGCTCTGCTTTTCCAAGCATCACACGGCTAACTTGAGGAAATTTTTTATTTCCTAAGTCGCCAAAAGACTTTGAAAAAGTCTTTTGTACGAAGCCGATGTGTTTTCAGGAACTTCGAAATAACAAATAGAACTATGGGCGGCAAATCTGAAACCTTAAACTATCAACTCTCGACTAATCCTTTATTAGCGTCTATTGAGCTTAATGAAATTTTATTGCACAGACAACGGCACGATTGTTATACTCGTGAAGAAGCGGGGAAATATAGAAAGGTACATGGCACATGCGCGCCTTTTAGGCGCGAAAGACTGTATGCAGGCCGTGCATTGGGCTATTGACAATTTTATCTTTATTCTTTCTTTTCTTCAGAAGGCTTTGCTTCTTCTTTAACTTCTTTGATATCTTCAACCTTTTCTACGTTTTTCAAGTATTCTTCCTTGCCTTCGATTATTTTTTCTTCTGCTTCTTTCTGAAGAGCTTTCTGGCCCATTCTTGCCAGCAACTTTTCCTGAATGCCTTTTCTTTCCTTCTTTGGCTGAATCTTAAAGTCCTGGTACTCAAAGCCCATTAGTTCTACCTTTGCTACGTCGTCATCCAGAACAGCTTTGACTCTGATTTTGTGCGGAGGCTTTTTGATGCCTCTGCTCCAAATAGCTTCGTTAAGGTGTTTTCCAAGCTTTACTTCCTTTGCTTTAGTATGAGTCTTGATAAATTTTTTGACTTCCCGTGCTGCATATGGCGCTCGCTTTAATCTAGCCTTCTTGTAAGCTTCTCTTAGTGGAATATTATAGACTTTTTCATCTTCTGGCATTAACCAATCACCAAATTGCCATTACTTTTTACCTGCAATCTACCATCAGTACAATAAACATCGAATCCACGAAATGTCATAGGTTCACCAGTATTTTTATATGCTCTGTTACAACTCCCACAATATGCTAGAGTGCCGTAGTCGTGCATTTCTAAAGTTTGTGCTACTGTTTTTTTTCCTTCGCAGCTAGTACAGTCAATAGGAAGTTTAAGCGACATATTTACACCTTTATCCTTCCTCTGCGCCAGTGTTTTGTAATGACCTGTATTCTGCGATAACGAGCGCGTTTAAGCGAGAATTTCTTAATATCAGCCCATCTAGGCGCTGATTGCCTTTTAGCTGCTATAAGCTTTACCTTCTTTCCTGCCGGTTTTCTTGATGACATCTCTATTATCTAGAAAGAAAGGTTTTAATATTGAATTTTAGCTTATCCCAGACAATCAAAAGAATCTGACAATAGTTCTACAAGATCAAAGAAACTATAAGATATTTCACCGCTTGCCCTTTGAGGCAGATCAGACCTGTGCTCCTCGTCTGGATATGGCAAACCATTTCTCATTTCATTATTTGTTATTAAAGCGCCATCTCGCAATCTTGAATTCACAGCTATTCTTTTTCTTCTTGGGTCTGTGTAACCAACAACATGAACAACAAGCTTTCTTTTGCAAGCTGGATTAAAATAAGCATGAACAGCACCGTCCTTGTATGTTATTTGGTAGCTTGCAATCTGACCAGTTTCCAAATAACGTTGGCCTGCTCCAATAAAAGTGCGTAGTACTGGCATTGCATCCTGAGATACGAGCGCCATATTCAATATATCACCTATAGATTGTTGATGATGACCATTATAATTCTCTAATCACTTATCCTTTCTTTTGATTTTTATTTCCCGTTTTTCTGATAACTTCCTTAAAATCATTACTATTTGATCATCTGTTAGTTTGCTTTGTATCTGTCCTGATTGCGCGAGCTGGGCTAAATACATTTCTAACTGCATAGCAAGATCTGGCTTTACAATCTTTAGGTTTGCCAGCCGCTCCTTGGCTTTAGGCTCCAGAATCTGGGACATCACAGATTTTAAAGCCTGCTGCGCTTCTGCCATTTGCTGATGCTGCTGACCCTGCATGGCCATCTGCTGCTGCATTTTTTGCTCCAGCATTCTCTTTTTAATTTCTTCTTCTGACATAGAAATAACTAATCAACAAGACTTAAAAGTGCATTCAAAACAGTTGGCTCTTCTGTCTCATTGTAATGGCCTTTGTTATGCTCTATGATCGTTTTTGCATTTAATCGCTGCTCGAAAAGCTTTGCCTGATCTGCAGAAACATACGGATCGTTGTCTGAAAACAAAGCTGCAAATTTAGGGCAATTTTTCTTTATTTTGTCAAAATCCAAAGGTGCCTTTGTCCATGGATTTACAATTTCAGGCGTTCCTTCTTCTTGCATGGTTTCTTCTGACAAATTAAACCATCCAGCAACGAACAAACATGAATTAACTTTAGTTTTGTATTTTTCAAGGTACTGAAGAATTGTCAGGCAACCAATGCTATGACCAATCAAAATAGTATTTTCATCAATATCTAAACCTTTTAGAACAGGAACCCATTCTTCTATTTTAGGATAATGTGTATCAGGCATTTCTGGGATAATGACTTCGTGTTTGCGTTTTTCCAGTTCGTTCTTCAGCCATGGGTAAAAATCAGAGCTGTTGACGCCTTCAGCGTCGGTTCCACTTGGAGTTCCACCCCAGCGATGAACGATTATGAATTTCATAATTGTTATTAAGCAGGTGAAATATATAACTGGTCTGCATCGTACTCCTTGCCCATTCGTCT
>Ga0209514_10007676_pt1 | contig 12635 bp, 15 predicted proteins | sample Subgrocontami58m_FD_187452 | JGI IMG/M metagenome (GOLD analysis project Ga0209514, IMG submission 187452) | Subsurface groundwater microbial communities from S. Glens Falls, New York, USA - GMW37 contaminated, 5.8 m (SPAdes) (version 3) | ecosystem: Environmental > Aquatic > Deep subsurface >...
TACGTAATTCATGGCGGTTCCTCCTCTTAACCTAATGGTTAATAATGTAGTACTTTATTGTACTAGCATTCTTGGAGAGCCGCCTTACAATATCTCATATTATCAAGTCTCTGCATCCCATAAATCTGGTCAAGTCTCTGCATCCCGTCAATTTAAATACCAAACCTTAACTATTCTCATTCAAATAATCAATTAGGGAAGGCAAATCTGTAAATGTCACCACGGTCTCTCCATATTTTCTAGAAAATGTTCTATCTATACCCTGGCTTACAATAAAAACTTTAGCCTCGGGATATTGATAAAGAAAAGCCTCTAGATTGCGATGATCGAGTTGGGTGGCTTTCCATTTGCATTCTATGGCAATCGGTGTTGGTGTCTTACCTCTTATTGGGATGATAAAGTCTATCTCGTGGCCGCGTTTATCGCGCCAGTAATGAATTTGGCGCGTATGAAGTTTCGCCTGGATTTCATTGAGAACATAATGTTCCCAGAGAACCCCCAGGTCTTCTTCCCGCAATTCGTTCCATCCGCGGTAATAACAAACAAATCCCGTGTCGAATCCATACACTTTGGGAGCGGAAACAATTTCCGTGGGCCGGTGAGAACTAAAGGGATGAATAATGTGGGCCACAAAAGTGGCTTCTAAAATTTTCAGGTAATTCGTTATGGTCGTCCGGCTTACCTCACAGGGAGCTGTAAATCGCGTGGCTTCAAAAATTCCCCCGCTTTGAGTCATCAGTAATTCCATAAATTTCTGAAAAGAATACTTTCGTTCCAGCCGGAATAATTCTTGAATGTCTTTGGCCCAATAGGCATCCATCCATTCCTGAAAATCAGCTTCCGGAAACTCTTTGGATAAGAGAAACGGCGGCAATCCTCCTCTTAATAAACGGTGTTTGAGATCCTTGATTTTAAAATCCGCTAAATCTTCATCAAGGGCGGGTGTCAGCCATATCTCTTTTTTTCTCCCGGTTAAGGTATCTTTAAATTTGGAAGATGCCCCCAGCGTCGAAGAGCCTGTGGCCAAAATTTTAATTTCAGGATAATGATCAGCGGCGATTTTAAGAAGCTCTGCTGGATTATCCAGGCGGTGGATTTCATCTAAGACAATTCGCTTCCCTTGATCTCCAAGGCTCTTTAAAAATTCTTCAGGGTCTTCCATCAAGCGGCGCACGCGGGGCAATTCACAATCGAAATATTCGATATTCCCCAGGCTCTGGGAAAGATAAGTTTTCCCCGCGCGGCGGACACCGGAGAGCCAGATCACCGAACGCTCAGTCCAGGCCTTTTCTATTTCCGTTATCCAATAATTCCTTATTGCCATATGCATATAGAATAACATCCAGTAGCGCTCAACGCAAGTACAAAATAATTTATAAAGTCAATATTAAAAAATATCGTATTGTTTATAGAATCGCGGAACAAAAAACCAAGTTTATCCGCCGCCTAGAGATTTGAAGGGATTGTTTTCGATAAAATCCAAAAGGATGGGGCCGGCGACCAGAATGCCGACGACGGGAAAAATAAATAAAAGGAGCGGAACCAGCATCTTCAAAGGGGCCTTGAGCGCCATCTGCTCGCCGCGCCGATACCGCGAAAGGCGCATATCTTCCGAAAGGATATTTAACGCCTCACTCACCGAGGTTCCCATTTTATCGGCCTGAATCAGGGTCCGGGCGAAGGTGGATAAATCCGGCAGTTCATAACGCGCCGCTAAATCACGGATCGCGTCTCTTCTGGTCTTCCCCACGTTAATTTCCTGCAGAATCGTGTTAAGCTCATCGGCCATAACGGACGGCGGCGATTTCTCAACCACCCATTTTAAAGCCAGCATAAAGTCCAGTCCGGCGTTGACGCACAATCCCATTAAATCAATGGCATCGGGAAGCTCTTTAATAATCGTGGACTTAACCTTTTTAATCCGGCCCTTGAGCCAAAATTCCGGCAGCATATACCCGCAGGCAAAACTCATGGTAATCCAAAAGAACATCGTGTCCGCCGCCAGCGACGGCAGAAGAATCACTAACATAATAACGATCGCCAGCTCTTTGAGCAGAAAAAATTCATCGGGAGTTAAGTTGACATGGGCAACCGTTAAGTCTTTAGAAATTCTGCGCCGTAAAGCCCCCGTACATAACGGCCTGTTAATCAGGGCGATTTTCCTTAAAACAGAAAAAAGGTTTAATTTATTTTTCTTCCTTTTAAGATCAAAACCCAGCGCTTCCAGCGTTGGACGGCGTTCCCACTCCATGGGCATAACCCCTAAGATAAAACTAAACGCGCAAAAATAAACGCACAGCAGTACCATCGTTAGCATATTGATAATCCTCTTAAAAGTCCTTAAACGTGCTTATTTTCCAAATCAGAAACGCGCCAATGAGTTCGGAAATAACCGCGTACACAAGAAGGCCGCGGCCCGTCTCGGAATGAAGCATATGTTCAAAAAGCCGGCGGTTGGAGCTGTAAACAATATAACCAAACCCAATGGGCAAAAGCGTCATAACAACCCCTTGAATTTTTCCTTGAATCGTTAAGGTGTCTAAACTCTGCTGAATTTTCTTGCGTTCTCGGATATTATTCACAATCCGGCTGAATATAACCGGCAGGTTCCCTCCGGTTTCACGCGCCAATAAAATCGCCGTAATCATCTGCTGTAGAGGGGCGGAAGGCAGGCGGTGATAGAGCCTGTACATGGCCTCTTCCAGGGAGACTCCCATCTTATTCTCCCCCAAAACGGTTGAGAATTCTCGGTTGATGGGATCCGGCATTTCTTCAACCACCGCTTCCATGGCCTGCACCAGGCTTAATCCTCCGCGAAAAGAGCTCGACATAATCATCAACGCGTCGATTAATTGGTCGCTAAATTTCGACCGTGTTTTCTTGGTTAAGGATTGGATGTACATTCCCGGAAAAATGAACCCACCCACAAAACCCATGACGACCCCCGGCAGTTTTAATCCTTCCGGAAAAAGAAAATAAAAGAAAACCGCCAGGCCAAAAGGGATAAACACCAATAAACGGCTGATCTTCTTCGCTTCCTGGCGGGGCAGAAGCTGTTCGATATTAGTCGAAAACTTCTGGCCCCTTTTCTCATTAAAGGCCAGAGTTCTAGCGTAAACCATCGGGATCACGGCGTATCCCAGGATGGCGACCGTGCAGAAAATTAAAAATAAAGAAAAAATTAACATTTGTCCTCTTTAAGTATTTTTTATATTTTAATACAAAATCTTCAAAAATACCAGTGGCATGCTTATTCAATCACACTCATCAATTTGCGACAGGTGGATGCAGGCACGGCAGTCAATTGCTCTTTGCTCTCTGCTCAAAAGACTCGAATAACAAGGTCGATCGCAATGATTTTCAAAAAATTTATTGGCGCTGTACCATTCATTGAGAAACTCATAATCATAAATACATTCCACTGTTTTATTCGCATCGTAGAGCCTGCCCTGCCCGAAAGAATCGCCCACGCCCTTCCAACGTCCGGCAAAGCCGCGCAGAATATAGGGCTGCATCAGAATAAACCCTCCGATAATCAGCACCATAAAAACCAAATATTCCGAAACAGCCTGCCCCGGTTTTCTTCTTTGTCTTAGCATAAAGTCGTATGGTTAAAATTTCCTAAAATGGATCGCACGGAACGAACCGAAACCCGAAGCCCGCGTTGTTTCCCTCATGAAAATAATATTGGGCGCAGGTTTCACTGGTAATTCCCCGGCTAAGATGTTCGTTCATCGCCCGCCAGCACTCCTGGTTATCAAAAGTCTCCTCGTTAAGGATAAAAGCCCCTTTATAAATGTCCCGATCCGCGGGCACGGGATTTGGCCCATCCACCATAAAATCTGTGCAATTCGCGGCTATAATATCGCTTGCTATCGAACCAAACTTAGCCTCCCTGGAAGGATGATTGGATTTAAAATTCCAAATAGACAGGCCGCCGGGAAATTTCAAATTATTGGCGTCTCTTTCCTCATCAAAACGGGTGACCCGCGCCTTGACAACGCCATCATTCTGAGCTTCATCTAAGAAGAAACAATCTCTAAATTCTATATCTCCCCAGAAGCTGTCTTCGTCCCCATTTGTTATCCTCGGCCACGGATCCCCGCTGTTAGGATACCCTCCGGGGCCGCAGGCCTCATCGCATTTGCCCGATAGGCGGGTATCCACGCGGACGGCATGCCAGTACCCTTCGGCGCGGTTAGGCGGCGGATCGCTCTGCCAGACATAAATAGCCTGATAAGGCAGTCCTAAAGCCTGGTTTGACAGGGCAATACGCGCCTTGATTAATTCGCAGGCCGGACCATCGTCAGTCGTATCAGGCTCTGCCCCGCAGGTTAAAAAATTGTTTAATTGCGTTTGCGCGTTTCCTAAAAGATTAATGAGATTATTTGCCTCGGCAAGCCTGTTCACAAGGAATGCGCTTCTTGTACTAAATTTGGCTACCTGATTCGCCGCCTCCAGCGCGCTCTGGCGGGTATTGGTAAGCCACCCACTCGTTGAAGGATCGCCCATATCGGTTAAATCGCAGGAAGGCCCAGCATCAATCAAATTTTCAGTAATTATGTCATACCATGCATTGCCTGGCTTATCGGCCAATTTACCATCTATCCCACATTCATCCGCAGGGTTAAAACTCCCAGGATACGTTGTATGGGTATAAAAAGTCCCATCCGTATGTAGCGTTGGGAGGGTATTATTGCAGTGGGCCGCATCGCATTGATCGTAACAATCTAGGAACCTCCGGATATGCGCCTCATCATCTCTAGCAGGAGTCGGCTGATACCCATCTGGGTTTGTTCCGTTGTAAGGGGCAGGATTGTAGGAAGCCGTTGGCAGTAATGACCGCGGGAGGTCTGAGCAGTCAGCAATTGTACAGTTATCTCCGCAGTGGTCAAATTTATCCGCGTTGCCTACGGCTGTATTATTAGCCCCTTGATCACTAATATTCCAATTCAAACATCCGATAATATCCGCAACGCCCCCTCGAATAGTATCACTGGTATTAAAGGTGGAGGCTTCCTCTGGAGAAACCCCGCTGCATTCTTGAATACCATACTCATTATTGGATACCTGCGCCGGCGGCACGCACCAAACTTCCCCGCAGTTAGCCCCGATGTGTCCTTCGTCCCGCCAGCTAACGAGATGGTCAATCATGGCGGTAATAACATCGAGCAATACCCAAAGAGTCCCTCTCTGGGTACAGTTAAAACAGACTTGATCAGGTATCCCCGCCTCCGGCTCTATCCACCTGGAGACCTGCTGGTACCATTCGGCAAAAGTCTGCGCCAATACCTGCGCATCGCTTCTGCCCAGCGTTTTTTCCAGCTCCACTAATCCCGGAATTACTTTATAAATAATATCATCCAAAGGATCATCCGGCCAATAAATCTCGTCTCTCGCCCCCGGGTCACCGCAAGGACATTGGATAGGATGAGGATTGGCGCCGCCGCTCACGCAGCCAGTGCCGTGTTTATCGCACCAGGAAGAATACGGCCATTCGATGGCTGGCTCTCCCTGCGCATTATCTCCATTCGAACAAAACTGATCGCCCCCTCTTTTCCAGAACCCGCCACCAGTATACGTAGACTTAAGAAAATCCTGGGCGCACGCGTTATCCGCCGCTAAAATAGTGGAAACCCCAACTTTATCCGGAGCCAGGGGCGGGCAATCGGCGGAGTTAGAACAAAAGGTCTGATTCTTGGGAGTATCCACATTATCTACAAAATCATTCTGATTAAAAATAAGAGTGTTTGGGATTTCAGTCAGGTCCAACTTAAAATTGAAAAGTTCACTGGGCAGTGGCACATTCCTACAGCCTGTTTCATACTCCGAATCATACCAATAACAATGTTCTGGATGATTTGTAATATTTAAGGGAGTCGCGGTCGTTAAATCAGCTCCCCAATCCGCGAGTTTGTAAAAAAATGGAAATGAGCCATGCCTGTAATCCCTCTGCATGGGCAGGGGCCGAAAATCAGAGGCATCGGCTAACAAGAAACCCATTGGAGGATCTTCTGACTGAATAATCCCGTTCATATTTAACGGATTACTATAAAAACTAGGAGGTATCTCGTGATAATATCTGTGTTCATCATCCCGCCCCAAAGCCTCCCGAAAAGAAACTCTAAAAACATTGTTCTCCCAGCTTTCAAGAAAGGGGTCATAAACATATTGATACGAAGTGTTCTTAATATTTATATTTTCGTAAGGGCTGTTCTCAAGACAGGTGCTCGACGTTCCGCATTCGTCGTCCTCACCGGTGTCACAACATTTAGGGCGGTAATCGACCGGCTCTGCTCCTCCAAAAGGGTGCATGGCATTTTCCGGCACACAGCAAGGGTTGCACACGGAAGGAACGGCATCGTTCCACGGACCCGGAACATAGTCGCAGGCATCGGGCAGGGGGGTATCATCAAAAAACGCCCAGGTATCAATAGGAGGAGGATCAGGAGGAGGCTGACGATCAACAAAATACAAAAGATCTTGCAACGCGGCCATGAACCTCACGATAGCTGATGTGTCCAGGGCCGCGAGCGTCTGCAATCGTTCGTTATAATAAAACCCGTAACGGCCTATGTAATCATTGGGCGCTTGAGTGTTCGGATTAATGCCCCACACTCTATCCCCGTCAGAATCATAAAGGTCAGGAACCCGCGCGTTATCCGAAACCGCTGTCTGCAGAGCTGTACTGATTCCCCGTTCAATAAAATCATCCCGCATGGAAAGGGTTTCACTCATTGTGTTAGCCCAAAGGTTGGCATAAAATTGCTCCACATAGGTTACCTGCAGGGCGATATTAACCGATCCCTGAATAGCCGCGATAATAGCGCCGGCTGGACCCCCCGTAATAAACCCTATAACGGTTCCCACAACAAAATCCACAAGGGCCATGAAAAATCCCGACATTCCGCAATCCTCGGCCTCTCCTCCCAGTTGTCCCATATACAGAGATTGGCCAAAGCTTGCCACCAGCGAGGCCATCTGGGATGCCGCCACGTTAGCGGCGATGGTGACCTGCGTCTTGGTTTGGCTGACGCGCCCAAGGTTAAATGAAACGATAAAAAAGATAAGGGCAATGGCGGTGATGAGGATAAGGACAATGGCGACCTGCCCCGTACGATTATGGCAGAGGATATGCCCTCGGCGGGGATCGGGGCCATAGCGCCGCGCGCATTCCTTTTCCTCTTCCCATTTAAGCAGGGTCTGACGGATAAAATTATTACGAATCTTTTTGTTAAGAAATATTAACACGTTTGTTTTAATCTCCTTCCCAAACGGCATTCATCCCGATCGGCTTGTAAAAATACGTATCCAGCTGTTTCATCGGGCCTTTTTCCATATCCCTGTATTCAACACAAGGACAGCAATTCACACCATGCAGGTAACACCACCCTGTTATATCTTCTGGAGAACTACATGACCCGCCACTATCCCACCTTACGCATGGCCCATAGTTTTCTACAGCATCATCCGCTGACAGGGACCGGTCGTGGGCGGCCCTTCGCTCGGCTAAATCGAGCCCCGTCCAGCGAAACACCATGATCGTCCCATAGATCATCAAAAGAACCACAATCATGCAAAAAGAAAATTCCATCAGGGCCTGCCCTGTACCATTACGGTGCAGGGCCTGCCCCTTCGTTTTACATTTTAACATGTTTTTTCTGTCAATCCTTAAAAGGTTTAGTATCTTGGCTGACATCGGTAACCCACTTTCGGCCATGCAAATCCACGACTTTGCTTCTCACGTAAATCTTAGGATATTTCGGGTCTGGATTTCCATCTTCATCCTTATGCTCCAAGTTTCCCTCGTACATACAGGTTTTGCTGATATTATAGATATCGTTTAATGGGTCGCTCTCAGCGCATGTGCTTCCAACCTGCCTCCCATCTCCATAAAAACACTTTGTACCCTTGTTGCAGCAAATTTCTACCGGATTGGGGAATCCGTCCACGGTCGCGGTGGGAACAGTATTCTCATCGCAAAATCGATCCGTGTCGTTACTTAACTGAATCACCCGCGAGATAATATCAATCTGATCTTTTTTCTGCGCTGAACGCACGAACTGGTGGTCAGAATCGAAAAGTTTTCCCTCCTCGATTAAAAGATATGTCCCGCATCTTTGGTCACATCTCGGATCCACCGCGGGGTCGCACACTATCTCCCCACATTCATCTCGATCGGTTTGATACCCCCGCACAAAGCTGTACATCTGGGTTTCCTCGGTAAGCCCCGCGGCCGGCTTGGCATCGCTGTCATTTAAAGTAAAATCCAGATCGCCTTCTTGATAATCTATAACCTGCATTCCTTCGATGCCCCCATAACGGTTAGTCGGATAGAGAGAGATTATTGTCTCTTCTTTCAAATCACTGTCCACATCCAGCGAGGTGTTCTTCGTTGTAAGGTCATGGAGAATAATTCCTTCGGCGCCGTTAATCTGCGCGTCAGGGTATTTGACTTCCTTGTCATCTAAATACTCTTCCCGAAAGGCATAAACCATAAACCATTGCCAGCTAAAGTCGATGCGTTCATTGAGAGGAGCGAGAGGCACATCGGCGATGCCGTCGTTGCGGTTTAAGTCAAATCGTTTATCAACCGACAGGTTACAACCCGGGAAAAGAGAAGAATCACACGAAGCAGGACAGAGTACTCCAGGCAGCGCATCGGCATTGCACCATTCTAAATTCGCGGGATGATTGGCTGTCGGACGATAAAACCGCATACACCCGTGAGGATCGCCATTGTCCTCCTGAGAACAATCTGATTTCCAGTTAGAATCTCCATAATTTTCAGTTGCCCCATACCACTCATCGTAATCTCTAGCGTCGTGGTGGGTATCTCCATTATAATCCGGACACTCATCTGTGATTCGCGTTAAACAAATGGTTTTCAATTTGGCGGTGGTAAATGGAAAATGCTGGCCGTTGATAAAAAAATCTGCGACCGGGACATTCCAGTGCTCATTCCTATCGAAATCCTGGAATAAATTGCGGGTATGCAGGCCGCTTCCCATGGAAATCTGCGGGGTGCGGTCGATTGCGCCGTACTTCGCCGATTCCGCGGTCAGGCGGTCTTCTATCAAAAGGACGCTGGCGCTGTTCCTCGAGGAAAGTCCTTCGCCGCAGCGCTCGCCATGGCAGTCCCCTATTTTAAGCCCTTCGGAATAGTCGTAAGACATCTTCAAGGCCAGGCGCGTCGCGCGCAGATTGTTGTTCTGAAAATAAGAGAATCCTATGCCCTGCTTGATAATAATGCTGATAAGAAAAATTAAAATCGCTCCAAAAACGGCCAATTCAATGGCCGCCTGTGATTTTCTGACAAAAACCATCCTTTGTAAATTGGGAAATTTTTTCATCATGGCATCATTTTTTATCTGCCTTACCCTAAGGATCGATCGTAACCTCGCCGCCCCTTGTTTCCACGGTATTGGTTAGATCCGTGCGGGAAGTCCAGCTGCCCTCCGTTCCACTCTCGACGGATATCCTTGTCTCTGTGTTCGAGATGATCAGGTGCCTGACGAGGGTAGCGGCCTTGCCGGGATCATATTGATCTCCCATATCATCGACGACCGCTTTCCACCGCCCCTGAATCCCTCTCTTAAAATAATAGCCGACGGCCAGGAATGCCCCCATGATAATTGTGATCATAAAGGCGTATTCAATAATACTCTGCCCTCTTTTTCTTATTCTTAACATATTTAATTCCCCGGGGTAAACCCTAAATTAATAAACATATTCGTCGAAGCCATGGTCCAGTCACGATAGCTGTGGTTAATCAGAACATTGGTATGTTCCGTTTTTTTATCCGTCGAGCTTCTTGTGACGGTATAAGAATAGTCAAGATACCCTGAATCATCGAATTTCTGTTCGGCGTTTCTTTGAACGCCCACCTGATCAGCCGTGAACTTGATCATGGCTTGAACGGAACGCCGGATCATCGGCGTCATCGCCAATAAAACGGCGGTGACAATCCCTATCACCGTGGAATATTCGGTTAAGGTCTGGGCTCTTTTCACCTCTAGCGGCCCTCCCCTGGCGGAGCCGTACGGCTCTCCGATTTAACATCCGTTGTCTCCTCGTATTCTTTGTCATAGTGCTCTCCCCATGTGACCGGATACATCCGCGTTTCTTCATTGCGTTTCTGGGAAATAATGGATTCCGTGCTGCCGTAATAAGGTTCGTATTCTATATATTCAGATTCTATACGCAGCATATTAGACCCCATAAAGTTTTGCAGGACAACCATTCTAATCATCGCGTTGCGAGCGTCGTAAATCCGGGCCTGAAAAGTTCTCTGGAAATAGATAAACATAGCGCTCATCACGCTCATCACGACAAAAAAAATCAAGACGTACTCCGCCGAAATCGCCTGTCCTTCCTTTTTTTGCAAATATTTAAGCATAATCTTACAGAGAAAAAACATGGCTTGCCCGAGAGTTCTCTTCCCCCAGGTAAGCCATGGTATTCTTACTTTGCGATCACCATTTATCGTTATGGATTTCTGTTAAGGAGCTGCCCAATATTCAAAGTTCTCCTGGATAATTTGAGCGTTCATCGTTGTTGTAGTGACTTCATCGACCAACAGATTCTTTGTAGTGCGGCCGGCTCTAAAAGTCTCTTTTTTCATACCACTCGTTGTTGTTGACTCAATGAGATTGGTATTGCCGGGAGAGAATTGATCGCCAATATCATCGGCCGCGCTTTTCAGACGTCCTTGAATACCGCGTTTAATATAAAACTGAATCGACAGAAGGGCGCCTATAATAATCACGATAAGGACAGCGTATTCCAGAGTGCTTTGCCCTTTTTTTCTTTTTCTATTTAAAAACTTAAACATAAGTTATCCCTCCTCAATTAAAAACACTTTTTCTCTATGTTCCCATTTTACTCTATAATGAAATCACGTTCAATGCGAATATCATAGTTATAAACTTCATACCCGCCCGCTACTCTATTTCTCGTAGAAGTAGTCTCCTGCTTTGTGGCGAACCGGTCAGTATTGCTTAAATATTTTGTGTCTGTATCCACGGTGTTGATCGTATAGGATGTCTCCAAATAGTAAGGCTCATATTGTTGCGTTGCGCCTATAGCCCTTGTGGTGTTGGCCAAATAAGCTGAGGCATCGCGTACTCTAGCCTGCAGGGCCCGCTGAGCGTAGGTCTGCATGGCTATAATTCCAGCCACCACCAGCGAAATGACGATCGCGTATTCCGCGGTATTTTGCGCTTTTTTATTCTTTATTAATTTTCTAAACATATCCTTTTTCCCTCCTAAAAAATTAACCCAAGTCTTTAGAGATAAGAGTTAGCCAGCCGGTTAGCTAATAGCTGCATACTCGCCGTGCCTTGATTCAACGTTGTATTTAAGGCGCTTTGGAAAATTCCGCCAGATCCAAGAAAAACAAGGATCACGGCGATAACGGCCGTAACCAAAACAATATATTCGACCGTGCTTTGCCCTTTCTTTCTATTTTTTTTCATTTTATTTCTCTTTAACATCTCTTTCCTCCTTAAATCCTTAGAATGAATAGTTTATTCGTTTGAATATTCTTCTTGAATGGCCTGTTGGGTGGCTTGTACCGATCTAAACACGTAGGTGCTCATAGCAATGACAGCGGCAGAGATGATCGCGGCGACCATGGCATATTCTATTAAGCTTTGGCCTTTTTTATTTTTCATTTTTTTTAACAAATGCCACATCGCGCTTACCTTTCGTGTTGAACAGGACATTTCCGCCCCAGAATCCCTTTGCCTTAAGGGAAAGAATGTTTAAGCGGGGCTTATATAACTCCTACTCAAAGGAGCTTCCCCTTTTAGAAAAAGGGAATAAAAAACACCTTGCGGCGTTGGTTAGCCTAAAATAGGCCTCTCTTCGTTCGGCACTATTTTATAACGTGTGGGAAACTTTCAGTTTCCGATACTAGAACAAATAATTCTTAGTGTTTAAAGTATATCATATAGGGAGGGGGTGTCAATACCCTATAATATTATTTTCCTTCCCTGTTTCTCTTCCAGCGCCATTCGAATCCGAACCCCCTTTTCGTCTTCAACGCAATGTTGATTAACCGCCTTGACGGCGTATTGCGCGTCCTTCCTGTGAGGATAATCATCCGGAATCAATAAAGTTACGGAAAGAACGTTTTTTGTTTCCGAAAAATAACCGGCCAGGCCATACAATCTGTCCATAACTGTTTTCGGGTTAAGCGATTGATAGCCTCGAGGGAAAAAATTCCTCTGGCAGTAAGAATGCAGACTGTTTCCAAAATCATAAAAAATATCCTCCCAGGTACGCAGGGAAGAAAGGGGCGAGGCTTCGGGAAATTCTGATTGTTCGCAGCCATCTGCAAAATACTGACTTACGTTTGGCCCATCGTCCTTTTCATTTAACCCCCGCGGCCAATACTCGGCTATGATTTCCCGCGCCAAAATATTTTTATTCGTAACAACGGCCAAAATCGGGCCCCCGTTTTCTTCTTCCCAGATCGCCGCGATTTTTAAAGCTTTTATTTTTTTTTCTTGCCCGCATAAATCGATTGTGCTTTCGGAAAAATAAAAAGTTTTATCTGCCCGTTCATCATAATAGGGAGTTTTAGGCGGCCATTGGATGCTTCTGGTCAACTCCTCAAATTCTTTTTGGGC
>Ga0209514_10007679_pt1 | contig 12626 bp, 13 predicted proteins | sample Subgrocontami58m_FD_187452 | JGI IMG/M metagenome (GOLD analysis project Ga0209514, IMG submission 187452) | Subsurface groundwater microbial communities from S. Glens Falls, New York, USA - GMW37 contaminated, 5.8 m (SPAdes) (version 3) | ecosystem: Environmental > Aquatic > Deep subsurface >...
GCATCACTTTCAACCCATCTCGTTAACAGCGAGCCGCTCATTCCAGGGCGGCTTTTGTTTCGATTCAAATCTCCGGCGGCAGGATTCGAACCTGCGACCATCTCGTTAACAGCGAGTCGCTCTACCACTGAGCTACGCCGGAATATAAAATTGTCTCCAGCATAGAACTACCACCCCGACGCTCGCTTTACGAGGTCGGGGCTCCGACTGAAACGTCGGAGCTGAGCTACGCCGGAATAGAAATATTTTACTCGAAAGTCATGATTATTTCAAGAAGTTTCAGTATTCCTCGAGTTTTTTTGAGACGCGGTGGTGCTTGATGCGCTCGAGCGCTTTTGCCTCGATCTGGCGGATGCGCTCGCGTGTAACGCCAAATTCCTTTCCTACTTCTTCGAGGGTATGGGTAATGCCGTCGCCAAGCCCGAAACGCATCTCAAGGATTTTTTGCTCCCGGGGCGAAAGCTCGCTGATTATTCCCATAAGCTGATCCCGGAGCATTCGCCTGGCCGCGTGCTGGGAAGGGCTAAGCGATTTTTCATCAACGATAAATTCGCCCAAGACCGAGTCCTCATCATCCTCCCCTACCGGCGCTTCCAAAGAGACCGTATCCTGCTCAATTTTTTCCAAGTGATGAATTTTTTCTACGTCAACGCCCATTTCTGCGGCGATTTCATCAGACAAGGGCTCGCGTCCCAAATCCTGCAGGAGCCGGCGCTTCACCTGTTGATATTTTGAAATTGTCTCTACCATGTGGACCGGAATCCGAATGGTCCGCGCCTGATCCGCAAGCGCGCGCGTGATGGCCTGCCTGATCCACCACGTGGCATACGTCGAAAATTTATATCCTTTCCTATAATCGAATTTTTCAACCGCTTTGAAGAGTCCGAGATTTCCCTCTTGGATCAAATCAAGAAGCGTCAAATGGGGCGATCGGCCCACGTAGCGCTTTGCGATAGATACTACGAGCCGGAGATTTGCCTGCGTGAGTTTTTGCCGCGCTTCGTGGTCTCCTTTTTCAATTTGCCTTGCCAATTCTTTCTCTTCCGCTCCCGTAATGAGCGAAATCCGGCCGATTTCCCGTAAGTACATTTGCACCGAATCTTGATCTTTGTCTCCGAGTCCTGCAAGTTCATCCCGTTTTTTGCCCGGCTTCTCGTCTTTCTTTTCGTCAATGAACTCCTTTGATTCAAGAATCTCGACACTGTCTTTTTCAAAGCGAGCGTAGAGATCCTCGAGCATCAGCACATCGTCCTCAATCGTCGGAAAATAGTATAGGATTTCCGCATACGTAACAAATCCTCGCTCCCGGCCGCGCTTAAGAAGCGCAGCTATTTTCACCTCGACTTCGCGCGCTTTTTTCTCGATCCCCGTTTTTTTCGCCGATTGCTTCGGAATGGAGGACTTCTTTTTTTGCGGCTGTTTTTCCCGCGCGCGCGACGTCTGCTTTTTTCGGACGACTTTTTTTTTCTTTCGCATGGACTCTACAAACATCCTTACATTCTCCCCGGTAGTAGAAACTTCGTTTCACTACGGGGCAAGCAAGTATGTAAGGATGTTTTCATGACAATTATAAAATTGTTTTCAGGTGAAGCGACAATGTTCTGAAATCCGCCAGAAGTAGCGCAACGTCTGCTTGTTTGCCGGATTTTTCAAGACGCTCGATCTCTCCTTTGATTGTGAAAAGCCGATCCCGGATGCACTGTTTCTCAAGCTCTCGCTGGGACACGCGAAATTCCGCCACGGGCGAATCCGTTATTTCTTTCAATATCTCGCCCTTGAAGCGGAGCATGGAGTAGTGTTCCGCCAGATGTTCAGGCACTGGACTCTCGGCGCCAGCACGGAGTATAGCAAATATTTCGGCATTAAGGGAAGTAGCGAAAGAAAGGTAGGGCGAGTCGCCGAGGGAATTTTGAATGTCGCTCGCGACAACAGTTAAAAGTGCTAAAAGCCGTTCTTCAAGGAGATTACGCCTCGTGGGGATTGATTCGGGAGAAACACTGGGCGCGCTTTCGTCGCGAGCGCTCCCCGGAGTCCGGCGTCGGAGTTCTTTGTCAACCGCTTCTCGAGGCACGACAAGATCGCTAGAAAGCTTTTGGATCCAATGCGCTTTTTGAATTTCATCGCGAAGTCCCGCGACATACGGCATGACAAGGGCGGTAATTTCTTTTTTTCCTTCCGGAGTTCTCGGATCAAAACGGGCAAATGCCTTGCGGTAATAAAACTCGACAACCGGCAAAGCGCCCTCTACAGCAATTTTCCACGATTCTGGGTTTTCTAAAACGGCGTCCGCGGGGTCTTTCCCGGACGGAATCTCGACAATTTTTCGCTCAAATTCGAATTCCGCGGCGAGCGCGAGTGAGCGGCGAGTCGCCGACTCTCCCGCGGCGTCCGCATCAAAAGAGAAAATAAGCGTATCGGCGAGCCGTTTTATCATCCCGAGCTCGTAAGGAGTGAATGCCGTTCCGGAAACCGCTATGGTATTTTTTATTCCCGCCTGGTGGGACAAGACGCAATCCATATACCCCTCGACAACAACCGCATGCCCTCGGACCCGGATATCCTGTTTTGCTTTGTCAAACCCGTAGAGGACTTTTGACTTGTCATAAATAAGAGTATTGGGGGTATTTACATATTTCGCCTCGTTCTGCGTTTGTCCGCGATCTTGATGTCCGCGTGTGTCCGCGGCATCGAAGATGCGACCTCCAAATCCGATGGAGCGGCCCGAAGCATCGAATATGGGAAACATGATGCGACCACGAAAACGGTCGTATATCGATTGTTTGTCTTCGGAACGTATCGCAAGACCAGCTTTTTCCGCGTCGTCAGCACTAAACCCCTGTCCCTGAAGGAATTTCAAAAGCGTATCCCAGGATTTCGGGGCAAAACCAATGCGAAATTCTTTCGTGGTCGCCGGGAGAATACCGCGTGCTTTTACATACTGTAGGACCGCCGGGGTCACCGCGAGATTTTTTTCAAAAAACCCCGCAGCCGCTTCGCAAACGTCATACAGGCGATTTCGCTCCGAACGGAGACGCGGATCTTCTCGTTTGAGAATAACTCCGGCGCGTCCCGCAAGAAGCCGGAGCGCTTCCGGAAAATCATGCCCTTCGATTTCCATTATAAATTTAAAATGGTCTCCCCCTCTTCCACAGCCGAAACAATGCCAGATTTGTCGCGTCGGAGAAACAAAAAACGACGGCGTCTTTTCACCGTGGAACGGGCAATTCGCCTTGTAGTTTATTCCGGCTTTTTGGAGGCGGATATACCCCTGAATGACGTCAACGATGTTGAGGCGCGCCTTGATTTCCTCAATGGGAGAATTCATATGAAATTAGTAGCACAGAATGGCAAAATTTCAAATTACTACAAAAGATCCGAGGACTTGAGAAGCTGGAGCGCGCCGAAAAGCCCTGCATTATCGCCGAGAACCCCTTTCCGAAGCGATGGAAGTTCTGGAAAAACTTTCACGAATTTCGGAAGATTATGCTCGAGATGCTCGAGTGGAATGAATTGGGAGATCGCTCCACCGAGAACAACGACGTCCGGCGACCAATGGACAATGGTATTTGCAAGCCCGCAGGAAAGTACGCGCGCGACCTCATTCCATACGGCCGGGTCCGCGATTTCCGAAGGGAGCTTCTTATATTCTTTTTCGAGCGCACTTCCCGAGATCATACTCTCGAGGTCGCGGCCGCTTGCATAGTCAACGACTTGATGTCCGGGTTCAAATCCGTGTGAGCGCTCATCAATTCTTCCCTCGACGATCCGCGCGCCGCCGATACCGGTTCCGATCGCGATATAGGCGACAATTTTTCTGCCGATTCCTGCGCCGTGGAGCGCTTCGCCAAGGCCTCCGAGCGCAGAATCATTTTCAAGAATCACCGGAACCCGAAATTCGCTCATGAATTCCTCGACAATCGGCTTCATCTCCCATAAAGGAAGATTTGGGGACTTAAGAATTTTTGTTTTTTCCCGGTCAAAAACGCCGGGCAATCCTCCGGCTATCGCCCGAATTTGATACTCTTTCGTAAAGTCAGATATTTTTTTCTTGAGCATCGCCATTCCGGCGTCGTATCGTTGGGGAGTCGAAATGATCACGGGCGCCGAAAACGTGGCGCCGTCAACCGACGCCGCAATCCGCATTTTTGTCCCACCGATATCAAAAAGAATATACATAGGAAGAGTGAGAGTTAAAAAAGATTAGGATTGAATGGAGTCTTTCCTTCGAGCTAACGCCAAAACTTTTTGAAGTATTGGCCGGAGTTTGCCGGTCTTATGGAGAACAAACACTCCTGCGCCGAGAAGTAGAATTACCAAAATCCACATACGCGAGCTGCTTTTTTGTTGTCCTTGCTGTTCGGGCTCTACTGTTTGCCGCTTCTGCCACTCATCTTTGGGAATGGCGATTTGCTTAGTTATTCCTCCATTTTCTGTAACTTCAACCCGTTGTATTGGCTTGCCATAGTTCGTGTCTAATGTTGCTAGCATTGTTCCGTCTGTGCCAGTTACATCAATTCCTCCATCGTATAGCTCTATGGTTGTAAGTCGAGTGACGGGATCAAACGCAATGGCAAAATCAGTTCCACGAGTAATCGGCGCTACGCCGGTCGCACTTGCTTTACGAAGTATAGTTTTCTGTTCTTTAAATCTGCCGTATCCTTTTTGAATTTCAAATGTCGCAAGCCCTGGCAAGTCCGGCGAAGCTGTAGGTGGAAGCCATGGCTTGAATTCTACCTGGCTTGATTCTTCAAGATACATAAAACCTATTATTAATCGTGATCGTGGCGGGGTTATTATTTTTGAGCCGATTAGAAGGTTAAGATCATCGTTTTCGCGAAGGATAACGACCGAGCCATCCGGAAGATGGAGTTCTGGTTGCCCTTCAACATGGATTTTATTTATATGTAGTGGGTAATCTTTGAAGCTTGAGGCAGACAAATAAGGCCCAATAACATGCCTTCTTCGTAATTCCTCTGGTATTAAATCTTCCTCACTTGGGCCAAAAAAAACTTCCGGTGAGGGCTGCTTCTCTACCAGCGCCTCAACTTCCGGGAGTTTCTCGACGGGCGAGGTTGGGGCCGGACTTGTAACCGCGCCGCCGCACACAGGCGCTAAGCGACCAGCTAAATTCTGTAAATCATTAACGATAACGGTTTTCGTCTCTTCTTTTAATGAGTGATCGGAAGCCGGATGAGAATTAACCAATTTATAACGGATACGATCCTCCAGAGTACGATAAAATTCCTCGCGATGATTCGTTTTGTACGCCTCGGTATAATTAGTAATTCCTAAAAATACCCACGAAACAATACATTTCCCCTGCAAAAATGTTGGATCGAACTTGTATTCGTCAAAGTAACCCTCATTGGCGTTATCGGTGTCCGGGATAAGAGAGGTACTGCCAACGTATCCTCTACGTGGGAATTTGGCTATTTCAATGAACCCAGCATCCCCAATTGAAACATCTTCCGGCCCAATCTTTTCCCCTCCAGAACCGCCAATACTGACCTTTTTATCAATTGCCTCTTGGCGCTCCATCGAAAAAACTGTTCTAGCATCGGTAGCATTTTCATACACCGAAATAGAATAACGCCTCAACTCGTTTATCACCGTGTCTGCGAGAACCTGATGTTTTACGACATCGAACCCAAGACAATAACCCTTGGCCCAAAGATTTTCATCCTTGTCCCGCGAGTCGCAATTACCAGATTCAGTAAATACAATATGTGAAGTGGCCAATAAAGAACCGGGATAAGCCAACAACGCGCTGGCACCCAGAAGTATGATCGCCAAGGCGGTAATGATACTTCGGTTCGCGTTGCTACTTCGATATTTTTTATTTTTAGGTGAAAAATTCATATTAATAATTATACCAAAAAATCAGATTTCTTTCTCCACTGCCCCCGTCTTTTTATCCACCCGATACCAACCAAAAGTAGCCGTGTGGACGCTATTTTCACCAATGATAAGTTCAAACACATGTACCGCCCAATCAGTCTCCCAGTCCTCAACTTCAAATTCAGCTGGTTTGGGCATGAGCAAACGCGCAAATTCCCGCACCTCCGGAAGATCTTTAACTTTCAATAATGCCTGCTCTTTTGTAACCTTCGGAGCTACGTATATAGATGTTTTACCCTCGTTCGGCACAACACTGGAAAATATCTTATCAATTATCGGCCAGTACTCGTCTGCGTACTCTTTAAGCGACATACCGCGTAGAACCAGCACATTTTCGCTTTTACTGAAAATCGTAATCTCCTTAAATCGCCAGTGCTTCCCGCCTTCTGCATATGATCCGGCGGCGAAATAGCTGTTGTCAACGGTATTTTTCTCCTCATGCTCCCAGCCGTTTTCTTCCACAAGATATCGCGCATCATTCTTAAAAGAGTTCTCTATATCTTGATATACTTTTTCGAGCTCGCTGGGATTGGCAATGCGAGGGTCGGTATGCGCCTGCATTGAGTAAAAAGCTCTGCCGTTTGGCTCGCGAATAAATTCTGCCGGGGCCTCACTTCGCGACTCGTCAATAATCCAGTCCTGCGGATACTGGAGAGTAAAACCATATTTGGAATGGAACTCCTTTGTTAGATAGTCGGCAACTGGAGTTTTTTCGTTCTCAAAGATACCACCGAAAAAGAGTATGATGACTGCCAATGCGACAACGCCAGCCAAAATCAATGTTGTTTTTGATTTCATCATAATATTTTAGGTGTATCCCACTTTTGTAATTGGTGCCATAAAAGAAAAACAACAAGTACATTGATAAGCATCAGTATGGCGGCGACAATCGGCGCAATGTCACGAAGCGTGAGCTGCACCGTCCCGGGCAGGGCTTGCGTCATGACTGCAAAAATAAGTACCGTTGCGGCGATGTGCGATACAGCGCCTATCTTAAGGAGCTTATGATTTTTTGTAAGAAAAAGCGCGATGGAGCCGAGTAAGAGAAAAAAGAGCGTACTCATTCCTACATTACTCTGCACAATCATCTGCCAGCCGGAAAATCCGCCTTGCGCTTCCGGAAGCCACGGAAAAAAGAAAAGTCCAATAGTTGCCGCTTCAATAATAAATGCGACTACGCGAAGACGTTCTGGCAATGCCGCGTCTTTTGAAAAATAAAATCGACGTAAAACCAAACTAGAAATAATTGAGAAGATGAACCAGAATATTGCTGTTTCCCAGACCTCGCTCATGGCAATTGCATTTTACCACGTAAACGTGTAGTGCGGAATTCACACTATTACAGCGACTATTCCAATTCTAAAATTTCATCGATACGAATCTGTTGGACGAACTCGGGAACATGACTCACGAGAATCATAGCGCCTTCGTATCTCGTAAGAGCGGAGGTAATAACCGGCAAATGCCGGAAATTCATATGGTTTGTCGGCTCATCAAGAATCAAAAGCCCCGGCTCTTCGAGGACGAGCCGCGCAAATGACACTAACCCCTTTTGCCCTTCCGAGAGATGCCCGATTTTTGTATTGATGAGGTGCTCGGTGATTAAAAAGCCAGCAGCAACAGCGCGAAGCTTTTCTTCGGTTTGTACGCTCATAACACCCGAAAGAGATTCGCGGACCGTATCCTCAAAATTAAGCGTTGAAAAATCCTGCCGGTAATACCCGATCCGAACACCCGCGGCAATAGAAGCGCCTTTCGCCGTCCTGTTTGCGAGTGCTTCGAGAAGCGTGCTTTTCCCGATCCCATTTGGTCCCCGGAGAAGCAAATGAGTATTTTTCTTAAGAGAGATACCAGCCGTTTTTTCGACCACCTTGTGACTTTTTATAATCGAGAATGAAGAAATCCGCACAATCTCACCGATGAGCTCCGGCTGGGAAGGAATCCGAAACGGGCGAATCGTCTTATCCTCTTTTCTGATATCGACCATGCTTTCTTCAAGCTCTTCGGCTTCATCGCGCATTTTTCTTGCGACGAGGCGCATCTGTCCGCCTTTATGGGAAAAATAATTCGCTTTTTCTTTATTCGCCTGAATCTTTTTCGCAAGCTGGGCATTTTTTCTATTCTCTTTTTCAATGCGAGCGGAAATTTCCCGTAAAAGATCAAAATAATTTCCGATGTATTGCTCAACCCGTTTGTTAAAAATATCAAGATATAAAACGCCTTGAGTAAATGCGTTCAAAAATGCGGCGTCATGCGAAATAACAATGCACGTTTTTTTATAATCAATGAGAAATTGCGTAAGGTGCCGGATTCCCTCGCGATCGAGATTATTGGTCGGCTCATCGAGAAGAAGTAAATCAGGATCCTGAATAAGCGCAGAGGCCAGGAGAAGCCGCGCCTGCTGGCCGCCGGAAAATGATCGAATGAGTTTCTCGTGATCTGCGGGCATATTCACAACCCCAAGTACTTTATCAATACGGGGGTCGATGTCGTATACCTTTCTCGCAAATGACCTCTCAAAAAATTTTCGGATTGTACGCCCGAGATCTTCTTGGGGCATGATTTGGCGCGCGACCGCAAACGTAAAACTATCATCCGTATGAATATCGCCTGTCTCCGGCTTGAGTTCGCCCGTGATGAGCTTAAAAATCGTACTCTTCCCCGCTCCGTTTTGGCCCATGAGGGTCAATTTCGTGCCCCTCCGCACAGAAAAATCCGCCTCGTGTAAAATGGGCTTCATGGGTCCGTAATCAAACGAAACTTTATCGAATCTAATAATGAGCTCGCCGCGAGACACAAACATCAGTAAAGCACAAAAACCAAACTTTCGCTACCCCATCTTCTTCCGCACGCGCGTACTAGCGTATTTTGCTTTGATGCCGGTAATTCTTTCCGAACGAATTCCAAGGTAAGGCCGCCAAAAACTCCGGGAAATTATTGAAAACCCACTCTGCGTATGTATTGCTGTTCGGACCGCTCAAAAAATATGTATCACAATATGGATATGTCGTCGGAGAATTTTCGATAAATTCGGCCATTCGTTTTGCACTCTCGCCTTCACTATGCCCTAACAATTTTGCTTTCCAGAAATATTTTTGAGAAAGGGGAAACACCTCAACTCCCTGGAATGGCGGGAAAAAATCCATGCTCAAGTGCCCCCAACTCGTTTTGCGCTGAACTTTTCGGAAAAGAACTTCCCATCTTGAAATCGCGCCTTGTTTGTTGATTACGAACCAGGGATGCGCGGCAAAATTGAAAGGTATGTTTCCGGGACAGACAAAAAGAAAAACTTGATATTTTTCTTTGCTCACCAGCTGATGAAAATTCTCATTATTGTTCATATTCAATTTAGTAAATACTCGCTTAAAAATAGAGGGCTTTCGCAAATTTTATTGTTAATTCGCTGCGCGGTCCTTCCATGATTTCGCTTTTGACTGCTCAAATATTCCAGCGAACTTTCGCCGCCAAACGGCGAAAATCAATGATGAATTCGCAATGACCAAATAAATCGGAAATGCTAATTCTGAAAATCCCCAAAGTTTAATTGCAGCAAAACTTGTGAGCGCGTTAAATAATCCTGTCGTGTATGCGATAACGGATTCTGTCTCCGGATGTTTCCACGACTTTATTAAAGTTGGAAATGCCGCGAGGCCGTCGCTTGCGATAGCAAACGCGATAGCAATGTTCGGCTCTTTCGTAATACCCCAAAGAACCAACGCTAATGCAGAAAGCACGCCGCATCCGTAATCCAGCGCGCCAAGTTTCCAATACGAATTCGGGTTTATGAAAGAACCGATAAAAATTAGCAACGGGCCGAACCCCGCCATAAAGATCGGCAACACCGCCCAGCCAACCCCTTGAGAAAGTGCGGCAGCAGTCGCTATCAATGGCGCAATAGACCACATAAGCCAAGTGGCCCTGTTCGGCTTGGTTTCGCCGCGCAAAGTATCTCTGATGTAAAAGAGTGCGCCCCAGATATTTACCGCCGCGCCGAGAAAAACAAGATATTTCAACATAATTTATTTCAGCGGAAATAGGGGGTTATTCCCCGACGTTAGCTCTTTATAAATAATTGGATTCGCAGCAATAAAATTCGTATTTCTATAATCGTATGAATCAGTGTTGAGATTCGCTACAACTCCGCCTGCCTCTGAAACCAAAAGTGATCCGGGCGCGAAGTCATAATCTTTCCCGTAGGGATCAAAGCAAATACGCGCGTCAAGTTTCCCAGCGGCGATCATGGCATATTCCCAGCCTGCTGAAACCGATTTGAATAAAACCGCTCTTTTTCTTAACTCAATGAATATTTCATCATTTTCCCTTTTGTCCCGGCGGATTTCCCATCCGATATACGATTGGGTTAATGAACGATTGCTGACTTTGAGACGATCATTTTCTCTAAATGCACCTTTCCCTCGCTCCGCCCAATACATATAGTCATTCACAAAGTCGTAGATAGCCGAAAAATTCACCTGCCCATTCTCAATCAAAGCAATCATTGTAGTACAAAACGGCAGGCCGCGAATGTAGTGCCCAGTGCCGTCAATTGGGTCCATCAACCAAAATCGCTTGGCCTCACGATTGCCTCCTTGTTCCTCGCCGACAAATTCAATATCGGGATATATTTCTGCCAGATTCTTAGATGCAATCTTCTCAATTTCAACGTCGACTTCAGTTACCACATCCACCGCTGAATCACTTTTTTTGCCCATAACTTCCGCACTGCCCCAATGAGGCAACAATACGGGACGCAGTTGGCGCAGAATCGGAATAACTTTTTCTGAGTAGTTCATTTAGAAAGGCATTTTTTGCACTATTCTTTGGCATGAGTGCGACGGGCCGAGTTCGCATAATCTGAGACATCCTTCGGCGGAAGGATTACGATGTCAAAATAATTTTTCCAAATTTTCTTTTTCGCTTTCTAGTCCTTTTTAGGCGTCTCGATCGGTTTAAGATTTCGTATCTTGATACTTTTTGATTTCCGACTTAAAAAGATCTATCAATTTCATTTTCTTCCCTCGAACTTCAATTTCATATTCGTCTTTTTCTGGATGAGCAATGCAATCCATAACTTTCTCGACATATTCCCTCTTCAGCTCCCAATATCGATCGACAATGCTCTTGATAGAACCGACATCTAAATTTGGCGTTAAGCGACTTAAAATAAGTGCTCTGCGCTCGTTTCTAAAAAGTTCTGAATAGGTTCCTTTTTCTTCCGGTTTAATTTCTCTCCCATGAAAGATCTTTACATATTGCTCGACATTGTCTTGCCGATAAACGTATTCCAGTAAAGCAATTCTCAAATAACTACTATCAACCCGCATCGCATCAAAAAATTGTTTCTTCAATGCTTCTGGAATGCTTTCCGCGAAGACATATTCCTTTGAGGACAAATCGGGAAATACATTCGTGATGCGCAAGGGAGTGCTTTCTGGATCTTCAGGGGGGGCATAAAGTAACAGCTCTTCAATCTCGGTTCTGATAAATGAAGGGTTGGGATCGACAACTTCTCTGCCGTCTTCCCCGAGGGCTTTTGCGAGCTCTTCCTTACTTTTTGCAGAGTAGCCATCTTTAGTGACTAAGTAGATGAAGCGACTCGTTCTTCCATTTCCGTTTGTATAAGCATGAGTTGCGTTGATGGTTGCCCCAAGAAGCAGGGCGATGTCTTCACGACTTCTTCCGCCGGTATTCATTTCTTTTGCAGCTGCCAGAAGTTCATTAAAAAGGGCTCCTTTGTCTTCCTGGCGAGGGGGAATATATTCCGACGGAAGAAGTGCGCCCGAGACCTCAACAGAATCACCATCCATTTTCCAATCCGTCTTTTCTTTGCCTCTCAAGATTCCATTAAGCCCATTCAGAAGTTCGGCGAATTCTTCGGGCTTAATTTGATCTATAAACTTCCGGGTGTTTTCTTCGGTTCCAAAAGTTTCCTGTAGCGTCGCTCCATGCATAGCCTCGATATTGCGGGAACGATCAAAGAGGCGCAATAAAGTATCTGCCTGTTTTTCTCTTGATTCTGCCGGAGGGATCTCAAACATATGATAACCCTAGCTTAGAAATAAAAATTTTGAAACTAATGAATCGATCGTCCTGATACCTCGGGCGTGGCGGTCCCTTGATCATTCGACAAGCTCATGATAAAAATTGTGAGCGGAACCGAACCATCAAAAATGTTGTCATCGGTGTATTCCTGAAATAGCTCGAACGGAATTCTGTCCTCACCCGCCTGTGGCGGGCTCGGGTCGGGAGGGCGAGAAATCCGCACGGCTCCGTCGCGAACATTAACAATTTCAAGTTTTCTTTGGCGGCAAATTCCTTTTATTATTCTTCTAAATCCAAATCATCAAAAAATTCTACTGGATACTTAAAATCATCGTTTTCTGTTTCGACTACTGCACCAAATTCAACTTCGCCCGTTTCTTTAATAAACTGCCATGAACCTTCAGGTTCATTTTTGAATCCTGTTCCATCTACAATATAAATAAATCCCTTTTCGGTTTTAATAAATTTTTTATCTGGCGGTGTATGAACTTGTAGCACTAATGGACTTTCTTCATTGATAAAATATGGATATCCCAAATTTACATTCATATTAGAATATGGTAATTAGTTGGATTCGTAACCAAAGTAGAGTCGAATAAGCAGATTGAGTAAGGTGTCTTTTCGGTGATTGTATCGGTACTCCATTTCTTTAAGATACAAGGGGAAATTGCTTTTGGAAACTCCCC
>Ga0209514_10007687_pt1 | contig 12615 bp, 9 predicted proteins | sample Subgrocontami58m_FD_187452 | JGI IMG/M metagenome (GOLD analysis project Ga0209514, IMG submission 187452) | Subsurface groundwater microbial communities from S. Glens Falls, New York, USA - GMW37 contaminated, 5.8 m (SPAdes) (version 3) | ecosystem: Environmental > Aquatic > Deep subsurface >...
GAGCCGAGCTCCGCGATCGCGGCGGCGACCTGGCGCTTCAGCTCCTCGTTGAACCCCTGGATCTGCGCGAGCAGCTTGTGGTTCTCGTCCATGCTCTGCTTGAGGCGCCGCATCATCTGGTTGTAGGACCCGGCGAGCTGCCCCATCTCGCCGGTGCGCGGCTCGACGAGGGCGGCGAGGTTCCCCTCCGCCGCGCTCCGCATCGCGTCCATCAGCTCGATCGCGGGGAGGCGCACGGCGCGGCGCATGAAGAACGCCACGCTGAGGCCGAGGACGAGCATCGTGCCGATGGCGCCGAGGAGGAGCCCTCGCTGCCAGTCCGGGAAGCGCACACCGACCTTCTCGGGGGAGATCTCCAGGTGGACCGCGGCGGCCAGCTCGTCGCGGTGGTCGGCGGCATTCCACCGTCGGACGGGCACGGAAACGGCGAGCACGTGCTCGGTCCCGCGCTGCATCTCGATCCTCACCGTCTTCCCCTCGATGTCCTCGCCCGAGGGGTTCGTCGAGCACCCGCCGCACCCCGCGGCGAAGGTGAGGCCGCCCTCCGCCACCGCGAAGACGCTGATCCCCTTGAGCCCCGGGAAGTCGGCGAGAACGCGCCGCAGGTCCCGATCGAGCCGCAGCCGCTCCGCCTCCCTCCGCTCCCTCTCGGCGACGTCGGTCATGACCACCCCGGTCACCATCCAGGCGAGGTCGTACCCGCCGAGGATCTCCTCCATCCGGAACGACGCGCGGTGCACGGTGTCGTCGACCTCGCGCGCGTGGAGGGCCTCCATGACGCTCTTGTTGTAGACGAAATACACCGCGAGCGTCGGCAGGAAGATCGCGGTGAGCAGCAGGACGAGCCTCGGGACGAGGCTCGCCCCGCGGCCCGTGGGGCCAAGTCTAGCTTCCATCGTGGGTTACCGTCGACCGGTGAGGCGACACCCCCTCGATGGTACCTTGCGTGACCGGGCCACGCAAGCAGGTTCCCGAGGGCTCGCTCACGCGAGCCCCGCCACGCGCGCCTGCGCGCGCTTCTCCATCTATTTCAGGGTCAGGCCTATCCTGCGGGCGAGGTCCTTGAACTTCGTCTTCATCCCGTACTTGTCGCCGTCGAAGTCCGGGTAGTTGCTCTGGAGATTCCCGACCGCGATCTTGCACGTCTCCACGTCGTTCGTCGCGCCGCGCGCGAAGAGGGCGTAGAGCGCCATGTACTTCGCCATCCACCACGGCTCCGACCCGCCTGCCGTGCACTTCAGGACGTTGTTGTAGACCGTGATCGAGTTGTCGAACTGGAACTTCTGCCCCGACTTTCCGAGCTCCAGGTAGACCGCGCCCAGCTCGAGGTAGATCGACAGCAGCGCGGGCTTCGCCTGCAGCACCGACACGTCGACGTTCTGCTTGTCGTCGACGAGCTTGTACGCCTTCACGATCTCCAGGTACGACCCCTTCGCCTTGTCCCAGTGCTGCGGGGTCTCCGCGAGGAAGCTGTAGCACCGCGCGAGCCGCGTCATCAGGTCGAGCCGGTCCTTGTCGCTGATCTTCCCCGCCTTGCCCCCGAGGAGCATCTCGTGCACGAAGGCGGCGTCGTTCCAGTACGACTTCTCCTTGATCACCTGGTCCTTCAGGTCGAGGAACGAGGTGACCTTGTCGTCCATCCCGTTCACGCGCTTCGCGACCATGTACAGGATCTCCGCGACGGAGACGACGTCCGCGAGCGTGATGCGGAGGCCGACGGAGGGGCCCTCGTCGAGCCACTTGCGGTAGTACTTCGCGACCTTTTTCAAATTCGCCGTGACCGTCTTCTCGTCGCCGTTGTCCTTCATCAGCTTCACGGTCGCCTCGTCGAGACGGATCGCCACCGATTTGGAGGCGATCGCGATCGGCGCGCCGTCGGGGAAGTTCTTGAACATCTCCTCCAGGACGTTGACGGCGTCCTCGACCTTGTCGACAGCGAGGAAGGCGCCGACCTTGAGCTGCCAGAGCTTCGCAAGCCGCTCGTCGCCGGGGAGAAGTTCCTTCGCAATCTCGTCCACGAGCGTGAGGCACTCCGCCGCCTTCCCCACGGTCTCGTGGCTGTAGAGGAGGGCGAGCTGCTGCTGCGCGCCGAACTTCAGTTTGTCGCGCAGGTCCTTCTCGTTCGGGTCCTCGGGCGCGGGGACGGCCGGGTCGGCGAGGCGCGCCAGGAACTTCTTGAGCGGCTCCTCCGCCTTCCCCATCTCGGTCGCGCAGGAGCTCTTGTCGCCCGACTCCCTCTTCGACTTCGACCACTTCCGCGCGGCATCGGTGTAGAAGCAGACGCCGGCCTGGACGAGCGCGAACTCGTACGCCTCCGCCTGATCGTCCGTCTTGAGGTAGAGCTCCGCCGCCCCCGCGAGGTCGCCGGCGTTCGCCTTCTGCTCGGCCTGGATGGTGGGGAAGTTCTTCCCCTCCTTCGCGGTCGGCCAGGTGTTGGTGAGCCGCGTCATGAACTTGTCCTTCATGTCCGCGTCCGCCTTCGCTCCCCAGGCGTCGAACTCGGAGGAGTAGCACCGGACGACCAGGAAGCAGGCCTTCGGACCCAGCGCGTTCTCCCCCTTCCCCACGAGGTCGACGACCCGCTCGTAGGCGAAGGCGGCCTCGTAGTTCCGCTTCAGCGCCTGGAAGCACTGCCCAATCTTGAACCAGGCGTTCACGAGGTACTTGTCCTGGTCCTCCTTCGACTGGCTGGCCTCGATGCACTGACGGAGGGCTTGGATCGCCTCGAAGAACTTCCCGCGCTCGGAGCAGCTCTCGCCGGAGGTGAAGAGGTCCTTCGCCGCGATCTTCGAGCCCGCGGCCGCGGGGGCGGAGAGGTACCCCTGGATCTTGTCCTTCGCGATGTTGCCCCACTTGCTGTCCGCGCCGGCCTCGTCCTTGATGGCGTTCAGGATGGCCACGGCCTTGTCTCGCTCGTTGGCCTGGAAGCGCGCGTCGGCCTTGAGCGTCAGCATGTAGTAGTAGGGTTCCGTCCCCTTGATGCTCTTGTCTTTCGCGAGATACTCGTCGATCACCTCGACCGCCTTCCGCCCGTCGCCCATCTTCGTGAACATCTTCGCGAGGGCGATGTACCCGGAGCGGATGATCCCCCAGTGGTACTCGTTCGGCGTCACCTTCGACTCGGTCAGGCGGTCGAGCAGCTCCATCGTCCCGCGCAGGCAGGACTCCGCCTTCGCGGGGTCGCCCTGCTCGTAGTAGGCCTCCCCCTGGATCCGCATCCCCTCGTACGCGGTGGCGCGATCGCCATAATTGAACTGGAACTCGTCGAGCGACGTGATCACCTCGCCAAGGAGCTTCTTCTTGTCGTCGTCGCTCACGCCGCCGTAGCGGGCGTGGTCGAGGAGGGTCCGCGGCAGCTCGAGGAGGGCGTCCATGAGGGCGTTCTGGTTCACCTCGTTGTCCTCGGTCTCGACCTTCGCCTGCAGGTCGCGGATCCGGCGGCGGTACTCGTTCTCGATGTCGCCATAGAGCCCGACGATCTGCGACTGGTACCCCGATTTCGCCGTGGCGTCGTTCTCCGAGCTCATCAGGGAGTTCAGGATCTGCGCCTTCCGCATCTTCGCCTGCCCCTGCAGGACCCGCGCGTCGTTCGCGAGCGGGTGGTCCTTGTGGGTGGCGAGGAAGGCGTCGAGCTGCTTGAGCGCCTCGTCCAGGATCACGAGGGCAGCCTTGGGATCCGGCTCCTGTTCCCCCTGCGTGATGCTGATCTCGGCCTTGATGAAGGGGATCGAGGACTTGCTGTCGGCCGGCGCCTTCGGGCTCGTCTCGACCTGGGTGCAGACCTCGAGGGCGAGGTCGTAGAACCCCTTCTGCGCGAGGGCGCGGGCGAATCCGATGTCGTCGTCGGCGGCGAATGCGGCGGAGCCGGCGAGGAGGATGCCGAGGAGCAGCGTGCGACGCACCATGGCTCAGTCTCCGTTGGTGGGAGGCCGTGATGGAAACCAGTAGTGCGCGGGGAGGGGGGATTCCTTCGGTCAGGCACGCCCCGGGGCCATTCTGGCAGGGCCAGCCTGGCAGAGCCAGCCTGGCAGAGCCAGCTTGCTGGTTGCTGGTTGCTGGGCGGCCCCGGGGCGCCGTCGTTGCCTACTGGTGTCCCTATTTCTCTTCCTTCTTGTCGTCCTTGTTGTCCTTCGCGGGGTCCTTCCCCGCAGCGGGCTTCTTGCCGCCGACGCCGAAGGCGTTCGCGTACCTGTAGTACACCTCCATCGTCAGGGCGTTGATGGCGACCGCATAGACGCGTCCGCCCTCGAAGCCCCAGCGATCGTCGGCGTCCCAGGACCCGTCCGCGCACCCCGCGTCCTTCGTCTTCTGGTTCTTCACGAGGGCGTTGATGACCGCCTGGTTCCAGGTCTTCCAGTACCTCTGCCCGCCGCCGCTGTCGGGGCCGTCGTACTGGAACAGCGCCAGCGTCCCGTAGTACCAGTAGTAGTAGTCGTTCGTCTTCTTCGCCTGGTCCCACACCGGCAGGTCGCCGGAGAGGAGCTTCGCGCTCATCTCCAGGATCGGGTCCTTGCGGTCGTGGTCGACGAACGTCCGGACGACCATGCCGACCGCCGAGAGGGCCTCGTGCTGCGTATAGTCCTCGTTCTTCCCGGGGACGACGACCTTCACGCCCGCGTCCTCGAGCGACTGGTATCCGCACTTGCCGTAGTTCTGGTCGGTGATCTCGGCGATCCAGGCCTTCGCCTCGACCTGCGTCGAGTGCCCGACGTTGAGGTTCGACAGCTCCGCGCTCTTGAGCGCCATCACGCACCACCCCGTCACCGACGAGTCGTTCTCGCCGCACTTCGGGGAGTAGCGCCACGCCTTGTAGGGGTTCTTCGCCGCGACGAGGAAGTCGATCGCCTTCTGCGCCGGGTCCTTCAGGATCTGCGACTCGGTCATCCCGTACGCCTCGGACAGGGCGAGGGTGCAGATCGAGTGGTTGTAGAGCATCTTGGAGACCTTCGGCCCGATGCAGCCGTCGGCGTCCTGGTTGTTCACGAGCCAGCGGATCGCCTTCTTCACGACCTCGCCGAGCTTGATGGTCTTGCCCGTGACGTTGTCCTTGACCTCCTCGCGCGACAGGTGGGTGTACCCTGCGCCGAGGAAGGCGAGGAGCGCGAGGCCCGTCTCGCCCGCGTCGTAGTCGTTCGCGCCCGGGTGGCCGCACTTGGAGCCGGTGCACTGGTCGACGAACGAGGCGGCCTTCCAGCAGCCGTCGGGGCTCTGGTGGCGCGCGAGCCACTTCAGGGCGCAGAGCACGGCGCTCTCGCTCGCGCGGGTGCCGCCGCCGCGGGCGACCAGGTTCTCCTTGCCGCCGAACCGGCCGCCGTAGCGACCGCCGCCGCCGCCGCCGCCGCCGACGCCCATGCTGTCATAGACGCCAGGGCCCTTCCCCGACTGCCGACCGCGGATCCCGCCGCCCTCGCCCCACGTGGAGCCGAGGTACTCGGTGGACTGCCCCTTCATCTGGTGGAAGTCCTCGCCGTCGGCGGACTCGTTGTGGTCCGACTCCTTCGCCTCGGGGAAGAAGATGGCCGGCTCCTCCGTCGCCTGCTGGACCTCGTCCTTCGGGATCCCCTTCCGCTCGACGACGTCCTTGGGCCGCTCCAGCTCCTGGATCACGGCCGACGGCGCCGGGTGCACCGTGATGATCACCTCCCCCTCGTCGATCGTGTGGAACTTCTCGATGTAGACGAGGGTGGCGACCAGCATCAGCACGACGTGGAGGCCCGCCGAGATCAGCCACCAGGGGGCGTTGGCCATGATGTCGACCTGGTCCCCGCCGATGTGAACCGACTGGGACATGCCGGCGTCATCGGAGTCGGGATCCTGCTGCATCCGCGCCATCTGGGCACCTCCATAATCCGGGAGCCGTAGTATCTACGGAATCTTCGACACCGGCAAGCGAGAAACGCTTCCCCGGCGTGCCTGGCGGAATACCCGCACCGACAGGAAAATCACGAGGATCACCGACGCGCCTGCGAGGGCGATCACCAGCATGTTCAGGTTGGTCCCCGCGGCGGCCGTCTTCTCGTGGAAGGGGACCAGCCGCTTCCCGACGAAGAACGGCGCCGTCCGCGTCACGTCCTTGCCGTCCTCGCCCACCGCCGGGTACGTCGCGTTCTTCAGGAAGATCCCCTCGACCACGACCAGCGACCGCGGCGGGAACTTCGGCAGGGGATTCGTCGCGGGGTCGTAGTCGGTCAGGTCGAAGACGTACCCCTCCGAGCCGGAGAGGTCGACGACGATCGTGTGGTAGATCCACTCCTGCCCCTCGATTGGCTTGTCGAGGCGGAGGGGGTAGCTGTCGCCGAGGATGGCGATCACCTTCACGGTCTCGCCGCGGAGGCGGTCGGGGCTTGCGGAGAAGTGGCCGTAGGCGTACTCCTTCGCCCCCTTGTCCAGGTCCTCGGGCTTGGTCGTCTGCATGTGGCGGACGAGGCGGACGTACGGCTCCTCCGTCATGTCGATCGGCGTGCCATCCTTGGCCTTGTCGAGGACGCCGTCGAAGACGATCCGGCGGGGGCCCTCCGGGAGGGGGGCGAGCCCCGTATTCGGGCGCTTCGCGCGGCTGTTGAGGCTGGGGATGATTTCGAACACGAAGACGACCATCACCGAGATAGAGAGGACCACGCCGATCACGAGCCACCGGAAATTGGGGGTGGCCCAGAAAGGCACTCTCATATCCAACGGACGGTCCTGCATCTGGTTCGACTCTCGACTCCGGATTCCGCGAAATTCCGCCTTTCGCAAGCTCCTGGCTTGCAGCTACTTAGGCGGTTGCGAGGACTGCGGGACGTCGTACGGGCAGGTGAACTCGATCCTCTCGATCTTCTCCTGCTTGCACATGTCCATGACGTGGATGACGTCCTTCCACGGCACGTCGTCCACGGCGTCGAGGAGGACGGGGAAGTCGGTCTTCCCGGCCTTCTTGTACTGGGAGACCGACTCGAGGATGATCTGCATCAGCTCGGCATCGGTGCTGACGGGGGGGCGGTTCCCGATGCGGCGGGAGGTGGTGTTGGAGTTCGCATCCCACCGCATGATGACGCGAATCTCCTCCAGCACCACTTTGTCTGGCGCCCCCGGTCCCTGCCCCCTGTCCTTCGGCAGCCAGGTCTCGATCTTCCCCTCGAGCTGCTTGAAGTGGAAGGAGCACATGAAGAAGATGCAGAGGCAGAAGATGACGTCGACCATCGCGGTGACGTTGATTTCGACGGGGTTGTCGCCGCCATCTTCCCCGATGTTCGTCTGACCTGACATGGCGATTCACTCCCAAGTTGCATGCGGGGCCAGGGGGACGGCCCCCCGGCCCCGCGTCCGCTAGTGGGGCTGGCCCTTCTCCGCGGGCGGCTGGGCCGCGCCGCACTCGATCTTGTAGATTCCCACCTTCGAGCAGGTGTTCATCACGACCTGCACGCGCCCGTAGGGGGCCGTCTCGTCCGCGCGGATCATGACCTTCCGCTCGGAGATGAGGGGGTTCTTCGGGTCGGTGCGGAACTCCGCGGCGTCCTTCTCCAGGGTCTGCTGGAGCTTCGCCGTGTCGGTGAAGTCCTTCCCGCGGATCCCGATGAGCCAGTGCTCGGGGGTGCGGCAGACGTTTCCGCTCTCGTGCGCGGGGCAGTTGAACTTATCCGTCTTGTACTTGTGGTAGACGTTGATCGTGAGGCGCTCCTTGCCCTGCGCCTCCTTGGTCGCCTTGTCCTCCTTCACGCTCTTCGCCTTCGGGAGCATCACCTCCTCCAGCTCGCGCTGACCCATGTCGGCGCCGAGCATGAAGAAGAGGAGGAGCAGGAACATGATGTCGATCATCGGGATCAGGTTCGGGGAAGGGTTCCCCGAGACATTGACCTTCCGCCTTCTGGACATGCCTGACTCCTAAATCGGGGGGGACGGCCGAGGGGACTACTTCTGGCCGCCCTCCGGCGCCATCGTACGGGCCAGGATCTCCCCGATCTCCGTGTTGATGCGGAGGAGCATGTCGGACACCTTGTTCTTGAGGAAGAAGTACGCCGTCAGGAAGATGATCGAGATGAAGAGTCCCATCGTCGTGTTGACGAGCGACTCGTACACCCCCTTCGCCAGGTCGCCGGGCGTCGGGGCCTTCAGGGTTTCGATGACCTGGAACGAGGCGATCATCCCCGTCACCGTGCCGAGGAGGCCGAGCAGCGGCCCGATGTTCCCCACGAGGGAGAGGTACGACAGCTTCGCGTTCACGCGGAAGCCCTCGACGCCCGCGGACTCCTCGAGGCCGCGCTTCACTTCCTCGTAGCCGCCGTAGTTGCGGACGAGGGCGCCTGCGCAGACCTTGCCCGCATAGGTGCCGTCGGTGTTCGCGAGGGAGAAGGCCTCGTCGACGTTCCCTTCCCCGAGCAGGGCCTCGACCTCGGCGAGCATCTCTGGGTTGCCGAGTTTGGCCTCGCTGTAGTTGACGATGTACTGGATGAGGAGGGCGGTCCCGACGAGGGACAAGAGGAGGAGCATGATGCCGACGGCTCCGGTCGCCTTGAACAGGTCGAACCAGCTCTTCTTCTGCACCTCCTGTCCTTCGGTCCCTTCGGCGTGGGCGGCGACGGCGAACGCGCAGAAGATCACGGCCACCGCGAGGAAAACGCAAATCCACTTGTGGGCCATGGGAGCCTCCATAGAAGCTGTCCTACGAATGTTTCGCGAGCGCCCAAGCGACCGCGTAGACGGCCAGACAGAGCACGAGGATCGTCGCGGCGATCACGAACGGGTGGAGATTCGAGAGGAGCCGTGCGAAGGCGACCGCCATCCGTTCCGCCCCCGTCGGTCGCCTGCTCCCTTGCGGTTCCATTTCCCCCCGCCCAGCAAGCTGGCTCTGCCAGTCGTCTCGGCCTGCACAGGCCGCAACCCGGTATGCCGCAAGGATCTTGCCACGGGAGGCAATCGCGGCCGCATTGTGCGACTCACGTATGCGGCGGAGGGGTGCGGGGTTGCGTTGCGCGAATTTCCGGGGGAGGCGGGCTGCCGCAGGTCCGATTGGGGCGCGTGGGGCATAATGCCACACGGAGGAGGGGGGATCCAAGGGATCAACGGACGGGCGTCATCACGGTTCGGAGCCTGATCCCGCTCCCGCTCCCGACCCCGCTCCCGAGGCCCGCGACATGGACCACGGCGACCCGTCCTTCGTCCCCTTGCGTTCCACCCTGCGAGCCGCACCCCTTCGGGCTTCGGGAGCGGGGTCGGGTGCGGGAGCGGGAGCGGGAACCGGCAGCTCATGCGTCAGCAGGATCAGTACGCCGCGGTGAACTCGACGTTCAGGAGGCCGCGCTGGCGGCAGAGGTCGATGACGTGCATGACGTCGGTCCAGGGGACGTCGGCGGAGGCGTCGACAAGGATGGGACAGTGCGTCCTCCCGGCCTTGATGTAGTCCTGAACCATCACGAGGATGTCGTCAACGAGGGCGGTGTCCGAGGTCACCGGGGGGCGGTTGCCGAGGCGGCGCGACACGGCGCCGCTTTGAGGGTCTCTCCGCATGATGACGCGGATCTCCTCGAGGACGGGGGGTTGCGGCGTCCATCCGCAGTCCCGATCCTTCGGCAGCCACGTCTGGATCTTCCCCTCGAGCTGCTTGAAGTGGAACGTACACATGAAGAACACGACGAGGCAGAAGATGACGTCGACCATGGCGGTGACGTTGATCTCGACGGGGTTCTCGCCGCACTCACCGAACTCGCTTGTGCCTGACATGGTGTCCCTCCTCTACCTGGCAATCTCGGCGGCGCCGCACTCGATCCGGTAGAGCCCCGCCCTTGCGCACGCGCCCATGACGCGCTGGACCTCGCCGTACGGCGCCCTCTCGTCCGCGCGGATCATCACGCGGCGCCCGCCGCTCGAGGCGTTCGCCTCGCTCGCCATGCGCGCCCTGAGCGCGGTCTCGTCGAGGTCGACTCCGCTGACCCCGATTCGCCACACAGTCGTCCCGGGCGGGCGGTAGACGTTGACGGTGATGCGCCCCTCCGCGGCCGCCGGCTTGTCGGCCTCCACCGATTTCGCCTTGGGCAAGGCGACGTCCTCCAGCTCGCGGTGTCCCATATCTGCGCCGAGCATGAAGAAGAGGAGCAGGAGGAACATGATGTCGATCATCGGAACGAGGTTTGGCGTCATCGAGGGCTTGGGTGTGGGGCGCGTCATGCGGACCTCCGCGGAAAGGACCGCGGAGGCGACGTTGGCGGCTCGTCGGGCGACGACCCTTCGGGCCGCTCCCCGCGCTCGCCTCCGCGGCTGGAGAGGTGTCCGGTGCAAGCGGCGATCCATGCGGGCGGGAATCGCTCTGCGGACGGATGCGCAGCAGCGGCGCGACGTTCCGACTTCGCGTGTTCGCGCCCGCTCACGCCCGTGTGTGGCGCGTGCGGCGTTCCGCCCCGCGGGGACGATCCACGAATGGACACGAATCGTCACGAATCCGATTCGTGCAGATTCGTGCGTATTCGTGGATCCGAGTGGCGCATGCGCCGTTGAGCAGAGACACGAGCATCACGGAGGGCACGCGAATGTCCGAGGAGTACCGAATCCCCGCGCGGATCATCGCCCTCGCCATGTCGGTCTCCGCCCTCCTCCACGCCGAAGGCACCGCATCGGTCGCTGGATGGACCCGCGACCTATCCGACGAGCGCGTCGAGGTCAGGCTCGCCGCGGCCGAGGCCCTCTCCCACCTGCGCGGCGGCCTCGACGATGCGCTGCCGACGCTCGTGAAGGCGCTCCGCGACCCCGCCCCCGATGTCCGCACCGATGCCGGCCTGGCGCTGCTGAGCTGCGGAGAGAAGGGGCGAGCCCCCTTGCTGGAAGCCCTCAAGGACCCCGATCCCGGAGTTCGCACCTCGGTCCTCGCGGCCCTCCAGTCGTGCCCCGACCTCTCCCCGAAGATGGCTCCCCTCCTGATCGAGATCTTCCGAGCAGAGCACGGCGAGGCGCGCGCGTATGCCGCCTACTGCCTCGCGCATGTTGCGAAGGCGGCCGTCGACGCCATTCCCGACCTGACCGAAGGCGTCCTCGCGGAAGACCAGGTGGTCGCGGAAAACTGCCTGTTTGCCATCGCAGCGATCGGCCCCGTCGCGCACGCCGCCCTGCCCACGGTCGTCCGCGTCATGTCCCGGTCGCCGGAGGCCCTTGGCGGGCTCGCAGCGCGGGCGCTCTCACGTCTGGGACCCGATGGAACGGAGGCCCTCCTGGCTGCCCTCCGATCGGAGGACACCCGGGTGAGGGCGGCAGCATCGATCGGCCTCGAGTCGGCGGACCCCTCGGTCATCGCGCGACTGCTGGAGGCCCTCGCGTCCGAGCGGGGCGACGCACGCGCGCGGATCGCACACGCCCTCACCCGCATGGACGACCTTCCCGCCGACGCCGCACCCGCGCTTGTTCGCGCCCTGGCGGACGAAGGGGACGCGCGCCTGCGCGCGGAGCTTGAAGGCGCGCTTGCGCGGCTGGGACCTCATGCCTCAGCGGCCGTGCCGCGACTCATCGAGGTGGTTCATGACCCAGCGGCGGCGGACCGGGTGGCGGCCCTCAGCGCCTTGGAGACGATCGCCCCCAGGGACCCTCGGGTCGTCGATGCGGCCCTCGAGGCGTACGGCGAATCGACCCCGAGGCTCTCGCGGCGGCGCTCCCCCACCGGGTGGTTCCGGAGGAGGTTGCGCAGCAGCGCGTCGAGGAACTTCTGCACCGGTTGGCATGCTACCCACGGGCGCAGATGGACCTCCTCGGCGAGCTGCTGAAGGACCCCGACCGGGTGACCCGCCGCGTCGTGGCGAGGAGTCTCTCTCGGCGCGCACTGGACGAGCGCGGCGCGGTGAAGCTTCTCGCCGATGCGCTCGGGGACTCGGATCCGTCCGTTCAGCAGGAGGCCTTGCACGGCATCGGCGATCTCAAGCACGAGGGACTGGAGGCTACCGACGCGGTCCTTCGGGCCCTCGGGCCGCGCGACGACCAGCCCCGTGGGGCGGCGATCGGCGCGCTCCTTGAGATAGGCGCGGATCCCAAGGCGATCGCCCCCGCGCTCGCCGCTCTCCTCCCGGACTCCTTGGCCGAAGATGCGCTTGCGACCCTGGGCGCTGACGCCATTCCGCCCGTGCTTCCCCTCCTCGGGGCTGCCGACCCGGCCGTTCGTCAGGCCGCGCTCCGCGTGCTGGAGAGGATCGGAGAGCCGGCCAGCGAGGCGCTCCCCGACATGCTGGAGTTGCTCCAGGACCAGGACGCACGCACGCGGGAGGCCGCGGTACGGGCACTCGCAAGGGTGGGAGCGGGTTCGGCGGAGGCGCTCCGTCGCCTTGGCATGGCGATCGACGATCCGGAGCGACAGGTCGGCGAGACGGCGATCTCCTTGTTATGCGACCTCGCGGCGAAGCGTGTCGAGGGAGTCGCGGCCCTGCGCGCCGCACTCTCGGGTCGGAGACCAGGCTCCGAGGATCGGTTCCCCGACGCCCTGTCGCGGTGTGACCAGGAGGACCCGAGTCTCGCGCGTGCCGTCCTCGGAGCATCCGAGGACCGGGACCCCTTCGTCCGAGGCTTCTTCGTCCGAACCCTGGGAGACATCGCTGTAGACGCGCCGGACGTCATGCCCCGCCTCCTCGCGGCTCTGAAGGACGACGACGCCTCGGTGCGGCTCCC
>Ga0209514_10007691_pt1 | contig 12608 bp, 8 predicted proteins | sample Subgrocontami58m_FD_187452 | JGI IMG/M metagenome (GOLD analysis project Ga0209514, IMG submission 187452) | Subsurface groundwater microbial communities from S. Glens Falls, New York, USA - GMW37 contaminated, 5.8 m (SPAdes) (version 3) | ecosystem: Environmental > Aquatic > Deep subsurface >...
AACACATATCTTACATTTGATTTTGAAGGGTATGTGAATTCACGTGATGTGCTCACCTATCAGGATGATCCGACAAGTTCTATAGGAAATTGGGAACGTATGGAACATGGTAAATATCGGGAAACGCGCATTGGCGGATCATTCGCATTTGGTTCTCAAATTGCCCGTTTAGGCGATATTACGGCTGCATTTCGTACAGAACGCCAGCGGGTTTCGGGTATCTCCGGAGATGGATACACAAACGAAGATTACCGCTTCGCAAGTATTAAATTGCAAACGATTCTCGATACTGAAAATAAATTCATTTTCCCGACTGAAGGAATTTATCTCAGTCTGGCTTACGAAAATGCTCTCAAGAGTCTTGGAAGTGATGTTTCATTTACTAAAGTAAGTGCATCTTGGAGTTTTTATCATACCTTTTTCAATAAGCACACTATTCACCCCCGTTTCACATTTGGCTTTGCTGACCAAACGCTACCTCTTACAGAGCAATTTAGTATGGGAGGGTTACAATCGTTTTTCGGGTTACAAAACGATGATAGCCGTGGCAGGCAACTCTTTCTCGGTAGCTTCGAATACAGAATGACGTTGCCATTCAAAATTTTATTTAATACGTACTTGAGTGCACGCTACGACCTTGGAATGATTTCTACTGTACCGGAAGAATTAAAGTTCAGTAAATTCCGTCATGGTATAGGATTCCAACTTGGCTTGGAAACTCCGCTCGGTGCCGCTATCTTCGCCGCTGGAAAAAGTTTCTATTTCCGAAGTGATTTAAACGATAGCCCCGTCAGCGCTGGTCCCTTGTTGTTTTATTTTACCATCGGTCCCAATTTATAACTTCTGTTTTCTATGAACGGTTCTTTTACCATTCTTGAACATCCCGCCGATATAGGAATTGAAGCTCGTGGAGTAACTCTTGCAAATGCATTTGAACAAGCCGCGACAGGATTAATGTCAATTATCGTCGAGCTCTCTTCAGTAGGTTCCGGTAGTGTTCAAACAATTGAACTTCAGGCAGGCGACCGTGAGCAACTTCTTGTCAAATGGCTGACAGAAATATTATATCTCTATGATGGACAGCAATTCGTCTCCAAAAAATTCAAGATCGAAGTCTTGACAGATACCTTGCTGAAAGCAACAATCCAGGGTGAACCACTAAACGCCGAAAGACATCAAATGCTCTTAGATGTAAAAGCCATTACATACCATCAACTCTCAATAGAAGAAAACGATAACAACATAACCCTAAGAGTTTATCTGGATATTTAACAATTTTTTAAAAGAGACGCCAATGCCACACCTGCAAAGGCTTCCCCTTGGTACTTAATTTAGAGAAGGGGATTAAAATCAATGCTGTTAGGTTAAGGAAGACACGTTTAAATTCGAAAAATCTAAAGTCCCCTCTGGAGAGGGGATTGAGGGGTGTGTGGTCATTTTTTAAGATTATTAATGCACTTTTTCCTTAACCTGACAGCATTTGGCGGAGCCTGTCAGCTTTTAACTGAGCGCTCTCCGCGGTTAAGCGCACTTCTGTTAAAACAAATCAATACTGTCTTTACAACAATCAAACATAAAACAACTCACGATAATGCTTAAAAAACTCGATAAATACCGCTACATCATCCCTATGAATCATAAAAAAGGAATGAACATCGAAGGAATGATATATGCAAGCGGTGAAATGATTGAACAAATCGAAAAAGACCAAACGGTAGAGCAAGTTGCGAACGTTGCAACCTTACCGGGGCTTGTCGGGCGTTCACTTGCCATGCCCGATGCACATCAAGGGTACGGCTTCTGTATTGGTGGAGTTGCTGCCGCTGACGCTGAACATGGCATTGTTTCGGCAGGTGGGGTAGGTTTCGATATCAATTGCGGTGTAAGACTGTTAGCTTCAAAATTTAACAGAGAAGAAATAGCATCAAAATTGCAAGATCTGCTTAACCAATTATTCCGTGATATTCCATGCGGTACAGGAAAAAAGGGGATTCTCAATATCGGCAAAAACGATCTTGATGATGTTTTACTTCACGGTGCGCAATGGGCTGTCAAAAATGGATACGGCACTGAATCCGATATAGCTCATATTGAAGAATACGGTAAAATCCCGAACGCGAACCCTTCACTTGTTAGCAATCGTGCAAAAGACCGTGGACTACATCAACTTGGCACACTTGGCTCAGGAAATCATTTTCTTGAAATTCAATGCGTCTCAGAAATTTATGAAGAAGAAGTTGCCGAAAACTTCGGGTTGCATGAAGGACAGATTGTTGTCTTAATCCATAGCGGTTCACGAGGCTTAGGGCATCAGGTCTGCACCGATTATTTAGACATCATGCAGGACGGAATGAAAAAATACGGGATTCATGTCATTGATCGTCAACTTGCATGTGTTCCTATTAAATCCAAGGAGGGACAAGATTATCTGCAAGCAATGGCATCCGCCGCGAACTTCGCCTTCGCAAATCGGCAAATGATTACCCACTGGACACGGCAGGCGTTTGAACGTGTTCTCGGTAATGGCGACTTACGCATTGTGTACGATGTTTGTCATAACATTGCAAAGTTTGAAGACCATGAAATTGATGGTAACAAAAAACGCGTCTTGGTACACCGGAAGGGAGCCACACGCGCATATCCTAAAGGGCATCCTGCGCTTCCCGATGAACTTCGTGCCTATGGGCAACCTGTCTTAATCCCCGGAAGTATGGGAACTTGCTCCTATGTTCTTGTCGGAACAGAGCGGGCAATGAAAGAAACATTCGGCTCATCATGCCACGGTGCAGGCAGATCAAAAAGCCGCACGCAGGCAAAAAAAGAAACAACAGCCGAACAACTATTAAAGGAAATGAAAGACAAAGGTATCTTAGTCCGCGGTGAAACCAAACAAGGATTAACAGAAGAAAAACCCGATGCCTACAAAGATGTAAGTCAAGTTGTTGAAGTAGTACATGGTGCCGGCATTGCCAAAAAGGTTGCTAAACTTATCCCCCTCGCCGTCATGAAAGGTTAATAAACAATTTCATTGGGGCTGATATTACCAAAAAGGAACCCTGAGGCAATGCTGTCATGTTAAGGAAATGCATTCGTAAAACTGAGAACACCAATGTTATATCACCCCTACGGGGTTCTTGTCGCCATAAATATAACTTACTACAATCATGCCATCCCTTCGGGATTACGACAATGAAAACCCCAACGGGGTGATATGATTATAGTAAAAGATCTAAAAGTAAATATTAACCCCGAAGGGGTGACATAATAAAATAATTCTGCTATTATTATGTTTCATATCAATCCTTAACCGACAGCATTGGCTTCCTGGGATAGGGCAAGGGAGAATTCAAAAAGAAAGGGGGTAGGAATATGTATCTCATCACAAATCTCAACCACTACAACACCAAGCGAATCCCCCCATTAATAGCTCTCCCTTCAAGCGGCGCATAAATAGGAACAGGAATAAAATTCCCCGAAAATGGATTTCCAGAATAAATCGGTTCAAAACGTGTCTGCCGCGTATCAAAAATATTTTCAAAATTCACAAACAAACGTACAATTCCAAAACCTTTCTCAATAATCAATCCTGTTATCCAATACTCCGGTGAATGTGCTCGCATTGGATGATGATCCAATCGTTGAACGCCTGTCCAATAATTTTCTAATCCTATTTTTGTCAAGGATTCGTGATTCTCCCAAAACAAAATCGCACCAAATGAATGTCGTGGATTCAGTGCAACTTCCTCAATACTCCCCTTATCTTCTTGAGATGAATACAAATATGTGTAACCCAGCGAAAGCTTAAAATCGTCATAAGCCAATTTCATGGAAATTTCACCGCCACGAGAAAGAGTATTACCCGTTGCATTCCTGACAAAAAGAATGTTGTTTGCCAATGAATCATCATCAACCAATAACGCTGATTCTAAATTTGTCAGATAGAATGCCGTATTCACGGTAATCCCAAATTCTCCGATAAAAGAATTCCAGTTAATATCGAACGAACCGCTTTGTGATTTTTCCGTTGTAACATTCCCAAGCGGGCGGAGGTTCACAAATCCCGTTTCTTCAACATCTTCAATAAAAATTGTTGGCGATTTAAACCCTGTCCCGCCTCCCAGACGAAGAGTCAGTTCTGAACTTGGCTTATACATCAATGAAATTCTTGGCGTAAGAAATGTGCCAAACGTGTTATGAAAATCAATTCTCCCGCTTGCAAGAAGTGAGATCGAAGAATCAAGCGGTATTTCATCCTGTGCAAATATCGCCGGTGATTGATATTTATAATTCCGTAATGAAAAATATCCCGGCGTTCGATCCTCAAAATTATCATACGAAAAAGCAACACCGAACAACAAGGAATGCGTTTTCCATTTCGTTGTATATTGCCCGTCTGCATAGAACATCGTTTGCGTAGCGTTAAAAGTATTGATTCCGTAATTTGCATCTCGCGACAATAATGTGCCCGCCAATTTCAATAAAAAAGATTCGTCGGGAGAGACCTCATACGAAGTCTGCGAAGAAATATCCTTTCGTTCGGTATGAATCGTTTCTCGATAGGGAGAGTTTGATGTAAGCGCGATTCCTTCAATATTCATCACACCGCCAGTCCTATCCTCCGATGAATACCCAAGACCTAATGTTGTTCGTACATGTTCTGAAGCATCAAAAGTAATTTTCGGTGTAAACGCTACTCTGGAAAATCCCGCTACATCAGCATAGTTATCATGATCAACATCAAACTGTGCTTGTGTATTTCTGCTTAGAAGGAGAGTCACACCCGTCGCATCAAATTGTTGCGAGAAAAATCCTGCCGCATCAAATCCTTGTTGTGTTGTTATATTGAGGAGTGCTGTAGCCTCAGCATGTTCATTCGGAATCTTTGTAATAAAATTGACAATCCCGGAAATAGCATCGGGCCCATACAATGCCGAGGCGGCTCCTTTGACAACTTCTACCTGTCTAAGGTTGAGAGGAGGGAGTTGTGTTAAACCAAATCCTGAAGAAAGTCCCCCGAAATTTGGAATTCCATCAGTCAGTAATTGTGTATATCTCCCGCTTAATCCCTGAATCCTCAAATTTGCCGTGTTACTTGTCGCTGAAGTCGTCTGTACTCTCATCCCCGTCGATTCGTTCAACAACATGGCAACATTCGAAGGGGTCATCATTAATTTCTCTTCAACTTCCTCCTGTGGTATTGCTTCCACTCTCACAGGAACATCGGCAATCGAACGAGTCGTTCGTGTTCCGGTAATCACCATCTCCTCAGCTTCAACTTCTGATTGCTCAAGCGAGATAATAATAAATAAAGAATCATTTACCGTAAGATCTATGATCGTCTCAAATTCTTCATAACCAATTAAACTAACCACAAGAGTATAAGTACTATCGGCTAATCGAACTATCGAAAACTTTCCGTCTTGGTCAGTCGCCCCGCCCCGATTCGTATCCTTCAAATAAACAGAAGCACCAACCAACGCCTCGTTAGTCTCTGCATCTTGTACAATGCCCGATACTTGAGAAGTTTGTGAATAACTACTTACACAAAAAATGATAACGCAAAAAAGAACAGAGATAATTTTCATGATTGCCAATTATAAATTAAAAAAAATGTTAATTACTTCCCGCTCCATACGGGTGTTCAAATGATAAATACAGAAACACACCAACATCTGTTCCTTCATCCGTAATTCTAAATGGTACGCCAATCCCCGGCACAATTTGTAATGTATTAATGTCAATAGCACACCTCACCGCCGGATGAACAATAAACTCGTTGGTCGTTTCAGTCTCAGTGCTGTACATTTCAAAATCATTATTAATATTGTTTACTGCTTCAAGCATGAAGTTAACGTTCTGTGTTGCTAACCATATCAAACTGCCCCCAATATTATAAGAAACAAAAGTCCTTTTCGTTACTTCAAAACTCCCTATCCAATTCATCGATACAGCTTCATTCTGTAATACAGTAAATCCAGCATTTGCATGGATAATAAAATCGTTGCTCAATCGTTTACTTGCAGGAATGTTTACCTGTCCCCCCAAAAAACCATTTGATATCCCTGTCAAGGATGTTCCTGTTGGAAGGATAAGAGAAAGCCTCGGAGCAAGTACTAGCGAACTCCTAACGGGTGTTAATTGATATCGGTAGTTTATCATAATATCTCCTATCCCATCGGAATATTGTTGTCCCAACGAGGTATATGGCAACGTAAAACTAAATTGATGCTCTTGTCCCCATATTGGCCACTCTTGTGTAAATGTATAATCATATCGCCGGTTCGCTTCTCCAAAAGAAACACCCGTAAAAATGTGTTGTACAACCTTCGTCTCCTGATTATACGCCTCCTCGATAAAAAAAGAATTATCCTCAATTGCATCCGTGAACTCATCGGTACTTGTTTCCTGCCCGAATCCCACTGAGGTAAATAAAAGAACGAGTAATACTGCTAATGATATTTTCATAGTTATAAATAATTATTGAAAAAATTAAATAATGTGTTTTGTTTTTCTGAATACATTGTAAACAAAAAAAGGTTATAGAAAAAAATGTCATCTCAGCGTTCTCAGCGCCTTCTTTCTCGTCAGCCTATGGCTGAGCACTCTTTGCGTTTAACCATCAGTAGTACCTGAATACCCTAACCAAGAAAACTAAAACCAATGACCAATGACCAATAACCAATAACTAACCACATTCAGCATTCAGAAATCAAAATTCAGCAATATGAAAAATCTCTATTCTTTCATCCACTTCGCCATCTTCGACATTTTCAAGTTTCCTTTCCTCAGCGAACGTTCTTTCATATACGTAAATAAAATCGGTGTCACAACAAGCACATGAATTGCGGAAGTAATCAACCCCCCAATCATTGGAGCTGCAATAGGTTTCATCACATCAGCGCCAACACCCGTACTCCACATAATCGGAACTAATCCGATGAGCGTTGTTCCAACAGTCATTATCTTCGGACGAAGTCTGAGCACAGATCCTTCAATAGTTGCTTCATGAATATCTGTGTCTGTTATCGGTCCTCGTTTCCCTGATTGTGCTTCGTGTAGTTTTCTGTCAAGCGACTCATGCAGATACACAACCATAACAACACCTGTTTGCACTGCAACACCATACAACGCGATAAACCCAATCCAAACAGCAACAGAAAAATTATACCCGAGAATATAAATCAAATAGACACCGCCAATCAATGCAAACGGAACGGATAACATAACAACAAACGCCTCGGTAAAATCTTTTGTCGTAAAATATAACATGACAAAAATGATAAGAAGAACAATCGGCATCAATATCTCCAAACGCTTCTTGGCATGAATCTGATTTTCCCACTGTCCGCTCCATTGCAACGTGTATCCTGCAGGTAACGTTAAACTGTTGTTAAGAACTTCCTTTGCTTCATCAACAAAACTACCCATATCTCTGCCGCGCACATTTAAGTACACAATCGAACGCAACTGTGCATTCTCACTTGATATCATCGGTGGCCCCGGCGCAATTTCAATCGTAGCTAATTGCCCAAGCGGTACATATCCTCTCGATGATACCGAACTGCCTCCTGAAATCGCTTCACCTGCCACAGACGACTGATTACTTACTACTCCTCTCCTTTGGGTTCCCATCCCTGACGATTGACCCATACCGGAACTACTACTGCTTCCTGACATCTGGCTACTGCTTCCCGACATCTGGCTACTGACTACTGACGACTGACTACTCATTACAGGCACAAGAAGATTCTTAAGTGCTTCAATACTGTTTCTGTCATCACGGTTATATCGAACACGAATAGGGAAGCGTTGCCTTCCTTCAAGCACGACACCCAAATTCTGTCCGCCGATTGCCGTTTCAATAATATCCTGAACATCACCGATATTAATGCCGTAACGTGCAACAGCTTCACGGTCAATTTTTATATCAAGAAAGTAACCCCCTTGGGTTCTCTCGGCATAAAGGTCAGCCGCACCGGGGACTTTATTCAATATCTGTTCTGCGTGAATCGCTAGTCGTTCTAACGTATCAAGGTCTTTCCCGAAAATTTTCACTCCTAAATCTGTACGCACGCCGGTTGAAAGCATATTGATTCTGTTAATAATCGGTTGTGTCCAGCCATTTCGCACACCCGGTATTTGTAACTTGGAATTCAGTTCCGAAATGATATCATCTTTTGTTAATCCCGCACGCCATTGGCTTTTCGGTTTGAGGAGGATTATCGATTCAATCATACTAATCGGTGCAGGGTCTGTCGATGTTTCCGCTTTCCCTACTTTTCCAAGTACTTGATCAACCTCCGGCACCGATTTTATAATGGCATCCTGCACCTGAAGTATTCTGTTAATCTCTGTTATAGACGCATTAGGTAAGGTTACAGGCATAAATAACAGGCTACCCTCATCCAATGGGGGCATAAACTCAGAACCGATGTTAAACATCATCGGTATGGTTACCAGTAGGGCAATCACGTTCAATGCAATTGTTGTTTTTCTATGCTTCAGTACCCAATGAATAACAGGGGCGTAAAGACTGTTCAAAACTCTTGTAATCGGATTTTTATTTTCTGTTCTGAATTTTCCTCTAGTCAGCATAACCATGAGAACAGGCACTAAAGTTATCGCAATGATTGCAGAGCCCATCAATACAAATGTTTTTGTAAACGCAAGTGGTCTGAATAACTTCCCTTCCTGCCCCTCAAGCATAAATACAGGTAAGAACGAGACAACCATAATCGCCACAGCAAAGAAAATTGATGGACCGACCTGCTTCGCCGACATGATTGAAATTTCAATATAATCTTCCTTGGTTAGTGTTCCTTTTTCTTCCTGTGCCCGTGCTACATTTCGGTAGGCGTTCTCAACAAGCACAATCGATGCATCCACAATAACACCGATAGCAATAGCAATTCCTCCTAACGACATAATGTTCGATGTTATATCAAATACTCGCATACAAATAAACGCAATCAACACTGCAACCGGAATCTCAATAATCACGCGTAACACACTTCTGAAATGAAGGAGGAAGAGCAACACGACAATACTCACAACAATCGCCTCCTCAATCAACGCGCTCTTTAAAGTATCAATCGAGGCAGTAATGAGATCGGATCTGTCGTATGATGTTTTTATCTCAACTCCTTCAGGCAAACCGGGAGTAATTTCCTTAATTCTTTGCTTCACACGGTCAATAACTGCCTTCGCATTTTCACCGTATCGCATCACAACAATTCCGCCAACAACTTGTCCTGTCCCATTTTTCTCCAGCGAGCCTCTCCTAATATCAGGTCCCATTTGTACCGTAGCAATATTCTTGATATAAATCGGCACACCGTTGTCTCCCGTGCCCACAACGATGTTTTCAATATCCTTTGTCGATTGAATGTACCCTTGCCCGCGTACAAAATACTCGGCATCCGAAATCTCCAGAATCTTTCCCCCTACATCATTGTTTGATCGCATTACTCCCGTTTGAATATCCGATAACGTTACACTAAAGGCTTTCATCTTACTTGGATCAACATCAATCTGATATTGCCGTACATAACCGCCTATGGATGCAACCTCCGCTACACCCTGTACACCTTGCAAATTTAATTTCACATACCAATCCTGAACAGCTCGCAACTCGCCTAAATCTTGTTTCCCTTCAACAGTGTACCAGAAAACATGACCAACACCGGTCCCATCAGGACCAAGTTCCATTTTCGCCCCTTCAGGCAAAGAAGATTGCACTGTAGAGAGTTTCTCAAGTACACGACTCCTTGCCCAATACAAATCTGTATGCTCATTAAAGATGATATAGATAAATGACATCCCAAACATTGATTGTGCACGTATAGCCTCAACTTGAGGTACTCCTTGCAACGCAGTCACCAATGGAAATGTTACCTGATCCTCAACAAGATTAGGCGAACGACCCATCCATTCAGTAAATACAATAACCTGATTCTCAGATAAATCTGGAATTGCATCCATAGGAGTATTTACCACCGCCCAAATACCCCAGCCGATGATAACCAAGTAAGCCAGAATAACAATAAATTTATTCCGTGCACAATAATCAATAATTTTTTCTATCATAGTAAACTCAAATAATATGTATAATCATGTACATCATCTTCTTATCATGTAGCGATGGGTTTTATACCCATCGCCTTTTATTCGCACAGGCGATCCACACGCTTGTCTTGCCCCGTAAAATTATATTGGCGCTCTTCGCGTTCACATCTAATATTGTCAGCTGAAGGAATGACCTTGTTAAATAGAGAAATCCTAAAGTCCCCTCTGGAGAGGGGCAGGGGTGTGTTATCATTGTTTTGGATAAAAAACGCAATATTAATCTGAAACATTGCAGTAGTAGTATACTCATGTTTACCACTTCTTCCCTAACCTGACAACATTGCCCTTTCGTCCCGACCCCTACAAAAAACTCTTTTACTTCTTCTCTTTCCCAACTTCCAATTTCAAATTTTCAGGTTTCATACTTTTCCCTGATTCCATTCCGACAGCAGTCTTTACTAAATTCATCCCGCACTTAGAACACTTACCGGCTTTATCAGCAACAACCTCCGGATGCATTGGGCAAGCATAACTTTCCTTTGCAACTGACTTTTTCGCTTTCGCCATTTCATCGACTTTCTTTTCTGTGGCTTGCTTAACCAAATTCATTCCGCACTTAGAGCATTTATCTGCCTTTTCAGAAACTATCTCCGGATGCATCGGACATACATACATTTCCTTCACTTGTGCTTGAACTGTTTTCTGCTGTTTGGCATATTGTGCCGATGCACTAACACTCAACGTTAATGCAAGAATCACTGTAAAAACTATGCTAATATGTTTCATCGCTATCTTTCTTTATATGTATTTGATGTAAGTATTTAACTGTAACACTATTCTAAAATCTAAAATGTTCTTACTTTCCCGGCGACTGCAACTGACTCTCCGAATCAATCAAATATCCTCCGGTGGTTACAACAGATTCACCTTCACTTAGTCCTGAAAGTATTTCAGCATTCTCACTGTTCTGAATACCAAGGGTAACTTCTCGCGGTTCAAACGTATTTTGCTCAACCTCAACCCAAACAAGATTCCGTTTTCCCGTAGCAAGTATTGCAGAAGATGGAACAACAAGACCGGCTTTCTCCGGGAGTAGGATGTGTGCCTTAACCCACATCTGTGGTTTCAATTTATTTCCTGTATTAATAAATTCTGTCCGTACTCTCACAGTACGAGTGGCAGGATTGAGAACCTGATCTATAAATGTGACGCGCCCCGTAAACATTTCTCCGGGATTCGACTCATTCGTAACGTGAACAGTCTGATTGATGGAAAGATGTTGGATATCCTTTTCATAGACATCAAGGTAAGCCCACACTGTAGAAAGATTAGCAAGTTGATATAACATTGTTCCTTCATCCACGTAATCACCAACTTGTATATTTTTTGTAATAATTGTCCCGGATATAGGAGCATAATACGTGATTGAAGATTGCACTTCTCGCGTACTATCAATCATGTTAATTTGTGATTCAGTCATTCCAAACGTCAATCTCAGTCTGTCCTTAGATGCCTGAATAAGTCGCTGTTCTCCTTCGGAATTATACAACGCATCACCAATCTCGCTTTGTGAGTTTAAGGCAGTTAATAATTCTTGTTCCGCTGATATCAAATCAGGACTATACAGCTCAAATAATGGTTGTCCCGCTTTTACGTTTTCACCCGTATAGTTTGCAAACAGCTTTTCAATTCTTCCTCGAAACCGTGCAGTAATTTTTGTTTGAAGCGGTTCGGCAAAATCAATCACACCTGTAGCGTTAATCTCACGATTGATGGTTTGCCTCGTAACATGAGTCGTTGAAATATTTGCCATCACTCGTTGAGTGGGAGAGAGGCTTACACTTTTCAATAAATCAGACTCATCTTTTCCCGAAGATTCTTGTTGTGCAACCATCTTTACAAGATTCATTCCACATATCGGGCACGCACCCGGATGATCGGAAATAACCGATGGATGCATCGGACAAGTATACTGAACCTTTTCCTCTTGCTTAACCTGCTTTGTTCCGGCATCTTCCGAAACCTTCTTCCCAAAAATATCGGGATTAATCATAAACACGATTGCAACCACCAGCACAACCGCAACACATACATAAATGATATTCTTATTCATATTTTTTACTTTTTATTATTAATAAATACACAATACTGTCAGGTTAAGGATTTCTCTCTTAAAAAAGAGAAAATCCAAAGTCCCCTCTTGAGAGGGGCAGGGGTGTGTTATCATTGTTTTAGATAAAAACACTTTATTGTTCTGAAACATAGTGGTAGTAAACCACTATTGATTTATCTTCTCTAAACTCGTTCCACATCTCAAATCTCAAATCATTCATCATTCTAACACCTAACACCATTCTAAAATCCAAAATCCAAAATCACAGCCCTCCCACTGCTTTCTCAAGTTCAGCCATTGCCATCTCATAGTCCATACGCACCATATAATACTTCATGCGTAAATCACTCAACGAACGAAACGCATCTATCAGCATCAAAAAATCAGTCTTCCCGTTTTGATAAAGCGATAAACTAACGCTCAACGATTG
>Ga0209514_10007693_pt1 | contig 12604 bp, 15 predicted proteins | sample Subgrocontami58m_FD_187452 | JGI IMG/M metagenome (GOLD analysis project Ga0209514, IMG submission 187452) | Subsurface groundwater microbial communities from S. Glens Falls, New York, USA - GMW37 contaminated, 5.8 m (SPAdes) (version 3) | ecosystem: Environmental > Aquatic > Deep subsurface >...
CTGTATAATATGCATGGGGTATTTGTTCCCTCCTTCTGATAGGTTGTTCTTTCTTTCAAGGCTATTCTACTAGATTGGATTGGGGTAAATACCCTTTCCTTTTACTTATTCGACTATTCAGAAATCAGTTTCGCGGATGGCTCTTTACCTTGCCTCTATGATGAAGGTGGGGTATTATTAGGAAATAATGGACTACCGTGGATACCGTAACAGTTACCAGGGTTTTAGCCTGGGAGTTCTGGCAACCCTGATAATCGCCAACATTATCGTTTTTATCGGGACCACCATCAATCCTCATCTGATCGACCTCTTCGGGTTGCAGCCATCAAATTTCTTGAGAGCCCCTTGGACGATCTTTACCAGCCTGTTCATGCATGGCGGATTCACGCACATATTGGGTAACATGATAACGCTTTATTTCTTTGGCCAGTTCCTAATCGATCTCGTCGGTCCCCGGAATTTTCTCATCACCTACTTCGCCGGAGGCATCCTGGGAAACGTTTTCTATCTCTTTCTCGGCGATCCTAATTCGATTGCAATCGGAGCTTCCGGTGCGATATTCGCGGTCGGCGGGGCATTAACCGTTCTTCAGCCGAATTTGAAGGTTTTTATATTTCCGATTCCATTGCCTATATCCATCTGGATCGCCGTAATTGGCGGATTCATCATCATGACGCAGCCTGGCATAGCCTGGCAAGCTCATTTGGGCGGCCTGGTCTTCGGCTTGATCATGGGTTTCTTCCTGCGGGGTCCACACCGTCTGCTGCCGAGGGGGAGTAGAAGCGTCTATTGGCGAGGTAGAGAAATCCAATATTAACCATGCGGCTCGACAGTAATACACTCTGAGGTGAATATGAGTCCCCGATATAAACCCCGGGTTCTTTTCGGCCGCAAACATTGGCCGACACCGTCAAAAAGCTCGCATCCCAAATCGAAGAGGACTACAACAACAAGAACCCTCTGCTGATCGGCATTTTAAGAGGCTCTTTCGTTTTTATGACCGACCTTAGGCTGGTGGATGTCGGCCAATTCAAACTGTTACAATACTGAAATTTCCCCCTTTCCTAAAGGGAAAGATAGAAAGAGACAAACCTGTTGAGGGAAAATGGAACTTGATACGGAAAAGATACTTTTCAATGACCGATACGATGCCGGCCGCCAGCTGGCGCAGCAGCTTTCCGAATATAAAGGAAAGTCGGCACTGGTGCTGGCTATCCCCAACGGCGGGATACCACTGGGTCTGGAAGTAGCCCGGGCGCTCGACGCGGACCTGGATGTCGTCATCGTGCGCAAACTGCCACTACCGCTGAATCCGGAAGCCGGATTCGGAGCAGTAGCCGACGACGGCTCGGTGATACTCAACGACGATCTCGTGGCTAAAACGGGATTGACGAAGGAACAGATAAACGCCCAGGTGGCAAAGGTCAGAGGCGACATCCGCCAGCGCAGCCTGCTCTACCGTAAGGACAAGCCGCTGGCTCTAGCCAGGGACAAGGTGGTAATCATTACGGACGACGGCCTGGCTTCGGGTTTCACCATGAAAGCCGCCGTCGAATCGGCGCGGCACCGCCGCCCCCGTGAGATCATCGTAGCGGTACCGGTGGCTTCGATCGCGGCAATGGAACAGATAAAACCGGTGGCCGATAAAATAGTCACGGTGGCCGTCGGTACCAAGCCGAGGTTCGCTGTCGCGGGTTTCTACCACCACTGGCACGACCTCAACGATAAAGAGGTGGTTAACGCGCTGGAAGAATTCCGGGCAGAACGGTTCTGGGCAGGAAACAAGCAGTAATGGACGGATACTCCCCCGGCATTAGCTCTTAAGATTGTGCGTCGGGTAACTCAACCTCTTCAGGCAGAAGGATATTGCACAAAAGAATTCTTTATATTGACAATGCGGTTCAACCAACTTAACATTAGCCGTCCTCCTGCATAAACCCCCTTTTGTGGTAACAGTGAGGTTAAACAAAGCAACAAATGGATCACACTCAAATACAATCAAATAAACAATCCGAGCCGATAACGCCGTTAACAGCCGTTGCTATTGCTCTCTTCATTGTGTTAATAACAGCGTTTTCACTGGGAGATCTAGCTGAGATAATTCCCGCTTTCTCCTCCATTCGAGAAACTTCCCTCTTCGATTTGTTTCACGAAACCCACGACCTGATAGCGGTAATACTCGTTCTCTTCGTAGCTTATAAATACGATCTCCGCGTAGGCGTGGCAGCTATCGCGGCATACCTTCTGGCCCATTTCCCTTACTTTTTTTATCCTTTCGCAGACCACGCTGAACATATTATCGAAACGATTCGCGTTATTTTCAGCAGCTTCATTGGATTTTTCAGCATCTGGCTCATAAGTCTTTTGAAAACCCGGGAACGAAAACTGACAGAATCGGAGGAAAAGCTTAAAACCCAGTACAGCTTACTACAGAGTACGTTCGAAGCCATCCCTTACCCCTTTTATGTCATCGACGCCAACGATTACACGGTAAAAATAGCGAACTCCGCCGCCCGGTTCGGCGACCTATCAAAGGGACCGCTCTGCTATGCCCTGACTCATGGAAGAGACAAGCCGTGCGACAGCGAAACCGACCCGTGTCCGTTAGCGCAAATGAAAAAGACTAGAAAACCGGTAACAGTCGAACACGTTCACTACGACGAGAGCGGTAAAGCCAGGACTTACGATATTTTCGCTTACCCGGTCTTCAATACCGAGGGCGATATCGTCCAGATGATCGAATTTTGCCAGGACAATACGGAACGGAAGCACATGCAGGAACAGCTTATTGCTCAGGACCGGTTGGTTTCTATCGGACAACTGGTTTCCGGCGTGGCTCACGAGCTCAATAATCCGTTAACGAGCGTTCTCGGGTTTTCCGATATTCTCCTCCAAAAGGAACTACCCAACGATATCCGCTCTGATCTGGAAATCGTAAACTCGGAAGCAAAGCGCACCGCCTTGATCGTTAAAAATCTGCTGACATTTGCCCGGCAGCAACCGCAGCAAAAAACACCGGTCGATATCAACGAACCGCTGCAAGCAGTCCTTCAACTGCGGGGCCATTCGCAGCGGGCTAACAGCATTACGACGGAAACGCACCTCGCTAAAAGACTGCCGCCGGTCATGTCTAACAACTCCCAACTCGAGCAGGTATTCCTGAACATCATTGTTAACGCCGAGCAAGCCATGCTCGAAGCGCACAACAAAGGCACTTTGAAAATATATTCCGAGCAAAGAGAGGATTTTGTGCGGATTACCATTGCTGATGACGGCCCCGGGATTTCTCGCGGAAATATGAGCCGTCTTTTCACCCCGTTCTTTACCACCAAGGAAATCGGTAAAGGCACCGGGCTCGGACTAAGCATTTCTCAAGGCATAATACTCGAACATGGCGGCCGGATATGGGCTAAAAGCGAGCCGGGGAAAGGGGCGACTTTTTACGTCGAGTTACCGATATTCAACCCGGCCGGCAAAGATAATCCGGAATAGCCAAAGCCGGCACCGGACAGCGCCGTACGCCATCTCACAAACCTTCTTCAGGTCTCCGCTCAATCCGATAAACCAAGGCGAAACCGTCTTTCGAAAGCGTCACATATTTGAGGCAAATTCGTCTCAGCCGAAGATAACTTGACAATAATTATGGGCTGGTATAATATTGTTATACAGACGGTAAATTAAGGGTGATTATGAATTCGAAGTCTAAGTTTACCAAGCTGATCGCGGTACGTTTTACCGAGGAGGAGTTGGAGCGTCTACAAGAAGCGGCAGAGGATGAAGGGGTCGGAATGTCGACTCTGGTCCGCATAATCGTAAATCTGGCATTAAGACCGGCCAATGCAAGACCCCGGAAAATGACGTCTGACGAATTCCAAAAGGTAATGGCTGCGACAATGGCCAGGCTCGACAAGAACAGAGTGGACGGTTTGTTAAAAGACATTTCGATCGGTAATCCGGAAGACCCCGCCCTCTTGATCTGGGCCGGCGAAACCAAAAAATGGCAGGATTTCACTTCGCACTTTCTCAATGCCTTCCTGGCTTCGCTGGGTATCGAGGTAAATATACCGGAGCATAATCGTAATAAAGATACCAACGGCTCGAACCAGCAGCCGGACTCCGCAGAAAAACCAAACGTAGATTTTAAAGTGAAAGAACATTACGTCCTCAGCAACAAAGACGGGGAGGAGGACAGGTGAAATGAAAATCGGTCCGTGGGAAATAATTCTGATTCTGATCATAGTCATGATGGTATTCGGGGTCGGCAAGATACCGCAAATCGGTAAACAGTTAGGCAGAGGTATTCGGGACTTTAAGAAATATTCCTCGGCGGCCAATGAGGAAGAATCGGCCAGGACTATGGTAAAGCCACCTGCCGAATCGATTTCAGCAGCCCAAAAATTAGAATCGGGAGAAGCAGCCAAGGCTCCTGAAGTGGTCACCAAAAACGCGGCTGACAAGCACTGAAAAAACGATTAAATTAAGCGGAGGAGAAGGAAATGAAATTCGGACCATGGGAAATAGGACTAATACTCATAATCATTCTGATCGTCTTCGGCGTCGGTAAATTACCTGATATAGGAAGACAGTTAGGTAAAGGGATCAGAGACTTCAAGAAGTTTTCGTCCGGGACTGAGGACGAAGAAATAAAAGCTGCCGGCGCTGCTCCATCCAAGAACCAGGTGGAACTCGATGTCGCTAAAGCCAAATTGGAAACGGCGGAAGCCAAGCTGAAATTGATGGAAGATCCCGCCAAGAAGAATTCCTGATTAGAAAAACAAATTAAAGGGGAGGCAACAGATGAAATTCGGACCATGGGAAATAGGACTAATACTCATAATCATTCTGATCGTCTTCGGCGTCGGTAAATTACCTGATATCGGAAGACAGTTAGGAAAAGGGATCAGGGACTTCAAGAAGTTTTCGTCCGGGACTGAGGACGAAGAAATAAAAGCTTCCAGCAACGGGCAGACGCCGAAAACCGCGCCGGAACTGGAAGTAGCCAAAGCAAAATTGGAAGCTGCGGAAGCCAAGCTGAAATTGATGGAAGATCCCGCCAAGAAAACCTAAAGCAAAAAAAGTCGTATTAGTTTTATTTTTGTAAATCGACGGGGTCGGTAGACTTCTAACAAACCCGACACGGCAAGTATGAAAGATGATGTTTAAATTGGTCGGTTTTCCCGAAAAAACATGGAGTAAATAACCTTGGATTTCTTTGGTTTGGGGACTGGCGAAATCTTCATGGTGGTCATTATCGCCCTTCTGATATTCGGACCGGATAAGATACCGGAGATCGCTCGGACGATCGGTAAGGTGGTACGTAGCCTGAAGAAAACTGCCTCCGGTTTTACGGAAACGATAACCAAGGAATTGGATGATGTGAAAAAAACCACTTCCGAGGTTTCGACCAATATAACTCAGGAACTAACTGAAGCGAAGAAGGCTGTGGGCGAACTCAATACGAGTGTCAGCGAGGGAGTTGCCGTAATCCAAAAATCAACCACTGAGGTCACTGCAGCCGTGGCTGACGGAGTAAACGCGGCGAAGGCAGCCTCTTCCGATGTCGGTAAGTCCCTGGCCGAAGGAATCGATGCCGCCAAGAAAGCCGCTTCCGATGTCGGCAAGTCTGTAGCCGAGGGAATCGATGCTGCCAAGAAAGCCACCTCTGATGTCGCTAAAGCCGCTACGGAAGGCACGAGCACCGCCGGCAAAGTTCCTGAGGCCCCAGTGTTAAAACCGCAGGAGACTGTTACCCCGCCAACAACCGTACCTATTACGGCTCCTGAAGAGTAATAGATCGAGGGATGATGGAAACGGCAACAACGGCTAATACGGTAAGCAAAACCACCACGATCATGGGGCATCTCGTGGAGATGCGCGACCGGCTTATGCGGAGCGTCGTTGCCATCGTCATCACCACAGTCGTCGCTTTTATATTCAGCAAGCAGATATTCGACATTTTAACGTTCAAATCCGTTTATACCAAGTCGATTTTCGATTTTGTCGTTAACACGTGGCATCTCACGGCACCGCCGACCATCAATCTAATTGCCATTGAAATGACCGAAAACTTCACCGTATATTTCCAGGTCTGCCTTTTCGCCGGCATTATCGCGGCAATACCTTATCTACTTTTCGAAGTCGTATCCTTTGTAACCCCCGCACTCACCGACAAGGAAAAAAGATACTTCTTTATCATTTTCCCCTGGGTACTCCTGATGTTCATCATCGGAGTAATTTTCGCTTATTTCATCCTGCTTCCGCCGGCATTGACGTTCCTTATAAACTTCGGCTCTGATATCGCGCCTGCACAGATACGGATAGGGAATTACATCTCTGTCGTAACGAGGCTGCTGCTGGCTATCGGCCTGGTTTTCGAATTACCCGTACTGTTGACCTTCCTGCAAAGGATCGGCGTTGTTTCCCCGCAAATGCTGGCAAAGCAACGGAAATGGGCTGTTGTCCTGGCATTCGTTGTCGGCGGCTTCCTTACGCCGACGCCTGATCCTGTGAACCAATCGCTGGTCTCGATACCTTTGTACCTGCTGTACGAGATGAGCATCTGGCTTGGGAAGCTCGTCTACAGAAAGAAAGCCACGGCAACGACTTAAACCAAAGCTTCCCCGTGAGCCAATGAACCTTTTCCGGCTTTAACCTCGTATATTATTTCGGAGTGAGCATGGGGCGCGGCAGCGGCTCCACTCTTAACGGTCCTACTGCAAAACCGTTACCGCTAGTACTTTATCAAAACAGAGATAGGAACGTCCGGTATTTTGTCCCGGCCATTGAGGAAAGATAGTTCGATCAAGAAAGCAGCCCCAACTATGTTCCCCTGCATTTCCCTGACCAGTTTTACCACCGCTTCTACAGTGCCACCGGTGGCAATGACATCGTCGACTATCAAAATATTCTGTCCCGGGAAAATGCCATCCTGGTGCACCTCGATATGGTCCTGACCGTATTCAAGGTCGTATTCCTTGCGGTAAACCTTCCAGGGTAGTTTGCCCTTCTTTCGTACCGGAACCAGGCCACAGCCGAGGGCATAAGCCAGTGCCGACCCGATTAGAAAGCCCCGAGCTTCGATACTGACCACGACGTCAATTTTCTTGTGGGCATATTCGCAGGCCATTTTGTCGATAGCCTGCTTGAAAACCGGCCCACTCTTCAACAAGTTGGTGATGTCTTTGAAAATTATCCCCTTCTTGGGAAAGTCGGGGATGTCCCGAACGTATTTGCTGAAATCTTCGCTGGTTTTGCATTTCGACCCGGACATACCGGCGTGGCGGTTTTTATCCCACATTTTGCCCTTCTCCTTCTCTCGCAGAACGAATTACCGAAAATTATAGCATACATAATTGTGCCTGCGGACGTACCGGGCAAGTCAAATTTTCCCATAAAGGGAGACGGCTTAAATAACCATGTGGTTCCTCCCATTATTGATTGATACATCTTTTTCTCAGTAACTTATGATTGAATATTACCCGCCGAAGCGGTCAGTTTGCCGTAATGGAGGCAAGAATGCGGCTTTCAAGCGTGATAGTAATTGGAGACAATGAACTTTCCTTGTTGCTGCTAGGCTCAGATCCGTCCGATCGGTTTGTCAACTCCCCAAAGTATCGAGTTCGCAATAGTCCCATCTATAGTCTAAGGATCGCTATGAGGTAAGGTAGTGCCGGCACGCCCATCAGCATAACCAAGATTGACAATATTGGAGCTGGCGGATTAGCGGGTAAGCAGGCCGGCATGTAACTCAATATTTTACAGAACTCGAGCAGAAATCCAGGAATCCTACGCTCTTGTCCTGTAATCGAGCCTTGATCCAGCAGCGCTGGTAATACGATCGATGACTATTGCTAGTAGAACGATGCAAATGCCGGCAACAACGCCGCGTCCTACCTCTATGCGCTGAATAGCCAGTAAGACTTCCATACCCATACCTTGAGCACCGATCATCGAAGCTATAACTACCATTGCCAGTGCCATCATTGTTGTTTGATTAACACCAACCATAATCGAAGGTACAGCTAAAGGTATCTGAATATCGGTTAGCTGCTGCCAACCGTTGGCACCAAAAGCTTGTGAGGCTTCGATAACACTGGTTTGTACTTGCCTGATGCCCATACTTGTCAGACGGATAACCGGCGGCATGGCGTAAATTACTGTCGCGATTACGGCTGGTACCTTGCCCAACCCGAACAGCATCATGGCGGGAATCAGATAGACAAAGCTTGGCATCGTCTGCATTGCGTCCAGTCCGGGTTTAATAAACGACTCCAGGAAATTACTGCGTGCCATTAGGATGCCCAGAGGTATGCCGATAATCAATGACAAAATCACCGCAGCAATGACTATTGCTAACGTCATCATTGCCAGATCCCAAAGTCCCAGAGCACCGATAGCGAACATAAAACCCGCCATTAACAAACCCGCCCACCAGCGCCGGATAAACCACCATGAAGACACAGCTACCAGCAGCAGCACGGCAAACCAGGGCAGCCAGAGCAGCAGCCTCTCGATGTTCAATAGAACATATAGCACGCTTTGAGACACGCTATCGAAAAAGAGCGACCAATTCTGCAGAATCCAGGTCATACCCTTATCTATCCATCCAGCCAACTCGAAATGAAATATCGAGGGAAAGTCAAACATATTATCTCTCCTGTACCGGTGTCGTTGAGACGTTCGATTGGCCCGCCCCGTTTTTACCATTCTTACTATGTACCATGCTCAGCATCAAGTCGCTTTGATTTACTTGACCGAGAAAACTCCCGTCCTCGTCGACCACCGGGATTGGGTGTGTGGAGCCGGCGGCAAGGGCAAGCAGGCTTTCAATGACAATATTGGGGTGCACCGAAGATACGTCTGTTCTGAGTATTTCACTGATTGTCATGCCGATTTGCCATCGCGTCTGAACAATGCAGTCAGACTCGATCATGCCCAAGTACTTGCCGGTCTCCGAAACGACGAAGGCACTATTCATTTGATTAGACCGGAGCGTGTCTAGGACTAAGAAGGGCCCCTGATCTTTGTTAACGACTATTTTAGGTTGGGTCATAATGCTACCGGCTGTGACCACCTTTCCCAATGAAGCATCCTGAACGAAAGAACTGACGTAGTCATTGACCGGCGATGTGACAACTTCCTCCGGCGTGCCGATCTGAATAATTTCGCCGTCCTTCATGATTGCAACGCGGTTGCCCAATTTCAAAGCTTCGTTGAGATCGTGCGTGACAAATATTATAGTTTTGCGGAGTTCAATATGCAGGTTTAGCAATTCATCCTGCATTTGCTTTCGAATCAACGGATCGAGGCCGCTAAAAGGCTCATCCATAAGAAGTATTTCCGGATCATTGGCAAGAGCTCTGGCGATACCCACGCGCTGCTGCATCCCGCCGCTCAAAGCGCTGGGGAGATAATTTTCCCAGCCTTTCAATCCCACTCTGATTATGATTTCTTTAGCCCGATCAGTGCGCGCTTTCTTTCTCTCTCCACGTGTTTTAAGCCCGTAAGCGACGTTTTCAAGGACCGTCCGGTGTGGAAGGAGTCCGAAGTGTTGAAAGACCATCGCTGTGCGATGACGCCGCAGTTCCCTGAGGCGCCTTTCGTTGAATTTGCAGATGTCGTCGCCATGAATCACGATACTCCCGGCGGTCGGTTCAGTCAAACGCAAAAGGCAACGGATAAGCGTAGATTTTCCGCAGCCCGACAATCCCATGATGACAAAAATCTCGCCCTGTTGAACTTCGAATGAGGCATTCCGAACGGCAAGGATATTGCCCGTTTTTTCGCGAATTTCTCTGCGCGGGGCATTTTTCAGTTTGCCTTTTATGATTGCGGCCGGTTTGCTCCCGAAAATTTTCCATAGCCCCTTTACTTGAACGCAAACCGCTTTGTCCGTCGAGCTATTGCCGCTATTCATCTCATTATGTCCCATTTCAAGGAATGTCCGCTTTCAAATTTTGCGCGACGTCCGCCGATACCCATGCGGTCCAAACTGATTCGTACTCATTCAGGAACCAGGTGGCAGCTTGTTCCGGCGAAGCATTATTGTCTCTCATATAAAGAAGCACCGTATTCAAATCGTCGATGCCTAATTTGAAACGGCTCAGAAAATCAGTCACATCCGGTGCACGGCTCCGTAAACCCGTATTAGCCATAATGTAATTTTCGTCCAGCGGGTAAGCACAGGCATATCCGGCCTCCAGATTCCAAAGCTTCTCGTCAAAAGGCGGTTCTTCCAGCGGCGTCATATCCACTTTGGCAAGCAACCATGTGGGTGTCCAATAATAGCCCAGCCATGGTTCACCCTTTTCATACGCCGCGAGCATGGAAGTAGCTAATGCCGCGTCCGAACCGGGTAGAAAGACGTTATAGGTGCTGTCTAATCCGTACGACTTAATTTTCGCTTCGTTTGTTACCTGGCATTGCCACCCGGGGATACAGCTATAGAACCTGCCCTTGTCAGGAACTTCGGGGTCCTTAAACAACTCCCAGTACTTGGGCAGGTCGAAGACCGATTTCAAATCGGGAGCCACGGGTGCGATTCCCCTGGCGGGGTCACCCTTAATCATATACGTGGGGACTAGCCATCCCTGCCATGTTCCTCCGTAGGAGACACCGAGATATTCGCCCTTTCCGCTATCGATGAGACGCTTTAAAGGCTCCTCCAGACTCCGTACGGCGACCTCCATATGTACGTCCACATCGCCGTTCTGAATTGCAGTAATAAGTGCCACGTTTGCGCCGGGAGCGTATTCCACGGGTTGTTTGTAACCGTTGGCAACAATGAAACCTGCCAGCCTGGTCATAAACTGCTGCGTATCCCAATCTGCGTATCCGAAGACTATCGGCTTCGCGGCAGACGAAGGCGGCTGACCGGTACATCCTGCCAAAGAGAGTGCCAGTGTCGTAATAAGCCCAACCACCGGTACGATTTTCAATACTTTAAACCTTAACGTATGCATTGGCTGCTTTCTCCTCACTTTGAATTTTGAAAATCACCTTCTGAATAATATTCCAGGAGGAAGTATAACGCTCAATCAAGTTGAACTCGTAATTGCTCAAAGCCCAGATACCGACTACGCCCTGCACCATTCCATAAAGAATCGTGGCAGTGGCTACCGGTTCGATTTCGTTACTCAACTCTCCCCGCTCGACTCCTTCGGAAATTATATGAGCGAGCCGCCGGATGTATGATTCGACAACACCGGAAGCCTGCTTATTTAACGCCTTATCGCCAAGACTCAGGATTTCAGCGATAACCAGAAACGAGATACCTCCTTTTTGCTCCGCTACCGAGATACGGTTAAGCAGTACGTCGTTTAAGCGGCTTAAAGATGTTTGTTTTTTGTCCGCGGTTTGTTCAATCTCATCAGTCCAATTCTGACTGATATCATCAACCAGCAGCGAAAGGATATCCCCCTTGCTCTTGAAATGCCGGTAAATTGCGGCTTCGGTAATGCCGACCTGTAGCGCTATACGCCTTACGGTCACGTGTTCACTACCGTACCGCATAATAAGCCTTTTGGCTGCATCGATGATTTGTCTTCGCCTGATTTCAGTGGTTTTTCTGCGTACTGCCATAAAAGAGTCGTCTCCTGATATTGCCCGACTATGTAGAAGGCTTTCGGGGCACATTTAGATACTGGTATTCGGCGAAAAACTTCTAATTGTTTTGTGGGAGGTAGCTATGCGAAAATACAACAAGTAATCAATTACTAACTTAACATGATAATATCGATGTGTCAAGTGGGAATCGGTGGATGTGAAATATATGAGTTTTGTTTCCAAAAACGGTTTTTGGATCTCATGGGAGCCTGTTTATTTCTTTCCGGACTCCGACCTTGACAAGGCGATGGCAGTGATAAACCGCGTAGGGAAGGAAATGGCGGAAGACCCGGCATGGAAATCCGCCATTATTTCGCCGCCCAAAGCGCTCAGGGTGGACAAACTGGGAGACTCAGGAATCGACATAAAGATAATGGGCGAGACAAAACCTGCAAGACAGTGGGAGGTCATGGGAGAACTACGCCTTAGATTAAAGAAGGCTTTCGACAAGGAAGGCATCGAGATTCCCTGGCCGCACACCAAAGTATATTTCGGCAATTCGCCCCCTGATCAAAATAAACCCGGTGCGTTGTAATAATTGGTCGCAGACGGCTCCCCGTGTATACAATAGATAAGAGGTGGCGGGGATGAAAAGGCTTTATCTCTTTTTTGCGATTTTACTAATTGCACCGGCGTGTTGACCGCGTGTTCGAGCGGACGGTCAAATGCACCAGCAGGGCAAGAGGCTCCAACCAGCTCCTCTCATTACACAGACATTTCGCCGTCGCAGCTTAACTCAATGCTGACGAACAAAGATTTTATCCTACTGAACGTCCATATTCCCTACTATGCAGAAATCGCCGAGACAGACCTGTTTATTCCTGTTGACAAGATACAGGATAATCAACCCCAATTGCCAAAGGATAAGAGTGCCAAGATCGTTCTGTATTGCCGCTCCGAATCGATGGGTACCGAAGCCGCTGGCACCTTTGGTGGGGTTAGGTTACACTAATGTCTATGATCTCACCGGCGGTATGTACGCATGGGAAGCGCAGGGATT
>Ga0209514_10007697_pt1 | contig 12597 bp, 11 predicted proteins | sample Subgrocontami58m_FD_187452 | JGI IMG/M metagenome (GOLD analysis project Ga0209514, IMG submission 187452) | Subsurface groundwater microbial communities from S. Glens Falls, New York, USA - GMW37 contaminated, 5.8 m (SPAdes) (version 3) | ecosystem: Environmental > Aquatic > Deep subsurface >...
CAGTCAAGGTGAGCCTCTACAAAAATGATTTTTCCTATTATGATTCCGGTCTGCCGCGACCGCTATGGACTTCGAACCTTCAACTGTCAGACATGGGTACTTTCATCGGTAAGACGTCGCTGACCAATTTTTCCCCTGGCTGGTACGAGCTCGCCATCGAGCTTCCGAGTGGAAGACTCACCACACGGAGTTTTGAAGTGCAAACCTATGTTAAGCCACTTTTTCAGATCCTTGCGAAACCTGAAAAAGACCATATTTTCTACGACGAAGATCAAAAGGTGAAGATTACTTCAAAATTCTTTGATGGAACTGTTTTTCCACACCTGGAACTTGAGTACCGTGTAGAAGGCCACAGAGGAGTTGCTATTCCTTTGGGTACTTTGACTACTGATGCTTTTGGAAAAGCAGAAGTGGTTGTTCCGAGGAATAGCTATTCTGACGGTGGATTTGACGCGCAAGGGTATGTGACTTTGAGCCTCTATCCAAAACTACTTGAGAAATCTGATATGGAGGTAGAAACGAGTTGGCAGGTGTATTATGCCCACCATGCCATCACAGCACGTGAGAAATTGTCGGAAAAGGAGATGACCATAGGAGCAAAGGTGTATGATGTTGATCTCTCAAAAGTCAATCAACCCCGTGAAACAACGAATCAGGAGTCATTCTTTCCCATGCGGGATTATTTTGGAAATCCCAGAGAAAATGCTTCTGTGAAGGGATCAGTGCTTCGTATTGACTGGAAAAAGGTAGAACATGGAGAGCACTATGATTTTATCAATAAAAAGGTGGTGAAGGAGTATTTTTGGCAAGATATTGAGACGCTAGTGGCAAAGTTTGACGGAGTCACGAACACGCAGGGTGAGTACTATTTCACCATGCCTTATGAGAAGAATGTCTCATATATGATCAAAGTGCATACTCAAGATGTGAATGGCAAAACCAGTAGTCAGGAACTCCATGTCTCTGGTGTTTATGAGAAAGTCGATCCCAACCCTTCTGGATGGTTCAATGTCTGGGCGCAGGATGATACGAGAGATAGAGTCTTTGATATAGGCGAAACAGCGCACATCAGGTTACAGAAAGGGGCTACTGAACTTCTCCCAAAGAGTACCGCTAACTATCTGTATTTTACCGCGCAACGTGGATTGCGCGCTTTTACCGTTTCAGACACACCAAAACTTGATATCGTGTTTGCAGAAACGATGATCCCAAATATCTCTGTTGGAGCTGTGTATTTCAATGGCACCTACTATGAAGTGAGCCTGCCCGATGATGGTTTTGGCACTGGAGGAGGTTCTGTGATGAAGTTCAATACCAAACAGAAAGAACTGCAAATTTCAGTGGCAACATCAAAGGAGCAGTATCTCCCTGGCGAATCAGCGGATCTTTTCGTAGAGGTGAAGGACCAAGAGGGCAAACCCGTAGAGGCAGAGGTGAGTTTTAGCCTGGTTGATGAGGCGTTGTTTTCGTTTATGGATTATGAAAATAGACATGATCCGCTTGATACGCTCTACACGAATGTGGGCGCTGGTATACTGTGGAGCCTTTGGTCGCATCGTGAGCCAACCATGTATGGAGGGGCAGAAAAAGGCGGTGGTCCAGGAGGAGGCTCACGGAGCGATTTTCGTGATACAGCATTCTTTGGGTCACTTCGTACTGGGAGTGATGGAAAAGGCAAGATGAACTTCACATTGCCGGATAACATTACCACCTTTCGTGTTACGACACAGGCCATTACGAATTCCCTCCAGGCAGGTCGCGCGCTTGGGGAAGTCGTTATCAGTAAACCGCTTTTTGTTGAGGCGTCTTTAGCAGACGAGTATGTAGTCAGTGATAAACCGATTATTCGTGTCCGAGCGTTTGGTGATGCTCTACAACCAGGACAAGAAGTAGAATACTCGCTGAAGATTGAGAACTTGAAATTTGAAAAGGTGATGAAAGGACCAGCAATGACTGGTGTTGATATTGCGCTTCCCGAGTTAAAAGTCGGGCGGCACGAGGTGCTGTATTCCGCGAAAGTTGGTTTTGAGAGTGATACGGTGGAAGAGTCGGTCATGGTTGTCGTTTCCCGCGTTCAACGTCCGGTAACGCAATTTTTCCCTGTAACGGATAAGCTATCATTACCCGATGCTGACGGTCTCGTAACCCTCTTGTTTACCAATGAAAGTCTGGGAAAATACTATCAACCTCTTCAAGAACTCAATTGGGCTTATGGGCAGAGGATTGACCAAATCCTTCCGTCAAAGCTGGCTCAAGAGTTGCTGAAACAGTATTTTGATGAAGCGAGTACGGCACAGGAGGTGAAATTCACCGATTATCAGCGTTATGAGGGTTGTGTTACCATGCTCACCTATAGCAACTGTGATCTCAAGTTGAGTGTGTTTTCCGCGGTAACGGCGCAAGACCGGTTTGATGCGTCAGGTTTGATGAAGTATTTCTATAGTATTCTTGATGACAGAAACCAACAGCAGATGGTAGATGGTCAAGGGCAGTACGAAGGCGAAAATCCAGATCTTTCTTTTGTGGTGCGCGCGCTCGCTGGTCTTGCAGCGCTTCATGAGCCTGTTCTCAACGATCTTCTGGCAATGAGTCAAAATGATCATCTCAACACGCTTGACCGGTTCTATGTGATACTTGGACTAACGGAAATTGGCGCTCAGCAGGAAGCCAAGCGTCTTTATAGCGACCTCATACAAAAATCCGTTGAGTCTAAAGGGAATTTCTGGCGTATCTCCGTCGGCGTAGATCAGGATGATGTATTGCTCGCCACTTCGCTTGCGGCAGCACTCGGAGTGCAGTTTGCAGATGAGAGAGCATCTGCAATGTGGAAGTATGCTGAGGAAAATGACACGAACGATATTCTGGTGAATTTCGAGAGGCTCTTATTCCTTCAGAAAGCGCTTCCCATGAGTGGAACAACGAATGAAGTGTCTTTAGATTATACGATGGGAGATGAATCACGCTCCATCACTCTGGATCCAGGAAGAACCGTGGGTGTCACTATGAATTCGGTTGATGCGGAGAAAATGAAATTCACCAATATCAAAGGACAGGTTGGGGTGATCTTCACCGCTATCAAGCCGGCTGATTACCAAACTTTGAAACGCGATCCAGACTTGAAGGTTCATCGAGAGTATACGGTAGGCGCTGCAAAGACGTATGCGTTTGTAGAAACCGACGTAGTGCGGGTGGATATCTCACTCAGTTTTGGACCAAAAGCGGCAGATGGTCAATATGAACTCATGGATTTTGTTCCTTCTGGCTTGCGTATCATGCCAGATCCGAACCATCGACTGGGACAGAATGACCCACAAACATTCAACGCCAGCTATCCGTCAATGATTGACGGGCAAAAGGTGAAATTTTACGCTGGCGATTATGAATATGGACGGAAGGTCACCTACTATGCTCGTGTCATCAATCGCGGTGAGTTTCTCGCAGAACCCGCGCTCCTTTACAAAAGTGATGATTCACAGATTTTGAACTTGAGCGAACCACAAACAGTGAGAGTGAAGTAACGGAATGAAGCCATTGAGGAAACATCTTTATGAAGACTTGGAGTTACAAGAAAAAGTTTTTGCTATGCTTTGCGCTCATCGTTTTTGTTGGTGTGGTTATTGGATCAATAGTCGGACGTGATCGTCCTTTCTTCCCATCACGAGAGACGAGATTGTCTTCTTCACATTACTACCCACTCAAGTTTTACAGCAAGTTTGATTTTCAACGTTCCTTGACCTACGCGGCCAAAAAGAAGAGTGTTCCGAAGCAACCGATACTCGCTGGGGTGGTCCCGCACCACCTTTTTGTTGCTGATTACGTTGCAGATTTTTTTTCAAGACTCTCAAGTGGCGTCAAACCCGAAACCATTATTCTCATTGGTCCAAATCACTACAATGTCGGAGGTCACAACATCCTGACGAGTGATTGGAGTTGGCAGACACCCTATGGACTCCTTGAAACCAATCGCGATCTTTTAGGCGCGATAACCTCCGAGGCGCCGGTATTTATCGAACAAGAACCATTTCAAAATGAGCATGCGATTGGGGGTCTCGTTTCATTTATCAAGTATTATCTTCCCAAGAGCACTATTCTCCATTTGATTTTGAAAACAGATACTTCAATGGAAGAGGTGGATGCGCTTGTTTCATCACTCAAAACAAAAATTGGTCCTGCCACAGTGCTCGTCGCGTCAGTTGATTTTTCGCATTATCTCACGTCCTCCGAAGCGGAAAAATTCGATGAAGAAACTCTGAACGCGATGCGAAGTTTTGATGCGCCAAAGATATTTTCACTGCATAATGAACATAACCTTGATTCCCCGGCCGCCATAGCAGTTCTGTTTTCCGTGATGACCATGCGAGGAGTGGACCAATTTAGTATTCTCTATCACACCAACTCCGGAGTTTTGAGTCGATCGTTCACGACACCGACCACGAGCTATTTTGTTTTGGAGTTTTACGAGTAATTGTGAGAATTGCAGTATTTTTGCTACAATGTTGATAATGAACACGAAAGATATCTTTTCTATGGTTCAAAGTAGCGAATTTCATGGTTTCAGCGAAGGTCAATTTAAGTTCGCGCTCTATTGGGCGGAGCATAAACTCTTGCTGAAGAAGAGTCTAACTCTTTTCATTGTATTTATTGACACCGTATTGCTCATCTATGTCGTGTATGGTTTAGTTCTTTATTTTATAATCGACGCGCCAGGGTATAATAAAATGATGAAAGAGATGACCATGAACTACACCAACTTCATTTCGTGGCATAAACATATTGAACCAACGCCACTGATTTTTTCTGCTATAGAAATTATTCCAGGGACCAGTGGACGATATGATTTCATCGCATCGGTTGAAAATGACAATGATGACTGGATGATCAAATTGATACGTTTCCAGTTTAAAACTGATACTGGAATTACGCCAGAAACGCAGGATTTCATATACCCCAATCAGAAGAAATATTTTTATAGCCTGGGAGTTCCGATGGAGAATCGTCCATCAACTGCTGAACTTATAGCGACTGAAATGCGGTGGCTCCGCGCGTCTGATTTTGAAAAATACTCATCGAACCGATATAATTTTCTCGTCGAAAAAGTGCGTCATGATTCGCTTGATACCGCCAATATCGCCGCGAAGGTTTCGGTAAATCGTGTTTATTTTGACATCACCAATAAATCAACTTATGATTATTGGACCGTTGGTTTTACGGTTGTTTTGAGTCGTGGAGATAAAATTTTAGCTCTTTCTCGCACCTCGCTTGATGATCTCATCTCCTATGAGAAACGTTCAGCACAGGCCAATTTTTTTGGTTATTATCCTACTGGCTCAACTATTTCCATTATCCCGGAAGTGAACATTTTTGATAAGAGTGTCTATCGGCCACTCAAAATCCGTTTTCAAGAAGAAGACGAGAAAGTGATAGAAATTTTCAGCAAGGCATTATTGGAACAGAAGTAAGATTCAAAATAGGCTCGAAGATGGTTACGTGGTGAAATTGATAGTCCTTGAAATAGCTAACATGAGACTCGAGAAAAATGCGATCTTCTTCGTTTAAATCTTTAGTATTCATTCGGCGCACCTCATGTACGCCTCATTCCGTGCACGATTTCGCCTCGAATCTCATCATTTTTTTCAAGTCTCAACATGACAAAAACTCTCATTTCTCTGAAGAAATTTGATTATACACTTGTTGCCTTTCTCATTCCTGTGCTTGGTTTGAGTCTGACGGCATTGTACAGTATCGGGCTATCGAAAGAGCCGCCCGATTTTTTGTATTTACGGAAGCAAATCCTGTTTTTTGCTATTGGAGTGGTACTCATGTTTTCTGCGGCATATATTGATTATCGGTGGAGTAAAAGCATGGTCAAATTATTCTACATTGTAGGATTGATGTTACTTCTGGGCGTGCTCCTGTTTGGGAGAACTATCCGAGGTACCACTGGTTGGTTTTCATTCGGTTTGTTTCAGTTCCAACCCATTGAGCTCGTGAAAATTTTTCTTATCATGACACTCTCCTTTTTCTATAGCACGGCGACTCGACCAATCAATTCCAGTAGAAACATCATCAGGAGTTTTCTCATCGTGGCTCCATTGTTTGTCTTGACTTTGTTACAGCCTGATCTTGGATCAGCAATGATGTTGATTATTCTTTGGCTTGGATATCTGTTTCTCGTTGGAATATCGTGGCGTCAATGGTTGTTTTTGGCCGTGATAGGTATTGTCGCCGCTGGTGTGAGTTGGTTTTTTGTTTTGGAAGAGTACCAAAAAATAAGAATATTAGTATTTTTTGACCCTGAAGTAGACCCCCTTGGTCGTGCCTATGCGATCCGACAGTCTATCATCGCGATTGGATCTGGTGGTTGGTTGGGGAGGGGATTGGGGTTGGGTTCACAGAGTCAGTTAAAGTTTCTCCCAGAGAGTCACACTGATTTCATTTTTGCTGTTATCGCAGAGGAGTTGGGTTTCATGGGAGTCATGCTTTTACTGATATTCACGGTACTCTTTTTGCTCCGCTTGATTCAAATCAGTCATAATCTCAAGGACGAGTTCGCTGTATTGGTGATAATGGGCACAGTCATATTACTCGCGACTCAGATGTTTTTGAATATCGCTGTCACTTTGAGTTTGATGCCGGTGACAGGACTGCCGTTTCCTTTCTTGAGCTCTGGTGGCAGTTCTCTCCTGGTGAGTTTTCTGCTTCTCGGTTTCGTACAAAGTATTTTTGCAAGACATACGAAGTGAGAAAACTCAACTCTTGACGTTTGAATAACTTGTATGATATGTTTAGTGTGGTATGAATATAACCTATGTTTGATCCACATTCTTCCCCATTTTTTGGGGAGAATTTAAAACTCGTATCCTATTGTCCCTTGTGTGAGAATAAGCATAATGCTACTGAGGCAAAGGTTTTGGACGAAAATGAGGGGGCAAAATTGGTTTATATCCATTGCAAGAAATGTGGCACCAATGTCGTGGCAGTCGTTTTCCATACCCCCATTGGTCCATTTGGTATGGGGTCCATGGGCATTGTCACTGATCTCACTGCGGAAGATGTTTTGAAATTCCGTGAGAAAGTAGATATCGAATGCGACGATGCCATTGAGCTGTATGAATTTTTCCAGTCAAAACCAAAGGAGTGGGTACAACATTTTCAATAAGTATTATGGAATTACAGAAACTACAGGCAAAAAAAAGAACAGTAGGGAAGTTACATCTGAATCATGTCAGGAAAGAAGGATTGATTCCCGGCGTTGTTTTCGGCGCGGGAATGGAAAGCATTCCAGTGTCCATTAATTATCGTCAGTTTCATACGTTAGCAAAGAATCTCGGTGAAAGTACATTACTTGATCTTGAACTTGAAGACGCTGACAGTTTCAAAGTGCTGGTGACTAACATTCAAAAACATATCTTAAAGGACAAGATTCTTCATATTGATTTTCGGCATGTTCGGATGGATCAGGAGATCGAAGCCACAATGCCTTTGCATTTCATCGGTGACGCTCCGATTGTGAAAGAATCTTCCGGGGTGTTGGTGAAAAACGTCGAAGAAGTGCAAGTGAAGTGTCTTCCCACGGCTCTTGTGGACAAACTCGATGTGGATTTGAGCGTTTTGATTTCATTTGAGAGTAGAATTTACATGAAAAATCTCATGATACCTGCTGGTATCGCTTTACTTGAAAATCCAGAGGATATTGTTGTTTCTGTTTCACAACCACAGGAAGAGAAGGAAGTAACACCTGTTGGTCCAGTCACGGTGGACGAGGTGAAAAAAGTTGGTGACGAAGAAAAAGCCGCGGCCGCGGTGACTGATGAAAAGAAGAAATAAAATTTTTTTCCTACAGTAATAAACTTGACTGAGCGTTTTGACGCATGGTCAAGTTTTCATTTTATGGTTTTTAAGGATGGAGTAAGGAGATTTTCGTATACTACCACTCGCTTCCTGTCACACCCATCTTTTTTTATGAGAATTTTTCCTTTTGGAAGTGAGGATGTAAGAAGGGTTGTCATTGATTTTGTCTGTGAGGGATCAATCTCACAGAGAATGGTGAGATGTTTGACGGAAATTTTTTTTATGAGAATTTTGATGTGTTGTATGAGTCGACGATAGTGATCAAGACCGTCCTTGCCACTTAAGAGGGCTGATTTTGGCTCAAATTTTTTTACTTCAGGTTGTGCTTGCTCATAGATTTTTCCTGACAAATAGGGGAGATTGGCTGTTATGATCAGCTTTTTGTCTTGTAGTTGATGGATCATTTTTCGTTCCAGTAAAAATTTCAACACATCACTCTGAAGGGGTACAATATGGCTCTGGAGACCATAATATCGAATATTTTTTTGAGCTACCATGAGTGCTTTTTTTGATTTATCCAACGCGAAAAAAGAGACTTTATTTCTTGTCTTCTCTGGAAGATGCTTCACAATCGCGATAGGAACGCAACCTGAACCAGTGCCAACGTCAATGCATGTGGAGGGTTCATTGTCGCATTTAAGCATGTTGAGCGTTTCTTCCACCAATAATTCAGTCTCTGGTCGGGGAATGAGGACATGTTGATTCACGAAAAAATCGAGACCATAGAATTCTTTTGTACCAAGAATATAGGCAATGGGTTGACATCGTTTGCGATCGTGTATTATCTTTTTGTAAATTGTTTCTTCATGAACAGTCAATTGTGTCTCTGGATAAGAAAACAAAAACTCTTTTGGTTTCTTTATGGCACAGGAGATGAGCAGTTGAGTATCAAGATGGTGAGAAGGTGAAAAATCGCGAAGTTGCTGGATTCCAAATATGAGAGCTTCTTTAATAGTCATAGAGACAGATTCCTAAACCCGTGAGAAAGATTTGAATGATCATACGTCGAATTTGGTGAAAGTTCATGCTTTCAGGGACTGTCGCAGTGACTCAATAATCGGTTCAAGGTTACCGTCCATGATGGACTCAAGATGATGCCAATTTTGTTGGATACGATGGTCGGTAAGTCGATCCTGTGGAAAATTGTAGGTGCGGATTTTTTCTGACCGATCTCCAGAACCTATTTGTTCTTTACGTGAAGAGGCGATTTCTTTTTTACGTTTCTCCTCCTCCATGGCAAACAACCGCGATCGTAAGACCTGCATTGCTTTTTCACGATTTTGCAACTGCGATCGTTCATCCTGACAGCTCACCACTATATTGCTCGGAAGATGGGTTATCCGAACGGCTGAATAAGTAGTATTTACGCTCTGACCGCCATGACCTCCGGCACAAAACGTGTCAATCCGAAGGTCTTTGGGATCAATTTTAAACTCCACTTGATCAACTTCTGGCAGAACGGCGACGGTAGCGGCAGAAGTATGGATACGGCCACTTTTTTCAGTTTCCGGAATGCGTTGGACGCGATGAATACCACGTTCATGCTTGAGATGGGCATAGACATTGGTGCCTTGTATATTGAAAATGACTTCCTTCATACCACCAATGCCGATATCGTTTTGGGAAATAATTTTCGACTTCCATCCTTTTTTGTCAACGTAGCGGAGGTACATGCGAAAAAGTTCACTTGCGAATAGTGCAGCCTCGTCGCCACCCGTGCCAGCGCGGATTTCCATGATGACGTTTTTCGAGTCTAAAGGATCTTTCGGTCGAAGTTCTTCCTCAATTTCATTTTCAGAGGCGGTTATTTTTTCAATTAAATGCGCCATTTCCTCATTTGCGAGAGCGACGAGTTCGGCGTCATCGCCTTCGGTCAAAGTTTTTTCAGTGTCAGCTTTTTGGTTTTCGAATTTTTGGAGTTGATCTATTTTTTCCTTGAGTTCGCGAAGTCGATTGTACTCCGGAATAAGTTTTTTCAATCTTTCAGCGTCATTAAAAATACTGGGATCGTGGAGTTGTCGTTCCAGTTCTGTGTATTGGTCAGTGATTTTTTTGTATTCTGGTTTCATAATTTTGTTGCGCCAGAAGAGAAAGAAAAACTCCTCGATTATGGATATGCTAGTAGTATAGACATCGCATCCAAAAAAGAAGAGTCTTGCTGTGCTTACTGTTCCACTTTTGCTGTCTTGGTTTTCTTGACTGTGATCTGCGTCGCGCGTTTTACCTTGCGTCCTTTTCTCACCTTCGCGGCTTCAACCCCTTTTTCCATGCGGGTCTTAAAACGATCCACACGGCGGGCTGTATCAAGCAGTTTTTGTGTTCCTGTGAAAAATGGATGGCATTTGGAGCATATCTCTGTGCGAATCACTTCGTCTGTGGATCCAGTCACAAAAGCGTTGCCACAGGCACAGACGACTTTTGCATGGGGATAGTAATTTGGATGAATACCGGTTTTCATAAGTGTGAGCTAATAATTTATGCCGAAATGGTACCAAATTTAGAGAAAATTGACAAGTCAGTTCAATTTTGACCTAAATTTTAAAATTGCAGTCAAAATGACATTCGGTAACAGTCCCTTGCCATCTCGTTGTGCCTCAGACCTCTTCTTTTTTGGATGCGATGGATAACTACAATTATAAACTTGGTATTCACAGCATTGAAAAAATTTTGAAATCTAATCCCCGTCTGAACCAAGAGGTGGATGTATTAGTCAAACTTGGAACGCTCTATGATCACTATGCTCTTCAATGCGCAACAATACAACGTGAGAAAATGGAGCAAAAGGCAATAGAAATCTATCGTGTCGCTCTATTGATAAATCCTCAATCTCCTTCTGCAACATGGGGGATAGGTAGGATATGGTGGCACAGAAAAGACAAGCAAGCCATTCCCTATGCTCTGGAGGCTTTTCGACTTTCTCAAAAAAAACTTCACATGACATTGGTCTCTATGCGCAGTCAGTTGGATTAGTCTATCAATCTCTTGGTGAAACCAACAAAGCAGAGAAATGGCTTCTGAAAGGGGTGAAGTATGACGCTAAGAATTGGTCACTTTTTTTGAATTTTGTATCATTCTATAAATTAGAGAACAAATTGGGAATAGCAAAAAAGTATGCTCTGAAGTTAAAAAATCTGCTACCTCATCCTCGATCAATCAACGGGAGGAGTATTTTTTTAAGAAGAGTGAGAGATCTCATTAAAGAACTCGAGTAGATTCTTCATAAGACCTTTTACAAAATAACTTTTCGTAACGAAATGGAAAAATTGTGAGTGAAAAAATTGAAGAATGAGGAGGAATACTCTCTGTATTCCGACGAATTTTGAAATTTTTGTAGCCAGAATTTTTCCATTGCAGTAGAAAAGGTTATTTTGCAAAAGGTCTAATATTCACAGGAGGATTATTCCATGGAAAGTAATGGAAATCGTATTGTTGAACTTTTAGCAGAGATCAGCAAAAAACTCGACGTCTTGGAGGATGTACGATCAGAACAACAGAAGATGCGTGAAGAACAGAAGTTGATCCTCGAGGAATTGATAAAGACAAATCAACGTCTGGATTGGGTTGATGGTTCACTCAAACATCTGATTACTGTTACAGAGGGGCTACAGAAGACCGATCGTGAAGGGTTTGAATGTTTTGGTGATCGCCTTCTTGCAGGCATGAAGGAGATAGTACTATGATGCTTTGGAGGAAAGAGTAGTTCGTCTTGAAGAGTGGAAAGATACGTTTTCAAAGGGGGATGTTGAGAAAAGGTCTTAGTTTTAAGAATAGTGATACGCGCACGGCCGAAATGGTTTTGCGTCGTATCACTTTTTTTTCTATCACTAAGGGTAAGCCAAAAGAGCACAGTTACACCCGTGAAACTTGACATTTTTATAATTGTTTGCTGTAATGTCTCACATAAGATTCTGAAAGTTCTTTACAAGACAAGTAGGCAAGAATCAATTATATGCCATTTTCTTGAGACAGGTTCATTCTTGGGTTCCATGGTTGTTACTGTGTAATCCAAGAATGAGCCTGTCTGTCAAGACAGATCAATCAACTCTTCATAGTGAGGGGTTTGATAAAAAGAAGAGGAGCAAAGAGATGGCGCGAAGGACTTGTACAGAGGAGACATGGTTTTTTGGAATTTGCATGGGCCTTTTTTTGGCCGTGTTGTTCCTTGGTATTTTTCCTGGGTTGGTTTTTGCCCAGAAAACACCTTCTGTTGAAGAGGAACAATTCGTGGACATGGATCCACGAAATGGGGAGTTGGTGTCGGCGCCAAGTGACTTGCCTGTAATGAGTTGGATGATTGATCTCCTCTTGTTTTCTGGAGGAGTCTATCTTGGCGCAAAAATATCTCTTTTTTTGCGTCGTAATCAATTGGTGCGATGCGACCAGTGCCGTGCCTTCCACGATGCGAACCATCGTTCCCGCCCGACTAGACGGATTGGCGGTGGTTCATAACAATTTTGCCGGGGTGACTCATGTGTCTCCCCCTCATCCATGAAGCGGGTATACCTCCTATTCCCGCTTCATGGATGAGACCTATCTCTGATCAACTCCGAGTCAACAACCCGGAGTTGATTTTTTGTTTTACATCATGACAATCAGTGTATAATTGAATGTTCATATCGCGTTCCTGTCCCGCCCATATGATAATGTCATAGGGCGGGCAAAGTAGAAATGTCATAGCTAATCGATTTTGTGTCATAATTGTTCTAAATTAGAATTATTAATTTAGACAAGACTATGGAACAAAAT
>Ga0209514_10007698_pt1 | contig 12597 bp, 8 predicted proteins | sample Subgrocontami58m_FD_187452 | JGI IMG/M metagenome (GOLD analysis project Ga0209514, IMG submission 187452) | Subsurface groundwater microbial communities from S. Glens Falls, New York, USA - GMW37 contaminated, 5.8 m (SPAdes) (version 3) | ecosystem: Environmental > Aquatic > Deep subsurface >...
GAGCCGTTCCGATTCTTCCTTCATCCCGACCCGTGCGGCCGCCAGCGCGAGGATCGCCTCCTCGACGGACTGCAGCGCCGACGCGCGGTCCGAGAGTCGGGCGATCAGGCGCCGGGTCGCAATCCCCGGCGTACCCCATGCGGATTCGTGCTCGGCCAGGGCGAGGGCATTGCAGACGCGGCCGTCCACCGGAACGGAAATCGGCAGCCGGCCGCCCATGACCGTCCGGGAGCCCACCAGGCTCGGGTCCGACCGCGCGGACAAGTACGCGGCGGCGCGGCCGGCCACGGCGCGATCCACGCCGACGCCCGCCTTCTTGCACACCGCGAGGCCGTAGAGCACGTAGGCGGTCATCGCTTCGCTGCCGCCGCCGTGCCACCAACCCCAGCTGCCGTCGGAGTTCTGCAGGTCGTACAGACGACGCAACCCGGTCGCGACCACGGCCGGCAGCTTCGTGCTCCAGCGGTTCGGCACCCCGCGAAGCGCGCGCGCTGCCGCCACCGCGGGCATGAACCGGCTCATCGTCTGCTCGACGCACCCATACGGAAAGTCGATCAGCGGCTCCACGCTCTCGCTGATGGCGGTGTGGATGCCCGCGTCCAAGTCGAGCCGGAGCGCGATCGTCCCGGGAATCGCCCCGGGCGGCGCGCGGAAGGACTCTTCCCTCGGGTCGCCTTGGGCGACCGCGCCGGCCCGACCTTCCCGATGCTGCACCCCGTGGCGCCGGCACGGCACCTCGATCGAAACGGCATCGGCGTCCCCGTGCTCCGTCTGTGCGGTAAACTCGAACCGGGCGGCAGCGATGAAATGGTCCACGTGGAGAAGAAACTCGACCTGGGCGACCTCACCCGGGCCGACCGCAAGCAGTTCGGGAGCGGTTGACCGGAGAATCGGGAACGGAGACCCGAGGGTCGTCCGTACGGACTGCGTCTCCTTCGAGTAATTGTGCACCAGGCCGCTCACGGCGACCTGGTTCCCTTCCTGAAGCACGCGTGGCGCCGCGAGCCTCGCGAAAAACGGCTTGCGCACGAGCGCGGACTGGCGCACGGAGCCGACCCGGTGATCGCGCGTGATGCCCCGGGCGGTGAAGCGGAAGGTCGTGAGGTTGTCCGGGAAGGGAAAAGAGACGGCCGCTGTCCCGTCGGCTCCCGTGGTGATGTGGGCCTGCCAGAACGCGGTGGTCTCGAACTGGGATCGTGGCCAGGCGGAACCCGCGCCCCCGCCGCCGCGGGCCACGAGGCTCTCCCGGCCGCCCAGCCGTCCCCCGTATCGGCCATGGCCGCTGCCGTCGCGTTCCAGGCCGACGGCGTCATCGAGATTGCGGATGCCCTTGACGAAGGTCGAGGCCTTCCACACGATCCACGGCTGCAGCTCTTGCCGGAAGAAGAACTCTTCCCGCACCCCGATCGGCCGATGGTAGCGATGGAAGAATTCGCGCAGGTCCGGCGTCTGGTCTTCCCAGAGGGCGAAGAGCGCCTCATCGACGACGGCGAGCGAGAGCTCGCAGGCCGGCACCGGCCGGCCGCGGCAGTCGGTCACGCGGACGGTCGCCCGGCACGGGTCTCCCGGTCGGTATTCCGGGCGGTCGGTGGCGACTTCGACCGTGAGGAAGCGGTCGACCGGCGGTACGAGAATCTGCGCGGTGGCCTTGCCGAGCCGGTCGCCGCGCACCGCGAGCGCCACGACCCCGACGTTGGGCACGTCTTCTTCGCGGATCTCGACCGGGATCTCGAGCGGCTTTCCCTGCAGATGAAAGACCTCCCGTCGGTGAATGCGCCCGGCGGCGAATTCGAGGAGCACGTACTGGTCGCGCTCGTTGCTCTGCACGACGAGCATCGCCTTCTCGCCCAGCCGATAGCGCGAGCGGTCGACCTGCACGCTCACGAGGCCACTGCGAGCCGGGCGGGGAACGATGCGGATGGGTACGGGCTTCCATACCCACTCGTCGTTCTTGCGCACCCCCACCTGGAGGTCCCGCGCTTCTTCCGGCACCGGGTATTCGCAACTCCCGTCGCCGTTCACCAGCGGGATGGACAGGAGGAAGGGACGTTCCACTCCCTTGGCGCGCTCCTCCACGCGAAGCGCGGTCGCGCCGTCGGCGTGGAAATGGAGTCGCGCCGCTTCGCCGGGGTAGTACGTGGGGCGGTCGCATTCGCATTGGACGCTCGTTGCCTCGCCGTCGGCCGCGCCGGTTGCCTCGAATCCCGAGGTGCGTCGGGCGCTCCGCCGGGTGCCATCGACGGCAAGTGCGGTGACGAGGTAGCGCAAGGGTGCAAGCGGGTCGGTCATGACGCTGAAAAAGGCGTGCCCCGCAGCGTCGGTCGTCAGGGTGCGCTCCTCGAATGCCTGCCAGGACGCCGGCGTCTTGGAGGCGACATCGTAGTACCAGGCCCACGTGGGGTCCGGCTCCCCCGCGACCGACGGGACGGCGGCCGCGTCGATTCTCAGGTGTACTTCGGCATGCGCGACGGGGTCGCCCGTGTAGTAGCGCACCTGGATGTCGATTCCGACGCCTTCACCGGGACGCATTCGACTCGGATGCTCGAGCACGATCTCGAACTCGGGCTTGCGGTATTCCTCGACCCGGAACAGTTCCTGGGCCGGGCCATGGTTGACCCGCACCATGCAGGGACCTTCCCGCAGGTCTGCCGGGATCTCGAGGGCGCCGCTCGCGGTCCCGAATTCCGTGACCGGAAGCGTGTACGATTGGAGGATCAGCCCGGCGTGGGAGAATTCGAAGAACGCTTCGCGCCCGGCGTAGGGAAGAAGCCCGTCGGCGTCGCACATCCGCAAGATACCCTTGAAGGACACGGTGTCCCCGGGACGGTAGACCGGCCGGTCGGCATAGACCAGCGCCTTGAGCGCGCGGGCGTTCTCGTCCGGCGTGTACGTAGACTCGACGCGCGAGTAGACGACCGGATCGGCGGACTCGACCACGAGCTGGTAGCGATAGCCGGGGAGCCACACGGTCGGCCACTCGACGAGGCCGTCCGGACCGGTCGTGCCGCGGACGGAGACCGACGTCGCGGGATGGAGGGCGCGGAGTTCGAGCGCACTCGCGTGGCCGCGCCGGTAGCTCGCCGTGGCATCGGGTTCGGGAGACGTTTCCGCCCAGGCCCTCGCGAATCCGCGCTGGTACTCCTCCGAGTTCGAGTCGTCCGCTGGGACCAGGTCTTCCGGGCGCAGGACGTATTGCCCGTCGATCCGGCCCTGCACGGGGAGGCCGGCTTGCGGAGCGCCGCTCGAGCGGTCGGCCGCGAACACGAGCACCCGGTCGGAAGCCGTCTGAAGCACGAGTGCGGCGTCGGTGATGATGAACTTCGCCACCGCGATCACCGGACAGTAGCGAGCGTCCGCGAGCAGCACGTACAGGCCTGGGCCACGATGCGGGACCTGCACGGTCCAGGTGGCGACCTGGGTGCTGTTCTCCCAGATGGGGGCGACTTGCGTCTCCCACTCGTCCACGGGCTCGAGCTCCGAGCGGCGGGCGAGCAGGTTTTCCGGGTTGAGCCCGGTGAGCGTCTGGAAGTCGCGGACCCGGAAGAGGCGGCCCCGGATCGGGCCGCGATAGGCGGAGGTGAGCTCGAGCGTCGCGCCGGAACGGGTCGTGAACGGGCGATCGGGTGGGGCGGAAAGCTGGAATTGCCGGTGTTCGAGGAGCAGGTAGAGCTCCTCGGGATCTGGGGCGATCGAGTGGTTCCGGGATTCGTAGGCCGACCAGACGTCTTCGTCCCCATCGGGAAAGAAGATCGCCGGTTCCTGCGACGGCGCGGCGTCCACTTCGTCGCGCGGGATTCCCTTCCTCTGCTCGACTAGCCGGCTGACGGCTTCGACCGAACCGGACTTTGCGGATTGGAACAGCCGCGCGACGAGGCCGATGGCTTCGCTTTCGATCTGGACGTCGCGGCCGAGCAATTTCTCGACATCGTAGTCCCAGACCTGCAGTTCCTGCGGCGCGAAGCGCCGGAGGGCGGCCAGCTCCGCGACACGTCGGATCACCCTGGGGTCGCCAAGGACCGGTTGCCAGACGTCGAGGGCCCGGTCGAACTGGCGCTCACGGAAGAGCACGTCGCCGAACTGCACCCGGGTCTCGTCGTCGAAGAGGCGCACGGCGGAGAATCCCTGCTCGCCCAGCGCGTACTGCGCGATCGAGGCCAGCGAGTCTTCGCAGGCGAGTGCCGGATCGGCGCGGCCGCCGAATCGCGCGGTCGTTTCGAAGTGCTCCGCCACGCTCGAGACCAGCCGGTTGGTGAGGCGCGACATCTCCTCGCGCGCTCGCAGGTCCCGAGGTTCGAGTCGGAGGGTGTCGATCTCGAAGGGCGTCGGGACCGCCCCGTCGCGCAGCACCTGCTCGTGGAACAGGGCGACGTAGGCGTCGACCCGTGCCCGGGACGCCCGTTCCGCGACCGCTCGGTCCTTGCCGGCGAGCTGGATCTCGTCGAGCAGCGCCGCCGCCTCAGCCGAAGGGCTCGCCGCCGCGATGTCCAGGCGCGCCAGGTCCGCGGCCTCTCGGCCGGTGGCGTCGGACGGGAACGCGGACAGCGCGTTCGCTGCCAGGTCGGGGCGACGTTCGGCCAGGCAGGTCTGGACCTGTTTCTGGAGATTGCGCAGAAGTCGCGCGCTCTCGGTGTCTTCGCGGACGGCCGTATGGATCAGCGCAAGGCCGAGGAGGACCGCCGCGGCGGAGGCCAGGAGGAAGGCCTTCTTCCACGGGTCGCGCGCCGGCGGCAGCGACGGCGGAAACTCCGCCCGGGAGGGCGCGTTGATGGACGGCAGGTGCCGACGCAGCCCCTCCGCCTCTTCCGCGAGTCGGCGAAGATACTCGGAGCAGGGTTTGCACGAAGGGACATGGGTACGCACTTCCGCGGCCTCGCCGGAATTGAGCGCGTCTTCGAAGTAGCGTTCGAGGCGATCGCGGCGGGGACAGGTCATGGGAGGGCCTCTCGCAAGTGTTGCTTGGCGCGAAACACGAGCACGCCGACATGATTGGCGCTGACGCCCACGATGCGCGCGATCTCCAGGTTGGAGAACCCGTCCTGGAACTTGAGGGTGAGGAGGTACTGCTCGGTCGGATCCAACGTCGCAAACGCCCGGCGGAGATCCGCGGGTTCGGTCTCCAGGTCGACGGGCTCCGCGAGTTCTTCGGCGATGTCGTCCACGAGCGGAACCGCACGGTGCCTTCCGCGCACGACGTCGATGGCCGCCCGGTAGGCGATGGTGAAGACCCACGAGCGCAGTTCCGCGGGGCCGCCTGCGAACCGGTCGACCTTCTGCACGACCGCGGCCAGCGTCTGTTGGACCACGTCCCAGGCGTCGGCGTCCTGGCGGACGATGCGCAGCGCGAAGCGATAAAGCGAGGGTTCGAAGGCCCGTGCCACCTCCGCCAGCGCGTCGGGTGCCTTCGCCCGCAGTTGGTTCATGTCAACGCGCTCCGTGAATTCCCGTCGCGGCGGGGACGCACCGGTCTGGCTAACGGGCATGGCGTCTCTCCATTACAGAGTAATGCAAACGTGGAAAGACGAGGGGCGTTCATCTGACCCGGAAACCGCGTGCTCCCGGCCCCAATTTCCCCGGACGATACGAGCCCCCAGCTCCGCTGGTTCAGGAGCGGTCGGCACTCGCCGCCAGGCCGGCGTGGCCGCTTCCCGGCCCGTCGTCTTCTGCGGCCGGCAGTTCCTGCAGACGAGAAGGACTGGGTGAAGTTCGTGCCGCCCCCACCCCTCGGCCTTCGGTCGCATGTGTTTTCGTCTTCTCTGCACCGCCATCCATGCGGGCCGGGTGCGGTCCCGTGACCGGAATCGCGGAGAGAAGGGGACGTGAACCACTCCGAAACGCACCGCGCCGCCCTTCCCAGGCGGCGCGGGCGATATTCGGATGCACCGGTACCGGCAGCGCGGCTTGCGCCGGCCGCCCCGGGACTCGCACGTGGCGAGCGCGCGAGCTATCGCTTGTCCTTGTGCTTCTCTTTCTCCTTGTCATGCCCGTGGTCGGGCTTGTCGGCGTGGCCGTCGCCGTCGTGCTGCTTCTTCTTGTGCTCCCGCCAGGCGCCGCGCAGGTGCTTGCGCTCGTCCGCGCCCAGCTTGCCGTCCCCGTCCTTGTCGAAGTGCTTGCGGAACTTCTTGCCGTGCTCCCCGGCGCGCTTGTGCCTCGCCTCGAGCGCGGACTTCATCTTCCCCTCTTCCTCGTCGCTGAGCTTGCCGTCCTTGTCCTTGTCGAACTCCTTCGCGCAGCGCTCCTTCACCCCATGGTGCCGCTTCTCGGAGAGGAACTTCTTCGCCTTCTCGCGCTCCCCTCCCTCCAGCTTGCCGTCCTTGTTCTTGTCGAATTCCCTCCGTACCTTGTCGGATAGCTCCCCGCGCTCCTTGTCGTCTCCCGCGGTCCCCTCGATCGCGTCGTCGTCGAGGATGTCGTTCACCGCATCCTCTTCCGCCGGGTCGTTCCCCTGGCCGCTGTCCCCGTCGCCGAAGACATCCGACTTGCCACTCTTCGCGTCGTCCTTGTTGTCGCCGGCCCAGGCCGGAATTCCCGCAGCCAGGACCAGCGCCAACGCCGCCCCGACCACCCACGCCGTGATCCGAACCATGCTGCAACCTCCCACGGTACTACCGGTGCGCACCCGATTTTCGTTGCCTCAGGCCCCGCAGAACCGCCAGGTTCACGCGGTCCATGTCGTCTTCCTTCGGCGTCTCCAGGATCATCGGTACGTCGCGAAACCGCCGGTCGTTCATCAACCAGCGAAAGCCCGCACGCCCGATCTTCCCGCGACCGACGTGCTCGTGGCGGTCGACCCGCGATCCGAACTCCCGCTTCGAATCGTTCACGTGGAAGGCCTCGATCCTCCCCAGGCCCACCACCCGGTCGAACTCCCGCATCGTCGCCCGATACCCCGCCTCCGTCCTCAGCTCGTACCCGGCGGCAAAGACGTGGCAGGTGTCGAGACAGACTCCGATGCGCTCCGATTCGCGAACGCGCATCAATATACCGGCAAGATGCTCGAAGCGCCAACCCAAACTCGTTCCCTGGCCCGCGGTGGTCTCCAGCAGGATCCGCGTCGCGTATCCCGGACAGCGCCGGTGCACCTCGTCGAGCGCGGTGGCGATCCGCGCCAGGCCGGCCTCCTCGCCCGCGCCCATGTGCGCGCCCGGGTGCATCACCAGCCCCTGAAGCCCCAGCCGCTCGCAGCGCTCGACTTCTTCGGCGAACGCGTCGTGCGACTTCCGCCACAACGCCGGATCCGGCGAGGCGAGGTTGATCAGGTAACAGTCGTGCGCGACCACCCGCGCGATCCCGCTCTCCGCGCGCGTGCGGGCGAAAAGTTGCACGTCCTCCTCGGTGAGCGGCTTGGCGCGCCATTGGCTGTTGCTCTTGGTGAAGATCTGCAGCACTCCGCAGCCGGCCGCCAGGGCACGGCCGAATGCCTGCTCCAGCCCGCCCGCGATCGACATGTGCGCGCCCAGGTTCATCCTTCCACCTCCGTTCGCGAGCGGATTGTAGTGGGTCCCGCGCGCCCGTGAAGCGATTCCGCCGTTCGGGACCAGAGTGAAGCCGTAGGCCCGCCCTGCGCACGCGGGCTCAGTTGCGGCGGCGGCCGCCGGCGGTTTCCCTTGGCGCGACCGCGTCCATCGGGTCAAATCCGTCTGATTCGGCCGCGCCGATGGCTTCCCGAGGAGGATCTCCCATGGTCGAGATCAACACCGTCCTGAAAGAAGACCGCATCTTCCCGCCCCCCGACGCGTTCGTCGCCCACGCCCACATCCGCGGGCTGGACGAACTGCAGCGGCTGCGCGCCGAGGCCAAGGAGGACCCGGAGACCTTCTGGGGGCGCCTGGCCGAAGAGCTCCACTGGTTCCGCAAGTGGGACAAAGTCCTCGAGTGGGACCTGCCCTTCGCCAAGTGGTTCGTCGGCGGCAAGCTCAACATCGCGTACAACTGCATCGACCGCCACGCCGCCGGCTGGCGCCGCAACAAGGCCGCACTGATCTGGGAAGGCGAGCCCGGCGATTCGCGCGTGCTCACTTACCAGGATCTGCAGCGCGAGGTGTGCCAATTCGCCAACGTGCTCAAGACGAAGCTCGACGTCCAGAAGGGCGACCGGGTCGCGATCTACCTGCCGATGGTCCCGGAAGTGGTGATCGCCATGCTCGCCTGCGCGCGCATCGGAGCCGTCCACAGCGTCGTCTTCGGCGGCTTCAGCGCCGAAGCCCTCAAAGACCGCATCCAGGACGCGGAAGCCAAAGCCGTGATCACCGCCGACGGAGGCTGGCGTCGCGGCGCCGTCGTCCCGCTCAAACGCGAGGTCGACCTGGCCCTCGAAGTCTGCCCCACCGTCACCGGCTGCGTGGTCCTCCGCCGCACCGGCAACCCGGTCGACATGAAACCCGGCCGCGACTGCTGGTGGCACGAAGCGATGGCCGAAGTCCCGCACCGCGTGTGCGAGGCCGAGCCGCTCGACTCCGAGCACCCGCTCTTCATCCTCTACACCAGCGGCTCCACCGGGAAGCCCAAGGGGGTGCTCCACACCACCGGCGGCTACCTGCTGCAGACCGCGATCACCTCGCGTTGGGTCTTCGATCTCAAGGACGAAGACACCTTCTGGTGCACCGCCGACGTCGGCTGGGTCACCGGCCACAGCTACGTCGTCTACGGACCGCTCGCCAACGGCGCCACCGTGGTGATGTACGAAGGCGCGCCCAACCACCCGCAGCCCGACCGGTTCTGGCGGATCATCGAGAAGTACCGCGTGAGCATTCTCTACACGGCGCCGACCGCGATCCGCACCTTCATGAAGTGGGGCGAAGGCTGGCCCGGCGCGCACGACCTGTCCAGCCTGCGCCTGCTCGGCACCGTCGGGGAGCCGATCAATCCCGAAGCCTGGATGTGGTACCGCCGCGTGATCGGCAAGGACCGCTGCCCGATCGTCGATACCTGGTGGCAGACCGAGACCGGCGCGATTCTCATGACGCCGCTCCCCGGCGCCACGCCCACCAAGCCCGGCTCCGCCACCCTGCCCTTCCCAGGGATCGAGGCCGACGTGGTGGGGAAGGACGGCAAGCCGGTAGGCCCGGACGCGGGCGGCTTCCTGGTGATCCGCAAGCCCTGGCCCGCGATGCTGCGCACGATCTGGAAGGACCCGGAGCGCTACCGCAAGCAGTACTGGAGCGAGATCCCGGGCGTGTACTTCGCCGGCGACGGCGCCCGGCGCGATGCCGACGGCTATTTCTGGGTGATGGGCCGCGTCGACGACGTGATCAAGGTGGCCGGCCACCGGCTCGGCACCAGCGAGGTGGAGAGCGCGCTCGTGAGCCATCCCCTGGTCGCCGAGGCCGCGGTGGTGGGCAAGCCGGACGAGATCAAGGGGGAGGCGATCACGGCCTTCGTGACCCTGAAGAGCGGCAACCTGGGAACGGCCGCGCTCAAGGAGGAGTTGCGCGCGCATGTGACCAAAATGGTGGGGGCGATCGCGCGCCCGGACGAGGTGCGCTTCACCGACTCGCTGCCGAAGACGCGGAGCGGGAAGATCATGCGCCGGCTTCTGCGCAAGGTCGCGAGCGGGGACCAGACCTTGGGCGACACCAGCACGATCGAGGACCTGTCGATCCTGGCGAAGCTGCGAGAGGACGAGGAGTAGCGGCGCGGGGAGCGCCGCAGGCGGGATGGCGGGGCCGCCCGCTATCCGACGTGAACCCCGAGTCCCACCCGGGAGGTGCGAAGAGGACCAAACTACGGATTTCGCGGATTACACGGATTTTGCGTTGCGGGCGGCGTAACACTTTGCATTTGCGACGAACTTCGGAGGATTCCAGATCAGCCATTGGACCCTCCGTATTACACACCGCCAAGATCATCGCAAATGCGACGATATTGCGAGGAATCCCACGCTCTGCCGTTGGACAATCCGTGCAATCCCGACAATCCGTACAATCCGTAGTTCCGTCGGTTGCGGCCGAGGCCGAGCTGGGAAATCCGTGTAATCCGTAGTTGGGTCGGTTGCGCCGCCCGGTGACGAGGTCTTGGGGGCGGGGCGTACGGAGACGACGTAGTGCGGACGATGGGGTACTTCGCGGCGCTCGCGGTACTCGTCGGGATCGGTTGCGGCGGATACCCGCACGAGGGCCCCGACACGCCCGTCCTCGCCTATGCGATCCTGCTGTTCGGGGCCGGCATCGCCTTGGGCCGGCAGCGACCGGGCGGCGCGGGGACCGGCGGAGTCCCCCCGCAGCGCTGCCTTTTCAATGCGAGCCTCGGGATCATCGCGGCGCTCCACTTCGCCCTGCCCCGCTGCGCGGCTGCGGGCTTCGGCGTGATCGGAGGCGAAGCGCTCGCCTGGACCGGCGTCGGCCTGTTCGCCGTGGGCATCACTCTGCGCGTGTGGGCCATGACCGTGCTCGGGCGGTTCTTCAGCTACCACCTCACCGTGCAGAGCGGGCATGCGTTGGTCCGCGCAGGGCCGTACCGCTTCGTGCGCCACCCGGCATACCTCGCATTCCTCCTGTCGCTCGCGGGGTTCGGCTTCGCCTTCCGCAGCGTCGCCGGGATCGTGCTCCCGCTGGCCTGGTTTCCGGTAGTAGTGTGGACGATCCGGCACGAGGAGTCGGTCCTCGCCGGGAGCTTCGGCGCGGCTTTCGAGGAGTACCGAAGAGGCACGAAGGGGCTCGTCCCATTCGTCTGGTGAGGTGCGAGGAAGGACACGTTTCCCGGACGTCGACCGCAGGTGCACGCCTCAATTGCCGATGGGCAAGCGGCGCACCCGAACTCGTGTCAGCTCGACGCTGACCAAGGCTCCATGTTCGAGGTCTTCGTGACACAGTGCGAAGACGCGTTCCAGCAGCGCGAAGAGTGCTTGTGCCTCGAGGCCTTCGATGCGCCACCGGATCACGGACGGTTCCGTCGCGCGGGAAGTCGCCAGGATTGCATGGAAATCCGCGTCCAAGGTGACCAACACTCGTCGTTCTGCGCGCGCGCGGTCGAGCGACTCCGGATCCGAAGCCGCGGCCAGGCCGATGTCCCCGACGTGCACGGCGTCGAAGCCCGCGGTCGTGAGCAGTAGTGCAGTCGAGCGGGGCAGGCCTTGGTCGAGGAGGATTCTCATCCGTTGGAGGCCAGCGGCAAGACTCGATCATCGAGACTGGCAGCGGCGAACGCCAGGGACTGGCGAATGTCCTCCTCGTCGAGTTCCGGGTACTCTCGCCGCAATTCGACTCTGTCGGGGTAGAGCGCCACGGATTCCACCACTCTCCGGACCGTCAGCCGGAGATTCCGAACGCAGGGCTGTCCGTTCATGCGCGCAGGGTCGCTCGTAATTCGGTCGAATGGAGTCATGGAGTGCGTCCTCCTCTCGCGGGCTGCCACCATCTTATCCTGCGAAATCCCGGATGCAAGGGAAGGGACCCCGACCGAGGGGACGCGGGCCGACCGACAAGCAGGTTCCTTCGTCTGGTGAGGTGCGAAGTGGAGTTCCCGACGTCGCCCGCGCCGGTGCCCCCACGCGGAATCCGCGTGCTGGCCGGGGCGATATGTGCCACCGCGGTCGGCCTGTTCGCCTTCGCGCTTCAGGGCGAGGACGGCTCCGCGGAGACGAAGAAGCCGGCGGTCTGGAAGGCCTATGAGGGTCGCGAAGCCGGCTTCGTGCGCATGGGCGCGCCCAAGCCGGGCGAGTGGCTGGCGCACTTCGACGAGTCGGGACAGACGCTCGAGGAGTACCGTGCCGAGCGCGCCCGGTACCGCCCGGGCCCGCCGCGGGCAACTGAAACACCACTTCCGCCCCGGCCACCGGCTTTCCGGCCTCGTCGTGAACCTCGACCACGAGCTGGGTCGCCGATTTTGTCCGTATGTTGTTAATCGCTCCCTCGCCCTCAATCGCGGTGATCTTCAACGCGCCGGGCTGCGAGACCAGATTCTGTTTTGGTGCACTCGTATCTTGGGCGCACGCGGCGGCCCCAAGGATTAGAAAACCTACTGTTAGGAAACGCAAAAGTCCTCCTGATGTACTCAGTACGAAAGCATAGCTCAAACTGTAGACAACCATGTAATGACGATGCGCGTGATGGCGCGCGTTACCGCATCAATACATTTCATACGCAATAGCATCGATGCCCTGTCCGGTCGCTCCCGTGCCATGAGTCCCGGCCGGGGTCCGGACCAATCCTCTAGTGTATTCATTCCCAGGGACTTCGACAAATGGCCATGGGTCCAGGCATGCTGAGCAGCGCCCGAACCCGGCCCCGCGGCTCCTGCTTCCCATTTGAATTTGCATCCACCTGACATTGGACAATTCTGAAAATGCTATCAGCCGGTGGCAGAAGGCACGGCAGACCCCTTGCTCACGCGCGCGGCTCAGCAGAATCAATCCGTTAATGAGCCGCGGCCGTCGGGAAGCGGTATTTGCCACGGGCTGCTATGCCGGCCCCGTCTGCCGTATAATGTTGTAGAGAGGTCTTTTCCGTTGTCCCTGCGCAGTTTCCTGAGGCTGTCAGCCCACATTCAGATGATGCCCGTGCTTGAGAGCGGCGAGGAAACCCTCGTCGGCGGCCAGGCGGTCATCGAGGGTGTCATGATGCGCGCGCCGCACAGTTATTGCGTGGCCGTGCGAAAGCCAAG
>Ga0209514_10007701_pt1 | contig 12594 bp, 13 predicted proteins | sample Subgrocontami58m_FD_187452 | JGI IMG/M metagenome (GOLD analysis project Ga0209514, IMG submission 187452) | Subsurface groundwater microbial communities from S. Glens Falls, New York, USA - GMW37 contaminated, 5.8 m (SPAdes) (version 3) | ecosystem: Environmental > Aquatic > Deep subsurface >...
GTCTACCGATAAACAGAGATAAAGGGAGTTAAGCCATGGCAAGCAAGAGCGCCGATGTTCGGCCAAAGATCACCATGGCTTGCGTCGATTGCAAAGAGCGCAACTACATCACCAAGAAGAACCGTCGTAACGACCCGGATCGCCTTGAGTTGAAGAAGTTCTGCCCACGTTGCCGGGCAAGCACCGTCCACCGCGAGACTCGCTAAACCTTGCTCTCTCCCGACTTCGTCGGGCGTGAGTACCCCGGTGTCGGTACCCACGAAATCCACCAATCTTCAATAGTCGCCTTTGCGCGCGCCATCAATGATGAGAACCCCGCTTATTACGACTTGATATCGGCACAGGAACTCGGATACCCGAATCTGGTTGCCCCACCGACCTACCTAATCACGATCGCACTTGGTGAGTCAGAGCGAGCCCTGAGCGATCCGGCGCTTGGACTCGACTGGTCGCGCGTGGTCCATGGCGATCAGCGATTCACTCATCACCGCCCAGTCTTTGCCGGCGACATACTTTCGTGCCACACGACAATCGAGGCGATCAAATCGGTGGCGGGAAACGATTTTTTGACGACACGCTCCGATTTCGTCGATCTTGCCGGCGTCCATGTTGCGAGCACCTGGTCGATTCTTGTTGTGCGAGGAGCATCATGACTCGACGCACTTACCAGAGCGTGACCGTCGGCGAAGTCATTGGACCAGTGAATTATCCAGTGACTCGCGCAATGCTCGTGTCGTATGCAAACGCAAGCGGCGATCAGAACCCAATTCATCAAGACGAAGAATTTGCCAAGAGCGTCGGGCTACCTGGTCTGATCGCGCATGGGATGTTCACGATGGCGACTGCAGCCAGAGCCTTGACCGATTTCGCCGGCGATCCTGGAGCGATCGTCGAATATGGGACACGGTTCACTAAGCCTGTCATCGTTCCAGACAACGTCGAGGTGGCTCTTGAGGTTTCTGGCCTCGTCGCTGAAAAACTTCCAGATCGCCAAGTGCGAATCGACCTACAGGTAACGTGTGCCGGCGTGAAGGTCCTCGGGCTAACTCGCGCGATTGTCGCGTTGGCATGACGACACTCGCCGACTTCACGACTTTGCGAGTCGGCGGCCAGGCCGGCCGGTTTATAAACGCAACTAGCGAATCAGAGATTCTGGCGTCGAGCGCCGAGCGCGATCTCTTAATCATCGGTAGCGGCTCCGATCTGTTGGTCAGCGATGACGGCTACCCGGGCACGGTGCTGAAGATTGCAACCAGTGGCCGTCAAATCGACAGTGACGCCTGCAGTGGCGCAACTGTCACTCTGGCTGCGGGGGAGGAGTGGGCTGCCTTCGTTGACTATGCGGTGGCAAACGGTCTTGTCGGAGTTGAAACGTTGGCTGGTATTCCGGGACTCCTTGGCGCCGCTCCAATCCAGAACATCGGCGCATATGGCAGCGAAATTGCAGAGAGTGTTGCTCGGGTTAAAACCTTCGATCGCGCCACCCAGAGGGTCGCCACACTCGCGGCTGCAGATTGCGCATTCGGCTATCGCACCTCGCGCTTCAAGGCCGAACCAAATCGTTGGATCGTATTGGAGGTCACCCTCCAACTACGTGTAGGTAGCGAAAGCAATCCCATCAAGTATCAAGAGTTAGCCGATGCCTTGGAAGTCAAGATCGGCGATCGAGCGCCCCTTGCCCAGGTGCGCGATTCAGTTATCGAGTTGCGGAGAAGGAAAGGCATGGTTCTTGATCTTCAAGATCGCGATACTTGGTCAGCTGGCTCTTTTTTCATCAATCCCGTCGTTGACCCAGTTATCGCAGACCAACTCCCAGTCGATGCCCCTATGTGGCCGACGCCCACCGGCGTAAAGGTGTCTGCGGCATGGCTGATCGAAGGCGCGGGATTCACCAGAGGTTATCGACTTGGTGGTGCCGGCATTTCGAGCAAACACTCACTGGCGCTAACTAACGCTGATAATGCGACAGCTGCTGACCTAATCGCGCTCGCAAACGAGATTCGCTCGAGGGTCCACGCGAGATTTAGAATCTGGCTCGAACCCGAGGTCCGATTAATTGGGCTCGCTCTTGAGTAGAACGGTCGCGGTTGTTGGTTCGGGCGGCAAGACCGGGCAGGCGGTAACCACCGAACTTGCCAGGGTTGGTCTAAAGGTGCGAGGCCTAACGCGCGCCAATGTGAATCTTGAGACTGGCGAAGGGCTCCTTGAGGCTTTTGCCAATTGCTCAGTGGTCTATCACCTTGCCCCGAATCTTCATCCGCTTGAAGTCGAGATTGCCAGCCATGTACTAACTGCCGCGCGAAAGGCAGGAGTTGAGAAACTGGTATTTCACTCGGTGCTACAGCCACAGATTTCAGCGATGCCTCATCACTTTGCCAAATCGCGAGCAGAGGAATTGGTAATCACGTCAGGGTTGAAGTGGGCGATTCTGCAGCCATCCGCTTATGCGCAGAACTTGAACGAGTCGGTGGTATCCGCACTTCCGTATAGCGCTGGAGCGCTATTTTCCTTTGTCGATCTTCGTGATGTCGCGCTTGCGGCTGTACGTCTAATCACCGATGAGAACACTAATTTCGGCACCTTCGAAGCCTCAGGCCCGATCACAAGCGTTGGAGAAGTATCAGCCGCGCTTAACTGGCGCTGCGCAGAGGTGAGCCTGGCCACTTGGCGCACCCGAAATGCAACTCTGCCGTCGTATCAATTCGAAACTCTCGCTGCCATGTTCGCCTATTACGACGAGCATGGCTTGACTGGAAGCACCATTACTATCGCCGAATTAATTGGTCGAGAACCACGCCATGCAATTGACATTTTGAGGCACTAGCCCTGCTAGAAAAGGGGTTACTTTGCTTCAGCTAATAACTCCGCAATTCTTGAGACGCCTTCGACCAGATCATCATCTCCAAGTGCATAAGAGAGTCGAAGATAGCCTTGCGGCCCAAAGGCCTCCCCTGGCACAACGGCGACTTCAACCTCTTCAAGAATCAAGTCAGCCAATTCAATCGAAGTCTGGGGACGCTTGCCACGGATCTCCTTGCCAAGCACGCCTTTAACCGAAGGGTAAGCGTAGAAAGCGCCACGCGGAGTCGGGCATACGACGCCAGGAATCTCGTTGAGCATTTCGACGATCTTCTTCCGTCGGCGATCGAATGCTTCACGCATTTTTTCAACTGCGCTCAGGTCACCTTCAAGGGCTGCAATTGCGGCTCGTTGCGAAACATTGGCTACGTTGCTTGAAAGATGAGACTGCAAATTACTCGCAGCCTTTATTACGTCCTTTGGTCCGATCATCCAACCGACGCGCCAGCCCGTCATTGCATAAGTCTTTGCAACTCCATTCAAGATTATGCAGTGATCGGCAATCTCTGGAACTAGCACCGGCATCGAAGGCGCGGTTGCACCGTCATAAACAAGGTGTTCATATATTTCATCGGTGACGACGAAGATTCCGTGCTTGGCCGCCCATTTGCCGATCGCAGTTACTTGCTCAACTGGATAGACCGCACCGGTCGGATTCGATGGTGAACAGAAAAGTAACGCCTTGGTTTTTGGTGTGCGTGCCGCCTCTAGCTGTTCGACGGTGACTAAGTAGCCTTGTGTTTCATCCGCGAAAACCTCGACGACCTTTCCGCCAGCCAGCTTGATGCATTCTGGGTAGGTGGTCCAGTAAGGGGTCGGCAAGATCACTTCGTCGCCAACACCCACGATCGTGGCAAAGGCTTCATAGACCGCCTGTTTGCCGCCGTTGGTAACCAGAACGTTTTCGGATGTTGTCTCATATCCAGAGTCGCGCCTGGTCTTGGCCACGATCGCCTTCTTAAGCTCAGGCAGGCCACTTGCGGGTGTGTACCTGTGGTTGCTGGGTACGTGGCAGGCGGCCGCGGCAGCTTCCACGATGTAGGTCGGGGTAGCGAAGTCGGGCTCACCAGCACCAAAGCCGATAACTGGGCGGCCAGCCGCCTTTAGGGCTTTCGCCTTGGCGTCAACGGCCAAGGTGGCGGATTCGGTTATGCCGGCGATTCGGGGGGAGATTCTGCTGCTCTGGTTAGGCGTGCTCACATTCGCAATCCTGCCAGATCTACGGCAGTTCGCCTCAGGGCCTTATCAAGCCGTAGACTCTGCCACCTTGGCGCTTGTGAAAGGCCATGGTTTTGCGCGCCCTGACCCAATAGGCCAGATCGCCAGGTCATGTCCGCTCGCAGGTGGCGAAGGGCAGTAGCTCAATTGGTAGAGTTCCGGTCTCCAAAACCGGCGGTTGGGGGTTCAAGTCCCTCCTGCCCTGCGCTTTGTAGGAGAAGTGTTTTTTGCAGATCTAACACGGAGAGGAAGATGTCGATGAGCACAACTGGCGAGCAGGCCAGCAAGCAGGCCGAAGGCCCTCGGGGCCTTGGTCGCATTGCGCTCTTCTACCGACAAATCGTCTCCGAATTGCGCAAAGTAGTCTGGCCGACGCGTAAGGAACTAACCACCTACACCAACGTCGTCCTGGTCTTCGTGACCACAGTCATCGCGATCGTCTCTCTGTTCGACCTCGGGCTAACCAAGCTCGTCTTCTGGATCTTTGGCTGAAAGTGGGAATTGAACAACATGTCTGACTCTGACGTCGACTCTTCAACCGTCGACGACACCACGGGCCAACCCGCTACTGATGCGAAGGCTGCCGCAGCGGCGGATTCTTCGTTTGAGGCTGCGCTAGCCAGCGGTGCGGCGACCCCAGAAGAGACCCCAGAGGCAGTTACGCAGAGCGTTGAGGGTCAAGAAGAACCCCTAGATGATCCGCTTGCCGAGTTTCGAGGCGCGCTCCGCACTGCGCCGGGTGACTGGTACGTGATCCACTCCTACGCCGGGTACGAAAACCGGGTAAAGGGGAACCTGGAGAACCGTCGCCAGTCGTTGAACATGGAGGATTACATCTTCCAGATCGAAGTGCCTACAGAAGAGGTAACTGAGATCAAGAACGGCCAACGGAAATTGGTCAAGCGGAATGTCTTTCCTGGATACGTTCTCGTCCGCATGGAATTGACCGACGAGTCATGGTCGGTTGTTCGTAACACCCCTGGAGTGACTGGCTTCGTCGGCCACACTCACTCCCCAAGCCCTTTGTCGCTAGAAGAGGTCGAGAAAATTCTCGCTCCGCTACCGACAAAGAAGTCCGACAAGCCGGAAATTCGGGTTGTCGACTTCGAAGTTGGCGAGTCGGTAACGGTCATGGATGGACCTTTTGCCACGCTGCCAGCTTCAATCAGCGAGATCATGCCCGATCAGCAGAAGCTGAAGGTCTTGGTCTCGATCTTCGGTCGGGAAACCCCGGTCGAACTCTCGTTCACCCAAGTTCAGAAACTCTGAACTAACTCTCAAGGACCTTACAGAATGCCTCCAAAGAAGAAACTCGCAGCCATAATCAAGCTGCAGATCAACGCCGGTGCAGCAACTCCCGCACCGCCAGTCGGTCCTGCCCTTGGTCAGCACGGCGTAAACATTATGGAATTCGTCAAGGCGTACAACGCTGCGACTGAAAGCCAGAAGGGTCAAGTCATCCCGGTGGAGATTTCGGTCTACGAAGACCGTTCCTTTACTTTTGTGACCAAGACTCCACCAGCTTCACGTCTGATTCTCAAAGCCGCTGGCGTTGAGAAAGGCTCGGCTGTCCCGCACAAGGACAAGGTCGCCTCGATCACCAAGGCCCAAGTTCGCGAAATCGCCACAACCAAAATGCCAGATCTCAACGCCAATGATTTAGAGGCAGCGAGTCTGATCATCGCCGGCACTGCCCGGTCGATGGGTATCACCGTCACCGATTAATTCGCACCTTGCCGAAAGTTCGCTGGGAAAAAAACTAAAGAAGACGTGGGAGGGCCACGCTGGCCCGCAGAACCACGACTCCTCTAAATGATTGATAGGAGAAGAAAATGAAGCGCAGTAAGGCTTATCGTGCCGCCGCTGAAAAAGTGGAGGCGGATCGTCTCTACCACCCGCTCGAAGCGGTCAAGTTGGCGAAAGAGACTTCGACTACGAAATATGCAGCGACCGTAGAGGTTGCACTCAGCCTCGGGGTTGACCCGCGTAAGGCTGATCAGATGGTCCGTGGCACCGTCAACCTTCCGCATGGCACTGGTAAAACAGCACGGGTACTGGTCTTCGCCGGTGGCGAACGAGCCGATGAAGCCCGCGCGGCCGGAGCTGACCTGGTCGGCTCCGATGAGTTGATTGAAGAGGTGGCTAAGGGTCGCCTTGATTTTGATGCCGTGGTTGCCACCCCAGACCTCATGGGCAAAGTGGGTCGGCTGGGCAAGGTCCTAGGTCCGCGTGGGTTGATGCCGAATCCAAAGACCGGCACGGTAACCAACGATGTGGCCAAGGCAGTTGCCGATATCAAAGGCGGAAAGATCGAATTCCGCGTTGACAAGCACTCAAACCTCCACTTCATTATTGGCAAAACTTCTTTCCCTGAAGCTCAACTGGCTGAGAATTACTCAGCCGCCATGGAAGAAGTCCAGCGCGCCAAACCCTCCTCATCAAAGGGTCGGTACATCAAGAAGGCGACAATCTCGACGACCATGGGTCCTGGGATCCAGGTCGACCCAAACATCATTCGCCTAACCGTTAGCGAATAACGAATAATCTGAGTTCTTGCTGCTTCCTAGCAAGTGGGGAGACGGTGGCGCCCGTTTTGACCGTAGGGGTCGCCACCGCCTACTCTCACCTCTAGTACCCAAACCAAAGACCGCCGGTGGTAACGGAAGTTACTTAAGGCCCCGCAACGCGGGCGACCAGCGCAGGTGTCGGTTCGTGAATTCACGCCCCGTGCGCCTTGCGCCGGGGCGTTCTGCGTTCTGCGAGAAAGGAAGAGATGGCCCGCCCAGATAAGGCAACTGCAGTCGCGGAGATGACCGAAGATTTCCGCAACGCGCAAGCCACCGTCCTAACCGAATACCGCGGTCTAACCGTCGCGGCAATGAAGCAACTTCGGCGCGCCCTTGGCGAGCAGAACAAGTATTCGGTTGTAAAGAACACTCTTACCAAGATTGCCGCTCGCGAGGCCGGTGTCCCCGTCCCAGAAGAGTTGCTGGTAGGTCCCTCTGCCGTCGCCTTCATCAATGGCGACCCGGTCGTAGCGGCCAAGAGCCTCAAGGATTTCGCCAAGACCAACCCGCTACTCGTGATCAAGGGCGGCGTCCTTGATGGCAAGTTCCTCACTGCTACCGAGATCGGCAAGATGGCCGACCTTGAATCCCGTGAGGTGCTCCTTTCGAAGATGGCTGGTGCCATTAAGGCCGCCTTCGCCCAAGCAATTCGCTCGATCGATGCCCTTCGCATCAAACTCGAAGCGGATGCTGCTCCAGCCGAAGTAGTGGCTGAGGCTCCAGCCGAAGTAGTGGCTGAGGCTCCAGCCGAAGTAGTGGCTGAGGCTCCAGCCGAAGTGACTGAAGTACCAGAGTCAACTGAAGAATCAAAGGGCTGACCCGCCCACCCGTAGCCAATTCCCGGGCGCACCCGGGTCAACTAAAGAGAAGGAAATAAAATGGCCAAGCTCAGCAATGCAGAACTGCTCGATGCTTTTAAGGAATTAACGCTGATCGAACTCTCTGACTTCGTCAAAGAATTCGAAGAGACCTTCGGTGTCACCGCCGCGGTCCCGGTTGCTGCTGCTGGCGGAGTTGCCGCCCCAGCTGCTGCCGAAGTCGAAGAGCAAGAAGAGTTTGACGTCGTCCTTGAAGAGGTTGGCGCGCAGAAGATCGCTGTCATCAAAGAGGTTCGAACCTTCACCGGTCTTGGCCTGAAAGAGGCGAAAGACCTAGTCGACTCCGCACCCTCCAAGGTGCTTGAGAAGGTTGCCAAGGATGCCGCTGAGAAGGCAAAAGCCGCTCTTGAAGCTGCCGGCGCCAAGGTTTCAGTCAAATAACTTCAGTTTTCATCGATGGCGGCGGGTGGGCGACTGCCCGCCGCACATCACCCGTAGTACCACCGTCATATAGTGGGCGAAAGTGGTCGAAATCGGCTCGGATTGGAAATTTTCCGCGCTAGCGACTACTCTCGCCCTTTGCGCATGCTCATATAAAACTGGTCCCCAACTCGATTGCGGAGTTGGACCCAGCCGTGGAGTCTGCGCATTTGCCGGACCAGATCTCGATGGCCCCAAATGGGCCGCCGGAAGGACCCCTCTTGGCCGCCTCGCGCACCACTTCAAAGCATTCAGCAACCGCTCCTAAGCGCCTATCCTTTGCCAAGATTCGGGAACCTCTAGAGGTTCCGAATCTTCTGGCGCTGCAGACAGAGAGCACCGATTGGCTTCTAGGCACTGAAGGCTGGCGCGCCCGCGTCGCCGAGGCGCTGGCCAGCGGTACTCATGACGTACCGACGCAATCGGGACTTGAGGAGATCTTCGAAGAGATCAGCCCGATCGAAGACTTCCAAGGTTCGATGAGCCTGTCATTCCGCGACCACCGTTTCGAGCCACCCAAGTACTCGATCGAAGATTGCAAAGAGCGTGACATCACCTATGGCGCCCCGCTGTTCTTAACTGCGGAGTTCACCAACAACGTCACGGGTGAAATCAAGAGCCAGACGGTCTTCATGGGCGACTTCCCGCTGATGACCAATCGTGGCACTTTCATCATCAATGGAACCGAGCGAGTTGTCGTCTCGCAGTTGGTCCGTTCGCCCGGTGTCTATTTCGAAGTTGATAAGTCGGCCGATAAGGATGTCTGGACGACCAAATTAATTCCAAGCCGTGGTGCTTGGCTCGAACTAGAAATTGATAAGAAAGATTTGGTTGGTATTCGAATCGATCGCAAGCGCAAGCAGTCGATCACTGTCTTCCTCAAGGCACTCGGCTGGGATGACGCACGGATTCTTGAGGAGTTTGGCGAGTACGAATCTATGCGCGTCACTCTCGAGAAAGACCACACGTCTTCTCAAGATGAGGCACTTCTGGATATCTACCGTAAATTGCGCCCAGGCGAGCCACCGACAAAAGAGGCAGCACTCAACCTGCTTGAGAATCTCTATTTCAACAAGAAGCGCTATGACCTGGCCAAGGTTGGTCGTCACAAGATCAACAAGAAGCTCGGCCTAGACCTTGACCTAAAGCAGAGCGTGCTCACCATTGATGACATTGTTGCGACGATCAAATATCTCGTGAAACTCCACGCCGGTGAAACATTGATGGATACCCCGCGCGGGCAAGTTCGCGTCGAGATTGACGATATCGATCACTTTGGTAACCGACGCCTCCGCACGGTCGGAGAATTGATCCAGAATCAAGTTCGAACAGGTCTATCAAGGATGGAGCGTGTCGTGCGCGAGCGCATGACAACTCAAGATGTTGAAGCGATCACACCGCAGACCTTGATCAACATTCGCCCTGTCGTTGCCAGCATCAAGGAGTTCTTTGGAACCTCCCAGTTAAGCCAATTCATGGACCAGACAAACCCACTGGCCGGCCTCACGCACAAGCGTCGACTCTCGGCGCTGGGACCTGGTGGCCTCTCGCGTGAGCGAGCAGGCTTCGAAGTCCGTGACGTTCACCCATCGCACTACGGGCGTATGTGTCCGATTGAGACTCCTGAAGGCCCGAACATCGGTCTGATCGGATCACTTTCAACCTTCGCGCGCATTAACGCATTCGGTTTCGTCGAGACGCCTTACCGCAAGGTCGTAAAGGGCAAGGTAACTGACCAGATCTCTTACCTAACCGCCGATGAAGAGGATGAATTCGTTATCGCCCAGGCGAATGCGCCTCTTGATCCGGATGGGACTTTCACAGAATCGCGCGTCCTCGTCCGCCGTAAAGGTGGTGAGGTCGAATACATCCCTGGTAATGACGTTGACTTCATGGACGTTTCGCCAAGACAGATGGTCTCTGTTGCAACCGCCATGATCCCGTTCCTTGAGCACGACGACGCCAACCGCGCCCTCATGGGTTCGAACATGCAGCGCCAGTCGGTGCCGCTACTTCGTAGCGAAGCGCCGCTCGTTGGCACCGGCATGGAGTACCGCGCTGCAGTCGATGCTGGCGATGTCATCATTGCCGAGAAGGCCGGTGTCGTCACCGAAGTCTCAGCCGATCACGTAATCGTGATGGCCGACGACGGTTCATACCAGACCTACCGTCTGGCCAAGTTCCGTCGTTCAAACCAAGGTACTTCTTTCAACCAGAAGGTCATCGTCAACGAAGGCGATCGACTCGAAGTTGCTCAAGTTCTCGCTGATGGTCCGTGTACCGACACCGGTGAGATGGCGCTTGGCAAGAACCTTCTCGTAGCATTCATGCCTTGGGAAGGTCACAACTACGAAGATGCGATCATCTTGAGCCAGCGCCTTATCCAAGACGATGTGCTCTCTTCAATTCACATTGAAGAACACGAAGTTGATGCCCGTGATACAAAACTAGGACCAGAGGAAATCACTCGCGATATTCCGAACGTAAATGAAGAAGTTCTCGCCGATCTTGATGATCGCGGAATCATTCGGGTAGGCGCCGATGTCGTTACTGGTGACGTACTTGTCGGGAAGGTGACCCCTAAGGGAGAGACTGAACTGACTCCCGAAGAGCGGCTCCTTCGCGCGATCTTTGGCGAAAAGGCTCGTGAAGTTAGAGACACTTCGCTCAAAGTCCCGCATGGCGAATCGGGCAAGGTCATCGCAGTCAAGGTCTTCGATTCTGAAGAGGGCTTCGAACTCCCACCCGGCGTCAACCAACTCGTCCGCGTTTACGTTGCGCAGAAGCGGAAGATCAGCAACGGCGATAAGTTGGCCGGACGACATGGTAACAAGGGTGTCATTTCCAAGATCCTGCCGATTGAAGATATGCCGTTTCTCGAAGACGGGACATCCGTCGACATCATTCTCAATCCGCTCGGTGTGCCAGGTCGTATGAACGTCGGCCAAGTACTTGAAACTCACTTAGGTTGGGTTGCCAAGACCGGTTGGCAAATCGAGGGAGACGATCAGAACTGGAAGAAGAGCCTCAGAAGCATCGGTGCAAGTGCCGGTGCGCCAGGCACCAACGTAGCGACTCCAGTTTTTGACGGTGCCAAGGAAGAAGAGATCACTGGCCTACTTTCCTCGACTCTGCCCAACCGCGATGGCGTTCAACTTATCGGCGAATCGGGCAAGGCCCGTCTCTTTGATGGTCGCTCAGGCGAGCCATACAAGGAGCCGATTTCAGTTGGCTACATCTACATCCTGAAGCTGCTCCACCTTGTCGATGACAAGATTCACGCACGCTCCACGGGACCTTACTCAATGATCACCCAGCAACCACTCGGTGGAAAAGCCCAATTCGGCGGTCAGCGCTTTGGTGAGATGGAGGTGTGGGCGCTTGAAGCATATGGAGCGGCTTACGCCTTGCAGGAATTGCTCACGATCAAGTCTGACGACGTGCATGGTCGAGTCAAGGTTTACGAAGCGATCGTTAAGGGCGAGAACATTCCAGAACCGGGTATCCCTGAATCATTCAAGGTGCTCATAAAAGAAATGCAATCGCTCTGCCTCAACGTCGAAGTCCTCTCATCTGATGGCGTCTCTATTGAGATGCGCGATACGGATGAAGATGCCTTCCGCGCTGCTGAAGAACTCGGTATCGACCTCTCTCGGCGCGAGCCGAGCAGCGTCGAAGAAGTCTGACGGACGGGAAAGGGATTAGATAACCATGCTTGACGTCAATTTCTTTGATGAACTGCGCATCGGCCTTGCTACAGCGGAGAACATCCGTGCTTGGTCGCACGGCGAGGTTAAGAAGCCAGAGACAATCAACTATCGAACCTTAAAGCCGGAGAAGGAAGGTCTTTTCTGCGAAAAGATCTTCGGACCTACGGTTGACTGGGCCTGCTCGTGCGGCAAGTACAAGCGTGTCCGCTTCAAGGGCATCGTCTGTGAGCGATGCGGGGTCGAGGTAACTCGCGCCACCGTTCGTCGTGAGCGGATGGGTCACATCGAGTTGGCCGCTCCAGTCACTCACATCTGGTACTTCAAGGGCGTTCCTAGCCGTCTCGGTTACCTACTTGATTTGGCGCCGAAGGATCTAGAGAAGGTCATCTACTTCGCTGCCTACATGATCACATGGGTTGATGAGGAAGGTCGTCACAACGATCTGCCAAACCTCGAGAACAAGGTCCAACTAAAGCGTGGAAAGATCGAACAGAAGCGCGATAACGATCTGAATTCTCGCCAGGAAAAGCTCGAAGCAGATCTTGCTGAACTCGAGGGCGAAGGTGCAAAGGCTGAAGTCCGTCGCAAGGTGCGCGAAGGCGCCGAGCGCGAACTAAAGTCGATCCGCGATCGTTCACAGCGCGAGTTGAATCGTCTCGACGAGGTCTGGTCTCGCTTCAAGAACCTCAAGGTCCAAGATCTCGAAGGTGACGAGACTCTCTACCGCGAAATGCGCGATGAGTTCGGCATGTACTTCAGGGGCGGGATGGGCGCTGCGGCGATCCAGTCTCGACTCCAGGACTTCGATCTAGAGGGCGAGTCGATTCGTCTTCGCGAAATCGCACGAAGTGGCAAGGGACAGAAGAAGACCAGAGCGCTCAAGCGCCTCAAGGTTGTCTCTTCATTCCTTACTACGACGAACACGCCTGCTGGCATGGTGCT
>Ga0209514_10007705_pt1 | contig 12591 bp, 14 predicted proteins | sample Subgrocontami58m_FD_187452 | JGI IMG/M metagenome (GOLD analysis project Ga0209514, IMG submission 187452) | Subsurface groundwater microbial communities from S. Glens Falls, New York, USA - GMW37 contaminated, 5.8 m (SPAdes) (version 3) | ecosystem: Environmental > Aquatic > Deep subsurface >...
GGATACCACCTTCGACCAGATCAAGGAGGCACGCCTGGCCGCAAAAGCCGCGCGAGCCGAAGAACACACGAAGATGTTGAACTCCCGATACGACCTCTCAAAGAAGACCAGTCCCGAGAACCTGATGTCGGGAGGAAAGCCCATCCCCGTGGGACCTACCGCCAAACTTCAAGGAACCACATGGGAGCAACTGGACAAGCTCACTCCCGCCCAGATCAAAGAGCAGGGGCTGTTCCCTTACCCACCCCTCCCGTTCGCGGACCATGCCGAAGGGGGCATGCTCTTTCCCGAGATGATCAGCAAAGTCCTGCCCAGGCTCGTTCGCTTCGATCTGGATTTTGACCTGCCCGAGCATATCCTTCCAGACCCCGCCCCGGGCATCTATCTGACCACGCGGCCCGATCTCGGGGATGTGGCGAAGGGACGGCTCATTACCATCGACAATTATTACGAGATATTCAACGGGCTCCTGAACCCAAAACAACTGGAAGGGTTGCGCCTGTTGGTGACTCAGTTTCCGCAGCAACAATTCAACGCCACCGAAGACCGTCGAACCGACCGTCCCAGCCTGGGTGTATCCTGTTTGGATTGTCACGCCAATGGCCATGCCAACGGAGCCAATCATCTCGTGGGCGACATTCGGCCTCAGGAATTCAGACACCGCATTGACACGCCGACTCTTCGAGGGGTGAATGTCCAGCGCCTATTCGGCTCTCAACGAGCCCTCAAGACAGTGGAGGATTTCACCGAGTTCGAACAGCGCGGCGCATACTTCGACGGCGATCAATGCATGGCGGCCAAGAAGGGGGTCAATGTCCTTGAGAGAGGCTCGCAAGTCCACTTTATGGCGGAGTTCTTGGCACTGCTCGATTTTCCGCCCGCCCCCAAGCTGAACATTTACGGTGAGCTTGATTCCACCAAGGCCAGTGCCAGCGAACTGCATGGGGAGGCCATTTTTAACGGGAAAGCCCGTTGCGCGGCCTGTCATCCCGCCCCCTATTACACCGACAACAGCATGCACAACCTGCAGGCGGAGCGCTTCTACAAACAGGAGATGGCCAACGGCATGGTGATGGCCCACGACGGCTCGATCAAGACATTCCCTCTGCGAGGCATCAAGGACTCGCCTCCTTATCTGCACGATGGACGTTGCTTTACCATCGAGGACACGGTCGAGTACTTTAACCTCATTCAGCAACTTCATTTGACCGCGCCAGAAAAGCAAGACCTTGTTGCTTTTCTGCGCGCCTTATGAAAATGAGCACGAAGAAGGTTTTCCTCATGACCAAGATCGACGGGCGCACCAGGCAGGCCACCACCCGCCAGATTGACGAATCGCTCAAGCTGCTGGCCCGGACTATGAAATCCGCCCAGACCGGCAATTACGAGAAGTTCAAGACCGCCACCATGTTCGACGGCACCGCTCTCCACCCCGAGTGGCTGGGCTGAGGCGCGTATATGTGGCGTCGAGGTGTCGAGAGATCACGCGCAAAAGGAAAAGAAACCGCACAATGAGCGCGATGACGCCGAAAGACTCGCCTTTCACTTTCCACGGCGGCTTCAATGCTCCGCACTTGCGCTTGAGTCTGCGCCGACACTCGGTATTTCGGACGATGACGGCTCCTTCATCGGCACGGCGTTGAGTTCGTGGCGGCGGGCGGAGATTGCCTCATAGACCTTTTTCCGCGTGCGGTTGATACCGCCGAGCGGGCGGAGGTCGGCCACCGAGTGCCAGGGACTGAAAGTGAGATGCTCTCCGAACTCCATTTGCTCTTTGGATTCGAACGATTGGCTGGGGATCCGGATCGTGGCAACTTTGATGAACGGGGCCGCAGCCTCATCCCACGGGACCGTCGGATCTTCCACGGGCATCGTCACCGGATCGGTCTGAAGCTGGACAAGGAAATCGAAGACCGCCTCGTGCGCTTTCAGGTGAGAGGACATTGCATGACGCAACTTGTCTTTGGATGTTGATTTGGGTGCAGGGGGGGCCTCGGCGAGTTTGGGGCGTGCGGAGAATTTCATCGCACCGAAACCCAGCCTGGAGGGCGTCGTGCTCCAGTAGCGAATCTGGAGCGGGCTGTCCGGGCGCTTGCTGCCGGTCGCGCGCAGGATGCGGTACTTGTAATTTTGGGAGAGGAGAATCTTAAGGCCAGTGAGCCCCTTTGTGACGAGATTTCCGGTTGCGACTCTGTGGAAGTCCTCCATCAGCGGGACGTAATCATGAACATTCTTAACAAAGAACACGGGGTGATCGATCATGATGAAGTCCTGGGTCCGCGCGTCTGTTGCGGTTTCGAGAGTCCGCTCGCCTTCGACGCCGAGCAACTTGATCGCCATGCCGTGCGCATCCGGTTTGTTGTCGTTCTGAGATCTGCCATTCGAGAAGCGAATCAGCGCCTGGAATCTCTGAGGCTTGCTGAAAACGCCATGGCGCAGGTTCGCCGGGAGGTTTGGCTCTACGATGAATTCCGCGCGTACAAGCCCATGCTGCTTCGCGTGTTGGCCCCGAGGGACAGGCGTATGCTTCCGATCGGCCTTTTCCTGAACGTCGCGGTGGAGGGCGACAATCCGATCGATCTCTGCCTCCTCGCCGTCGGGGATGTATTCCTCACCGAGGGCAATGTTGGGCGGTTGATGGTTCATGGGATAAGTTGTCCTCGCGCATCCGCCAACCAAGCCGAGCAGGAGGATGGCGGCAATCCACTGCGGGGATTTAGTCCCTGGGGTCATGCCGTTCGCTCCTGGGCTGCTCGTCGTGGATCATTTTGTTTTGGAAAGCAACAGCACGACAGCTTCGTGGTAGAGTTTCTCCATATCCTCACTCACGCCTGCCAGCGCCCGGGCGCGATCGGGCTGAGACTCGTTTTCGCTGGCGACTTTGGCCAGGTGCCAGGCATAAGTGAGCGCCTCGGTCTGGGTTAAGAGCAGACTCAGCTCAAACTCGGCCCCGGTTTGACCCAGCAATTCCTTTTTCTTGGTGGAGGCAATCGCCTCGCGTGTCGCTTCCTCCCCGGGTGGAAGCCGCTCGTCGTTCAGGTTTAGCAACGGATCGTGCCTGGCGTATTCCTCCAGCAGTTTCGCTCCCGCGGCGGAATTAGCCGCAATTCTCTTAACCAGGCTTTTCACATCAGCCTCCTCCCGCTTGATGAATCGCAACAGGCTGACGTCCTTTTGGGCATCCAGAACCTGATGGAGTAGGCTATAGCAATTGTTTCGCGTTGATTCCACCCGGGTGCCGCCGGACGGCGCTTGGGGCTTTGACGATTGACAGCCGGTCAGAACGCAAACGACCAACAACACCCCCCCAAACGGAGTAAGGATGCTCCTAATGCTCATGAAACCACGCTCCTGCCCAGAATCAGGATCAAAGACGATTTCATCGTTTTGGTTTAGCCTCCGCTCCAGACGCTTCTCTCCTTCCGGAAGCCTCAGCTCTCAACTCAGGCTGGCTCGAGCACATGGCCTTAAGTGTCCCGTTTCAGCGCGATCGGCGACGATTGTCCCCACTTTCCGGTGAACACGAACTTACCCAAGGGCTTTCGCTGCCGGGGCGTCAGGTCGCGCTCCCTCAGGGCATCTGGCAGTTTTGCCGGGTCTCCTTTGTATCCGATCGCCAGCGCCGTCCACGCTTCGAAATGTTCCGGAATCTGGTAGGCTTCCCGCGCTTTCTCGGGGAGGATTCCGATCATCTGATGGACAGAGAGACCCCGCGCAGTCGCCTCCACCAGCAAGTTGCCCGCCGCAAGACCCAGATCATGAACCGCAGCCCTATTGTCCTGTTTGTTCTTGGCAAATTGCAGACTCACCACTCCCAACACGAGGACCGGTGCGCTCTTGGCCCACGCCTGGTTTGTCTCCAGGAGACAGCCGAGAAGGCGTTCGAACTCCACGGCGTCGTCCTTAGTCGCAACCAGGTAATTCCACGGCTGTTCGTTGTAAGAGGACGCCGCCCAGCGAGCCGCCTCAAACAACGAACGGATGTCAGCCTCCGGCACTGGACGGTCTTCAAAAGCGTACGGGCTCCACCGTTCCGCCAGGAGCTTCAGGATGGGATGGTCGGTCGTTGCTTGCTTGATATTCATAATCGCTGTCTATTTTTTCGTGAGGATCGTCGGCTGCATGAATGCGCCGAACCGGTCTATGCGTTTGCCGCCCATCCCAATGGTCGCACCCTTGGCCAGGGCGGCGCGCGCGATGAATGACGTGTGGCGCCAGGCTTCGTAACACGTCGCCGCGGTTGCAGGGGCCTTCTCGAGCTGCTTGGCGGTGAGTTCCTTGAATGTTCTCAAAACTTTGCCGCTGTAGGGGTTGACGGTTTGATAAGGCACTCTTTTGTTTTCTCTTAAGATCGTTGTCCGCGAAAGATCAGAACAACTTGATCACCATCTTACCTACGTTTTTGCCGGCGAAAAGACCGATGAATGCAGCCACCGCCTGCCCGATTCCTTCCACCACGGTTTCCTTGTTTTTGAGCTTGCCAGCCCGGAAGTAGCCCTCCACTTCTTTCTGGAACTCGTCCTGTCGATCCAGCCAGTCGCGCACGATCATCCCTTTGATCGTCAGGCGTTTGGTCGTTATGTTAAACAGGTTGGCTGGGCCGGGCCGAGGCTTTTCCTCGTTGTAGCCGGAGATCCCGCCACAGGCAACAATTCGGCCATGAAGCCGCAACACGGTGAGCGCGGCTTCGAGAGATTCGCCCCCCACATTGTCGAAATACACGTCGATCCCATCCGGGGCTGCCTGCTGCAATTGCGCGAGGACCGGGCCAGCCTTGTAGTCGAAGGCGCTATCAAACCCACATTCGTCCCGCAAAAATGCAACCTTTTCCGGGGAGCCGGCGGAGCCGATCACCCGAGCCCCACGCAATTTTGCGAGCTGCCCCGCCACATTCCCGACCGCTCCCGCCGCGCCCGAGATATAGATGACATCGCCCGCTTTTACCTCCACCACATTCAACCCCGTCCACGCGGTCATACCCGTCATGCCGATGGCGCCGAGGTAAACCGAGAGCGGCTGAATCCCCTGGCTGATCAAGCGCAACTCTTTCGGCGTCGCGATGAAGTACTCCCGCCAGCCGAAGTTGGAAGTGACGGCGTCGCCCGGCCTGAATTCCTTGGCGCGTGATTCGACCACCTCGCCGACGGCGCCGCCTTCCAGCGGTTTGCCCAACTCGAACGGTGGCACATACGATTTCCCTTCATTCATGCGACCGCGCATATATGGGTCCACCGAGATGAACAGGTTGCGAACGAGCACCTGCCGATCTAGGAGTTGGCCTAGTTTGGTTTCAGCCAAAGTGAAGTTCGCTTCGGTGGGAACACCTTTGGGGCGTGAGGCTAAGCGGATTTCGCGGCTTGTTGTTTTTGACATACAAATCAAACGGTTCTAATCGGGGCGCGGCTATCTGGTTGGACGCCTTAAAATAGCGCCTGGGCCTTCGGCTCCTTGACTTTTCCGACGTCTTCGCGCAGATGCTCCACGAGATCCCTCATCTGAACCTTGATTTTCCGCGTGTGGTGGACGGGGTTATTCTTGGGAATGGCTTTCATGAAAGTAGGACATTCGTTTGGACATGGATACTCCTCACTTACCAGCGATACTCTTTGTTTCGATAGGCTCCTTAGGGAGAGGCACGTTGATGCCCAGCGCGGCGCTCAGATCGATTTCGTGCTCCTGCTCCTGCACGATGATCTCGCGCAAGGTTTCGCTTAGCGCAAATTCACCCATCGCCTCGGCCTGGCGGATGCGCTCGCGATAACGCCCCACCGTTTCCCGTTCGTTCTCCAGATCGGCGCGTAACATTTCGACCGGATCATTTGAGGTTTTGACCGGTTTGGCTAGCACACACGGCATTCCGCCCAGATAATCAATCTGCTTCGCAATTCTTATGGCATGCGCCAGTTCTTCTCCGGCATGCGCCTCCAATTCTCCCGCAATATCTGTGTACGCCGCGCCCTTCAGCACCTGGCTGTACACGGTGTAGGCAATGATCGCCTGGTATTCCCCCGCCAGATCCTCGTTCAGCAGTTGGATCATCCGTTCGCGAGTGATATTCAATCCTGATTTCATTTCTTCTTTAGCCATATATTGTGTTTTCTCGTTTTTATTCGCCGCCAACATGGCGGCAGAACGGAACAACGCTACGTGACGCGCTGGGACTTCTCTATGGGGTAAAACCCTACCGTGGATTTCCACAGCCTTCCTTTCCGCACTCGAAAGGCGTGGGTGATGCTCTCGTCGGGCTTCAATGGCTGATGGCATCCAGGACACCGCTCCGCAGGGCGAACCACGCAAATTGCAGAAAGTTGTCCTTCGGTCTCCTGGTGTAGTTTACCTCCCCCACCTTCATCGAGCCCGATGCGTCCGGGGCGTTGGAGTTTCGGATTTTAAACACGTTCGCTAAGAATGAGGCGAAGCGATTGCCCAATCCATCTTCGGTGCCGGTTTGTTTGTCGAGAACAGCGATCTCCAAGTCCCTGTAGATCGCGCGCACACGGCCGCGAGCCTGGCCGGCGGTCACATCGATTTCGAACGCCGCCTCTTGCGCGGTGCCGGACTTAATTCGGGTGTGTTCCGCGATGTCAAGGAACGCATCAAGACGGGTGAGGTCCATCGCGCTAAGTGAGCCGGAATAGTGGAAGGAGAAGTCCGGTGGAGCGACCGGGATCGTCATCAGCACCTTGAGCACTCCTGCGTTCATGAAGTCGCCCTGCGCCCGGAGCAGGATGGCGGCCGACGCTCCGCTATGGTTGGCAATGCCTTCGACGGACGCATTCACGGCCGCAAAGGTCAGCACCCCGGGATCGGCTCCAGCGCGCACCCGCTCGCAGTATCTCACGCCACCATTGGTGATACTGAGCCTGTCGATCTGCAGCGGTTGCTGGATCGAGGCGAGCGCCTCGTGCACCATGAGCGGAGGCTTTACGAAGGGCATCACCGGCTTGTCACGATTGACCAGCGCATCGAATGAGGGCCCGGAGAGATGAATCGACCTGGCTCGGTAAGACTTTCCCTGGAGCAGCTCGCCATACACCAGGCCCAACACTCTGCACTCCGGCACGACCACATGAAACCGCGTCGTTCGGAAAGCGTCCCTTGCGAAGAGTTCTTCATCTCCGACCAATGGCCGAAGCTCGGTCCCTTCGGCGATCAGTTCTGAATCTGCCACCGACGCTCGCAGCCGCGCGCAGCGGATTCCGTAACGTGACTGGGGAAATTCCGCGACGAGATTAGTCGCCTCCAGGCTGGCCTGGGCGAGGACATCAGCTAACGCCGCCGTTTTCCGGCTCAACCGCGCCCATCGAACCCCCGTCAGGGAAATCCGGCCGATCTTTAGCATCACATTCGGCGCGCTCAGCGTAGCAGATTGAGCGTCCAGGCGATTTGCGATCAGGGCATAATGCATGTCGCCAATCTCTAGCGCGCACCCTGGATGCGCTTCCGCAAACGCTCGCTCGAATCTCGCTTTGCCATACCCGTTGAGGATCGCACCACCAAACATAAGAAAAATCATCGGGACCGTGACGGCAAACACACCAAGGCATAGGGCTAAGCACGCCCAGAGCCGCCCCGGCGACAACCTCCTGCTGTGCTTCACGGCTTGTTCCTGGACCCGATCGTTAAGCAAACTGCGGTTGCTCATGAGGGGTGCGTCAGGCCCGCGCGAAGTCGATGAAACCGCGCTCCGCGTCGGTGCGGACCAACTTGACGTGGACGTGGTCGCCTACGTCGAGGCCCTGGAACCCGCTCTCCAGTCTTCCTTCCGCCGGAGGCCGGAGGAGCCGTACCCATGTTCCCTTGGGGGAGGCGCCGGTGACGATGGCTTCGAATTGCTCCCCTATTCTGCCGGAGAGGAGCAGGGCTGCCGCCGACTTCCGGACCCGCCGCTCGACCTTCGTCGCGTTGTCTTCCTGTTCCGTGCAGTGCTTCGCGAGTTCGGCAAGCTCAGGGATCGCATAAGGAAGCGGCGCTCCCGCCATCGCCGCCTTCAGGAGACGTTGCGTAATCAGATCAGGGAAGCGCCGGTTCGGCGCGGTCGAATGCGTATAGTCTTTCACTGCCAACCCGAAGTGCCCAGGCGACTCGCCGCCTGATGGATCGAGCGCGTACTCTCCTCTCCCGATGAGCTTGACAACGGCCAGCGAGAGGTCGGCGAACTTCTCCGGGTCAGCCTTGCGTCGCTGGCCGAGGAAGGCTTCGAGGGCCACGGCATCCGGCTCGGTGGGGAGCCGGTCCCCGAACCCCGACGCGAGTTGCACGATGCGGTCCCAGCGTTCCGGGGACCGCAGAACCCGGCGGAGGGAAGGAAATCCCTTCGCTTCGAGGTAGGTCGCGGCCACTCCGTTCGCCGCAATCATAAAGTCCTCGTTCAATGAGGTCAGATTGGTGGACAACGCCTCGGGCAGCATGGGGAAAATCACGGCCGGCGTATAAACGGAGGTCGTGTTGAGCGCCGCATGGCCGTCGATCGCCGAGTCCTTCCGGACCAGTGCGTCCACGTCAGCAACCGCCACGAGGATTCTGACCCGGCCGCCCACGAGAAGTTCGGCGACCGTGAGTTGGTCGAGGTCGAGGGAGTCGTCGTTGTCGATGGACACCCAAAGCCGCTCGCGCATGTCGCGCACGTCGCCGGTTGCATCGGCAGGCCCGCCGATGGTCGCCAACTCTTGCAGCGCCGCCGGCGGGAAGTCCGGCTCCAGGTTGCGCTCAACCATCGCCCGGCGCGCGATTGTGGCAAGGGTGGCTCGGTCGGTGTTCTTGCCTTGCAGAACGCTCGGGGTACCGCTGCGCGGGTCCTGCGGGTCGAAGCCGGTTGTGTTCATGGAATCTCAGTCCTTTCCCTGCAGGATGGCTCGGAGCATCCAGGCCATCTTTTCGTGTTGCTCCATCAAGCGGGTGAGAAAATCGGCTGTACCGGGGTCGTCGAACTTCTTCGCGCACTTCTCCAAATCGAGGCGCAACTGGCGAATCATCGTCTCATGGTCATCCAGCAACTCCAAGGTCATCCGGGGCGCGGTGGGGTATTTGCCGGGCAGCTCCTGAAGTCGAGCCAGCCTGAGGAATTCCACGAGTGTCCCTGCCGCATGGCCGCCAACTGCCCGCGCCCGCTCCGCGACATCGTCCAGGATGGTGTCCAGTTCCTCATACTGCGTGTCGAAGAACTTGTGCAGGCCGTGGAAGTGTGGGCCGATGACGTTCCAATGGCAATTGCGCGTCTTGATGCCGAGGACGAACTCGTCGGCCAGCAGCGTGTTGAGCACCTCCACCACGGCTTCGCGGTGGGTGTCTTTGAGCTTAATGGGCAGGTTCATGGTGCGATTCTCTTCAGTTACGGCATCAGGTCATTCCGGCGCGCAGGAAGAAGGCACAGCAGGTTCAGGAGCCTCTCGTCCGCCATCAGTTTCAAACCGGGAGAGATCCCCAAGTGCTGCAACCCCCACCGCCTGAGGCGCTGTTCGACTGCGCCAGATTTCCAGAAGCACGGTGGTCACCGTAAGAGCCACGGGACCCAGAATGAGACCGGCCGGGCCAAACAGAATCAAGCCCCCGACCACAGACATGAAGGCCAGGATGGTGTGGAGTTTCAGCCGGTTCCCCACCAGAATGGGACGAAGCAGGTTGTCGATGCCACCGACGACAATCATGCCCCACAAGGTCAGAATCAGAGCTTTTCCCCAACTGCCTTCCAAAGCCAGAAAAAGGGCCGTCGGAATCCAAACGACAAAGGCGCCCAGCACCGGCACAACGGCCAGCAAAGCCATCACCACTCCCCAGAGCAACGGCGCCGGCAGGCCCAAGCACCAGAACATCAGTCCGCCTAACAGGCCCTGCACAGCGGAGACGGCCAGAGTTCCGTAAATTGTGGCGTAAATCGTATCGCCGACCCGACCAAACAGCCTGTCCATTTCTCCTTCCGAGAGTGGCGACAGAGACCGGAGCGATTGAAGTGCCACACGACGGTCGCGCAGAAAAAAGAACAGCAGGTAGAAGGTCAGGAGAAGTTCGATTACCTCAACCACAGATCCCTTGACGAATGACGCGCCGGCGCTAGTCATCCAGGTGGCGACCGCTTTGACGGTTTCCGGCAGGTTCTGCCGCTCGATCCAGTCGGCAAGAGGCACCAGGCGCGGGTGGGCTTCAAGGGTGTGCCGCCACTCGCCGGACTCAGCCTTCGTTTTGATGAGTTCCGCGCCTTTCGCGGCCTCCTGAACGAGCCGTTGCCCCACGAAGGTCGCCAACCCGAGCACGACGAGTCCTATCACCAGGACGGAGATAGCCGCCGCCAGATTCGGGCGTTCTACTTTCGACTCGACCCACCGCTGAAACGGAGTGAACACGACCGCCAGCGCCAGAGCCCAAGCGCACGATCCCGCAAAGGGCAGGGCCAGCCGGTAACAGAGATAGATTCCAACGGCGGTTGCCACCATCAGCACGAGCGTCTGGACTTGACCGCGTGAGCCCCAGTCGCTCGCGACTGGAGCCGCCGCTAGACGGGCTCTACGTTCGTTCATTGACCTTCTTTTCCAGCCGGCCCGCGCGGCGGGCGGCCTATTTGCAGCCGCAGGTGGAGCAGGCTTCTTTGACGGCCTTTTCGATCGCTTCGCGGGTTTCGCCCGTGCGCTTCTGGATGCGGCCCAACAATTCTTCCTGCTTGCCTTCGGCCAATTGGAGATCGTCATCCGTGAGCTTGGCCCACTTCTGTTTCAGCTTGCCCTTCGTGATGTTCCAGTCGCCTTTGATTTCGAGTTTGTTCATAATAGTTCGTTCTTTTCCGTTTTTGTTCGCCGCCGACATGACGGCCAAAGTGTTCCTGCGGTTGTCATGATCGATAAAGCTACGTCAACCGTTGACGCTGTCCTATGGGGTATAACCCTACCGACGGTTGTGGAAGATGCTCACCGTAAACTGATCCACCCCAGTCCCTCCTGCTCACTACTGGAAGGTTTGCCTACGCTGGCAGGTTCCACACCACTTTCAGACGCCGCCCGGCGCAATGGTCATGTTGTTGACGACGCTCTTCACGCCGCTGATGTCCGTGGCGAGTTTGGTGACCAGCGTCTTTTCGGCCAAGTTCTTGGCGATGCCGCTAACCGTGACGACGCCATCGGACGTTCCGACCTTGGTGTTGACGGAACTGGTTGAACGATGCAACAGCAAGGCCACCTTGACCTGGGCGGTGATGGAGGCGTCGTCAATGGTCTCGACCACCGATTCGTCCTTCTTGGCCGGGGGCTTAACCACCGTCATCACATTCATTACACGCAAGACCCCTGTGACGTCTTCGGCATATTCGGTGGCCAGCTCTTTTTGTGCCATGCTCGTGGCTACGCCGCGCAGGGTAATCACGCCATCTCTGATATCCACCTGGGTGCCACTGCCGCTCACGTTGCGGTGCAACGCCAGCACACTGCGCACTTTCGCTCTGATCCAAGTATCCGATTTCTCAGTGCCCTCCAGTTTGACTTCCAGTCTATTGTCCACTTTTTGGACACCCAAGAGGCTCGCCACGGCCTCTTGGGCCAGGTACTTGTGGCTCGCTTCGTTGACCTGCCCGGTCAAGGTGACGATGCCATCCTTGGACACGGCCTGGATTGCGTCATCCTTAAGATAGAGTCTGTACGCGTATGACTTGCTGAAAGACGACTCAATGCGGTCGTCCGTTTCGGAAGCGCACAGAGGCATGCTGCTGGCTAACACGGCGCCTGCGGCGATCAGCGCGAGCGCATGGATTGGTTTCATTTTGTTTCTCGTTTCTGTTGAGGTGTTATTGGTTCTATCATGAGCAGCATACTACGCGCGGAGATGGCCCTTCTCCATGGGGTGTAACCCTACCGTAAATTTGATTCTCAGGAATGTGGTTGGATCGTGGTCGCACGCCTAGCCGCTGCGGTCGGTGGCTTTGAGCAATTTGCCAAACGCCTCCGCGAACTGCTTCACGCCCTCAGCCAGCAGCTTGTCGGTGAGTTCCTTGAAGGGAACGCCGACTTGTTCGACCAGATCCATGATGCTGATCGCTTCTTCGACGTTCTCGGTCAGGGTGGGCCGGGCCCGTCCGTGATCGCGGAACGCTTCGAGCGTCGCTGGCGGCATGGTGTTGACCGTGTTGGGGCCAATCAGTTCTTCGACGTAAAGAACGTCCCGATAGTTAGGGTTCTTTGTGCCGGTGCTGGCCCATAATAGGCGTTGGGTCTGCGCGCCATGCCGGCTCAGTTCCAGCCAACGATCCCCGCAAAAAATCTCGAGGTACTTCTGGTAGGTGTTTTTGGCGCTGGCGATGGCGACCTTACCCAGCAGGGACCGCAACATCGCTTGCTCCCCGGGGTTGTGGGAAGCCTTCAACCGCTCGACGATCAGGTTGTCCACGGCGGTATCAATGCGGCTCATGAAGAAACTGGCCACACTGGCCACTTTGCCCAGGTCGCCGCTCCGCCGGGCAAGACTCTCCAGTCCTCCGAGATAGGCTGCGGCCACCTGCTCGTAGGACTCTTGCGCAAACAGCAACGTCACATTCACGTTGATACCCTCGCTGATCAACTGCTGGACGGCAGGCACGCCCTCGGGCGTGCCCGGGACTTTGATCATCAGGTT
>Ga0209514_10007707_pt1 | contig 12589 bp, 7 predicted proteins | sample Subgrocontami58m_FD_187452 | JGI IMG/M metagenome (GOLD analysis project Ga0209514, IMG submission 187452) | Subsurface groundwater microbial communities from S. Glens Falls, New York, USA - GMW37 contaminated, 5.8 m (SPAdes) (version 3) | ecosystem: Environmental > Aquatic > Deep subsurface >...
GGGGGCCGACCCCGCCACAGAGACCATCCCCGAACGAGGTGCCGTCATGCCGCTCGATCGTGAACTGAAGAGCAAGTTGAGGGACCGGGTTTCCCTCGCCAACAAGTCCAACGTCCAGGAGGTCATCGTGGAGGTGGAGGCAGCACGTGCCGGCCTCGCGGCGGATGACAAGGACTACGAGCGCCTCGGTGGCTGGCTTGAGGATCTCTCGCACGTCGCCGGTGGCAAGATCATCGGCCGAACCGGTGACCCGGGTGGGCTTCAGGGTTGACGACCCGTGTTGGGGCGGCGGGGGAGCCACGGCCCCGCCGCCTCGATCTCACCTGTGGGGTGCGCGTCGCGCCCCGCCTGCGAGCAGGCGCTGCAGGCGGCGCGTCTCGGCCAGCGCGTTCACCTGGCGCCGGTCGGCGGCACTCCAGTGCCCGCGGCGCAAGCGCTCCTCGCGCCCCTCGCGCGCTTCGATCCATCGCTCATATGACTGGATCAGGCCGTTCACGGCATCGGCGAGCGCGATGCCATTCGCCGTCGGGGCGAATGGACCACCGTCGAGCGTGAGCCCGGATACCGGGCACCACGCCAATTCCCCACCCGCCTGGCTCATAATGCGCAACGCGTCGGGGCCCACGCGCACCTGCGTGCCGTGCCACTCGCGCTTGAGGACTCCGTGCTCCACCGCCGGCCGGAACCCGAACGCACGCAGGCGCCGACGCTCCTGGGGCGACGACCACACCTGATGAGTGGAGTCGAGGAGCGGCACGAGCCGCTCGGTGATTTCGGCCCCGGGCTGGGCTTCGGGGCTGGGTTGGGACTCCGCTGACACACATCGGAGTATGGCGGCCGGGGCGGTCGCGTGCCGACTCCGGTGCACAGAGCGAGAATATGTGTATGATCATCGTTCCGCCGTCGCCGTCTCTCGCGCCTCCGCCCGGCGCCGCGGTCTTCGGTGGCCGCGTCGACGTGCCCGAACCGCTGCCCGCCATCACACTTTGCGTGTTCGCGCCGACGACGGCTGCTTCTGCGTCTTCGTACACCGCCAGGCTCACGTCAGGAGGCTTCGCGACTTGAGCACGCTCACCGCCGCCCGTGTCCGGCACAGCTTCTCCCGCATGGAGAAGTTTCTGCCGGTCCCCAACCTCATCGCGATTCAGCGAGCGAGTTTCGAGCATTTCCTCAATGAGGGTCTGCGCGAGACCGTGAACGACATCTCCCCGATTCAGGACTTCACCGGCACGCTCATGGTGGAGTTCGGCCCGTACACGATCGGGGGCTGGGAACCGGGCATGCCGTTCAGCGACATCATGCCGAACAACCCCATCAAGGAGTGCCGCGAGAAGGACATGACCTACGCGGCGCCTCTCACGATGGAGGTCTCCTTCGTGAACAAGGAGACCGGCGAGATCCGTCGGCAGAAGGTCTTCATGGGTGATCTCCCCCTCATGACCGAGTGGGGCACGTTCATCATCAACGGCACCGAGCGCGTCATCGTGACGCAGCTCGTTCGCTCGCCGGGTGCCTACCTGATGGAGCCCAAGGATCGCGAGAAGCAGGTCTTCATCGCGAATCTCATGCCGGCTCGCGGCTCGTGGGTGGAGCTCGAGATCGATAAGAAGGGCCAGGTCAACGTCCGCATCGACCGCAAGCGCAAGCTGCCGGTCACGACGCTGCTCTTCTCCCTGGGGTACACGCGCGACGACATCCGCAACCTCTTCCCGCATCCGCTCGAGAAGAAGCGGGTCAACCCCTTCATCGAGATGACCCTCGAGAAGGACGCCACCGAGGGTGACCCGGCACGCGGGAACACGAAGTCGCTGCAGGGGCTCGAGGTTCTGGTCAAGGAGATGCACGCGTTGGCCGTGGGCATCGACACGGTGCCCGGCGACGAGCGCCTGCGCATCGAGGGCGAGATCGAGCGCATCGAGAAGCGCATCGATCTTCGTGCGGGAGAGCTGACGCAGAACGCCCTCATCGAGGTGTTCAAGAAGCAGCGCCCGGGCGAGCCCCCGACCGTGGACAACTCGCGCAACCTCGTGAGGGGTCTCTTCTTCGACCCCAAGCGGTACGACCTGACCAAGGTCGGTCGGTACAAGCTGGATGCGCGCCTCGACGCCGATGCGGCCACGCCGGTTCGCACGCTTGCCAACCCGCGCTTCACGGGTTCGCGCACCGGCATGACCGACGACCTGATCGAGTTGATCCGTCGCCTGGTGGATCTCCCGATTCGCTACGGAATCGGCGAGGAGTCCAAGGACTTCGCCGCCGATGGCGGCATGCTGCCGCGTGACGAGATGGTGCACGAGCTCGACGAGTACGAGCACTTCGGCAACCGGCGCCTGCGCACGGTTGGCGAGCTCATCCAGGAGGCCTTCCGCATCGGCCTCTACCGGATGGAGCGCGTCGTCCGTGAGCGCATGAGCACCGAGGACCCGGACACCATCACGCCGCAGACGATCATCAACATCCGTCCGGTCGTGGCTGCCCTCAAGGAGTTCTTCGGGTCGTCTCAGCTCTCTCAGTTCATGGACCAGACCAACTCGTTGGCGGGGCTCACGCATCGCCGTCGTCTGTCGGCGCTCGGCGCCGGAGGGCTTACGCGCGAGCGCGCCCCGATTGAGGTGCGCGACGTGCACCCCACTCACTATGGGCGCATGTGCCCGATCGAGACGCCGGAGGGCCCGAACATCGGCCTGATCGGCTCGCTGTCGTCGCACGCGACGGTCAACGAGTTCGGCTTCATCCAGACGCCCTACCGGGTGGTGAGGAACGGCAAGCTCCAGAAGGACGAATCCGGGGGCTGGGAGGTCCTCTGGATCGACGCCACCCAGGAGGAGAACCGGGTCATCGCCCAGGCGAGCGCGGAGATCGACAAGAACGGCAAGCTGCTGGAGGATGAGGTCCTCTGCCGGCGCAATGGCCAGCCGATCACCGTACCGCCGAAGGACGTCGAGTACATGGACGTCTCGCCCGACCAGATCGTGTCGGTCGCCACGGCGCTCATCCCGTTCCTCGAGCACAACGACGCCAACCGTGCCCTGATGGGCGCGAACATGCAGCGTCAGGCGGTCCCGCTCATGGTGTCGGAGGCCCCGCTCGTGGGTACCGGCATGGAGCACCGTGCCGCAATCGACACGGGCGACGTCATCCTCGCCCGTCGTGCCGGCAAGATCGCCGCGGTGGATGCCACTCGCATCATCATCGAGACGCGCGGTGGCGAGCACGACCAGTACCAGCTCGAGAAGTTCACCCGCAGCAACCAGGGCACGATCATTCACCAGAAGCCGATCGTGCGCGCGGGCCAGCAGGTGACTGCCGGCGATGTCCTGGCCGATGGCAGCTCGACCGACCAGGGCGAGCTGGCTCTGGGCAAGAACATGCTCGTCGCCTTCATGAGCTGGGAGGGCTACAACTTCGAGGACGCGATCATCGTGTCCCAGCGCCTCGTCAAGGACGACGTGCTCTCCTCGATTCACATCGAGGAGTACGAGATCGACGCCCGCACCACCAAGCTGGGTGCCGAGGAGATCACGCGGGACATCCCGAACCGCTCGGAGGAGTCCCTGGCGGACCTCGACGAGCGTGGGGTCGTGCGGATCGGTGCCGAGGTCACGTCCGGTGACCTCCTGGTGGGCAAGGTCACGCCGAAGGGTGAGACCGAGTTGACCGCTGAGGAGAAGCTGATCCGGGCGATCTTCAAGGAGAAGGCCGGCGAGGTGCGCGACACTTCCCTGAAGGTGCCCCATGGTGAGGGCGGCAAGGTCATCGACGTGAAGACGTTCAGCCGCGATGCGGGGGACGATCTGTCCGCCGGCGTCAACGAGTTGGTGCGCGTCTACGTGGCCAAGCGCCGCAAGATCTCCGAGGGCGACAAGATGGCCGGGCGCCATGGCAACAAGGGCGTCATCTCGAAGATCGTCCCCGAGGAGGACATGCCGTTCCTCGAGGATGGCACCCCGATCGACATGATCCTCAACCCGCTGGGCGTGCCCAGCCGCATGAACATCGGGCAGATCCTCGAGACGCATCTGGGCTGGGCCGCCAGCCGCGGTTGGGAGAAGGGCGAGGACGGCACGACCAAGCGCACCTTCGTGGCCACCCCGGTCTTCAACGGGGCCACCCCGGACGATGTCGACCGGGTTCTGGTCGAGTGGCAGCGGGCGCACGAGGACGAGCCGATCACCCTCTCCATCGACGATGGCGAGGGCCGCGACGGCCGTCGCTGCTCGGGCAAGGTGCGCCTGTTCAATGGCCGCACCGGCGACCCGTACGACGGCAAGGTGACCGTCGGCTACATGTACATGCTCAAGCTCCTGCACCTCGTGGACGACAAGATCCACGCCCGGTCGACGGGCCCGTACTCGCTGGTCACACAGCAGCCCCTGGGCGGCAAGGCCCAGTTCGGTGGCCAGCGATTCGGCGAGATGGAGGTGTGGGCCCTGGAGGCATATGGCGCCGCCTACACCCTTCAGGAGATGCTCACCATCAAGAGCGACGACACCGTGGGCCGCGTGAAGGCCTACGAGGCGATCGTGAAGGGCGAGAACATCCAGGAGCCCTCCATTCCGGAGAGCTTCAAGGTGCTCCTCAAGGAGATGCAGAGCCTGGGCCTCGACGTGCGGATTGAAGGCGCGGCGGGTGCCGAGGCGGCGGCGCGGGAGGACGATGATCTCCTTCGCGCAGCCGAGGAGTTGGGTATCGACCTGTCAGGTAGCGGCCTGCCGATTGAGGATGACTCCGATGAGGAGCCTCCCGCGGAGGGCGAGGCGGATGGCGCGGAGGGCGAGAAGGTCGCCGCGTTGCCCGCAGACGATTCCGGCGACGCCGAGGCAGAGGGCTAGCGGGAAGCGCGGGGCGGCCACGCCGCCCCGCGCCACTGCGTCCCGTCCCCGGTTCTTACGTCACGAAAGGCAAAGCGGCTCGTGATCGATATCAACAATTTCGACTCCATCAAGATCGGCCTCGCATCGACGAAGCAGATCCGTCAGTGGTCCTCAGGCGAGGTCACCAAGCCTGAGACGATCAACTACCGGACGCTCAAGCCCGAGAAGGACGGGCTCTTCTGCGAGAAGATCTTCGGTCCCACCAAGGACTGGGAGTGCTACTGCGGCAAGTACAAGCGCGTCCGGTACAAGGGCATCATCTGCGAGCGCTGCGGCGTCGAGGTGACCCGCGCCAAGGTGCGCCGTGAGCGCATGGGCCACATCGACCTGGCCGCACCGGTCAGCCACATCTGGTTCTTCAAGGGCGTTCCCAGCCGTATCGGTTACATCCTCGACCTTGCCCCGAAGGAACTCGAGAAGGTCCTCTACTTCGCGGCGTCCATCGTCACATCCGTTGACAATGAGAAGCGCGACGCCGACCTCCTGACCCTTCAGGAGCAGGTCGACGAGGCCCTGCAGCTGTACATCCAAGACCGTGACGAGCGGGCTGCTGGCCTGCGCGAGCGGCTTGACCGCAGGGTCGCGTGGTTGCGCGAGGGCGAGATCGCCGGCTTCGATGTCGAGGACGAGTTCTGGCTCGAGGACGTCGCGACGACCCGTAATCCCGAGGACCCCGAGGCCCCTCCGGTGCCGCGTGATCTCTCGGACGCCGAGAAGAAGACGATGGAGTCGGAGCTTCGCAAGGAGACCGACGCCCTCACCCGCGACGACGAGCGTTACACCGAGGAGTCCGTGGAGCGTCTGCAGGAGGCCTGGACGCGCTTCAAGCAGATCAAGCCCCGCGAGGTCATCAACGATGACCAGCTCTTCCGCGAGATGCGCGATCGCTTCGGTTCCTCGTACGGGTTCGGCGAGTACTTCCAGGGCGGCATGGGCGCCGCGGCCATCCGGGCACTGCTCGAGGGCATCGACCTCGAGGCCGAGGCCGTGACGCTGCGTGAGACGATCCAGACCTCACGCGGCCAGCGGCACGCCCGCGCCCTGAAGCGCCTGCGCGTCACCTCCGCGTTCATCCACTCGGAGAATCGCCCCGAGTGGATGATCCTCGAGGCCGTGCCGGTCATCCCGCCGGAACTCCGGCCGATGGTGCAGCTGGACGGCGGCCGCTTCGCCACCAGCGACCTCAACGATCTCTACCGTCGCGTCATCAACCGCAACAACCGCCTCAAGCGGCTGCTCGATCTCGGTGCCCCCGAGATCATCGTGAACAACGAGAAGCGCATGCTGCAGGAGGCCGTCGACGCGCTGTTCGACAACGGCCGCCGCGGCCGCGCCGTCACCGGCCCGGGCAACCGCCCGCTCAAGTCGCTGTCGGACATGCTCAAGGGCAAGCAGGGCCGCTTCCGCCAGAACCTTCTGGGCAAGCGCGTTGACTACTCGGGTCGTTCGGTCATCGTTGCCGGCCCCGAGCTGCGTCTCTACCAGTGTGGGCTTCCGAAGCTGATGGCGCTCGAGCTCTTCAAGCCGTTCATCATGAGCCGCCTTGTCGAGCGCAAGCAGGTGCAGAACATCAAGGCCGCCAAGAAGTTGGTGGACTCGATGATCCCTGAGGTGTGGGACGTGCTCGAGGAGGTCATCGCCGAGCACCCCGTGCTGCTGAACCGCGCACCGACGCTTCACCGTCTGGGTATCCAGGCGTTCGAGCCCGTGCTCGTGGAGGGCAAGGCAATCCAGTTGCACCCGCTCGTCTGCACCGCGTTCAACGCGGACTTCGACGGTGACCAGATGGCCGTGCATCTCCCGCTGTCCGTCGAGGCGCAGTCCGAGGCCCGCATCCTCATGCTGTCGGCGAACAACATCCTTTCGCCGGCGCACGGTCGCCCGATCACGGTGCCGAGCCAGGACATGGTCCTGGGTCTCTACTACCTCACGTACTGCCCCACGCTCTACGCGCGGGAGAAGGGTGAGCAGGGCAACGGCCGTGCCGTCGAGATGATCGACCTGTGGGACTCCGAGTCCCGGAAGTACGTGATCCCGAAGGGCCACGAGGCCCGCATCGAGGGAGTCACGGACTGGGTGGCCGATCCCTTCAAGATCGCCCCGCAGGCTGCTCCGCGACCGTTCCGCGGCGACGACGAGCTGCTCGGTGCGTTGGATCAGCGCATCGTGTCGCTTCAGGACGTGGTGGAGATTCGCCAGAACCCCGGCAACGCCGCCACCCGCGTGGTGACGACCGCTGGCCGCGTGCTCTTCAACCACGAGCTCCGCGCGTGCCTCGAGGACCTGCTCGCGCACGAGGTGGACCACCACCCGTACCCGTGGCAGAACCGCGTGTTCACGAAGCGGGAGCTGGGTGAGTTCATCGAGCAGTTGGTGGACCTCTACGGAGCGACGCCGGTCTCGATGATGCTGGACACCTTCAAGGCGCTCGGATTCCGGTACGCGAGCCAGAGCGGCATCACGATCTCGAAGAACGATGTCGTCATCCCGCCGGAGAAGGCTGCGATCCTCGCCAAGTACGACGGCGAGGTGCAGCGCTTCGAAGACTTCTTCCGAGATGGTCTGATGACCGCGGAGGAGCGGCACGAGAAGGTGGTGTCCCTGTGGGACGCCGCCACCGACGAGGTCGCCAGCGCGATGCAGGACCACCTCTACCGCCTGAACCCCATCTTCATGATGGCCGACTCGGGTGCCCGCGGATCGTTCAAGCAGATCCGCCAGCTCGCCGGCATGCGTGGCTGCATGGCCAACCCGAAGGGCGAGATCATCGAGCGCCCGATCAAGAGCAACTTCATGGAGGGGCTCTCGGTCCTCGAGTACTTCATCTCCACCCACGGTGCCCGCAAGGGACTGGCCGACACCGCGCTGAAGACCGCCGACTCCGGCTACCTCACGCGGCGCCTCGTGGACGTCTCGCAGGACGTCATCGTGCGCGAGCGCGACTGCGGCACGACGGAGGGAATCGAGTCCGCGTTGATGCGCGACGGGCACATCGACCCATCGCTCCTGGGCCGGGTGCTCCTGGGCCCAGTCGTCGATGTCGGTACCGGTGAGGTCGTCGCCGAGCTCCGGCCGCCCGCGGCTGAGCCGGATGACGAGGCGGCCTATGACGCCTATCGTTCGGCCGAGATCGACAGCGCACTTCTTGAGACGCTGATCGACCTCGGCACGCGCCACCCACGCGCGGTGGTGCAGGTTCGCTCTCCGTTCAAGTGCCGTAGTGCCGTGGGTGTGTGCACTCGCTGCTACGGACGTAACCTCGCCTCGGGCAAGTTGTGCGAGCCCGGCGACGCGGTGGGCATCATCGCCGCGCAGTCCATCGGCGAGCCCGGCACCCAGTTGACCATGCGTACCTTCCACACCGGCGGCGTCGCCGGTGCCGACATCACGCAGGGTCTGCCGCGCATCGTTGAGCTCTTCGAGGCACGTAAGCCCAAGGCGCTCGCACATGTGGCGGCCCACGACGGCTGGATTCGGATCGAGGACGATGAGACGCGTTCCGGCGCGGCCATCATCTATCTGGATAGCCCAATCAACATCGAGGTGGGCCGCAAGCGCGAGCCCATCCAGCCGCCGGTGGAATATCCGGTCCTGAAGCGCACTCAGATCCGCCGCGGCCTGTCCGACGGCTCATGGGTCGAGGCGGGAAGTCTTCTCACCGATGGGTCGGCGTTTCCGAGCGACATCCTCGAGGCACAGTCGGGCATCGACCTGGGCGTGACCGGCACCGTGGTGTCCGTCTCCCTCGGCCGCTCGGAGAAGGGTTCCGGCTCGCGATGGATCAAGATCGAGGTGCAGGGAGAGGATGGCGTGCAGGTGCGTCAGGTCCGCGTGCCCATCGACCGCTCGGCGCCGCCGATTCAGGAGGGCATGCACCTGCGGGAGGGCGTCTTCGTGACCGGTTCCGGCTGGGGCGTGGGGGACCGCGCCACCAACACCGAGGCCTACCTCGTGGCGCAGGTGCAGCAGGTGTACCGCTCGCAGGGAGTGGACATCAACGACAAGCACATCGAGGTGATCGTTCGTCAGATGCTGCGCAAGGTGCGCATCGAGGATCCGGGCGACACCCACTTCCTGCCCGGCCAGTTGGTGGACAAGCCCGTCCTCTACCGCGAGAACCAGCGGGTGCGTCTGGCTGCCGCCGAGAAGCTCGGCAAGAAGGGCAAGAGGGGCAAGGCGAAGCGTTCGGCCGAGGAGACCGAGATGCTGTTGGACGCCGCCATGGCGCGGTACGTCCCGCTCATCCTGGGCATCACCAAGGCGTCGCTCGCCACCGAGTCGTTTCTCTCGGCGGCGTCGTTCCAGGAGACCACGAAGGTGCTGACCGATGCCGCGCTCGAGGGCAAGGTGGACCACCTGCGTGGGCTCAAGGAGAACGTGATCATCGGGAAGCTCATCCCGGCGGCCACGGGTCTGCGCCGCTATCGCCAGCTCGAGATCGAGCCGGTGCGTCGCGCGCCCGCTCTGCTGGAGTTCGATCTCGACGAGCCGTTCTCGCTCGTCGACGATGAGGCCGACGAGCTGGTGGGCCTCGGCGGTGCCGGCGGTACGTACTCGTTCGAGCCGGATCCCGAGCCCGCACCCGAGGTCCCGGAGGACGAGGCCTAGGGGGACTCTGTGTCGCTCCCGCCGGGTTCATCCCCGGCGGGAGCGGGCTTCTGCCACGGCCACATCGGCAGGCGGCGGTCCTCCGGGTACCGCGCCTGTGACCGGACCGTCTTTCGCACGCCGTAGAACCTGCGTGCCCAGGGGGAGGTGGGCCGAGCCAGGCGGCAGGCCCCGATGAGGCCGATCGGGAAGACGATGAGGGACAGGAACCCGAAGATCCACTTTCCCTTGAGGAAGGTGAGGGTTGCCAGCCCCACGCAGAGCACGTGGAAGATGATGATGGACCACGAGCCCACGGGGTTCGCGTTCATGAAGATGTCCACCCAGAAGGGGATCCCCATCGCGACGATTCCGAGCAGGGCGCCCGCCACGATGACGGCGTCCACGGACCGTCTGCCCTCGCGCTCCCAGTAGACGTCGCTCAGGGTGAGCCACAGGGCGAACTCATCCAGCGTGAGTGCGGCGCCGATGCCGAACATCGTCGGCAGGAGCCACACGACGCCGGTGGCGCCGGGATCGACGGCGATCGCCACGAAGCCGCTGATGAGCAGCAGGAAGATGCCGGGGACCAGATGGTGCAGGTGCGTGCCGCCAACGGAGAGATTCCCGAAGGGCCCCCTCCCCGCCTTGATCAGATGCGTGATGGTGCGGACGATCAGAAAGGTGAGCAGGAACGCCAGCAGCGTCATCTGCGCGGGTCCGACACCCGTCGCGATGATTCGTTCGCGGAAGGCATCGACGACCGGGAAGGTCTCCGACCACGCCGAGGCCGCGGTGTCGAGGGCACTCATCGCGGCGAAGCTCACGGAATCCCCGGGAGGTCAGCCCGCGAAGCGGACGTGAAGGTGGTCGTCATGGTTCGGCCAGCGCACCACGACACCAGCGGGCCCCGAGACGTCGAGTGACGGCCCGATGAGCACCAGGGTCGCGCCGCGAGCGACCAGGTGGTCGACGATCTCCTGGGTGAGGTCGCGGTCGTAGTTGGAGGGGTTCGCCGCACCCATCACTCCATCGCGGCGTGGAAGGCGGATGTCCACGTCGAGTCCGTTCTGGTGGGAGGCGTGGCCATCGATGGGCCCACCGTGCTGTCGGGCGAGGTCCCCGACACCGAGGGGTTTCTTCCCGGAATGGGCGCGCGCCCACCACTCGCCGAGGAGGGTGACCTCCCTGACGAGGCGCGCCGTTCCCCACCGGGTCTCCAGACCACCGGGCTGCCGTTGGGTGCGTGGGTCGTATGTGTAGTAGCCATTGCCCGATACCGGCAGTCGCACGGCGTCGATGAGACGTCCGCCGTTTGGCGAGCCCTGGGGTTCGCTCTCGCGCCAATCGATCAGCGTTCCGGCATCCTCGCCCGTCACGAACACCGTCTGCGGAATGAGGACGGGAGGCGTCGGCATGTGCACCGGAACCGGTGTGGACGGCGCTGCCGCCGCATCCTCGCCCGGAAGAGCGGCCGCCATGGGGATTGACGCACCAAGCAGCAGCAGAAGGCCCAGCCACGCAACGCGCCGGCGCGCTCCATGGCCGGCAGCCTGCCGTGCACGGCACGGCGCGCACGGGCATGGGGTGCGGGCATGGGGAATCATTGAGGCGACGCTAGCGTCGTGTTTCGTACGCCCGCGCAATCCCCGTTTCCGGAATGGGCCGTCGGCACGTGCATGCTGTCTCCTCCCATCACGTATCCGTCCCTGCCCTACGATCGCTGTGTGCGCTCCCGTCTGGCCCGACCCATCGTCATCGTCCCCCTGGCGTTGCTGCTCGTGCTGGTGGTCGCGGGCACGTGGTTCTGGGCTCGTGCGCGGTCGAGCACGCCGGTGTCAGCGGCCACGGCGCTCAGGGAGTACGGCGTCGGTGGTTCGGCCGCCTCATCGGGACCCCGCCCCGGCGCCTACACCTATCTGGCCACGGGGGCCGAGCGTGTGAGCCTGGGTCCGCTCGGCGTGGACCGCGACCTTCCGGGAGCCGCCCGGATCGTGGTGAGGGGTGCGGCGGGCGGTTACTGGAGCACCCTCGTCCTCAGCGAGGAGCACGTGGAGGGCACGCGCTTCCGGGTGGGGGAGGACGGACTGCGCGAGGTTCAGAGGCTCACCATCGTGAAGGTGGCGGGCATCGGCCGGGAGGATGTCGTCGACCTGAAGCCCCCACCGCTCTCGTACCCGGCTCGCATTCGCGTGGGCGACACCTGGCGCGAGCGCTACCACCTCGCGGAGGTGGTGGTGGATTCCCGCGTGCGTGTGATGGGGCGCGAGGACGTGTCCGTTGGAGGCACGGCGGTCTCCGCGCTCATCATCCGCACCAAGGCGCTGATCACGGGACCCTTTCCGGGGTCGCGCACCGACGTGATGTGGTGGTCTCCGGCGCTTGCCATGCCGGTGCGCTGGAAGATCGACATGAGCGTCGGCGGGGCGGCCTCCCTGGCGACCCATGCCGACTTGCTGCTCACATCTTTGGACCCCGTGAGGTGACAGGCCCCGTGGTAGGCGACCGGGCACCGTTTCCCATCCTGCTGCTCGTGGCCGCAGCGGGCGTGCTGGGATTCACCACCGATCAGCCGCTGGTGCTCCTCGCCCTGGCGGCTGGGTCGGTGGCCCTTCTCGTCTCGGCACCCGGCCGTGCATGGCGTTTCGTGCTGGCGGGCGCTCTCATCTCGGCAGCGGGAGTGCTCATCCTGACGCCCATCGTGAGCGGCCAGGGCGATCTGGTGGTCCTCTCGTTTCCCGTGCCCCCACCGCTGAACGGCGAGATCACGGCTGAGGAACTCGCAGCGGGTGCCGCCGCCGCCGCACGGGTGCTCGCCACCGTGGCTCTTGCTGCCGCGCTCTTCGCGTGGGCCGACCCCGACCGAATGCTCGCCGGTCTGGGACGCGTCGCCCCCCGGTCGGCGCTGGTGTCCGCCCTCGCGGCCCGCCTTGTGCCCACGATGCGACGCGACGCGCAGGCCATCGCCGAGACCGCGCGCCTGCGGGGGGTCGTCCTCACCACGGGGCCCCGGCTGCAGCGGGCGCGCCGCGCCGCGCCGCTGGCCCTGCCGCTCGTCGGGTCGGCTCTGGAGCGCGGGCTTGACGTGGCCGAGGCGATGGCGGCCCGCGGGTACGGCGAGGGCCCCC
>Ga0209514_10007710_pt1 | contig 12579 bp, 16 predicted proteins | sample Subgrocontami58m_FD_187452 | JGI IMG/M metagenome (GOLD analysis project Ga0209514, IMG submission 187452) | Subsurface groundwater microbial communities from S. Glens Falls, New York, USA - GMW37 contaminated, 5.8 m (SPAdes) (version 3) | ecosystem: Environmental > Aquatic > Deep subsurface >...
CGACGAGTCGATCGAGTATGCCACGCAGACGCCACAGCCAATCCGCCGCGTAATACCCGTTGTCACCGCCGATGCGACAGAAAGCGTGAAACACCCGTTCGACCGACGCCGCAACATCCGTCGACCGGCGGTCCACGAACACCTTGCCGCCCGCCCACTCGGGGTCTCCAGGAATGGACCCCGCGTCCGACCAGGCAGTCTCCACTTGCGCGGTCGCGACTTTGCCTAGCGCCGCGTCAATCGCTTCGCGTACGGTCAGCAGATGCTGCGGCATCAACCGCAAGGCTTCGGCATCGCGGCACACAACACGGTTGCGCAGCCCCTCTGTCAGGGGGCGGGCGATGCGATGGCTGATGGGCGTCACAAGATGAATCCACAGCGAACTCAAGCGAGGCGTCAGCACGGGCACAGGCACGATGAAGCGCCGCGGCAGCCCCAGTGCCTTGGCCATGATTTGCATGATCTCGCGATAGGTCAGCACGTCCGCGCCGCCGATGTCGAGCGTCCGACCACTGGTCTCCGGAACCTGCAAGCACGCAACGAGATAGTGCAATACGTCGCGAACCGCAATCGGCTGACTCTCGGTCTTGACCCACCGCGGCGTCACCATGATGGGGAGCCGCTCGACGAGATAGCGCAGAATCTCGAACGATGCGGAACCGGAGCCAATGATCATCGCAGCTCTCAGCGCTGTGACCGGAACGCTTGTCGAGGCCAACGCGGCCTCGACCTCGCGGCGCGACGTGAGGTGCTCGCTCAGCCCGTCGCCAATCTCACCGAGTCCACCAAGGTAGACGATGCGGCCGACGCCGGCCGACGCCGCGGCTCGCGCGAAAGCCGCTGCCAACTGCTGGTCCCGCGTCCGGTAATCCGATCCCACAACCATCATGGAGTGGACCAGGTAATACGCCGCCGCGCAGCCTTGCATGGCGTTGGTCAGACGGTCCCGGTCTTCGAGGTCACATTCGAGGACTTCGACCGATGGGTCGGCGGCCCAGGGCCGCGCGTCGATTTTGCGAGCGCAGCGGACCAGGCAGCGAACACGATATCCCGTGGCAACCAATCGCGGAACGAGCCGACCGCCGATGTAACCGGTCGCACCAGTCACCAGGACCAAGGGTTTCGAGCCGCCTTCGGCCGGGTTCACTTGCATTGTTTGCTTTATCGCTAATTCCGTCATTGGCGGATGCGAAACCACTCCAAGCACGCGAGACCGACTCGGCGTGGTGACTATGCCCGCATTCGGTCAGCGCTTCATTGCTCTCAACCTGAGGGCGGAGTCGAGTTCTTCGATCTCACGGCGCAGGGCGGCCACACGCGCAAGCACTTCATGCTCGTGGCTGCTGGCATCCGCGATCTGCTGTTCCTTCTCCCGGGCCTTCTCCAGGTTGTTGATGACAACCGCGATGAATAGGTTGATGACTACGAAGACCGCCACGACGATAAAACTTGCGAAGAAGACCCACGCCCAGGGTCGCTGCGGGAGTAGTGCCTGCTGTAATTCGACCCAGCCTTCGAGGGTGACGACTTGGAAGAGCGACAGCAACGCAGCTCCCAGCGTGCCCCAGTGCGTCGGATCGACATCCCGAAACAGGTATACGCCCGCAATCCCATACACGTAGAGCAGCAGGCTCAACAAGAGCACAACGTGTCCCATCGACGGGATCGAGAGGAGCATTGTGTTGATGATCAGCCGAAGCTGGGGGAAGACCGAGACCAGCCGTGTGACCCGCAGCAGACGGAGCAGCCGGCCGATCGTGGCGAAACCGCCGTTGACCGGTAAAAACGCAACCGTTACGACCACGAGGTCGAATACGTTCCAGCCGCTGCGGAAGAACGACGCCGGTCTGGGCCAGTGCGCCAGGATGCGGACGGCAATTTCGAACATGAAGATCGTCTGGATGATCCAGTTGAGCACCACGAACGGCCCGCCCGCTGATTGCATGAGCCGCGGGGAGGTCTCCAGTCCCAGGATTATCGCATTGAGGACGATCACACCGATGATTGCGTCCTGGAAGAGGGCGTTGGTCGCGATGCGCTTGCAAAAGGCAATCACGCCTGCGCTCCCGCCTTGCAGTGAGCTCGAGACCCTTTCAGGAGCGAGGCCAGGACGCCGGCCAGCAGCACACCAAGAACTACGGCCAACAGATAGAAGTTGAAGTGCGGCCCCAGCATTTCCTTCAACCAACCGTGCGTCATCATCTTGACACCCACAATCATCAGCACCAAAGCGAGAGAAACCTTCAAGTACTGGAACTTGTCCATCATCCCCGCTAGTGCGAAGTAAAGGCTCCGCAGGCCCAAGATGGCAAACACGTTGCTTGTGAATATCAGGAAGGGGTCGGCCGTGATGGCGAAAATGGCTGGGATGGAGTCAACCGCGAAGATCAAGTCCGTGAACTCAACCATGATCAGGGCCAAGAAAAGCGGCGTGGCCAGCAGCGCTCCGGGTCGCGCGGCCTCAACCACGAGGTCGGCTTCCAACGCGCCTCCCGGCAATGCCGGCTCGCGGCCCGCGACCGACCCGGCCCGAACGAAGAAGTGCTGGCCGTGGAAGCGCTCCGTAATCGGCATAAGCCGCCGGGTCAGCCGGACGACTATGTTCTTGTTCGGGTCGGTGTTTCCGGCTTTGAGGACAAGCATCTTGACGCCGGTGAGGATCAGGAATGCGCCAAACACGTAGATGATCCATGTGAATCGCTGAATCAACTGGGCGCCGACCGCAATCATGGCCCCGCGCATCAGCAAAGCGCCGACGATACCCCAGAACAGGACGCGGTGCTGGTACATGGCGGGCACCGCGAAGAAGGCGAAGATCATGGCGATGACGAAGATGTTGTCCACCGCCAGGGACTTCTCGACGAGATAGCCGGTGATGTACTTCACCGTGGCCGAGCCGCCGTCGTTGTAGACGGTGCCCACGCCGGCGACATCCTGCGGGGCCGACATCATGTCTCGCGTAAGTCCAAGGCCGAGCCAGTGGTTCTCGTAGCCGAAGTAGATGAACACCGCGAACGCCAGACCCAGGACGATCCAGAACGCGGACCAACCCAGCGCTTCCTTCATCCTGACAACGTGAGCCTTGCGATGGAACACGCCAAGGTCCAATGCCAGGAGCACCAGGACCAGGGCCACGAAGCCGGCATACATCCAGAACATCGATCACTCCGTTGCTTCAACAGGGTTCTCAGAGGGGCTAGTCGCGACGATCCCTTCGCTGCTGCATGCAGGCAAGGAGGCGGCATGGCTCTTCCCTACTGCCGGGCGCGACCCAATTCGGATCGTTGGTGGTCGTTTCATACAGCGGGCTTTCCGGCCAGGACTGCAAACTCGAGCAGCCACAGAGAAGTAGAAAACTTACGGCTGCAGCGGTAAGGGTCACGATGGAAGAAGACGACTTGAACATTCCAGAATTCCTGCCTCGCGCCAATCTGTTCCAGATTCAAGTTACCATGAACAGCTCTTATCTTCTTGGCCTTCGCCGGTCGTACTCCCAAGGGACGGGGCACACCTGGCGACCGTTTGCTCGCCCCATTATCGCCGGCGCACCGGGAGTTGCACTTCCAACCACTTGTCGCGTGGACGGACCTCCGGTCCGTTGTAGAAGAGGGCGCGTGACTTGCCGGCCTCCTCCCACTCAGGCTGGCTAGCGAGCCATCCCCGAAGAGTCGCGAGGCCGGTTTTCACCCGATCCAGCTTGTACGGACCGCGCATGCCGATTGCCACCACGGTCACCGGCGGGAGGTCCTCAACGAGAATGCGATCGTCTTTGGGGTCCATGCCTTCGGGGCCGAGCTCGGGCGTACGGTAAAGGAACGACATGGTCCAGCCGGTGGGCTTGGTCGTGCCTGGCTCACCGAGCCCATCGTAGTTCATCTCGACGGGCGACGTCATCGCGATGTCGCGCCGATTGATGTGGTTGAACAACGGAAAGAACGCGAAGTCCATTCCCCAATCGGGTGTCATCGTTCCGCCAATCTCGGCACGACGAACAACTGGGTAGCGCTTTAACTCAATCGCCCCGGGGGGTGTCGGAACCGGGTATCCCTCGGGCAAGGGTGTTGGAATTCGGCATCCACCGCTGCGGAATTCGCCATCCACGAACTCGGTGATCACCTCGGCATCACCACCCACGCGTGTGACCGCCGGATCGTCAAGCGTCGGTGCCGACGGACGATCAGACGAAACCACGGTCGCGGTATGTTGCGTGGCGCAGAGAGTCTCCGCATGCGGCGTAGGTCGGTGCAAACTACAACCCGCCACAAGAAACCCAATAATCCCAAGTACGACGGCAGCCATCAGCACGCCTCCCGATAACACAGCAAGTTTCATCATTTGTCCAAGCCCTTTGTCGCGAGTCACCCTCGAGGCGTACGCAAATTGAACTGTTCAGCGCCTCTCGTTCATCCACACCTTGCCGGCGCAAACGTCATTGCGGTCGTGTGAGAAGGGCCCCGCCAGCGTCCAGCTGACGGGACCCATTCGGGTGGCGATCCCCCAGCCGTTCCCGTTACGCCCGCGAAAGCGCCGGGGACATGGACCAGCGTCGCTGGATACCCTTCCACTGCATGGCCTGGAACGCGCCGGCAAAACCCACCAGGGAATAGACCAGCCTGCTCATCCCCGAGGCATTGCCGAACAGGGCGGCCACCAGATCAAACTGGAACATTCCGACCAGACCCCAGTTCAGGGCGCCAACCACCACCAACACGGCTGCGATCACATCCATCGTTTTCATTGTTCTAGCCTTTCGCATGAAAGTTCGGTTTTTCTTCTTCGTAATTACGCGGGGATCAATACGGTATCGATCACGTGAATTACCCCATTTGACGTTTCGATGTCCGTCTTAAGAACGTTGGCTCCGCCGATCTTGACGCCCTTCGAAGCGTCGACGGAAAGCGCCGTACCCTGCACCGTCTTAGCAGAGCGGAGCTTGACCACGTCAGCAGCCATGACCTTTCCGGCGACCACGTGGTAGGTGAGGATGGATTTGAGCTTCGGGATGTCTTTCAGCAACGCCTCGACGGTTCCCTTGGGTAACTTCCCAAAGGCCTCGTCAGTCGGAGCGAAGACTGTGAAGGGACCCGGCGACGTGAGCGTTCCAACAAGGCCTGCGGCCTTAAACGCGGTGACCAGGGTGTTGAAACTCCCCGCCCCGATCGCCGTTTCGACCAGGTTCATCCCTGCGGCTGTCCCACTCCTTGTACTAGTCGTTGTGCATGTCGTCATTTTTGGTTCCTTTCGAGTTTCTGGTTTCTGGATCTTCCGATTACATCCATGAATTCGTTGGCCGGGGGTGAACGGATTCAACGCCAGATAATTTTTCTTCTGCGTGTTCTCGGCTGTTGGAAGCAAATTCTTGGATCGAGAAGGCGGGGCATCGTTTAACGTTCCGCCCGAGATAGCCATTCAAGAGCTGCGACTTGGGGCGAAAAACGAGAAATGGTGGGCGGCGTGGATCGTATGAAATCGGCGCCACGTCCGACCGCTCATCTTGCCCAACAGGGTATGGTAGCTCCATGAAGCGCCTGGAGACGAGCACTTTCGTTCAAACTCTTCGACTGCGGCCTCGAGACGATCGAGCGCCTCGGACAGCGAGAGCGACCCGGTGGGCGTCACCGAGGTCGGCGCCGAGACTCCACTCGGAAACCAACCCGTTGTCAGCATGACGCCCTTAATGAACCACCGCTTGGTGCGCTCGAAGCGAGTAAGCGTTCGCCACCGACTCGGCGGTAGCTCATTCCCGGAGCCACGGATGGTCGACTCGAAGGCTAACGCCAGGTGCTCGCAGACCTCGGCAAGCGACCACGACTTCCCTTGGATTGCGCCGACGTCGGCTAAGCGCCTGGCTTGCTCAACAATCCAGCGCGGCGAGCTGCTGCGTCGTTGACCTGCGGTGTGCGTGCCGGTACGCACGGACGTTTCGGACATAGATCGCGGCTGGATTGTGCTGATTAAGATCATGACTTCACTCGTCGTAGTTAGATTGGCTGACCCGAGCCCAAAAGGGTCGCCGCCCGTGGATTCGCAGGAAACCGGCCGCTGGATTCAAACGCGATCATCCCGCGGTGATCGGAGCGACTCCGCGCTTGAGGCCCGCTGCCGGATGACCAGGGGTAATTCTGAATCCGTGGAACCATACCCGTCGAAGTCCAAGATGGGGGTTGCATACGCGTGACACTACGATGCAAGCGTCAGGCCCTGCAATCGGTTGCACTGTTGCGGCGCCAACGAGATTCGGCCATGCTGAGCCTCCATGATGACACAAGGAGCGCCCCTGGGGCGCAACCTCCCTGGACTTGGAACGCCGTTGAGATCGTGCGAACTCAGCCGCGGGGTCCCGGCGTGAGCGATTATCTGATGCAGCGGGTGGCCGCCGGCGATACCCAAGCCGTCGCGGCGTGCGTTGACCAATTCGGTGGTCTCGTCTGGTCCCTTGCGCGCAGACTTCTAGGCCGTCCATCCGATGCCGAGGATGCGGTGCAGGAGGTGTTCATTGATCTATGGAAGAACGCATCGAAATTTGATCCGGCAATCGCGTCGGAAGCTACGTTCGTGGCCATGATCGCCCGGCGGCGTTTGATCGATCGGCGTAGGCGCGAGGGGCGACGACCGGAAACGGAATCGGTTGCCCTCGAGGATGTCCCGAGCGTAACCGACGGCGAACAAGCGAATTTCGAGCTGCACGACGAAGCTGTTCGAGCCACCGCGGCTCTGGAGCAGCTCAAACCGGAGCAGCAAAGCGTCTTGCGGCTTGCCGTTCGCCATGGGTGGCCTCACCAGCTCATCGCCGACCGTCTCGGGCTTCCGCTCGGCACGGTGAAGACACACGTTCGGCGCGGCCTGGCGAGGATTCGCGAGGAACTGGGCACCGAGAGCGGTGCCGGCGGCAAGGAGGCAACAGCATGAGTCGCTTTCTCGAGGGACGCTTGCTGGAGCTGCTTGCCGACAGTGTAACGGAAGGGCTTTGCCCGGCTGAGGCCGCAGAGCTGCTGCAGGCGCTTCCCCATGGCTGCGGTGAGTGTTTGGAATTCGAGCGGGCGGCTGCCGCGATTGACCTCGCGCTCGCAACGCCTGTTGCTGAACCGCTACCTCGTGCCGTGCGGGATCGGATCTTGATCGGCGCAAACCGTTACATGGAATCCGTTGACCGTCGCGTAGCGGCGGGCCGGGAGGGGTTCAAATGAGAACATCTGGGAAGTGTCGGATGATACGATCGACCAAGTGTGTCAGCCGGAAAGTTGAAGATCCATGAACGCAGAAGCAAAACAGGCCAGCCTGATCATCGACTCGACAGCCAAGGCACTAGCCAATTGGACCGTGGAACAGCACGCCCAAGTGGCGCCGCACCTGCCCGGTCGGTACGGCCCGAACTGGCGCGCCGATTGGGTCGGTCACGCCCTTTCGCAGGTGCATTTGTTGGCGCAGGCGGTGGCTGTCCGAAGCAGCGCCTTGTTTGCGCACTCCTTTCGCTGGCACTTCGAGTCGTTCAAGGCACGAGGTGTCGACCCAACTGATTTGCTGCAGAATCTGAACTGCTTCAAGGGCGTATTGGCCGCAGAACTTCCGCCGCCAGTCGCTCGAGGGACTGTCGAATTCGTCGCGGCCGCGATCAAATCCGTGGACAGTCCCATGGGCGATGTCGAGGCAGAACCAGTTGCCGCTTCAGGAATGAGAACGCCGGTGCTCGAGTATCTTGAGGCGATTCTGGAGGGCAATCGGTCGTCGGCCGAATCGATCATCGTGACCGCACGGCAAGCCGGCGCTTCGGTTGCAGCCATCCATGAACAAATCCTCGCGCCGGCGCAACATCGCCTCGGGTGGATGTGGCATCGCGGCGAAATCAGCGTCGCTGACGAGCACTTCGGCAGCGCGACCACCCAGTCTGTGATGAGCCAGCTTCGCCTTCACTTTCAGCGCTTACCCAGCAAAGGACGAAGCATGGTCGCAACGTCGACACCTGGCGATTTGCATGAGATCGGCTTGCGCATGGTGGCCGACCTCTTTGAAATCGATGGCTGGAAGGTGACCTTCCTAGGGGCGAACACGCCGGTTGCCGATGTCGTGGAACTTCTCGAGCGCCGGCAGTTCGACTTGCTGGCGCTTTCCGTCAGCACGGCGCTTACCCTTCGCGACGCCGGCGAATTGATCGAAGCGATTCGGGGAACGCGCGCGACCGCGTCGACGAAAGTGCTGATCGGCGGTCCGCCGTTCAGGGTGGTTCACGAGATGTGGCGGGAGCTGGGTGCGGATGGATGCGCTTTGTCCGCGGTGGCGGCTGTTGCCGCGGGCAACAGGCTGGTCGGGGGATCCAACGGATAAACTGCCGCAGGGTTCCCAAAATTATGACCGATCTTTATCCCAGCGGGAAGGAGCGGTCCCTGGAGCCGGTTTGAATCGCCTTGAGCACTCCCGGTCGCCGCCCGATAGAGGAAAAGCCCCATTTCGCGACCGGCTCTCCCCTTTTTGGTCACGTTGACGTTGCCGCGCCACGTGATCTAACAATCCTCGACAACTCCGCCAACGTTTTTTTGAATCCATTCGGCTGACTCTAGCGAATCGTATTGCAAGACCCAACGCCTGTCGGCGCTTGGTGGTCGTGGACCCCGCTCACGGGTAGCCCTTGAGAAAGCTCAGGACGAAGGAGCAGCAAGCTGATGATTCTCACGGAAGAACGGACAACCTCAACGGGATCGAGAAGGCCTCTCAACGTTGAGCCGACGTCCAGGATCGACATCCTGGCCGCCGAACGGGCCGTCCGAGACCTTCTGACCGCGTTGGGGCAGGACGTGTCGGAACCGGGCCTGTGCGATACGCCACGGCGGGTCGCCAAGATGTACGGTGAACTGTTTGCGGGCTTGAACGACGAACCGGCGAGACATCTCACCCGGACGTTTCCGGAGCACTGCGATGAAATCGTTTTGCTGCGCGATATCGATTTTGCCTCGATCTTCGAGCACCACCTCCTTCCGTCTATTGGCCGGGCTCACCCGGCGTATCTGCCTTTCGATAGCGTCGTGGGGCTTTCCAAACCGGCGAGGACTGTCGACGCGTACGCTCGCCGACCCCAGGTACAGGAGAGGCTTACCGCACAAGTCGCCGATGCCCTGATGACGCACCTCCAAGCGCGCGGGGCACTGGTGGTTGTCGAGGCGGAGCACTTCTGCATGAAGATCCGCGGTGTGAACAAGCCCAACAGCGTCATGGTTACGTCAGCGCTCCGCGGCCATTTTAAGACCGATGCGGCGGCACGGGCCGAGGCGATGGCACTTATTGGCAAACGGAACGGTTGTTGAACGAGTTAAGGAACTCTTGAAAGGAGAATTGGAGTAATGAGAATAGGATTTACCTTGTGCATGGCGTTGTCCGTCGCACCAATCGTCGGTTGTTTTCAGATGCAAGAACCTGCTCCGCGGACGGCAAGGATTCGGGTGGTCCACGCCAGCCCGGACGCACCGGCCGTGGACATCTGTGCCAACGGCACGGCCGCGTTTAGCGATGTGGCATTTCCCAGTGCTACAGACTACGCAACCGTCGAAGAGGGGACATACCAGATTCGCGTGGTTGCGGCGGGGAGCGGTTGCGGTGGTGGTGGCGTGATTAACGCCGCACTCCCGTTACCAGCGGATACGGAGACCACCGTCGTTGCCGTAAACACGCTGGATTCCATCGAGCCGCTCGTCCTTGAAGATGACAACTCCGCGCCGTCGGCGGGAACGGCCAAGGTGCGGTTCGTTCATGCTTCACCCGACGCCCCAACCGTCGACATCACATTGACGGATGGTACTACGCTTTTCGACAACGTGGCCTTTAAGGAGGTCGGCGACTACATCGAGGCACCGGCGGGAACCCTCGATCTGCAAGTACGCGATGAAACCGGAACGGCCATCGTGCTCACGCTTGAAAACGTAACCCTGCAGGCCGGAACGGTCTACACGGTTTATGCAATTGGATTGCTTAACGGAACACCGGCGCTGGATGCGCTGATCACAGTGGATAACGAGTAGGAGAATGGAAACTTCTTTTGGAAAGGGTTGGACTGTAATGATTCGCAAACTATCCATGGTATTGGTGCTGGGCGGAATCGTGGGCTACGCGGCAGTGAGCCTCGCGGGAGACGACAAGGCCAAGGAAAAGCCGAAGACGATCGTCGAGACGGCCGTCGCGGCCGGTCAGTTCAAGACACTCGTGAAGGCCATTGAGGCCGCGGAACTGGTGGACACACTCAATGGACCGGGTCCGTTTACGGTGTTTGCACCCACGGACGAAGCCTTCGCCAAGCTGCCTGCAGGCGCACTGGACGGCCTTCTCAAGGACAAGGCCAAGCTCAAGGCGGTTCTCACCTATCACGTCGTATCGGGCAAGTTGATGGCGGCGGATGTCGTGAAACTGAAAGACGCCAAGACAGTCAATGGCCAGTTGGTCACCATCGACACCAAAGACGGCGTCAAAGTGAATGACGCAAGAGTGGTGAAGACGGACATTGAAGCGTCGAACGGCGTGATTCACGTCATCGACACGGTGCTGATGCCGAAGTAACGGAGATTGATTGATTCGCTATTCAATCGTGAAAGCGGTTGTGGAGCCTGGATCGGTCTTGGGGGCGGCACGCAGGCGCACCTGATCTTGCTATAGACGGGTGCGCCTCGCTGTCGAACGTCGGAACGGTGAGTCAGCAATAGCGAAATGTGGGTACGTGATCTTGGCGGGCGTTACTCTTCTTGATTGGCCGTCCGCCGACTTAAAGTGACAAAAGGAATTACATGGCACAGAACACTGAGGGAGATGAATCGATGCGGTTAATCAGATATGCCCCTACGGCCGCGGCCCAGGATCCTCGAAATCGACGCGTTCGTTGCTTACTCTTGATGATGAGCGCGATCGCGGGGATTCCGATTGCAGGTGGTTGCAACACTTTTAATCCGCCGTTGGATGTCGTCGAAAAAGTACATCTTGGAAGTTACACCGGTCGCTGGTACGAGATCGCGCGGTACCCGAATTCGTTCGAACGAGGATGCGTCGGTGTAATGGCCGACTACTCTCTGCGCCAGGACGGGCGAATCAATGTTCTCAATACGTGTCGCGAGGAAAATCTTGACGGAGCTGTGCGGACTATCGAGGGCGTCGCACGCGTAGTCGATTCCAGCACGAACGCCAAGCTCGCGGTCACCTTCTTCGGGCCATTTGAAGGCGATTATTGGATTCTCGAGGTCGGCGATGATTACGAGTACGCCGTCGTGGGCGAGCCGAGTCGCAAGTTTCTTTGGGTCCTCAGCCGCGAACCGACACTTGACGGGAATCTCTATGACGACATCGTGAGTCGCCTTCCCGAAAAGGGCTACGACCCTGAGAGGCTGGAGATGGTTCTACAACAGCTCGACGCTGAATAGGCGTCGACTGGAGGAGCCGAGGAGCTGACGCGCGACTTGATCAAAAGAGCAACAGGCTGCAGCGGACGTCTTGTTTCACGAGCCGGTCTTCAATGGCGTCCTTTGGGTTTGCAACGTTGAGCCCCTTCGGAAATCTTTGGTCGCACGACCCGAAATTCCGGCGCATCGGCCCTCGAAACACGCCGGAAAAACGGTAGGTCGCCGATGAGAATTATGAGTCGAGCTTGCCCTCGTGGATCGCTTTTCATGCTCCGACGCGAAATCGTCCTACCTGCGTGTCGCGCAGAAGTATTTTCGTTCTTCGCCGACGCGCACAACTTAGATCGGATCACCCCGGCTTTCCTGCGATTTCGAGTCTTGACACCGTGGCCTGTAGCCATGGAGCTCGGAACCCGAATCGCGTACGCGCTTCGATTGCATGGAATCTCGCTGCGATGGGAGAGCGAAATCACTGCCTGGCAACCGCCGTGCCGATTTGTTGATTTGCAAATTCGCGGGCCGTACCGCTGGTGGCATCACGAACATCGATTTGAGGATCTGGGCACCTCGACAAGGGTTATTGACGAAGTTGAATACGCTTGCCATGGCGGCCGATTGGTTCATTCCCTTCTCGTGAAGCGAGATCTGGCTCGGATCTTCGAGTATCGGCAGGCCGTGCTGGCAAGGAGTTTTGGTTCCCGGGCCGTCGCGAGCAGTGCCGCGAAGCCTGGAGATTGAAGCCAAGACCAAAGAACTGGTGGTCATCCGGCTACTGAGGCCCGTAAAGCAGAGGGCGCTGGCATGAGCTCGAACGCGGCGATTGTCTGGTTTCGACACGATTTGCGGCTAGCGGACAATCCTGCCCTGCACGCAGCGATGCTGCATGACCGGGTCGTGCCGGTGTTCATCTGGTCCCCGGAGGAAGAAGGAGATTGCCCGCTAGGCGGCGCCAGCCGCTGGTGGTTGCATTAATCGCTGCAGTCGCTGGATCAACAACAGCGTGAATATGGTTCACGCCTGATCATCAAGGCGGCGCCCTCACGGGCCGCCCTGCGAGAGTTGGTCAAGGCGACCGGCGCCAGCGCCGTGTTTTGGAACCGTCGCTGTGAGCCTGCTGCCGTTCAGCGCGACATGGACGTCAAGAAGTCGCTGTGGGGCAAGCACAAGGTGCTCTGCCAGGGCGGACGCAAGGACGGCGGCACGGGACCGG
>Ga0209514_10007714_pt1 | contig 12574 bp, 10 predicted proteins | sample Subgrocontami58m_FD_187452 | JGI IMG/M metagenome (GOLD analysis project Ga0209514, IMG submission 187452) | Subsurface groundwater microbial communities from S. Glens Falls, New York, USA - GMW37 contaminated, 5.8 m (SPAdes) (version 3) | ecosystem: Environmental > Aquatic > Deep subsurface >...
TTAAGTGTCCGACTGCAATTATTAGGTGATAATTTTTAACCTGTTTTTAACTGTATAATTTACACATTTTGTTTTATACTCAAATCATGAAAACAACAAAATGGCCGGTCAAAGATTTTATCATACCCGAAGCCATATCCTCTATCCGGGATGCCGTCGAAAAGACGAGGGGAAACGAGGTATTCTTTGTGGGCAGACTCAATGACGATCACCTGGTTGCAGACGTCGATGTCTATGCCATGGGAAACAAACATGCCGTACCTGCTATTATTAAAGAGGCAAAATATGGGGACGTCATTATCCACAATCACCCGGATGGCATCCTGGATCCATCTGATGCAGACCTGGAGATAGCCTCACACATGGGCTCGCTGGGGGTTGGATGCTACATTGTAGATAACAATGTGGAGTATTTATACCCCGTCGTAAAGGTGCCGAAAAAGCGGACGTACGAAGGGTTAAACTTCGAAGAACTCTCTGCCCACTTTTTGCCCGGCGGGAGTTTTGCAAAGCACCTGCCTCTGTACGAATATCGAGAGCCGCAGGTTGCAATGCTGAAGTCGGTGGTTACTGCCTTTAATGAGGATAAAATCGCCATAATCGAGGCGGGAACCGGTACGGGAAAATCCCTGGCATATCTTGTCCCCGCCGTGTGCTGGTGCATAAAGAACAAGGAACGGGTAGTCGTTTCCACTCATACGATAAACCTTCAGGAACAATTGATTGAAAAAGACATCCCTGTACTAAAAAAATGCTGCGGTGTAGATTTTAAGAGCGTGCTGGTAAAAGGCAGAAACAATTATATATGCCTCAGGAAGGTTTATAATTTACGCACCGAGGGCGGTACGCTGATTGAGGACAAGGACAGACAACAACTGAACGATCTGTTAGAGTGGGCTGTAAAGACACGGGATGGGAGCAAGGCAGACCTGAATTTCGTGCCACAGGATGATGCCTGGGAGGCCATACAGTCAGAGGCCGATCAGTGCACTCGATTGAAGTGCCGATTTTACGACGATTGTTTCTTTTACATTGCACGGAGAAATGCGGCCAGCGCCGATGTGCTGGTGGTAAACCATTATCTCTTGATGGCTGATCTGGCATTACGTAAGGAAATGAAGGGTTATGATACGGTAGCCATCCTGCCACCGTTTAAGAAAATTATCATCGACGAGGCACACCGCCTCGAAGCAGTGGCAACAGCAAATCTGGGCTATACAATTTCAAAGTTGAGGATAATAAAACTATTGGGAAGGCTGATCAATCTAAAGGATAACAGAAAAGGCCTTTTGCAGTACCTCAAGAATAAGCTCAGAGACGTGAGTTCGATCCACGATAAGTCTATTGCAACGAAAATTACCGATATAATTAATACGGAGATATTGGATGCAAGACAACGTCTTTACGATACCGTCCAAGTGATTTTTGATGATATTTCCAATACCGTCAGCAATTATGTCGTTAGTGAAGGATTGCAGAAAAACAGGGACGAAGAAACAAAATTGCGGGTTACGACAAGTCTCATTTCTACAGACCTGTGGCAGGACGTTATTGAGACTGGACTCAAGACATTAAGCGTAGATATTCTGAAATTCGCATCACTCTTAAAGTTATTGGAGGATGAAATTGGAGGATTGTCCAAAACTTCGCAGGACGTGCTATCATCAGTATTGATAGATATATCATCATGCAAAATGCGTCTAAGGCTGGCAGCGAACGACCTCGTATTTTTTATTACTACGAACGAAAGGGTGTGCAAGTGGATGGAGGTTAAAAGGTATAGAGAGAACCCTGCTGTGAGATTTTGCGCTGCGCCGCTTTCTGTTTCTGAAGACTTGAAGGCATGCCTCTATGACAATTATAATACGATAATATTGACTTCGGCTACTTTAGCAATCAATAAGAACTTTAAATTTTTCAAGGATGATATTGGCCTGCATCAAACACCTGAGGGTCGCCTGTCCGAATTGATCCTGGATTCTCCGTTTGATTTCAAAAGGCAGGTCATTATTGGCATTCCAACAGATATTTCCGAACCTAACGAATCCGGCTATACTTCCGCCCTCGAAGAGAATATCTTGAAGACCGTAGAAATTTCAGAAGGCCGGGCATTAATTCTTTTTACCTCGTATAGCCTTCTCGATAATCTTTATAAAAAATTAGACCCACGAATTACACGACTGGGCTATACCTGTTTAAAGCAAGGCATGGATAATCGCCATAATCTCCTCGAAACTTTTAAAAAAGATAAGACTTCCGTTCTCTTTGCCACGGATAGTTTCTGGGAAGGGATTGACGTCAAAGGGGATGCACTGGAATGTGTCATTCTAACCCGATTACCCTTTAAAGTACCTACTGAACCTATAATAGAGGCACGGGCGGAGGCCATTGAGAGGGCTGGAGGCGATGCCTTTTATAACTATTCAGTGCCGATGGCTGTGATCAAATTCAAGCAGGGTTTTGGGAGGCTCATACGCAGCCGTGACGACAGGGGTGTAGTGATTATCTTTGACAGTCGGGTAGCAACCAAGAGGTACGGAAAAATATTTCTCCAGTCACTCCCGGATGCACGGTGTATTAAGGATAAGAAAGAGGTTGTTTTTAAGGAAATGGTGAAGTTCCTGGCTTGACGTTAAGGAAATTCAATGTAGGGGTTGAAAATCTTCAACCCCTACGCGTAGCATCCGGAAATAGTTGCCAAAGGCCTAATTTGATTGTATAGGAATTTTCATTTTAAGTGAACATTAAATAAGTTGACATTAAACGTCATTGCGAGCGACAGCGAAGCAATCCCTGCTTTGAGATTGCTTCGTCGTTCCTCCTCGCAATGACAACTTTCTTTTAACGTTTACTATAATTAAGCGGTTTTCTGGGTGGCATGGACAAATCCTGTCCCTGTATGTTTTGAGCAGGGATCGTTTGTCCATACCTAATTTAAACTTTACGAAAGGCGGGTAGAATGAAAAAACGTATTTGGGCGTTTTCAATACCAGCGGTCATTTTACTGGCAGTGTTTTTAGTCCCATCGCTTTTGACAAGCCAGAGCAAAGTCATGGATAAACCTTCAAAGGAAGACGTTGCGCACAAGATGCAAAGCATCCAAATACCTTTCGTTGCCAATAATGGTCAGGTGGATGCTCAAGTAAAGTTTTATGCCAACACCTTCGGCGGAACGGTGTTTGTGACGAAAGAAGGCGAGATTGTGTATGCATTGCCGAATAATAATTCAGAGTCGGGAGTTGAGAGTTTAGAGTCAGATGGCAGGAGACATAGGTCAGAAGCCAGAATACAGGAGTGTAGGGGCGAATTGAATTCGCCCAGCGGGATTTCCCCTCTAGAAAGAGGCACACACCCCTTAATCCCCTCTCGAGAGGGGAATGGGGTGTGTAACACAACCCCAATCTCCCACGACAGGAACGAAACACACCCCCGGCCCCTCCCGTATCGGAGTATGGGACAAGCCTTGTTAGAGGGGAGGAGTGGGGTGGCCCTGAAAGAGCAGTTTGTTGGCGCAAAGACAAGAACAATACAGGGTGAGGAAAAATCTGTCACAAAGGTCAATTATTTCAAGGGCAACGATTCGTCAAAATGGAAGTCCAATATCTCCACGTACGATGTGGTGAATCTTGGAGAAATTTATAAGGGGATAGAATTAAGACTCAAGGCGTATGGAAATAATGTCGAGAAGCTTTTCTGTGTAAAACCAGATGCAAACCCCGATCAGATTAAGATCAGTCTGAGTGGCATATCACCTTCTGAAAATCCTCCCCCTTTATCCCCCTCCGTGAGTGGGACAGGTGTTTGTCCCCCGCTGGCGGGGGCAGGGGGTGGAATGGGGGCAAGGGGGTTGTGGGTAAATGAACATGGTGAGCTTGTGGCAGAGACTGAGCTTGGGGCGGTAAAATTTACAAAACCCATAGCGTATCAGGAAATAAACGGCAAACGAGTGGACGTGGAATGTAAATATACGATTGCGGATTGTGGAATGCAGAATGCGGAATGTAAAACAAATCTGAAATCCGAATTCCAATATCCAAATTCTGAAAATCCGAAATCCTCAATCCAAAACGTTGATGCAGAAATCTCAAATCCGAAATCTGCAATCCACAATCCGAAATTGCAATACGGTTTCAAAGTCGCCTCCTACGACCGCACAAAAGACCTCATCATCGACCCCCTGCTGGCATCCACGTACCTGGGTGGGTCGGAGGATCAGGATTATGGTTATTCTCTCGCCCTCGACACAAGCGGGAACGTATATGTGGCGGGAAATACTGGGTCGTCAGACTTTCCGACGACGATCCTGGCATATGATACCTCTAAAAATGGTGGTTATGATGTCTTTGTCTCGAAGCTGAACAGTGGATTAACGAGCCTGTTGGCATCCACGTATCTGGGCGGGTCTGAATGGGATTTGGGTAATTCTCTCACCCTCGACACAAGCGGGAACGTATATGTGACGGGGTGGACTTTGTCGTCAGACTTTCCGACCACGATCGGGGCGTATGATACCTCTTATGGTGGTGATGGAGATGTTTTTGTCTCGAAGCTGAACACTGAATTAACGAGCCTGCTGGCATCCACGTACCTGGGCGGGTCTAGTTATGATTATGGTCGTTCTCTCACCCTCGACACAAGCGGGAACGTATATGTGGCGGGACATACTGGGTCGTCAGGCTTTCCGACGACGATCGTGGCATATGATACCTCTTATAATGGTGGTGGTTCTGATGTCTTTGTCTCGAAGCTGGATAGTGGATTAACGAGCCTGCTGGCATCCACGTTCCTGGGTGGGTCTGGTAGTTCTGAAGATGGTAATTCTCTCACCCTTGACACAAGCGGGAATGTATATGTGACGGGGAGTACTCAGTCATCAGACTTTCCGATAACGAGCGGGGCATATGATATCTCTTATAATGGTAGTTTTGATGTTTTTGTCTCGAAGCTTAACGGTGGATTAACGAGCCTTCTGGCATCCACGTATCTGGGCGGGAAAGGGGAGGATGATGGTCATTCTCTCGCCCTCGACACAAGCGGGAATGTACATGTGACTGGGTATACAAGTTCATCAAGCTTTCCGACCACGAGCGGGGCATATGATACCTCTTATGGTACTTCTAATGATGTCTTTGTCTCGAAGCTGGACGGTGGATTAACGAGCCTGCTGGCATCCACGTACCTGGGTGGGTCTAGTTATGATTATGGTCGTTCTCTCACCCTCGACACAAGCGGGAACGTGTATGTGGCGGGATATACTGGGTCGTCAGACTTTCCGACGACGAGCGGGGCATATGATACCTCTTATGGTGGTGATGGAGATGTCTTTGTCTCGAAGCTGAACAGTGGATTAACGAGCATGCTGGCCTCCACGTATCTGGGCGGGTCTGGGAGTGAATTGGGTAGTTCTCTCACCCTCGACACAAGCGGGAATGTACATGTGACTGGGTATACAAGTTCATCAAGCTTTCCGACGACGAGCGGGGCATATGATACCTCTTATGGTGGTTCTAAAAATGTCTTTGTCTCGAAGCTGGATAGCGACCTCACTGCATCAACCACCTTTACACCAATACCCACGCCACCACCAGTATCGTCTCCATCGCCATTACCCACACTGCCACCATTACCTACACCAATACCTTCTCCAAGTTTATCAAAAGAGTGCATCGTTAGTGGTTATGTATCTAATCAAAATAATAATCTATTAGAATATGTTACTATAACAATTACCAGTATTGATTTCTCAGATAGCACAAGTTCAGATGAAGATGGTTATTATTTATTTAGCAGACTTATTGCAGGAGAGTATACCCTTACTTATGAAAAAGAAGGTTATATAACAAAAACACGTGAAATAAGCCTTATAGAAGGAGAGGAAAAATATCTTGCAGTTACCGTATTAATAGAGCAAATGCAAAATGGTCGGATATCTGGATATGTGTATAACATGAAAGGCAATCCTATTGAGTCTGCAAAAATAAGGCTCAAAAGGGCAAATTCAAGAGTTCTGAAGAAGACATTTTCTGATGAGGATGGATTCTTTGAATTTGCTGATTTAGATGCTGATACATATATTATTACAGCATTGAAGAGTGGGTATAAGATGGTCAAACAGACGATAACACTTGAAGAAGGTGAAGAGGTAGATATTGAAATTGAGATAAAAAAGACGGGAAGGAAAATCAAGTAACGGTTTAATATTTTGGACGTACTAATACAACAGAAGCAAGTTGAAGGGGCAAATCTTTTGAATTTACATTTTTATAAATATCAAAGATTTGGTACCTCTGTCCTATCCTGTAGCACTCTTCATATCGAAAAAGTGGAGTGCCGGAGAAAACAAACTGTATCTAAAAAGGGTCACCTATTGCTCACATCTTGAACCCTGGCGTTATATATGATGGAAGAAATTTAAGACACCGAACTTTGTGGATTGAATAGTACACGCTATTGCCCTTTCAATAATTATCATTAGGATGTCGTAAAATGACTAGAAAATTGTTTGTTATGTTTGTTGCCGTAATTGTTATTATAATAATATTACCACTAACTGCTTTTGCAGAAGCGGACGGTTTCAGGGGTATAAAGTGGGGCACTAAACTTTCGACCTTAAAAAATATGCAATTACTTGAGGAGACCCGGGAAGGTCAAAAAGTGTATTCAAGAAAAGACGATCAACTTAGAATTGGTGGTGCAGACCTTGAAAGCATAGATTATCATTTCTGGCAGGATAAATTCTATGGTGTAATGGTAACGTGCAAAGGATATCAAAATTTTAGATTTCTGAAGGACTCAACTTTTGAAAAATTTGGTGCTGGGAGTCAAACTAATCCTTTCATGGAAGATTATATGTGGGATGGGAAAACAACAGGCATAGTGCTCAAATATAACGTAATTTCGCAAAAAGGAAGTTTGTCTATGTTTTCTCGAGAGATACTAGCGATACTAGAAAATTATGAAAAGGAAGAAGCAAAAAAAGGAGCGGAAAAAGATTTTTAATCATTCCTGCTTTGATAATTGCATTGAAAATGAGGATATTTTATGTGTAACAATAGCATCGACCCTATGAATAAATATTTCTACAGACACTACAAACCCGCTCATTCTAATTTATTAATACATTGGACTGGGATAGATATAGATGATCCATGCTGGTGTTCTCATCACGATTCTAAAACAAATGATAGTGTAACCGAGAAATATCTTGACCGTTTAAAAAGTATATTGAAATATGGTTTATGGATGACCAAGAATGAAGAAGATCAGCACGTCATAATTAATAAACAAAAGATCGAACGGCCTTGGGTTGCAAGAACATGTTTTAGTGAATTAAAATTGTCTGAAGTTCGTAACCATGCTGCAAAATATGGACGATTAGGTATTGGGTTTAAAAGAACTTTTCTTTTTGATAGACTGGGTAGTCCTATGATGTATTATCATCAAGAAAAAAACCCAAATTGGTTTTTTCTTCCTCATGCAATCAATAATAAGTTTAAAGACGATGACTATTTTTCATGTTTCTTAAAACCAATGAAGGAAAATAATCAGAAAGAATTCGAATATTTTGATGAGTCAGAATGGCGAATTATATATTCTGATACGATTGGCAAATATTTAAAAGATAACAACAAAGATGCTATTGCTAAAAAATTTAAAAAGTTTAGTGATATAAAAGACCCAGAATTTTCTAATGATTTAAAAGGAAGTAAAAAACAGCCTGAATATTTAATTCCTATAAAAGATAGTGGCCAATGGTTCGCAATAATTATATATCCTAGCATAAATGCTAAAGTAGCTTCTGAGAGAGACGCTGAAATCAGAAAACTCATGAAAGAGATAAAGCCTAATGCTGGGGAGAATTATATTGCAAAACCGGCAGGATGCGAAGAATTCAGCAAGCCAATAGAAATTGATTTAGATGCTTGCAGAAATTTTTAATCTAGAGGAAACGACCCAGACACTCACTATTCATTATTTTATTGCTTCTCATGCAAATAGGATAGGGTCACGTATTGAGGTTGTAGTCAAGTGAAAAAACAGTATTCCTAAGAGGTAATTTCTCAATACAATTTCGGGATTCCGAGGACGCCATACATAATTATTGACTCAGTGTTGAAAAACGGCCAAGATTCCCCTATGGTTAGGATCGTTCAGCAGGTTCGTATTTAATTTAATTGTATAGGAATTTTCATTTTATTTAAGCGGATCACATGACACATGCGATGCAAAAATCCCCCTTAGAAAAAGGGAACAACCCCCATATCCCCCTTAACAAAGGGGGACAGAGGGGGTTGTAAACTTGTCCTCGTGAAAATGGGGAATAACCCCGGGAAAACACAACCCCCTAAATCCCCCTTTTCTAAGGGGGACTTAAAAGGACTAAGTTCAGATAGAGGAGGTAATAGATTATGAAGATTTTTTTGACAGGGAGTACGGGCTTCGTTGGGAAACGGATACTCCAGGATTTGCTCGAAAATAAGTATCAGGTCAGGTGTCTCGTCCGAAAAGGTTCCGAACAAAAGATTTCACACTACAAAGATCCTGTCCTCGTGAAAACGGGGATTGATATCGTGAACGGTGACATTGCCGATGCTGCAAGTCTGGATGGCAAATTAGAAGGATGCGATGCCGTGATAAACCTTGTGGGCATTATCAGGGAGTTTCGTGGAAAGGGAATTACCTATGAGAAGCTGCATTACGAGGGAACGGCAAATCTTGTCAAGGCTGCATGGTCACAGAAGGTAAGGCGATTCATACAGATGAGTGCGTTAGGGGCACGACCCGATGGTAAAACCCAATATCAACAAACCAAGTTTCGTGCAGAAGAATGCATAAGAACAAGCGGTTTTGATTACACGATCTTTCGTCCATCCATTATATTTGGGCCGGGGGATAAATTTGTCAACCTGTTTGCCAACATGCTCAGGACCCAACAGTTTGTGCCGGTTGTGGGTAATGGAAGGTATCAGATGCAACCCGTAGCTGTAGAAAATGTTTCGATGGGTTTTGTAAAGTCGATTGAACGAAAAGATGCCATTGGTAAAACCTTTGACGTGGGAGGACCGGAAAAGATTGAATTTAATCAAATCATTGATATCATTGGCGAGGTCATCTGCGCACCGCCGCACAAGATTCACATTCCTGTGTTCATTATGAGTACCATGGCAGAGATGTTAGATTGGTTACCATCCTTTCCCGTTACGAAGGATCAAATCACCATGCTTCTGGAAGGGAATGTTTGTGATGAAAGGCCCTTTTTTAAACACTTTGACATCAAACCCACAGGTTTCAAAGAAGGGATATCCAAATACCTTTCAGCCTGATTGTATAGGAATTTCAATCTGGTAGGGGTAATTCATGAATTACCCCTACATGCAAATAGAATTAGCTGCCGAAGGCCTAATTTAAAATTCCCCGAAAGAAAAGATACGCCGGGATAATACTACTTTACAAAGAACACCTTCTTCGCCCAAATGCTGTCGGGATAATCCTTCTTGAGTTTTCTCCAGGCATTTAACAAGGCCTCCACGTTGTGCGCAGCCTTGTATTCCGAAACACCAAGCCAATACTGAGCCTGCGGTGCAATATCGCTCCTTGTGTATTTATCAACTACCGATTTCAGTTGAGCGCTGGCAGTCTTATAATCCTGCTTTTCCAGCGCCATCATACCCAATCCAAATTCCAATTGTGGAATGAATTCGCCGGGCGGCAGGAAGCCGTTAAAGCGATAGTATTCCGTGCCATTGGTATCGAGAATAAGGATCGTCGGCGTCCAAAATACCCGATATTTGTTTACAATTTCTGAATTGGTTTGTACGTTGATTTGCAGTGGGATGAAATTTTTACTGATATAATTGATTACTGCGGAGTCAGGGTACGTCACGGTACCCAATGTTTTGCAGCCTGTTCAGGTGGGCACAAAGAAATCCAGCAGAATAGATTTCCCCGTTGTTTTTGCCTTAGCTATTGCATCTTCAAGGTTTTTTTCCCAGACAATGGCTGGCGGAGCACCTTTATTGTCAGCGATAACTGCACCAGCAATGGGTATTGTTATCAATGCAGCAAGAAATGACAAGGCATATCTTCGCATGGTCTTCCTCCTTTTCTGAAAAAGGTGTGATTGGATGGATAAAAAAACATGCTAATAAATCTATAACAAAATATTTTTGTGGAGTCAATCAAAATAACGGATTACAGATTTCTCCCTTCGGTCGAAATGACAAGATACGGGGTTTCGTTCAGCCGCTGAATCACGTCTGTTACTATCATTCTTTATTCCTGAGGAATCTGTCCATATCGGCTTTTATGCGAGGTTCGTCAACCTCTTTAGCCTTGTTAAAACAGAGAATGCAGATATCTCCCCTGGCGGTTGTCATCTTTTTCCACTCGTCTTTTTCTCCAAGGTACATGCCGCATTTCCAGCAATTGGCCATTGTCTATTCCCTTTGTATTTTTAGAAAATTAGCCACGAATCAACACAAATTCTCTTACGCTGGTTCTGGCTTGAAGCCTGAACCAAAACGTTTCGGTTCAATCGTTCGACTGAGCGCTCACGACGAAGTCTGAAAGATTGACCCAGCAATGAAGTACAGACAGGTTTGAAACCTGTCTCTACCATTTAACCTTACAATATGCATAGCCCGCTAACACGCATAAATAAAATGCAAATTCCTATACTATAAATTTACAAACAATTCTACAAACCGTTCCAAAAGATAGGCAAGATATTCTATGTCTATGTAAGCCTCTGCACTACTATCCAGAAACAGTTTGCAACTTGCCGGAAACTCCTCATCGGCTTCCCAAAAGCATAAATACAGGGGAATGCACGGCAACAGGTCAAAACGAGCGAGATAATCAGCCTTCATCTTCCCGGAAGTTTCTATTCCACCCAGTTCCTCACTGTGCGCCTTCAGCTTATCTATATGCCTGTTAAATACCGTTGCAATCTTATCTTCTGCGCTGCGTTGAAATGCCTTGACATGGGAGGCCGTATTGGGGAAGTATCCCAGGGTAACCCATTCCCCTGTTAAAGGTTTGGATCCCTTCCTGCGGATATAATCGTAAATAATGATCTTTGACCATGAATCGCGGCAATATTCGCCATTTTCAAATAACCCTTCCTTGCGCATTTCGTAAGGTTTGTTTAACATTTTCAAGCTGATAATTTCACAGCCATTATTTGTCTCAAAATGGCCGCCAATGGCAGCAGACACCTCTTTGAAATTCGTGTGTTTCGCATCGACTTCCAATTTACTGCTCACCCGCTCATAGTTATCATCCTGAGTAACATTTGGTTTCTGGGAAGACGATTCCATATCTTCCGGGCTCATATAAGGGCAATCGCTTATTTTACGTTGTGCATTTTTCACCTTGACTGCAAAGGCCATACAGGTGGGCACGCCGCATTTCCTGCAATTTGTCTTTGGCAGTTTTTTGTATATATCAATCATGTAATCCTTGTCAGCAGGACTTCTTTATCTTTTTCGATCTGCGACTTGAGTTCATCTGCCGTTTTAAATGGTATTTCGTCCCGTATCTTAAAGAGAAATTGCACCTCAAGATCCAATCCGTAAAGTGATTCTTGGAAATCGAGGATATGTACTTCGATCTCCAGGGTTTCGTCTTCACTGGAAAGCGGTTCCTTTGCAAAGGTAGGCCTTGAGCCAATATTGGTCAATGCCAGATGTTCATGTCCCGCCCATCGGACACGTGTTCCATAAACACCTCTTGGCGGCCTGACTTCATGATGCAGATTGAGATTGGCCGTGGGGAATCCCAGGGTTCTTCCCCTGCCAGACTTCTTTACTACCGTGCCCAGGATAGAAACAGGCCTGCCAAGCATACCCTCCGCTATTTCTAGTTCCCCCTTTAGTATGGCATGACGAATAGCGGTACTGCTGATTACCTGACCCCGATATATCACCGGCGGACATTCGTATACCTCAAAACCGTATGTATCGGCCAGTTTTCGAACCAGCGTTATATTTCCCTCACGGCCTTTTCCGAAATGACAATTGAATCCGAGGACAAGACACTTTACTCCCAACCAGGAAACCAATATCTCACGGATAAAATCTTCAGCGGTCATTTGTGCAAGTTTCTGGTCGAAACTAAGCACTACGGTATGATCGACTCCAAAGTGTTCAAATAGTTTTAAACGATGTTCCAGCGAGGTAATGAAGGAAGGGGGTCTATTTTCGATAATGTTTTTAGGGTGACGGTCAAAGGTAATCACTACCGACTCACCCTTTTTCTGTGAGGCGTTATGCCGTATGCACTCGATGATCTTTTGATGTCCACGGTGAACACCATCGAACATTCCGATGGTAGCGACAGGGTAGTGAATTTTCCTGGTCAATTCCTTTCTGCCGTAAATCGTTTCCAACGTTTTCCCCTACCTGTTCATTATCAATCATTTCAGTGATATTCCGTATCTTTCCGTGGTGAATTATCAGCTTCTTATTGAAATTTTGTGTATATCTCCATGTGCCGGCTGATGTCGCTCTGCCAATCAGTCAGGAAGGTCTCTTGTTTCTCATATAAATAACGCTTGGTTACGTTTTCCCTGTCC
>Ga0209514_10007715_pt1 | contig 12573 bp, 15 predicted proteins | sample Subgrocontami58m_FD_187452 | JGI IMG/M metagenome (GOLD analysis project Ga0209514, IMG submission 187452) | Subsurface groundwater microbial communities from S. Glens Falls, New York, USA - GMW37 contaminated, 5.8 m (SPAdes) (version 3) | ecosystem: Environmental > Aquatic > Deep subsurface >...
CTAACGAATAAGGTTAGATCGTGATCGCGAAGCGAGCCACGATCTGAACCGTTTGTTGGACGAGCCCGGACCCTGAGTGCGGATCGGACCGCCTAGAAAATATGTATTTGGGGAGTACCCTGGTTTGAAGCCTTACCGGGAGGGCGGGAGCTGGAGAGCCCGCTTCATACATGGCGTTGCAGCAGCCGATGCCCGTTTTGTTCGTTGGCGAACCTATTGTGCTCGGATTTGCCCCGATTCAAGGCAAGCCAGTGGCTCAGCTTGCGGGCGCTGATTCCCGGCACTTCGCAAAGGGCGTGGCGCTTACAGGTTCAATGCGCCTCCGGAGTGGCAATGGGGCCCGGCCTGAGCGCGGAGAACACTGACCGAATCCGCGTTTTCACAATCACCATTACCGCCCCGCAGCAAGTGCAGACCATGGGTGCGCGTTGCTTGAACCATGCCAAAGCCTGGCCCGGAGCGAATTTCAGGAGCACATGCAGCAAGGCGATCAGTCGCTTGCAGTTCGGATGCAGAAAGCCAAAGTTGCGCGCACGCCGGAACTCTTTGGGCAACACATGGTGCAACACCAGCCACAGAAAATACGCACCGGACACGGTCCTACGTTCCATCTTCCCGGTCTTGGCGTTTCGATAGCGAAAGCTCACCTGGCCGTTATCGCACGCAACGATATCCTTCTCGGCGATGACGCCCCGGTAAAGATAGCGCCCGAGGTAGATCAGCGCTTTCTCGCCGCTGCCGACGGATTTGCAATCCACCACCCACTTCTCGGGGTAGCAACGGGGAAGCGTCAATCCGGCGGCTTCGATCCCTGCCAGTATCTTTGCCCGGAAGACCTTGGCCAGGGCCTTGTAGTTGAACAGATAGCCTCCCTTGGCCTTGCCGGTGCATTTGGTTCGCCAAAGCCTGCGCTTGCCGTCGAGCGCTGCCGCCGGCATGACCAGATGAACGTGAGGATGAAACTCCAACTGGCGCGTGTTCGTATGCAACACCGCGATGGCGCCGGGGGTGCCCTGAAGCTGCTTGTCGTTCTGGCTGAAGGTACGTACTGTCTCCCAACAACAGCGCATCAGCAGCTCGTAGACGACACGCTGGTGCGCCCTGGTCAGCGCCCTGAATTCGGCGGGCAGGGTGAAGGTCAGCAGAAAGTACTCGGCAGGCACCTGTTTCTTCAGTTGACGTTCCAGCCATTGCTGACTCTCATGGTGCTGACAGTGTGGGCAGTGGCGATGACCGCAGGAATGGGGCACCAGCTTCTGGTGCTCGCATCCCGTGCATTTGACCTGCATCATGGGGCTGGCTTGCGTGCGGCACTGTTTCATGGCCGCCAGTGCCCGGTAGTGCTCAGCCGTGAGTCGCCCCCGGTATTGCGCCAGAAAGTCTGCCTCAAAGGTTTCGATGACTGAAGCAAGGCGGATCATTTGACCTTCCCCCAGGCGATGGAGAAACCATCCATCAAGCCGTTGATCCGTTCCAGGGCGTGATGCTTGGTCTGGTCAGTCAGGTGGGTATATCGGGCGGTGGTGAGAATCGACTGATGGCCGAGGAATTTCTGCACCTCGATCAGATCGACACCGGCCTCGATCAGGTGCGTGGCATAGCTGTGGCGCCTATGTCTCGCGAGACATAGGCGCCACTATCTACCCTTCCTGACTATGTCGAGTGATGCGGGTGAGCGGTCAGTATCATTCGAAGAATCATGGTCGCGGAACAGATCTGCTCAAGCAATTACACGACATAGTCTTCTCTACCTACAGACTATTGAGAAAGCCGAGGAGCTGGTCTCCCGGTTTGTAGCGCCCTGGGTTGCTGTGCCGTGGGAATGTCTTCGCAAGAGCCTGCTCTTTCATTGCGAGCGTTGCATCGAGATAGATTTGCGTGGTCTCCACCGATTCATGTCCGAGCCACAATGCGATCACAGAACGTTCAGCGCCTGCTTGTAGAAGGTCCATGGCCATGGTGTGCCGAAGGCGGTGTACAGTCACCCGCTTTTGAATCAACGAAGGGCAAACTCTGGATGCCGTTGTGCGATGCTTGGTCAATAGATACTGCACACCATGCACGCTGAGACGTTCACCCCTGGCGCTGGGAAAGAGCACGTTGCCATCACCCCGTTGTGGTTCGCGCAGCCAGGCCTTCAAGACGGCGAGAACGGATTTGGCGATAGGTGTACAGCGTTCTTTGCGGCCCTTGCCTATCACGCGCACGTGGGCGCCGACGCCGAGGATCAGGTCCTCGCGTTTGAGCCCGGTCATTTCAGATAAGCGTAGCCCCGTCTGCACTGCCATCAGCATAAACGCGTGATCGCGTCGGCCAGCCCAGCTGCGCTGGTCTGGAGCGGCAAGCAAGGCATCGACTTCGGGACGCTCGAGAAATGGGACCAAAGTGCGGGTAAAGCGCTTGCTGGGGATGGCGAGCACCCGCTGGATCTGTGCGCAATGAGTCGGCATCTCGAACGCCGCATAGCGAAAGAAGGAGTGAATCGCGGTGAGGCGCAGATTACGACTGCGAACGCCTATGCCTTGGCGCTTCTCCAGATCACCCAAAAACGCCACGATCAAGGGGGCATCGATCTCCTCAAAGCTCAGGCGTGATGGCGGCTTATGCAGCCGCTGCTGAACGAACTTCAGGAATTGACGAAAGGTATCGCGATAGGAGCTGATCGTGTGAGGACTCGCCTGGCGCTGCTGCATCAGGCGTTGTGTAAAGAAGCGCTGCAACAATGGAGCGAAGCTGGCAAGGGTCATCATGGCCTAGCCTCCCAGCGGTGCTCGAGCCGGCGCATCGCCTCGCGCATCAGTTCCGGAGAACCGCTTAAATACCATTGCGTGTCGGCGACGTGGACATGGCCGAGGTAGGCGGACAAGATCGGCAGGCGGCGCTCTGGATCTTGATCAGACTTGTACCAGCGCACGAGCGTATTCGTCGCAAAAGCGTGCCTCATATCGTGCAGACGTGGCCCATGACTTTCGGATACGCCGCGCAGGCCAATCTGGCGGGACAACGCATAGAAAGTTCGATGAATATCTCCGCCATCCAAACGAGTGCCCCAGCTGGAAACGAACAGGTAGGAGGACACCGGCCGTGCCGCCCAATGACGTTTGCGCCGCGCGATATAGTCAGCAAGTACTTTGCAAGTCGAGGCATGCAAAGGTACGAGTCGAGATTTGCCAAACTTCGTACCGCGAATCGTCAACACCGCCGCGTCAAGATCCACGTCCTGAAGCTCAAGGTTGCGTGCTTCGCCGAGGCGCAGGCCTGAGACGCTCAGTAATCCGAACACGCAATGGTAGGTCCACGGTCGCAGTTCACCGCGTTCATAGCGGCAGGGCATGTCGAGTGCGGCGCCCAGTAAGCTTCGAATCTCATCGTCCGAATATAGGTACGGTCGCGCCCGCTTAGGTTGGAATGGCAACAAGCCCTGCGGCGGAACCTGCGTGCGTTGATCGGTGGCGCTGCGATAACGCGCAAATCCGCGCACGAAGCTCAGTCGTTGCGCCCAGTACGCGGGTTGGACATTCGTAGGTTGTTGAGCCCAGGCGAGCGCCAGCGCCTGGGTGATATAGGAAGCGCGGTGCTGCTCGATAAACGTGACGAAATCAAGCAATCCCTTGCCTGCCTCCCGCAGCTTGAATCCTAAACTGCGCCGAAGGCTCAGGTACTCTTTAAGGGCCTGTCGAAGCGTGTTCACCTGAAGTCGCAGCCCTTCGCCCAGGCGCAGTCCCAGGCTATAGAGCGTGAAGAAGAACACCCGGTAACTGAGCACGCGGGTGGCGGCAAATATCCGCTGTGCCTCCGTGACCGTGACAATGTCCGGCAAGCGCTGGCTCTTGGGCGGCTTGATCAGACCCGGCGCCACCCACGGCTTGCGCAAAACATGGGCGTAGTAGAACTGCAACCCGTACAGGTCCAGCTTGACCGTGCTCCAGGAGTGCGAGGCCACCAGTTCGGTGAAGTAGTCTGTCAGTTGTGCTTCGCTCAGGTTGTCGATCTGTTTATCAAATCGATCTCCGACCCGACGGATGGCGCGGGAATAGGCTTCGATGGTCTTCGGTTGCAAGCCCTTGAGCTTCAGGTGTTTCAGATGCGACTGATAATTCTGTTCGAAACGTGTGTTGGCAGGCGCTTTCATCTTGGAGTAACCTCGTCTTATGTTGTGAAAAATCCCCTCGGTTGAGAGGGCGAGGTCATAATCTCATGTCAATCTGCCAAATTGATTTCCTCCGCGTAGCGGCTTCGTCCAACCCCACGCCGCACGCGGACGCGCGGGAAGCACCGCGCCTTGGTCAATCAACGCAGCCGCGCGCCGGTGGGCGTGAACGTTGGGCCGCGAAGGAACGCACATCGTGACGTACTCGACTCGGATATTTGTTATTGGTCTGGACGATGCCCTCCACCGATTAAGTGCCACAAAGTTCGCGGGTATGCTCGATCATCCGGAAAACCACCGCCTGCCACGCTTCGCCGGTCAGCGAGTACGTATGGTGGAAGCAATCGTTGACTTTCGCGATCGAGTGCCCTGTGGCATCGTTCGGCTTGTGTACGAAATGCTTGCATTCGATCGCCGCGGAGGAGTCGACCGCCGCGCATTCGAGCGCCAGAACGCCGCGCTTGTGGATCTTCTCGTCGGGGGACCCAGGAGGAAGGACATTGCGGTCATTGACGCGAGTAGCCGCTTTATCGCGCAAGGCGGTCGATGGCGGCCGTCGCCTGCGCTGGCGCGGCGCGTTCGCCAGGCTGCACTTGGAGAAATCAAATGCGAGCGGTTGTAGTGTCGCTGCCCAACTCTAGGTCGAACGGAAGGGCCATCAGCGGCGTTCCGTGGTTACGCGGCACGCCGGCCCGCCGTTCACCACGACGTTGGGCGCTAGATTCACGGGACGAAAGGTAGCGTTGAGCAAGTGACCTTCACTACTGAACCCGAAGGGTACAAGAAGACAGCGCTTTCTGACCTGCAAGGTGCATGGTCAAACTTTCGCTCGATGCTCGTTGACGCGGACGGAATGAACAATCGAAATCGATTGCTCTTCCATGTCGACGAAGCCATGAGTTGGGAATGCGTGCGCGATCTCGAACGAATGCGCACGCTGACATTGTTAATTCGAAACATCGTGTCGCAGTCGGAGCCGCCGTCCGACGTGGTTCAAGGTATCGAAGAAGTCGCTGACGCATTGCGAGAAGTCTTTGCTGCGTTAGCGGAGGGTGAGAAGCTGTGATGCCAATGGCGCTTCGCTCAGCGCCCAACTCTATGTCGAACGGGCCGCAAGCATCCCGCCAAATCAACCATCGTCCTGGCCCGCCGCAGAACAACACGTTGGGCGGCTTAATTCGTCTGCTCTGTTCCTCACTGCCTGACTGGGATATTCTGCCAACATGAGCAAACCACGCGTGTATGTCGAAACCACGATTCCCAGTTTTTACCACGAAACGCGAACCGCTCCGGATATCGTGGCGCGTCGCCGGTGGACCCGCCAGTGGTGGAGTGGTGCCCCCGAACGTTACGAACTGGTTACCAGCTCTCCTGTGCTCGACGAACTCGCTGGCGGTCCGCGCGAACGCGTCGCAGAACGGTTAACGCTTGTACGCGAGCTTCCGCTCCTCGCCATTGAGCCGGGCATCGGCGAAATCCTGCAGGCCTATTTACGGCACAAACTGATGCCGGCCGATCCCGCCGGTGATGCGTTACATCTGGCGCTTGCGTCTTATCACAAGTGCGATTTCTTGGTGACTTGGAATTGTCGAAACCTCGCAAACGCAAACAAGTTCGAGCATATTCGCCGAATCAATAGTATGCTCGGGCTGTTCGTTCCTATCCTTGCAACCCCCTTGGAACTGCTTGGAGGTAATAATGAATCAGAGTGACCCGGTAATCGACGAAGTCCGCGAGGTACGGCACCGCATTTCTGCGCGCTTCAATCACGATCCTGCACTGCTGGTGGCCTACTACATGGAACTCCAGGACCAGTATCGCGAGCGGTTGGTCGTCACCCATGAAGCATCTACCGCTGTGGAACTCAGCCGCCCAACCCGGCGTTCGACAGGACGCGCGAAGAGCGCCGCGCGCCGGTCCACTTAGGCGTTACGCCCCGCGCTAGGAGTGGTTGAATGGCATCCGGTGATCGACAGCGCACCTGGTTTCCAGAAATGGTCGAGGTTCTTCGGGCTGACTGGCGGCCGGAGATGTCATGGGCGGAGATCATCGCACTGCGTGATAAATTGGACAGCATGCTGAAGGCGATTCGGAAATCGCGGAACCTTCAACCCGTGACGACCTCGACGCTGTGCCCGTGCTGTAACGAACCCATGGTCCAGGGCGCGGGGGAGGTCTCTGTGCGGGCGACCATCCTTGCCCTGAATCGCTTCGGCACCGCGCCGGCGAACGAGGTAAAGTTCCTAGAGAAGGCCTGGACCAAGCACCGCCGGGAGACCGGGATCGATCTCAATGGGAAGCCCCGCATAGCAGAGCCATGCACGCGACGGCCAGGGGCGGCGCGTGATGGCTGGCGTCCGCTTGGGTCCGATGCGGACAGCTAGCCTCGAAAGACGGAGTGACCGGAACCAGTTCATTAACCGTCGTTCGGAACTGTCTCCGTGGTCGTCTGCTCTGGCCGAACCGCTGCCGGTGACTTGCCAGCTTGAATGACAGCAACCACTGCGTCGCCCGACGTTTTTCAGAGGCTACCCAAGTCACCGAAATAACCCGATCTGATCGCCCATAGCCAGAGATACGCAATTTTTTCATTGTGCAGCGCCCAGTGCCCCATATGCGTGAATTTCGGTACCACGACCAAATGGGCACCTTTGCTCTTCTCAGCATAGAGTTTGGCCACAAAACCATCCTGTCGCTGCTCCGGCAATTTCCCGCCGGCAGTCCAATGACTCTTGTCGTTCTCACCGACCAGCAGAAGCGCTTTGATGCGCCTGAGGAATGCGGGATCGGGCTCTTTGACATGTGCGACGTATTCTTCGAGCGGAAGACCCGTAGCGAGCTGATATTTCTTTAGCCGTTCAATATCCCCCAGATGCGACACGTTTTGCAGGGGTGGATTGAACATCGGCGTCGTGTCCCGCACCAGCTCGAAGCGCTGTTCCATGCGACCCCATGGGGTCAACTCCGGCAGGTCCTCGTACCCCGCAGAGTCGCGATACCCTTTCACCGTACGATAGCTGATATCCGTGAGGGCGGAGGGGTTGCCAGGGCTCCTGCTTGGCTCGATGCTCGCTAACGGCATTTCGTTCGCTTGGCGCCACTGCAATATCCAGCCATCCGGTCCGCCGCTGCCCCAGCCCAAAATGCCGACGACTTTCGTCGTGGTGAGGTATTCGTGCAGGTCAACCGCCATTGGACCGCCCGTGGAATGCCCATGGGCGAATAGCTTCTGCCCGGCTAAACATTGTTCGACCAGGAGGCTGATCCCGTGCATGTAGACTTGGTAGGTGGCTTTGAGGAGCCTATCGTCGATCTGCGCATCATCCAATTGCCGGTCCAGCAAATAGAAGGGCTTACGCTGCGTGACCGGCGCTGTCCACTTGCCGCCGGCCGGCCACAATCCCGGATAGCTGGGTGTCAGCACCTGAAATCCTTGTGAGGCCAGAACTGCCGCGAGCCCCGGGCGTTTATCGGGAGTGCTGAAGAAATCAAGTTCGTTCACGCCCCCGCCATGAATGAGAACCATGGAATACCCTGGCAAAGCTTCCGCGTCGGGCGTGTACAACGTTCCATGCATATCCCAATCGTAGCCGTTACGGCGAAAGCGCGCCGTTACCTCCTTGCGTTGGAACCCGGTATTCGGGTAAGGCGCATCGATTCCGAGGAATGACCCCCAGTCCAGGTGAATGAACAATTCATTTTCATTCAACCGAGCGATGTAACGCTTTGCCGCGGAGTTGGCAATGGTCTGCGGCACGGTGCTCATGCGCTTTACCTCAATTGACCGTGACGCCCGCGGCCTTCACCACCGTGCGCCACTTCTCGGTATCGGCGCGAATCCGTTCCTTGAATTCTTCGGGTGTGCTCGAAGCGGGGTCCGCACCCATGCTGCGTATCTTCTCGATGACCTCCTGCTTCTTGAGCGCTTCGGCCATTGCGTGGTTGAGACGGCTGATGACTGCCGCAGGGGTTCGAGCCGGCGCCATCACGCCGAACCAACTGCTCGCCTCGAAATCGGGCAGGCCCGCCTCCGCAATCGTCGGCACGTTGGGAAGCATGGCGCTGCGTTTCTTGGCGGTGACGCCCAATGCGCGCAACTGGCTGGCCTGGATTCTCGGCAGCGCTGGCGGAATATTGTCGATCATCATTTCAGTACGCCCCACTACGAAGTCGGCCATCGCCGGACCGCTGCCGCGATAGGGCACGTGCACGACGTTTATCCCCGCAAGCATCTTGAAAAGTTCACCCGAGAGATGTTGGGTGCCGCCATTGCCGGTCGACGCAAAGGACAGCTTGCCCGGTTTGTCTTTTGCCAAGGCAATCAACTCCAGCACCGACTTTGCCGGCACCGACGGGTGCACCATCAGTACGTTCATGGTTGTCACCATCAGCGATATTGGAGCGAGATCGGTCATAGGATCAAACGGCATGTTGGTGAACAGGCTCGGGTTGATCGCGATGTTGCCTGCCCCGGCAAAAAGGAGCATGTAGCCGTTGGGATCTGCCTTCGCAACCACGTTGGCCCCTATGTTGCCGCCCGCGCCGGACTTGTTTTCGACGAGGAAGGATTGACCCAAGGAATTCGTGAGTTCGGCGCTGATGAGGCGCGCCATGATGTCAGTAGCGCCGCCCGGTTCGAACGGCACCATCATGCGAACTGGTTTGGACGGATAGTTCTGCGCAAGCACCGTCGCGGGAATCAATAGACCCACTGTCAGCGCGGCACACGCTGTCAGTGCTCGAACAAATCGGTTCCAATACTTCTTCATTGACCCCTCCTGAGTGCAAACTCGCGGTGAACGGAAAACGACGATCAGACCTCGCTCGTAGTCTAGCCAGAGTCCACATGGATTGACAAGCAATTGACCGCACGATAACGTTAATTCAAGATTGTTGCGTTCCACAAGTCAAAGTCAATGAGAGGGAGAAGCCGATGGTTGCGACCCGGGATTTCGTTGGTTACGGCAGAAATCCGCCCAAGGTGGAGTGGCCCGAGAATGCCCTGCTAGCCGTCAATGTGGTGGTTAACTATGAGGAGGGAGCCGAGTTATGCATCGAATTCGGCGATCCTTCATGTAACCACATCGGCTTGGATCACTACGGGCCGGGGCGGCCGGTCGCGGCTGAACATGCAAGGGATCTGTATGTCGAAAACCAATTTGAATACGGTAGCTCCGTGGGATTGCACCGCCTTCTCGGGATCTTCAACAAGTACGGGACCAAGGCCACTTTTTTCTGCTGCGGCAAGGCATTGGACGGCAACCCCGCTGCGGCCAAAGCCATCGCCGAGCGTGGACATGAAATCGGGAGTCATGGCTATCGCTGGATTCCGCAACGCACACTCACGCGCGAAGAAGAGAAGCAACATCTGCACCGAACCGTGGATGTCATCAAGAACTTGACCGGCAATAGACCGGTCGGGCAACTCACTTGGGGCGTGAGCCTGAACACCCGCGAATTGTTGGTGGAGGAGGGTGGTTTCCTCTATGACTCGGATACGATAGCCGATGACCTGCCGTATTTCACAGAGGTGCAGGGAAGGAAATGGCTCCTGGTTCCATACACGGCGACGGCTGACGACTACCGTTATGTGGAGCCCGCGGGTTTTGTCGAGCCGGAAGAGTTTTTCAAGGAATTGAAGGCGACATTCGATCAGTTGTACAAGGAAAGCGCCCGTGTTCCGAAGATGATGTCGATAGGGCTGCGGCCCCGCATTTCAGGGCTACCCGCGCGGGCAAACGCTGTTGAGAAATTCATCCGCTACGCAAGATCGCACGCGAGAGTATGGTTTGCGCGCCGCGACGAGATCGCCCGGATATGGCTCGATCAGTTCGCAAGGTAGTTTTCTGCCAGGAGTTGACGCTGAGCCCATTCGGCGCGACTGGTTATGCTTGAAACGAGAAAGGAGGCGAAGCATGGCTTTACCACTTGCAGACTATAAGGCGAGAGACTTGGTTGGCTACGGTGATCAGCCTCCGAAAGTGAAATGGCCGGGAGGCGCTCGACTTGCCGTCAGCGTCGTGGTGAATTACGAGGCTGGCGGTGAGCCTTGCGTCGTTTTTGGCGACCCACGCTGCGAGACCGCTGGCATCGGTTCGGTCAGGGGAGAGCCCGGCCTACGCGACCTCATCCTGGAATCCTTTTTCGAATACGGCAGCCGTGTAGGTGTCTGGCGCTATTTGGATATTTTCGAGAACCACAATATCAAGGCCTCTTTCCTGGTGGTCGGGCACGCGCTGGAAGTGAATCCGGAAGTCGCAAAGGCAATCGGCAAGGCGGGTCATGAGCCGATGGACCACGGCTATCGCTGGGGATATGCAGGCAGCCTCACGGGCCGCCCGCGTGAGGAAGAAAGAGCAATGATACGCAAGAACATCGACACGATTCGGCGTTTGGTGGGGGAGCGCCCCGTCGGTCAGTTCATCGGCGGCGCCACTCTGCAGACGCGCGAGCTCCTGCTTGAAGAAGGATATCTCTACGACTCGAACTACACGGGCGGCGATCTTCCCATTTTCGTGGACGTCAAGGGCAAGAAAGCGCTGCTCGTGCCGTACTCGCGTGTTCTCAACGACGGGCGTTTCTGGCGGGAAAACGGCTTCATACTTGGAGAACAATACTTGCGTTACGGCAAGGAGATGTTCGACCGGCTGTACGAGGAAAGTGCGCTCACGCCCAAGATGATGACTGTGGCGCTGCACGATCGCCTGTGTGGCCAACCCGGGGCGTGCCGCAGCGGTCGAGGAATTGATCGGCTACATCAAAGGCCACCCTGGCGTGTGGTTCGCGCGCAGAGACGAGATCGCGAAAGCCTGGATCGAACAATTCGGCGGCGATTGAGTGCGCTTTGCGCGGCGCTTGCGGCGCGCCGAATTCTGCACCTTTTGGCTGGCTGGCGCTCAAGATAACGACGACGTGAGCTGCGCTGCTCGTGTATAGCGAGACGACAGCGGGCAGCGCAAGTGCGTTGCACGCCGTGATCCCGCCAGCAACTTGGCACACGCATTCCATCAGCGGTAATAGGCGTTTGATAGACGGGCCATCTTTCACCGGACCGCGACGACTTCTTCTGGCCGAAAACGCCAGCTTGATAAGGCCGTGACATTGCGAACGTTGGCCAATGCCTCGTTATTCTGTGTCCGCTATTCGGCGTGGCTGACCGGCACCGTCTTATTTGCGTATCATGGGACCAGTGGTAAATATCCCCTACAGAGCCGGGGATATTCGCCGCCGTGTACAACACAGGCGCCGGTGCGGTATCTTGTTTTCGTGGGGCCGCTGGGTTCATCTTCCGGTCTCCGTTCTTAGTCTAGAATGCCGGCGCAGATCAATCGATGCGGCCTTGCATAGGATCTATAGTTTTTTGTCCTATACCTTGGCATGATATCGGACACGTGCTTGGCGGGCGGCCTGGTCGCCGCGTGAGAGTCGGACGGACGGGCTCGCCTTCACCGGGATGTAAACTCGCGCCGGGCACGCTACGTTTTGAATTTCTGATGTCATAGCGGCGTTTAACCAACCGACTACAGGAGCAAAGTACATGGCAAAAGGCACGGGATATCCAGAGATCATCATTACCGAAGAGGGGATGCGCGACGGCTTGCAGATCGAAGACGCGAAGATCCCGGTGGACAAGAAGGTGGCGTTGCTCGATGCGCTCTCCGAAACGGGGCTCAAGCGAATCAACGTGGGCTCGTTCGTGAGTCCGAAGTACACCCCGCAGATGGCGTGCATTGACGAGATCATGCACAAGTTTCACCCGAAACCCGGCGTGACCTACCTGGCCACGGCGCTAAACCCGAAAGGCGTTGAGCGCGCGAAGGAGTATTCGCCGCCGCTCACCATCGAGCGCTGGAACGGGTGGACTCGCGGCAAGCCCAAGCTGTTTGCCCATCTATGCGACGTTTTCATCCGCCGCAACACCAATCGCTCGCAGATGCACGAGATGTCGTCGTGGACGAGTACCATTGAACGCGCCAAGGTGCAGGGCTGCAAGGAAGCCGGCATCGGTTGCAACGCGACGTTCGGCTCGAATTTCGTCGGCGATTTCTCAGTCGACATGGTGATGAAGTTCCTGGAGAAGCAACATCGGCTGTGGGATGACGCCGGCATCAAAGTGACCGAGGTGAGCATCGGCGATCCGATGGGCTGGTGCCACCCGCTCAAGGTGCAGCAGATCTTCGGCCAGGTCAAGGACAAATGGCCCGACATCCATGACTTCGGCGCCCACCTGCACAATGCGCGCGGGATGGCGATCGCCTCTTCGTACGCGGCCGTCATGTCGCTGGATTCCAGTGACGTCCTGCGCCTGGAGCCCACCATCGGTGGTATCGGCGGCTGCCCGTATTGCGGCACCGGCGCGGCCACGGGTATGGCTCCGACCGAGGATCTGATCCACATGCTCGAAGGCATGGGCATCGACACTA
>Ga0209514_10007718_pt1 | contig 12567 bp, 14 predicted proteins | sample Subgrocontami58m_FD_187452 | JGI IMG/M metagenome (GOLD analysis project Ga0209514, IMG submission 187452) | Subsurface groundwater microbial communities from S. Glens Falls, New York, USA - GMW37 contaminated, 5.8 m (SPAdes) (version 3) | ecosystem: Environmental > Aquatic > Deep subsurface >...
GGCCAGCAGCGCCACGCCGCCGATGCTGGCGCCGGCCGGCGCCAGGTAGGCCCAGCGGCGGCCCAGCGCCACCGCGCGTTCGAGGCTGATGACGGTGCCCAGGAACGCGGAAATCATCAGCGCCCCGTGCCAGCCGGCGGCAGATGTGGCCAGCGGCGGCATGCCCCAGTCCAGCCGCGCCAGGCCGGCCAGCACGCCACCCACCAGCGACAGCATGCCCAGCACCAGCAGCGGCAGGCGGGCGGCGGGACGCAGATCAGCCATCCGGTCCGCCCTCCCAGCCGAAATGCCGCTTGCCGGCCTCGCTCATCATCGACGGTGCCCAGGGCGGCTCCCAGACCAGGCGCACTTCCGCCACGCTGCCGTGCGGCAGGGCATGGGCGAGGACGTCCTTGACCTCGTCGCTGATCATTTCGCCCAGCGGGCAGGCCGGCGAGGTCATGGTCATTTCGATCAGCACGCGGTCCTGCGCCGCCTCGACGCGATACACCAGGCCAAGGTCGACGATGTTCGTGCCGACCTCGGGGTCGATCACCTGACGCAGGAGGTTGCGGATGGCGGCTTCGTCCGGCATGGGGGTGTCAGCGGTCATGATGTTTTAAAGCAGTAAATTAAATACAGCTTCATCCTATCACCGGCTTTTTTTAAAAGCAATATTTCGCGTACTGCTTATAAGTGTAGACTGGGCACCATGAAATTGACCACCTTTTCCGACTACACCCTGCGTGTGCTGATGTTCCTCGCGCTCAGCCGCGACCGGCTGGCGACGATCCCCGAGATCGCCGCCGCCTACGATATTTCCGAGAACCACCTGATGAAGGTGGTGCATCAACTGGCGCGCGCCGGGGTCATCGAATCGGTGCGCGGCAAGGGCGGCGGCATCCGCCTCGCGCGCGAACCCGGGGACATCCGCCTGGGCCAGATCGTGCGCGCCAGCGAGGGCAACGCGCCGATCGTCGAATGTTTGTCGGACGAGGCCGCCACCTGCCGCATCGCGCCGGCCTGCCGCCTGACGGCGGTGCTGTCGCGCGCCTTCGAGGCGCTGTATGCGTCGCTGGACGAATACACGCTGGCCGACCTGGTGCATGCGCCGCGCGGCCTGAAGGCGCTGCTGGTGCGCGGTTAGGGGAAGAATCATGGCCGGATCATGGGGTTGCCCGCACGAAAGCGACGACCGCTGCGGCAAGGTCAACAGCCTGCCCTGCGACCCGGGCATGAAGGGCTGCGTGCTGCACGGCCGCTTCGTCTTCGCCAATGAGGACAAGAACGAACGGCTCAGGCAGAAGCAGGCCCGGGCGGACGCGGCGGGATCGCCGGCGGCGGCTCCGCCTGAAGAATCGCCCTGAGGTCGACCATGCGCATGGCATCGATGGCGGCTTCCCATGCACCTTCCTGGCAGAGCCCGGCGATCTGCGCCCGTTCGTAGCCGTCGAGCGCGGCCAGCAGGCAGGCGTTGCGCACGGCGGCGGCGAGTTGCAGCGGATCGTTCGTGCTGCCCATGTCAGTGCTCCTGAAGTTCGCGCAACTGCGGCAACAGGAAACTGCCTTCGGGATTCAGCAGTTCATCGCGATGCAAAGCCGCCATCTTGGCCACCATGCGTTCGCCTGTCAGGGTGAGGTGGATTTCGACCTCGCGCCGATCGTTGCGGCCCTGCTCGCGCCGAACCCAGCCGCGCGCCTCGCAGCGCGATATCAGCGCGACGACACCGTTGTGCTGCGCCTGCAGCCGTTCGGCCAGTTCGCCCACGCTGGCCCAGTCGCGGCCGGGGAAGCCCTTGAGGTGCAGCAGCAGCAGGTATTGCAGCGGCGTGATGCCGTTCTTGCGCGTCACCTGCTCGGAAAAGCGCAGGAAGCGCCGCAACTGGTAGCGGAACTGCGAGAGGGTTTCGAATTCGCGCTTTTTGAGTGCAGGCCTGGGCATGGCGCCCCCCGTTCGCTGTGTCGACAAGGCCTCAATCTATCACATTGTGCTTCTATCACGACATGATGTATTATCCTGGTGTGGGATTTTTTGGCGAAGATGGAGGAGCGCGATGGAGGCGACGATGGAATTGCCGGCGACCGATGACGAGGGTTACCTGGTGGAGCCGGGCGAATGGAGCGAGGAACTAGCCGTAGTGCTGGCGCAGCGGGAGAACATCGAGCTGAGCGATGCGCATTGGGATGCGATCCGCTTCATGCGCGACTTCTACCAGGAGCACCAGGTCATCCCCGACCTGCGCTTCGTCGCCCGGCATCTGGCCGCGCGCTTCGGCGCGGCCTCGCGCAACATGATCTTCGAGCTGTTCCCCTATGGCTACGTCAAGCAGGCCTGCAAGATCGCCGGCATGAAGCGGCCGAGAGGCTGGAGTACCGGCTAGCCCGATTCCCGGCGCAAGCCGGATGCTTCAAGCGCAGCGGCACGCATTTTGCGTGCATTGGTCCCATGCTGCGCATTCTGATCATCGACGAATCCCGAGTCCGCGCCTCCGAACTCTGCGCCGGGCTGGCCATGGCCGGCCATCAGGTGGCCGCGGTGCTGCCCTCGGCGCTCGACCTGACGGCGCAGATCGAGGCCATCAAACCGGACGTGATCCTGATCGAGACCGAGTCGCCCTCGCGCGATACGCTGGAAAACCTCGCGGTGATGGAACGCGAAATGCCGCGCCCGGTGATCATCCTGACCCAGGAAAGCGATGAGGCCGTAATGCGCGCCGCGTTCAAGGCCGGCGTTTCCGCCTACGTGGTCGACAACCTCGATCTGGCGCGCCTGAAACCGATCGTGGACGTGGCCATCGCGCGCTTCGAGGCGCACCAGACCCTCAAGCAGGAGCTGGCCGTGGCGACCCGCAAGCTGTCGGAGCGCAAGGTGGTGGAGAAAGCCAAGGGCATCCTGATGAAGACGCGCGGCCTCGACGAGGAGCAGGCCTACGCCGCCCTGCGCAAGCTGGCCATGGAACGCGCGCAGCCCCTGGGCAAGGTCGCCGGCGATCTGGTGGCGATGGCCAAGGTGCTGCTGTAGCGAACCGGTTTGCGCGCTTCAATCTGGTGCGCAATGCACCGTCGGCGCGCTATTGCGGTGCAACATCAGTCTCGCATCGGCGTCCCGCCAGCGCTGGCTATTGTTTTAAACCTCCAGCAATCACGGGCATTTGCGGGATTTCTTGCGAAGGTGGCACAGCGGTTGCTAAGTAGAGCCTGAGTGCCGAATCAAAGGCGGTTCGGTAGAAATTGACAACGGTGTCTGTTGCGTTTCCAGGGATCTGTTCCCGGAGATGCGCAACGGGCGCCGTTTTTGTTTTTAGCCACCTACGGAGATCGAGATGAGCCATGACGACTTGCATACAACCGACCTTGCGACCAGCGTCGCCACCCAGACTGTCGAGCTTCCGGCTCCTGCGGCTACAGGCCCTTCGCGTCGCGACTTCCTGCAACTTGCCGGCGGAGCCGCGCTCATGAGCATGGTGCCGCCTGGAGTCCGTTCCGGTGCCTGGGCCGCCGGTTCCGATGCGCCCGAGAAGAAGGAAGTGCGCATCGGCTTCATCCCGCTGACCGACTGTTCCTCCGTGGTCATGGCGGCGGTGAACAAGTTCGACGAGAAATACGGCATCAAGATCATCCCGACCAAGGAAGCCTCCTGGGCCAGCGTGCGCGACAAGCTGGTGAATGGCGAGCTCGATGCCGCCCACGTGCTCTACGGCCTGGTGTATGGCGTGCAACTGGGCATCGGCGGGCCGAAGAAGGACATGAACGTGCTGATGACCCTGAACCACAACGGCCAGGCCATCACCCTGTCGAACCAGCTCAAGGCCAAGGGCGCCACCGACGGCGCCAGCCTCGCCGCGCTGATCGCCAAGAAGGAACGCGACTACACCTTCGCCCACACCTTCCCCACCGGCACCCATGCCATGTGGCTTTACTACTGGCTGGCGGCGCACGGCGTGAATCCGTTCAAGGACGTCAAGACCATCACCGTGCCGCCGCCGCAGATGGTGGCCAACATGCGCGTCGGCAATATGGACGGCTACTGCGTCGGCGAGCCCTGGGGCAACCGCGCCATCGTGGACAACATCGGCTTCACCGCGGTGACGACGCAGGACATCTGGGTCGACCATCCGGAAAAGGTGCTCGGCACCACTGCGGAATGGGTGGCGAAGAACCCCAACACGGCGCGCGCCATGACGGCGGCGATCATCGATGCCGGCAAGTGGATCGACGCCTCGCTGGCCAACAAGCAGAAGACTGCCGACACCGTGGCGAGCAAGGCCTACGTCAACACCGACGCGGACGTGATCGTGGCGCGCATGCTCGGCCGTTACAACAATGGTCTGGGCAAGACCTGGGACGACAAGAACGCGATGAAGTTCTTCAACGACGGCGCCGTGACCTTCCCCTATCTGTCGGATGCCATGTGGTTCCTGACGCAGCACAAGCGCTGGGGCCTGCTCAAGGACGATCCCGACTACCTCGCCGTGGCGAAGAAGGTCAATCGCATCGACATCTACCGCCAGGCCGCCACCGCCGCCGGCGTCAGCGTGCCGAAGAGCGACATGCGCAGCCACAAGCTTATCGACGGCGTGGTGTGGGACGGCAAGGACCCGAAGAAATACGCGGCGTCCTTCAAGGTGCATGCCTGACCGATTGTCTGCAATGGAAAAGGAGAACGACATGAGTGCACTGGCATTGAAACTGGTCGAAACGCCAGCCAAGGCGGAGCCTGCGCCCGTCAAAACCGCTGCAGTCGCGGTGCCGGCTCCCGAGCCGGTCGCCGTCGAACCCGCGAGCCGTCCCGGCGAGCGGCTGCGCGACGTCCTGCGCGTCGTGATACCGCCGCTGTTCGGTATCGCACTGATGGTCGGCATCTGGGCACTGGTGGCAATCAAGTCGGGCAACATCCCGGGTCCGGACAAGACCTGGGTCGCCGCCGTGAAGCTGTTCGCCGATCCCTTCTATCGCAACGGCCCGAACGACCAGGGTATCGGCTGGAACGTGCTCTCGTCCCTGCAGCGGGTTGGCATCGGCTTCGGCTTTGCCGCCCTGGTCGGCATCCCTATGGGCTTCCTGCTCGGCCGCTTCGGCTTCATGAACCGCATGTTCGAGCCCATCATCAGCCTGCTGCGTCCGGTCTCGCCGCTGGCCTGGCTGCCGATCGGCCTGCTGGTGTTCCAGAAGGCCGACCCGGCGGCGACCTGGACCATTTTCATCTGCTCGATCTGGCCCATGATCCTCAACACCGCGCAGGGCGTGCAGCGCGTGCCGCAGGACTACCTCAACGTCGCCCGCGTGCTCGGCCTGTCGGAAGCCAAGGTGATCACCAAGATCCTGTTCCCCGCCGTGCTGCCCTACATGCTGACCGGCATCCGCCTCTCGATCGGCACCGCCTGGCTGGTCATCGTTGCCGCGGAAATGCTCACCGGCGGCGTCGGCATCGGCTTCTGGGTGTGGGACGAGTGGAACAACCTCAAGGTCGAGCACATCGTCATCGCCATCTTCGTCATCGGCATCGTCGGCCTGGCGCTGGAAACCATGCTGCTGATGCTGGCCAAACGCTTCAGCTACGAATCTAGATAAGGGAGAGCGTCATGGGAAAGCCACTGGTACAGATCGAAGGCGTCGGCCAGACCTTCAGCACCAAGAGCGGCAAATTCACCGCGCTGCGCGACATCAACCTCGACGTGCAGAAGGGGGAAGTCGTCACCCTGATCGGCCACTCGGGTTGCGGCAAGAGCACGCTGCTCAACCTGATCGCCGGCCTCACGCTGCCCACCAGCGGCGTGCTGCTGTGCGAGGGGCGCGAGATTCCGGGCCCCGGCCCGGAGCGCGCGGTGGTGTTCCAGAACCACAGCCTGCTGCCCTGGATGACTTGTTTTGAAAACGTCATGCTCGGCGTCGAACGCGTCTTCGGTCGCAAGGAGGGCAAGCCCAGGCTCAAGGCCCGGGTCGAGGCGGCGCTGGCGATGGTGCACATGGAACACGCCATGCACAAGTTTCCGCATGAAATCTCCGGCGGCATGAAGCAGCGCGTCGGCATCGCCCGCGCCTTCGCCATGGAGCCAAAGATCCTGCTGATGGACGAACCTTTCGGCGCGCTCGACGCGCTGACCCGCGCCGCGCTGCAGGACGAACTCAACGGCGTACTGGCCAAGACCGGCGCCACGGTGGTGATGGTGACCCACGACGTCGACGAGGCCGTGCTGCTGTCGGACCGCATCGTGATGATGACCAACGGCCCGGCGGCGACCATCGGCGAGATCGTCGAAGTCAAGCTCGATCGCCCGCGCGACCGCCTGGAACTGGCGCACGAACACAAGTTCGCCGACTATCGCGCCGCGGTGTTCGAGTTCCTTTATCGCAAGCAACTCAAGAAAGCGGCCTAGCAGCCCGTGTCAGCGCACGAACAAGAGGAAGACCAGCAGCAGGTTCAGCACCAGCGAGGCGGCCGCGAGCAGCTTCAGGCCCAGCAGCGGGTCGCGCTGCAACAGCGGGGTGCGCCGCGCGACGCGCAGCGGGCGCTGGGCGCCGCGTTCCAGCGCGAGCAGGAATTCCTCGGCGGTCTCGAAGCGATGCGCCGGTTCGCGGGCGACGGCCTTGAGCATGACCGACTCCAGCCAGTCGGGAATGTCCGGCCGGTAGCGGGTGGGCGGCGTCGGGTCGCCGAAGCGCGGATGCTGGAAGGGTTCGATTTCGCCGTAGGGATACTTGCGCGTCAGCAGGTGGTAGAGCGTCACGCCGACGGCATAGAGGTCGCTGGCTTCGTTGGCCGCGATTCCCGCATAGAGTTCCGGCGCCATGTAGGAAGGCGTGCCCGGATTGTTGATCTCGTTGAAGGTCTCGGCCGCGTCCTGGCCGTCGGAGGCGGCGACGCCGAGGTCGAGCAGGCGCAGGCGGCCGTCGGCGCCGAGGTGCAGGTTGTCGGGCTTGATGTCGCGATGCACGATGGCCAGGCGGTGCAGCGCGGCGAGGCCCTTGAGCGCGCGCGCCGTCAGGTCCACGGCTTCGACCGGCGTGAAGCGGCGGCCCTGATCGAGATGGCGCGCCAGGGTGGCGCCCTCGTGCCAGCTCATCAGGTAATACAGATGGCTGCGCGCCGGCCAGCTCACGATCTGCGGAAAGTCAGCGCTGGCGACACGGCGCGCCAGCCATTCCTCGTGCGCCAGCGCGGCGGCATCGGCGGCGTCGGTCTCGGCGCGCAGCGTCTTCAAGACGAAATCCTGGCCGCTGGCGACGGCGCGTACGCGGTAGAGCAGGGTGACGCGCGATTCGTGCAGCGATTCGACGACTTCCAGTTCGTCGAGCACCTGCCCCGGTTTGAGGCGCGGCGGCAGCGGCAGCGCATTGACCCGCGCCAGGGTGTCGCGCAGGCCGTCGGCCGGCAGTTCGAGCACGCGCAGCACCAGCGCGGTGGCATTGTCCTCGGCGCCGGCATCGGTCGCCGCATTGGCAATGGACGCCGCCAGCTCGTCGGCGCTGCCGGCGGCAGCGAGCAGCTTGGCCATGCGCGCGTTGCCCAGCGTGCCCCAGACGCCATCGCTGACCAGCAGGAAGAGGTCGCCCGCGGCCAGTTCGCCATCGGCATAATCCACGGTGAGTCCGGCGTCGAGGCCGACCGCGCGCGACAGCACGCTTTTCAGTTCCGGATGTTCCCAGACGTGGTCGCTGGTGAGTTGCGCCAGTTCGCCTGCGCGCAAGCGATATACCCGCGTGTCGCCGACATGGGCGATGACGTAGCGCCGCCCGCGCAGCACCAGCGCCGAGAGCGTGGTGGCCATGCCGGCGGTTTCGCGCGCGCGCCGCGTATGCGCGTAAAGCCAGCGGTTGAGGGCGACGATGACCTTGTCCAGCGCCTGCGGCACGCTCCAGGTGTCGGGCGTCGCGTAGTAGTCGGCGAGCAGGCTGCGCACGCAGTATTCGGAGGCCTCGCGGCCGTTGGCGTGGCCGCCGACGCCGTCGGCCACGGCGACCAGGATGCCCTTGTTTTCCAGCTCGGCGCCTTCCGGCGTGACGCCGGCGCAGTAATCCTCGTTGCGCGGCCGCGCGCCGGAAAGCGAGGCGTGACCGAGGTCGACGCGGAGGGCGTAGGGTCTGGCGCTTGTCATGCCACCAAGCTTAGCGCGAAACGGATTGGGCTCGTCATTCCGGCGAAGGCCGGAATCCAGATCGGCGCTGCACTGGACACCGGCGTTCGCCGGTGTGACGGATTTCCTCTCGCCGACGCCGTGCCATCAGATCTTTGCGGCCGTCAGGTGCGCCGCGCCCCAGGTGGTGCGCCAGCGGGTCTTGACCCCCGTCAGGCCGACCAGGGCCAGCACCGCCAGCGCGGCGAAGATCAGGAAGCCGATCTGGTAGCTGCCGGTCATCTGCTTGGAATAGCCCATGCTCGACGCCAGGTAGAAGCCGCCGATGCCGCCGGCCATGCCGACCAGGCCGGTCATGACGCCGATCTCCTTGCGGAAGCGCTGCGGCACCAGTTGGAACACCGCGCCGTTGCCCATGCCCAGGCACAGCATGGCGGCGACGAAGCCGGCCAGCGCCAGCCAGGCACTGGGCAGGCCGAAGCTGACGATGGCGAGGAACAGCGCGGCACCCATGTACATCACGGAGAGCGACCTGACGCCGCCGATGCGGTCGGCGACGTTGCCGCCGATCGGCCGCACCAGCGAGCCGGCAAACACGCAGGCGGCGGTGAAGAAACCGGCAGTCTTGGCATCGAGCCCGTATTGCGTGTTGAAGTAGATGGTCAGCGAGGAGGCCAGGCCGACGAAGCCGCCGAAAGTGACCGAGTAGAAGAACATGAACCACCATGCATCCTTGTCCTTGAGCACGGCGAAATACTCGGCGAGCGATTTTGGTGCGGGGCATTCCGGCGCGTCCTTGGCCAGCACCAAATAGAGGATGAAGACCAGGATCAGCGGAATCAGCGCCAGGCCGAAGACATTGGTCCAGCCAAAGGCCACCGCCAGGCTGGGGGCGATCAGCGCCGCCAGCGCGGTGCCCGAATTGCCGGCGCCGGCGATGCCCATCGCGGTGCCCTGATGTTCGGCCGGATACCAGCGCGAGGCCAGCGGCAGCGCGGCGGCGAAGGAAGCACCGGCGACGCCGAGGAACAGGCCGAGGATCAGCGTCTGCTCGTAGCTGTGGATGCCGTGCTGCCAAGCGACGAACAGCGCGACGATGACAATCACCTGGCCGATGGCGCCGGCCATTTTCGGCTTCAGGTGATCGACCAGCACGCCCATCACCAGGCGCAGCAGCGCGCCGGCCAGCACCGGCGTGGCGACCATCAGGCCCTTCTGCGCATGCGTCAGGTTGAGGTCGGCGGCGATCTGCACCCCGAGCGGGCCGAGGATGACCCAGACCATGAAGGCGAGGTCGAAGTAGAGAAAGGCGGCGAGCAAGGTCGGCGTGTGGCCGGCTTTGAGGAAGGCGCTGTTGAACATGGTGATGCTCCCGCAGGATCGAAATGCGGAAGCTATTGCAATGCCTGTGCCACGACGCCGTGAATCCGCGCAATCGATGGCTGTGTGGGCCTTCGCGGGGACGCTACGGCGCCCGGCGGTGGCCCTTCAAACCTAAAGCAATGCACACACATGGTGCGGCGCAAAACGCAGATGAGTCGATCTGGTGCATGCGCACCACGGCGAGGCAGGGTTTCGGCCCGAATTGGGTCGTTTTGGCGGTGGCACACGCCTTGCTGATAACAAGCGAAGTCCATCGATCTTCACAAAGGATGTGAGATGAGAAAGCAGAAACTGGTAGTCGTCGGCAATGGTATGGCCGGCATCCGCGCCGTCGAGGAGCTGCTCAAGCTCGCGCCGGACCTCTACGACATCACGGTGTTCGGCGCCGAGCCGCACGGCAATTACAACCGCATCCTGCTCTCGCCGGTACTGGCCGGCGAGATGACCATCCAGGACATCATCCTCAACCCGCTGCAGTGGTACGCGGACAACAACATCGGCCTCTACACCGGCAAGACCGTGACGAAGATCGATCGCACCGCGCGCAAGGTGATCGCCTCCGACGGTACCGAGGAAGAGTACGACCGCCTTCTGCTGGCCACCGGTTCGACGCCCTTCATCCTGCCGATCCCCGGGCGCGAGCTGCCTGGCGTGATCAGCTACCGCGACATCAAGGACACCGACGAGATGATCGCCACGGCCGCCACGCATAAACATGCGGTGGTGATCGGCGGCGGCCTGCTCGGCCTCGAAGCCGCCAACGGCCTCAAGCTGCGCGGCATGGACGTCACCGTGGTGCACCTGATGCCCTGGCTCATGGAGCGCCAGCTCGACCGCGCCGCGGCCGACATGCTGAAGACTTCCCTCGAGGCGCGAGGCCTCAAGTTCCTGCTGGAAAAGCAGACCGAGGCGCTGATTCGCGGTGAGTCCGGCCGCGTGGCGGCGCTGCGTTTCAAGGACGGCCTAGAAATCCCCGCCGACCTCGTCGTCATGGCCGCCGGCATCCGCCCCAACACGGCACTGGCCGAGTCGGCGCGTATCTACTGCAACCGCGGCATCGTGGTGAACGACACGATGCAGACCTACGACCCGCGCATCTACGCCGTCGGCGAATGCGTCGCGCACCGCGGCATCGCCTACGGCCTCGTCGCGCCGCTGTTCGAGCAGGCCAAGGTCTGCGCCAACCACCTGGCCAACTTCGGCATCGCGCGCTATTCGGGCTCGGTGCTGTCGACCAAGCTAAAGGTCACCGGCATCGACCTGTTCTCCGCCGGCAATTTCATGGGTGGCGAGGGTACCGACGAGATCGTGCTCAACGACCCCTCCGGCGGCGTGTACAAGAAGCTGGTGGTGAAGAACGACACCCTGGTCGGCGCCGTGCTCTACGGCGACACGGCCGACGGCGCCTGGTATTTCCAACTGGTCAAGGACGGCCAGAACATTCACGAAATCCGCGACCACCTGATGTTCGGCCAGAACCATGTCGGCGACGTCGGCCATGCCGGCAAGACCCTGGCCGCGTCCATGCCCGACGACGCCCAGGTCTGCGGCTGCAACGGCGTCTGCAAGGGCGACATCGTCAAGGCGATCAAGGCCAATGGTCTGTTCACCATAGACGACGTGAGGAAGCACACCAAGGCCTCATCCTCCTGCGGCTCCTGCACCGGCCTGGTCGAGCAGATCCTGGCTTCGACCGTCGGCGGCGCCTACACCCCGGCCGACACGCGCGACAAGCCGATGTGCGGCTGCACCGACCACTCGCACGACGTGGTGCGCCAGACCATCCGCGAGCAGCACCTGATCACGATTCCATCGATCATGAGCTACATGGAATGGAAGACGCCCAGTGGCTGCGCCTCCTGCCGCCCGGCGCTCAACTACTACCTGATCTCGACCTGGCCGGGCGAAGCCAGGGACGATCCACAGTCGCGCTTCATCAACGAGCGGGCGCACGCCAACATCCAGAAGGACGGCACCTACTCGGTGGTGCCGCGCATGTGGGGCGGGCTGACCACGCCCTCCGAGCTGCGTGCGATCGCCGATGTGGCCGACAAGTACCAGGTGCCGACGGTGAAAATGACCGGTGGCGCGCGCGTCGATCTGCTCGGCATCAAGAAGGAAGACCTGCCGAAGGTATGGGCCGATCTGGGTGCGGCGGGCATGGTCTCCGGCCATGCCTATGGCAAGAGCATCCGCACCGTGAAGACCTGCGTCGGCGCCGAGCACTGCCGCTTCGGCACGCAGCGCTCGATGGCCATGGGCGTCAAGCTGGAGCGCATGCTGTTCGGCATGTGGAGCCCGCACAAGGTCAAGCTCGCCGTCAGCGGCTGCCCGCGCAACTGCGCCGAGGCCGGCATCAAGGACATCGGTGTGATCGGCGTCGATGCCGGTTACGAACTCTACGTCGCCGGCAACGGCGGCATCAAGACCGAGGTCGCGCAGTTCCTGTGCAAGGTGAAATCGGACGAGGAGGTCATGGAATATTCCGCCGCCTTCCTCCAGCTTTACCGAGAGGAGGGCTTCTACCTCGAACGCACCTGCCATTACGTCGCCCGCGTCGGCCTCGACCATGTCAAGGCGGCGGTGGTGGACGACCCGGTGAAGCGCAAGGAACTCCACGAGCGCCTGCTGTTCGCGTTGCAGGACTACGAGGATCCATGGCAGGCGGCTGTCGAGAAACCCGCAGTGCGCCGCGAGTACCAGGTGATCAAGCTCGAAGAGGTGCCGGCATGAGCGACTGGATCAAGGTCTGCGCGCTCGACGAGATCGCGCCGCAGGGCAGCCGCGTCGTGGCGTCGAGCCAGGGCGACATCGCCATCTTCCGCACCGCCGACGACAGCGTCTTCGGCCTGCACGACAAGTGCCCGCACAAAGGCGGGCCGCTGTCGCAGGGCATCGTTCATGGCGACACCGTGACCTGCCCGCTGCACGGCTTCAAGATCGGCCTCAAGGATGGCGCCGCGGTGGCACCGGACAAGGGTTGCGCGCGGCGCTTTGCCGTGAAGGCCGAAGGCGGCGCAGTCTGGCTGCAACTCACATAATCGCCATGATCTCCGTTCCTAGCTCGTCATTCCGGCGAACGCCGGAATCCAGTCGGTGGCCGAACTGGACACCGGCTTCGCCCGCCGCG
>Ga0209514_10007722_pt1 | contig 12562 bp, 15 predicted proteins | sample Subgrocontami58m_FD_187452 | JGI IMG/M metagenome (GOLD analysis project Ga0209514, IMG submission 187452) | Subsurface groundwater microbial communities from S. Glens Falls, New York, USA - GMW37 contaminated, 5.8 m (SPAdes) (version 3) | ecosystem: Environmental > Aquatic > Deep subsurface >...
CGTGCGCTGCCTGCATACGGGCCTCGCGCGCGCGGACGTGATGGCGGTGCAGAAGGACCTCGCCGAGATGCTCTACTACCGCATTCCCGCCGGCGTGGGCAGCACCGGTGCGATCCACCTGGACGAAGAGGAGATGGACGCGATGCTCTCCGGCGGCGCGCAGTGGGCGGTCGAGCGCGGCTGGGGCGCACGGGAGGACCTCGAGCGCATCGAGGAGCACGGCCGGATGCTGCACGCCAGGCCCGGCTGCGTTTCGCAGCTCGCGAAGAAGCGTCAGAAGAACGAGATGGGGACGCTCGGCAGCGGCAACCACTACCTCGAAGTGCAGGAAGTCACCGAGCTGTTCGACGCGCAGATCGCGAAGGTGTTCGGGCTCGCGCAGGGCGACATCGTGGTGATGATCCATTGCGGCTCGCGGGGCCTCGGGCACCAGATCGGCACCGAGTACCTGAAGAGCATGGCGATCGCCGCGGGCCGGTACGGCATCGCGCTTCCGGACCGCGAGCTCGCCTGCGCGCCGATCAACTCCGACGTGGGCGAGGACTACCTGGGCGCGATGCGCGCCGCGATCAACTGCGCGCTCGCCAACCGGCAGATCCTCACGCACCTGGTGCGCAAGGCCTTCGCCGACATCCTGCCGCGCGCGCGGCTGCCGCTCCTCTACGACGTGTCGCACAACACCTGCAAGGTCGAAGAGCACCGCGTCGACGGCGGAGTGCGCAAGCTCTACGTGCATCGCAAGGGCGCGACGCGCGCCTTCGGGCCGGGCCACCCGGATATCCCCGGGCCGCTGCGCGCGGCGGGCCAGCCGGTGCTGATCGGCGGCTCGATGGGCACGGGCTCCTACGTGCTCGCGGGCACGAAGGCCTCGGAAGCGCTCGCGTTCAGCTCGGCCTGCCACGGCGCGGGACGCGCGATGAGCCGCCATCAGGCGCTGCGCACCTGGAAAGGCCGGCGCGTGGTCGATGACCTCGCCGCGCGCGGCATCCTCGTCAAGAGCCCGTCGATGCGCGGCATCGCCGAGGAGGCGCCCGAGGCGTACAAGGACGTCTCCGCGGTGGTCGACGCCGCCGACGCTGCCGGCCTCGCGCGCAAGGTGGCGCGCGTCGAGCCGCTGGTGTGCGTCAAGGGCTAGGTTGCGTGCCCGGCCGCGCCTGGATCGGTACGAGCGGCTGGAACTACGACGGCTGGCGCGAGGCGTTCTACGAAGGGCGGCCGAAGCGCGACTGGCTCGCCTTCTGCGCCGCGCGTTTCAGCGCGATCGAGGTCAATGCCACCTTCTACCGGTTGCAGAGCTTCGAGACCTTCCGCCGCTGGGGCGGAGAGACTCCGCCCGGGTTCCGCTTCGCGATCAAGGCGAACCGCTACCTCACGCACAACAAGAAGCTGAACGATCCGCTGCCCGCGTTGCTCCTGGAGCGCGAGCGCGCAGCGGGGCTGGGGGCGAAGCTCGCCGCGGTGGTGTGGCAACTGCCGCGCAACCTGCACCGCAACCTCGAACGGCTGCAGGGCTTCGCGCGCGCGCTCGGGCGCTGGCGGCGCGTGCGCCACGCGATCGAGTTCCGCCACGCCTCGTGGTTCGACGAGGAAGTGGCCGCGTGCCTCGCAAGGCACCGGATCGCGGTCTGCCAGTCCGATGCCGCCGACTGGCCGATGTGGGAGGCGGTGACCACGGACCTCGTGTACGTCCGCCTGCACGGCCACGAGTCGACCTACGCGTCGAGTTATTCGGAGGCGCAGCTTCGCGCCTGGGCCGCCAGGCTGCGCCGCTGGCTCGCCGAGGGGCGCGACGTGCACGTGTATTTCGACAACGACGCGTTCGGCCACGCGCCGCGCAACGCGCTGCAGCTCATCGCCCTGCTGCGCGGCCGCGCCGCCGAATAGGCCGTGCGCATCACAACTGCAGCGCGACGTGAACCGTGTCGCCTTCGCCCGGCTCGCGGCGCAGCGCGCAGCCGAGCTGCCTGGCGAACTTGAGCATCTTGCGGTTGGTCGAGAGGACCATGCCTTCCATGGTGGTGAAGCCGTTCCTGCGCGCCGCGTCCTGGAGCGAGAGCATCAGCAGGCCCGCAACGCCCGTGCCCTGCCAGGCGTCGTCGACCGTGATCGCGAATTCGCAGGCGCCTGGCTTTTCGGTGGCGACGTAGCGCGCGACGCCGATTTCCACCTCCTTGCCGTCCTTCTCGACGGTCGCGACGAAGGCCATGTGCCGGTCGTAGTCGATGTGAGTGAAGTATTCGAGCTTCTTCGCCGGCAGCTCGCGCAGCGTTCCCATGAAGCGCAAGTAGCGCGAATCCTCCGACAGGTGGCGAACGAACTCCTGCTCCATGCCCGAGTCCTCGCAGCGGATCGGGCGGATGGTCACCTGCGTGCCGTCGGGGAGGACGCAGTGCTTCACCAGCGCGTTGGGGTATTCCGCCATGTTCAGGCCGGCACCGAATGCCCCGCGTAGAGGCCGCGGATCGCCGTGGCGAAGCGCTGCTCGATCTCGGCGCGCTTGAGCTTCAAGGTCGGGGTGATGAGGCCGTTCTCGATCGTCCAGGGCTCGAGCGTGAGCCACACGGCCCGGACCTGCGCGTGGCGCGGGAAGTCGCGCAGCGGCGCGCGCAGCAGCTCCAGCACCCGGTGACAGGCGCCGCGCTCGCCGAGCGAACCGGGCGCCTCCGGATCCAGCGCGAGCTCCAGAGCGAGCCTGTGCCACTCGGCGGCGTTCAGCACGAGCAATGCGGCGAGGAACGGCTTGCCCTCGCCGACGACCATCGCCTGCTCGACGAGCGGCTCGCGCGTGATCGCCATCTCGAGGTCGTTCGGCGCCACCTTTTCGCCGGTGGACATGACCAGGATCTCCTTCAGGCGTCCGAGGATGTAGACGCGGCCCTGCGCGTCGATGCGCGCCTGGTCGCCCGTGCGCAGCCATCCCTCGGCGTCGAATGCGAGGCGCGTCTCCTCGGGCCGGCCCCAGTAGCCCAGCATGACGTTGGGGCCCTTCACCAGAAGCTCGCCCTTGCCGCCGATCTTCAGCTCGACGCCGGGAAGGGCGGCGCCGACCGATTCGGGGACGTTGTCCTCTTCGCGGTTGGCCGCGACCACGGGCGCGGCTTCGGTGAGCCCGTAGCCCTGCACGAGCGGCAGCCCGAACGCGATGAAACAATGAGAGATCCCGGGATGGAGCGGTGCGCCGCCGCTCACCGCGATGCGCAGGCGCCCGCCGAGCCGGGCGAGGATCCTGTCGGCGACCAGGCGCCGCAGCACCGGCCACGCGAGCCGCGCGGCGATTCCCGGCGCGGCGCCGCGGCCCTGCATGGCCTCGAAGCGCCGCCAGCCGGCCGCCTCGGCCCGTTCGAACAGCGCGCGCGCGAGCGCGCCCTTGGCGGCGAGCTGCTGCTGGACCCTCGCGTAGGCGCGCTCGTAGATGCGCGGCACCGAGACGAGCACCGTCGGGCGCACCGCGAGCAGGTCCTCGGGCAGGTCCAGGATCGAGCGCGCGTAGGCGACGCAAGCCCCGGCCATCATCGGCAGGTAGTAGCCCGTGGTGCGCTCGAACGCGTGCGAGAGCGGCAGGAACGACAGGAACAGGTCCTCGCGGTAGGCGGCGACGATGCGCGTCACGGCTTCGGCGTTCGCGAGCACGTTGCGATGCGAGAGCATCACGCCCTTGGGCCGGCCGGTGGTTCCCGAGGTATAGACGATGGTCGCGAGCCCGTCGGGGTCCAGCGCGCGTGCCGCGACCGGCGCCGCCTGCGCCGCCAGCCAGTCCGCGGCGTAGCGCAGGTCCGCTCCGTGGTCGGCGGAGGTGTTCGCGCTCTTTGCCAGGCACACCACGCGCGCGAGCTTCGGGAAGCGCGAGCGCAGCGGCGCGAGCGACTGCCAGCGGCCGTCGTTGCCGGTGAGCAGCAGGCGCGCGCCGCAGTCGCCCAGGATGTAGGCGATGTTCTCGGGGTTGTCGGTCGTGTAGAGCGGCACCACCACCAGGCCGAGGGACAGGGCGGCCTGGTCGAAGCACACCCATTCGACGCTGTTCTTGAGCAGCACGGCGACCCGGTCGCCCGCGGCGAGGGATTCGCGCGCGAGCGCGAAGCGCCAGCGCTCCACCTCCGCGGCGACCTCGCGCCAGCGATAGCTCTTCCAGGTCCCGCTCGCGGCGTCGTGCTCGCGGTAGGCCTCGGCCTCGGGCGTCCTCTCGCAGCGGCGCAGGAACAGGCCGGGCAACGTCACCGCCTCCGCGCTCGCGATCAGGTCCAGGGTATGAGCAAGCCGGGTGTGCATGGATCAGCGCCCTGCAGACGTCGAGGCCCGCCTCGACCCGAACAGTTTGCGCGGCTGCCGGACGAGGTCGTTGATCGGGGTCAAAGGGCCCCGACGGCGGGCGGGTAAGTTGACCGGGTGTCCCGCGGAAAGCGCGGAGGCGGGAGGGCGGGCGATGAAGATCGAACGCACGGAATTCGGCAACATCACCATCGACGGGAAGACCTACGATTTCGACGTCGTCATCCGGCTCTCGGGAGAGATCGTGAAGCGCAAGAAGAAGCTCTCCAAGCGCTGCTACGGCACCTCGCACGTGGTCTCGAAGGACGAGGCGAAGTTCGTCTACGAAGACGGCTGCAAGGAGCTGATCCTCGGCACCGGGCAGGACGACAACGTGAGGCTGTCGGAGGAAGCGGCCGAGTATTTCGACAAGAAGGGCTGCAAGGTGAACGCGCAGCCGACGCCCGAGGCCATCGACGTCTTCAACAAGTCCCGGAAACGCAAGATCGGATTGTTCCACGTGACCTGCTGAAATCGACAAGAAAGGAAGCGATCATGGTTGCCCACATCCCGCAGGTCGGCGCTCCGGACCCCGAGCTCCGGAACTCCCCCATCTTCGACGAGTACGACGAGATCTCGCCCGACCTGGAGCTCGAGGCCGGCGCCTGCTATTTCAACAACGTGTCCTACCCGATCGGCGCGTTCGTCCTGAGCGGCAGCGAGCTGCTTCGCTGCGAGGGGCGCGGCGTCTGGATTCGCGTGGGCGACATGCGGCCGCCCGAGCCGCACGCCTGAGCACAGGCATGCCACGCCGCGGGGCGATCGGTTCTAGAATGGCGGCGCGTGGCGCGAACGCCACCGGATCGCGGGAGCCTTTCATGAACGACCTGGTCGCCGTCTGGCGTGCCGAGCACGACAATTTTTCGCGGCTTCTCGACCTGCTCGAGAAGCAGGTGGCCGCATTCCACAAGGGCGAGCAGCCGGACTACGACCTGATGCGCGACGTCGTCTTCTACCTGCGGCATTACGCCGACCAGATCCATCATCCTCAGGAGAACGTGGTGTTCGCGCGACTGCTCGAACGCGACCCCGGAATGAAGCCGCAGGTCGACCGGCTCATGCAGGAGCATCGCGTGATCGGCGCCGCCGGCGAGACGCTGCTCAAGCACCTGGACGAGGTGGTCGGCGAGGCCCTGGAACCGCGCTCGGTCGTCGAGACGGCCGCTGCGACCTACCTCGTGTATTACCGCCAGCACCTCGCCGCCGAGGACAAGGACGTCGTCCCGCGCGCTGCGGAGCTGCTCACGCGGATGGACTGGGCGGCAGTGGCCGCCGTTCCGGCGCGGCCCGATCCGCTCTTCGGCGAGGATCCGGAGGCGCGCTTCCGCAACCTGCGCCGGCAGATCGCGCTCGAAGCGTAGTTGCGCCTAGATCTTGAGATCGTCGCGCAGCGGATGCTGCTTGACGAGGCGCTTCATCGCGTCGTCGCGGGCCGGGCTGCGGCCGCCGCTTTGCTGCACTTCGAGTTCCGGCACGTCGATCGGCCGGCGCTGCAGCTGCCGGGAGATGATCCGGTCGACGTGCGCCTCGGCGATCAGCCAGTCTTCCAGATCCCGGCCGTGCGCATAGCCGCGCTGAACGTAGCGGCCATAAGCGGCCTCCTCGATCATGCGTCGGCGCTCTTCGGCGGTGGTCGGCGGCGATTCGCGTTCGTACGTTGCCATGATTCCCTCCGTCATGTGTGCTTCGTCTGTCGCGCCGGCGGGAGCCGGATCGAGCGCTCGCCGCACAGCACGCAGCTCGGGCGTATCGCGGCGGCCTCGCGCGCGAAGCCGCCGCGAATCGCCTTCGCGATGCCGGCGACCTCGCCGGCCAGCGCGTCGAGCAGATCGTCCATCGAGATGATTCCGACCAGGTGGCGGTCGGGCGCGGCGACGAGCAGGCGCCGCACGCCCTCGCGCTTCATCACCTCGATCGCCTCGTCGATGCTCGCGCCGGAATCCACCGTGACCAGGCGCCTCGCGACGATCTGACCTATCGTTTCCTGCGCCGGCGTCACGCCGCGCGCCATCGCCTCGACGACGAGGTCGCGATCGGTGACGATGCCCACCGCCTGCGGGCCGCCCGGCGCTTCTTCGGTTACGAGCACCGTGCCGACGTGGTTCTCCCCCATCAGCGCAGCGCACTCCTGCAAATTCCTGGATCGGTCGGCGGTGACGATGCTGTGCATGCACATGCCTTCGATCTTCATGGCTGTGCCTCGACGCGGGACTCGCGCAGCAGCCGGACGGCCTCCTCGTCCTCGACCTGCTGGAAGTCACGGTAGAACTGGCTGATCGCCGCGAAGTCCTCGGGCGTGAGCAGGCATTCGATGCGGCTGCAGCGCGGGCGGAACTTCTCGATCGCGTCGGGCGGCGCCACGGGCACCGCGACGATGATCTCGTGGGGCTCTTGGGCCGCGAGCACGTGGAGCGCGGCGAGCATCGTGGAGCCCGTCGCGATGCCGTCGTCGGTGACGATGACCGAGCGTCCGGTCACGTCGGCCGCGGGCTTCACCGCGCGGAAGAGCCTGCTGCGCCGCTTGATCTCCGCGATCTGGTGATCCCTCTCCGTGCGGATGTACGCGTCTGTCACCCCGGCCACTTCACGCGCGAAGGCGTTGAGGTAGACCTCGCCGTCCTCGCCGATCGCACCGATGGCGAGCTCGGGCTGATAGGGCGCCCGCAGCTTGCGCGAGAGCACGACGTCGAGCTCGGCGCCCAGCTCGCGCGCAAGCACGGCCGCGGTCACGACGCCTCCCCGCGGGATTCCGAGAACGACCGGGTCCTTCAGCGCGAGAGTCTTGAGGCGTCGGGCGAGTTGCAGCGCCGCGTCTTCACGATTCCTGAACATCGGTCACCTCCGTTCGGCGATTTCCCGGCCCGCGAGCCGGGCGAGGGTTTGGGCGACGAGCGGCGCAATCGTCACGACGCGCACGCGCCGGTCGGGCGCAGCGGGCACGCTGTCGGTCGTCGTGACCGTGCGCACCGATGCCGCGCAGATGCGCTCGAGCGCCCTGGGGGCCATGACGGCGTGGATGAAGAGCGCGTGGACCTGCGCCGCTCCCGTTTCGAGCAGGGCCTGCGCGGCGCGCGCGATCGTTCCGCCGGTGCTCGCCATGTCGTCGACCACCAGGCAGTCGCGGCCGCGGACATCCCCGAGCACCTGCAGCGCGACCGCCGCGTCCGCATCCGGGCGGGTCTTCGCCACGGCCGCGAGCGGCGCCCCGAGCGCAGCGGCGTAGCGCTGCGCTCGCTTGAGGCCTCCGGCATCGGGCGATACGACCGTCAGCCCGGACAGCTCGAGGCTCCGGATCGCGGGCAGCATGAGCTCGTCGGCGCGCAGGTGGATGAGCGGCATCTCGAACGCGCTCTCGAGCGCCGGAGAGTGCAGCTCCAGCGCGACGATGCGCTGGACGCCTGCGCAGTGCAGGATGCGCGCCGCGAGCTGCGCCGAGCGCGGTTCGCCCGCGCTGTTGCGCGTGTCCTGGCGCGCGTAGCCGAAGTACGGCACCAACGCCGTGATGCGCCGGGCGCCGGCGGAGCGCGCGGCTTCCGCAAGCAGTGCAAGCGTCATCAGTCGCTCGTTGGTGGGCGTGGAGGTCGGCTGCAGGATGTAGAGGTCCGCGTCCTGGACGTCGGCCTCGATCCTCACCTGCGATTCGCCGTCGGCGAACGCCGAGATGAGCGCCGGTACCACGGTTGCGCCCGCGAGCGCGGCGACCGCGCGCGCCAGTTCAGGGTGCGCATCGCCGGGCAAGAGCGCCATCGAGGTCATGGGTACGCCTTCTCGGCGGCCGCGGGGCGCGCCGTTTCCGGCGAGAGGTAGCGCAGGAACCAGCGACAAGCCTCGCGTGCGACGGATTCGAGCGTGCCCGGTTCCTCGAACAGGTGCGTCGCGCCGGGCACGATCACCAGCGATTTCTCCGCCGTCAGGTGCCGGTATGCGTCCTGGTTCCAGTCGAGCACCGGCACGTCGCGCTCGCCGACGATCAGCAGCGTGGGCGCCTTGACCCTGGACAACCAGGGGAGGGCCATGTCGGGACGGCCTCCCCGCGATACGAGCGCCGAGACCTTGGCGGGCTCCCGCGCGGCGGCGATGAGCGCGGCCGCCGCCCCGGTGCTCGCGCCGAAATAGCCGATGCGCAGGGAACGCGTTGCGGGCTCGTTTCCGAGCCAGCGCGTCGCGGCGAGCAGGCGCGACGCGAGCAGCTCGATATCGAAGACCTTGTCCCGGTCCTGCGCTTCGTCCTCCTCCAGCAGGTCCATCAGGAGGGTCGCGAGACCGGTCTTTTGAAGTTGATGTGCGACGAACTGGTTTCTCGGGCTGCGCCGGCTGCTGCCGCTGCCGTGCGCAAACACCACGATACCGGTCGCTCCGGACGGCACGTGCATCTCGCCGCCCAATCGTACGCCGTCAGCCGGAATGCTGACGTCCGCGCGGCTGCGCGAACGTTCTTGTAGAGGTGTCATCACAATCCTCCTGTGCCGGACACCGGAAGGATTTCGCCACCGCCCTTCCTGCGGGAAGAGCGGTGCGTCTCTGATTAAAGTCTGACCCTGCGTCGAACGGGCCTGTTGACCGAGATCAAACGCGGCGTCACCGCCGCTGCAAGCAGGCATCCGGCGGCGATTGACTTGGGTCAAGCCGTCCCGGGGTGCGGCGCGTAACTTGATCATCGTCTCCTGACAGGGCGCGGAACGCTAGGCGCATGCGGCCTACTCGGCTCGCAATCATCGGCTTCGGGCGGCTCGGCCGCGCGTGCGCGGCCGCGCTGCGCGACAGCCACGATCTCGAGCTGGCGGGCGTGGTGACGCCACAGGCAGCCGGCGGTCTGCCGAAGCCATTCGAGCACGCGCGCCTCGCCGGGCACGTGCGTGAGCTGGAAGGTGTCGACGCCGCGCTGGTCTGCGTGCCCGCCGGACAGGTGCTCGGCGTCGCGCGCGAGCTCCTGCAGCAGCGCCTGCCGGTCATCGAGTGCGCGATCCTCGACGAAGGCGCGCTCGATGCGCACTATGAGGCGCTGGGCGACGCCGCGCGCCATCACCACGTTGCCGCCATCGTCGGCGCCGGATGGGATCCGGGTGCGCTGCCGCTCGTGCGCAGGCTCTTCGAGGTGCTGATTCCGCGTGGACGAACCGAGGTCGGCGCGCATCCCGCCCTCAGCCTGCACCACACCACGGCGGCCGACGGCGTGCAAGGCGTCAGGGCGGCGCTCGCCTGCGAGTCCCGCAGTGCGAACGGCCGGCCGCAGCGCTATCTCTACGTGCAGCTCGAACACGGCGCGATCGCGGCAACGGTCGAGGCGGCGATTCGTGCCGACCCGCACTACGCGGGGGAGGAAATACTGGTCTTCCCCGTGGAGAATCTCGCCGCCTTCGAAGCCGCGGGGTCCGGCATCGTGCTCGAACGCCGCGGGACAGGGGCGGCGGGCGGCGCGGGCCTGCATTCCCACCTGGTGCTCGAAGCGCGGTTCGACCTGCCCACGTTCGCCGCGCGCATCATGCTGGATGCGGCGCGCAGGCTGGCGCAGCTGAGGCCCGGCGCGCATCCCTATTCGCTGTGGCTCTGAATCCGGCGCGACCGCACGCCATGCTGGACATCGACGGCTCATACGGCACCGGCGGCGGCCAGCTCGTGCGGAACGCCGTCGCGCTCGCGGCGCTGACCGGAACGCCGGTCCGCATTCGACGCATACGCGCGAAGCGCGACAAGCCGGGGCTCGCAGCGCAGCACCTCACGGCGGTGCGGGCGGTCGGCGAGATCTGCGGCGCGCGCATCGACGGCCTGGCGCTGCGCTCGAACGAAATCGCGTTCGAGCCGGGCCCGGTGCGCGGCGGCGGATTCGCGTTCGACGTCGGCACCGCGGGCAGCGTCGTGCTGGTGCTGCAGGCGCTGTTGCCGGTGATGATTGCGGCGCGGGCGGACTTTCACGTGCAGGTCGCGGGCGGCACCGACGTGCGCGCCGCGCCTCCGCTGGACTACCTTCGCGAAGTGCTGCTGCCGCTCGTCGGCTGCATGGGCGCCGGCGTGCGACTGGTCGCGCGCCGGCGCGGCTATTTTCCGCGCGGCGGCGGCGCGGTCGAAGTGAGCGTGGCGCCGGGCGAGCTGCGGCCGCTTTCGGCCGATGCGCCGGGCCGGGTGCTGCACGTCGGCGGTCGCGCGCATGTCGCGCACCTTCCCGCGCACATCGCCGAGCGGATGCGCGCGAGCGCCATCGGCCGACTGGGCGCCCGCGCCTCGCACGCGACCTGCGACGCGCTCACCCTGCAGGGCGAGGACGCGATCGGGCAGGGCGGAGCCGTCGTACTGTGGGCACAGTGCCGGAACACCGTGCTCGGCGCCGGCCGCGTGGCCGAGCGCGGGGTTCCCGCGGAGGTCCTGGGAGAAGCGGTGGGATCGGAGCTCGCCGCGGATCTCGATGCGGGCGCTGCGCTCGACGTGCACGCGGCCGACCAGATGCCGGTCTACCTCGCGCTGGCCGGCGGGCCATCGTCGTTCACGACGCGCGAGCTGACCGAGCATGCCCGCACCGCGATGTGGCTGATCGAGCAGTTCCTGCCGGTCCGCTTCGCCGCCTCGCGCGAGGGTATGCTCACCCGCGTCGGCGTCTCGCGACTCTGAAATGATCCCGATCCAGGATCTGCTTCACCGCATCCGGTGGGATGCGGTATACGCCAGGGCCGAATTCGAGGTGGGGTATTACGATCGCACCGAAGACCGGATCGTGCGTGTGCCGATGCAGCGCATTCACTTCGAGAAAGGCGAGCACTTCATGTTCGAGGCGGTCGAGGACGACGGCACCGTGCACAGCGTGCCGCTGCACCGCGTGAGGGAGGTGTGGCGCAACGGCGCGCTGATCTGGCACCGCGTCGATCACGCATGAATGCCGGCGCGGAGGCCTGCGCGGCGCGGCTGCGACGACACGTGCATGCGCTCGCGGATAACATCGGCGAGCGCAACGTGTGGCGGCCGCAGGCGCTGCGCGCCGCGGCGGACTACATCCGCGGCGAGTTCGCTGCGCTCGGTTTTCAGGTTGCGGCGCAGACCTACCGGATCGAGGCACAGGACTGCGAGAACCTCGAAGTCGTCATCCCGGGCGGCGCGCGCGCAGGCGAGATCGTCCTTGCAGGTGCGCATTACGACACCGTCGAGGGAAGCCCGGGGGCCGACGACAACGCAAGCGGCGTGGCCGGGCTGATCGAGATCGCGCGTCTGCTGCGGGGCACCGCGCCCGCGCGCACGGTGAAGCTGGTCGCGTTCGTGAACGAGGAGCCGCCGTTCTTCTTCTTCGGCCAGATGGGAAGCAAGGTCTACGCAAGAGCGGCGCGCAAGCGCGGCGACGACATCCGCGTCATGCTTTCGCTCGAAATGCTCGGCTGCTATTCGTGCGCGCCCGGCAGCCAGTCGTATCCACCGCTGCTGCGGTGGTTCTACCCGCAGCGAGGCGACTTCATCGCGTTCGTTTCCAACCTGAAATCGCGGCGCGCGCTGCGCGAAGTCGTCGCGGCATTCAAGGCGCACTCGGACTTTCCGGCCGAATCCCTCGCGAGCCCCGCCTTCGTGCCCGGGATCGCGTGGAGCGATCAGCTTTCCTTCTGGCGCGAAGGCTACGCCGCGGTGATGGTGACCGACACTGCTTTCTATCGCTACCCCTATTACCACAGTGCCCTGGATACGCCCGAGAAAGTCTGCTACCCGGAGATGGCGCGCGTGGTCGATGGGCTTGCGAAGACGCTCGCCGCGCTCGCCGGGTGACGCCTGGGCCCGACACTTCGCGTTTCGGTCGATACATCGGAAACACTGAGTTACAGCCATCGGGTAGACATCGCGGCACGCCGAACGTTCTAATGGTCGTCATCATCCGAAAAGGAGTGAGACCATGAAGACCTTGAAGACCAGGACTACGCTGTTGACCGCTACGGGCCTGATCGCCGCTACGCTGCTTGCCGCGGCGCAGCCGGTGCAGGCGCACGAGGAACACGAGGGCTACTGGCGCCATTCCCCGTACGCGCGCCACGGCCGTTTCGTTGCGCCGCCGGACTACGGCGTGCGCTACTGGTATGTTCCGCCTCCTGTCGTCGTGGTGAGGCGGCCGGCTCCGCCTCCCGTCGTCTACTACGAGCCTGCGCCTGTCTACAGTGCTCCCGTGTACGCAGCTCCCGTCTACGTCCAACCGCCATGGGGTGCCATCGGCGGCGCGGTCGTCGGTGCCGCGGTAGGCAGCCAGGTCGGCCACGGCCACGGCCGCGCCGCCGCGACCGCGGCGGGTGCCGTG
>Ga0209514_10007724_pt1 | contig 12560 bp, 10 predicted proteins | sample Subgrocontami58m_FD_187452 | JGI IMG/M metagenome (GOLD analysis project Ga0209514, IMG submission 187452) | Subsurface groundwater microbial communities from S. Glens Falls, New York, USA - GMW37 contaminated, 5.8 m (SPAdes) (version 3) | ecosystem: Environmental > Aquatic > Deep subsurface >...
GTTCGAGAAAATGAGTGAGAATTCGTTCCCCTTTTTTGAAATATTCCCGTTCATGAATTTTGTTTAAATATCCTTCGGAGATCCAGTTTTTCTTGAGAACTGCTGTGGCATCTTTGACAGACGTTGAAAAAATATCTTTGAGAGATCCGTGAACAGCGATACCAAAACTTAAGGGCGCAGAAGGAGGTGTGGGAAGTTTAAGAATATATTTAGCTTTGTAGTGCAGGGGGCAATCTAGAAATGTTTGGATTTGGGAGTAACTTAAATAATTAATGGTTACTTGGTTGTTAATTACTTGGTTAGTTGGTTTGGATGATGTTGGTTGGTAATCGAGGAAAGAGGACTGAATGGCAGTATGGTTAGACGGCTGGAGATCTGGCCCGAGAGCTTCTAAAACGAATGGGGAGATTTTCTTCTCACGTTTGCCTTCGCTATAGAAATCAGCAGCAGTCAAAAATAATTTATCACGGGCCCGGGTCATGCCCACATAAAACAAGCGGCGTTCTTCCTGAAGATGGAAATCGCCGGTGGGGAGAATTTCCTTGATAAGTTCATCGGGGATAGGAATGGGTTCTTTTCTTTCAGAAGTAGGAAATCTCTGTCCCACCAGGTTGACTAAAAAGACCACCGGGAATTCCAGCCCTTTGGCGGAGTGGATGGTGAGAATATTGACGGCGTCGTTTTGAGTCCAGTCGGAATCGGTAACCAGAGGCGACTCCCCTAATTCCATGGAGAGATCCAGCCAGTCGACGACGGCACGGACAGAGGCGTCTGTGTGAGTAGATTCAAACCCCTTGATTTTGGCAAAGAATTTGGAGATATTTTGAGCTTGGGCGGGGGTAACGGGATCCTTATAATCCAACATGGCCTGCAATAATCCGGTGGCTTGCAAAAAGTCGTAAAGAATTTGGCCGGCAGTATCAGCACGAGAGGCCTCTAGGTGTTTGTGAATTAACTCGATAAGTTTTTTGACACTTTCCAGTTGAGAAGTTTCTGCTGTCTCAAATAAAGAAATGTTTTGTCTCTTGGCGGAGTTGGTGAGAAGAACCAATTCCCGGATGGGGATATTAAAAAAACCCGTAGATAATAAGCGGTAGAATGAAGCGTTATCGGCAAAGTCATATAAAACTTTGAGATAGGCAATAAGGTCTTTGATCTCTGGTTGCTTGAATAATTGTCCGGGGCCTAAGAATTGGTAAGGAATATCGTGGCGGGATAAGGCTCTCATAAATGGATCTGCGTGGGCATTAGCTCTGACGAGAATGGCCACATCCTTAGGTGACACGTCTAATTCTTTTATCTTTTTTGCTACCGTCTCAGCCTCGTTTTCTACCCTGTCAACGTGAATGAATTCAACTTTTTCCCCCGCCACTTTCCGAACGGAAACTAATTTCTTGTCGATTTTTTCAGCCACTTCTAATCGATCTGGATTATTGAATTGAATCAGATCATATGCCCGGTCGAGAATCTCTTGGGTAGAACGGTAATTTTGAACTAGAGTAACCAACTTGGCTTTGGGGTATGTTTTTCTAAACTGAATGACGTTGGAAATAGCAGCGCCGCGCCAGCGATAAATGGCCTGATCGTCATCAGCTACAACTGTAAGATTTTGATCTTTGCCAGCCAGAAGATTAACCAGTTGATTTTGGGCGTAGTTGGTGTCCTGAAACTCATCGACCAAAATATATTTAAACTTGTCTTGATATTTTTTTAAGATATTGGGGCGGGTACGGAAAAGTTTAAGTGTATATGAAATAAGATCGCCAAAATCTAAAAGGCTTTCTGTTATTTTTAATTCGGTGTATTTTTTGTACGAATGAGAGAGTTCGTTTTTAACATGCTTAAGATAATCTTCGGAAGTGACATCCTCGTCCTGAAGACGGCTGAAGTGCTGCAAGAGTGCGGCTACGAATTTATGGGGATTGCCCAGGGGGCGATATTCCTGTAATTCAAAATCGAAAAGATGGCGGCGTAATAAATCTACAGAATCGGCTTCGGTCATTAATTTGTAACCGGTGTCCAAGCCTATCGACAGACCTTCGTCACGTAAAATTCTGTCGCAAAAGGAGTGGAAGGTCATGACCCACATCTGGGTGTAACCGTAGGGCATGGCTATGTCAATGCGCTCCTGCATTTCCTTGGCGGCTTTTTCAGTAAAAGTCAGGGCTAAAATTTCACTGGGTTGGGCAAGTCCTTCGGAGATGAGCCACTTGACGCGCTCGGTAATGACGGTCGTTTTGCCGGTTCCGGCGCCGGCGATGATCAGAAGGGGGCCGGATTTATGCCGGATTGCTTCCAGCTGCTCCGGGTTTAATTTTTTATCCATGAGTTCGATTGTATCACCCTCCTCGGTCCCCCCTCTTAAATTAAGAGGGGGGAAGGGGGGTGATATTATTACGCCATGATCACCTGTGGCATGGATGAATGTGGAAGAGGCCCTCTGGCAGGACCGTTGATTGCGGCGGGAGTAGTATTGATTAGACCGGTAAGATTTTTAAGAGATTCTAAAAAACTTACTCCTGAAAAACGCAACAAAATTTATAAAAGAATAATTAAATCCGGGGCGGTGATTGCGGTGGAGGAGATTTCGGCCAGGCAAATTAATACCAGAGGCATGGGATGGGCAAATAAAGAGATTTTTCGAAGACTGAAAAAGAAGGTGCCAGCGGATAGATACATTGCTGACGGGAATTTAAGAATCAGAGGTATAAAAAGTGTGGTTAAGGCAGATACAAAAATACCGGAAGTGATGGCGGCGTCGATAATGGCTAAAGTTTGGCGAGATAAGCACATGATTAGATTACATGATGAGCACCCGATTTACGGCTGGCAATCAAACAAGGGCTACGGCACCAAATATCACATCGCCGCTATTCGCGAGCATGGGGTGACAAAGTATCATAGAAGTATGTTTGTGAGGACAGCATTATTACCTCACCCCCAATAATATGGATCACGTTGCTATTATGAATAAATAGTTGGTCATTTTATTGCTCTTCGAGTTGTTTTGATTCTTCTGAATCGCCAAGGGTGTGGGTTTGGGAAAGTTTTTGGCCCATCATTGTAAAGGATTGGTTGACGGAGGACATGGTGTTGTAGGAGTTGGTGACGTGGCGGCCGAGGACGCCTAAGTTTTCTTCCACCTTGGAATAATCTTTTTGGATGGCGCGCAGAAGCTGAAAAATCTGGCGGGATTTAGCTTCCAGTTCTTTGCCCTGGAAAGACTGCAGGAGAACTTGAAGGTGGGCGTAGAGAGTGTTGGGGGAAACGGGGTATACGCGGGAGTCGCGGGCAGCGACACTTAATTCACGAATGTTGACGACTTCGTAGTAAACGGACTCCGAAGGAATATACATCAGAGCAAAATCCATAGTACCTTCATCGGGGAGAATATATTTCTTGGAAATATCGGTGATGTGTTTTTTGACATCGTTTGTAAAATCTTTTTTAGCACCTTCTTCACCCTTGACCATTTTGTTGAAGTTTTCCATGGGAAATTTGGAATCAATACACAGCAGGCCGGCGTCGGTTTTGAGAACGGCATCCACGATACTTCCTGATTTGAAACGGTACTGAAGATGAAAAGCGTTTTTAGGAAAAGTCTGACCGATCATCTCTTTGAGGACTTCCTCTCCTAATCCTCCCCGGAGTTTAGGCGATTGCAGAAATTCCTGGAGGGATTTAATGCCCCGGCCCACCTCGGACATTTCGCCCAGATTTTTCTGGACGTCGGAAATGACCCGGGCAGCGTTGTCTAATCTATCATTAAGTTGAGAAGAAGTTGATTTGAGCCAGTCGGTTAAAATCGGGTCTTGAGTTGGTTTTTGGTTGAGCCATTGACGCAATAAAAACAGAGTTATACTAAAACCAGCTACAATTACTGCAATGACGAGGAAAAAAAGACCCATATTGAATCTAATCATAGCACTTCTGGTCTGGATAGGGACGGGGCTAATCGTCTGGAAGTTGCCGCCCGTTTGGTGGACAGAGCTATTAGTCGTTAGTCTTTTGTCACTGGCCTTGATTTTGACTGTGGCCTGGGGAATCGGGAAAAGAAAACTGGGGGTGATGCTGGCATTGGCGATTGTGGGGCTGCTGCTGATGCAGAGGTTTAGAATTCTGGATTGGATGACGGCAGGAATGTGGTTAGTAATTGTGGGGTTGATATCTTTGATTAATTAAAGTAAGATTTGGCCCATGCAAGTATCGAAAAGAAAAGTAAATTCCGTTTTGGAAAAACAATTATTTGTCACCCTGTGGCAATTGATAACGGACATAAAAAATCCCAAAGAGGCAGAGGTGGTTTTGTCTGATTTATTGTCTACTACAGAAATTGCGACGGTGGCAAAAAGACTAGCGGTAGCATATTGGCTATCTAAGAAACGCAGTTATGAAAATATTAAACAAAATTTGAAAGTGTCTTCGGCGACGGTGGCTGAAGTACAAAAAAACATGAAGAATCCGGGGTGGAAGTTGGCTATCCAAAAAACTACAGCTGATGAGTGGGCAAATGTGTGGGAGAAAAAAATCAAGAGTGCTTTCAAGAGAAGTTAATTTGTTCTAAAATACCTCATGAACAAGTTTTATGTTACGACCGCTATTGACTACACGAACGATGTTATTCACATCGGTCATTCGTATCAAAAATTATTAGCTGACGCACTGGCCAGATATCACCGGCTGATTGGTGATCAAACGTTTTTTTTGACCGGGACTGATGAGCATGGGCAAAAAGTTGAGAAAAGCGCTAAAGAAAAGGGCATTGAGCCGAAAACATTTGTAGACAAAATTGCCGAAGCAGACAAAAAAGAATGGTCTGCCTTAAACATATCTTTTGACAGATTCTTTAGAACCACTGACGAAGATCATGTTAAATTCTGTCAAGAATTTTATTTGAGATCGAAAGCTAGTGGAGATATTTATTTGTCTAAATATAATGGCTTGTATTGCGAAGGGTGCGAAGCATTTGTTGATGAGGAGGAATGTCAATTTCATCCAAACAAGAAACCGCAAAAGATAGAAGAAGAAAATTATTTCTTTAGATTGTCTAAATATCAGAACTTTTTGAAAAAATATATTGAAGAACATGCAGAGTTTGTGGTTCCGGAATCAAAACGGCAAGAAATTCTGGCATTTATCAGGCGAGGACTAAGAGACTTTTCTGTCAGCAGAAAAAATGTAAGCTGGGGAATCCCCGTCCCGGATGATCCTCGCCACACTATCTATGTCTGGTTTGATGCTTTGATAAATTATTTAACATATGGTGTTGAAGAAAATTGTTGGCCAGCGGATGTGCATATCTTGGGCAAAGACAATCAGAGATTTCATGCCATCTATTGGCCAGCTATGCTCAAAAGTGCGGGTTATGAATTGCCCAAAACCATTTTGGTTCACGATTTTATCAGCCTGAATGGTCAAAAAGTTAGTAAGTCGCTTGGCAATGTCATCCTTCCCAGTGAATTAGTCAAGAAATATGGAGTAGATGGTACCCGTTATTTTTTCTTAAGATATGGGCCTTTAAACAATGATGTAGATATTACTCTTGAGAAAATAACTGATGTGTATAACTCTGACTTGGCCAATGGTTTGGGAAATTTGATCGCGCGGGTCGCAAAACTTTGCGAGCGCACCAGCCCTCAACGCTCAACGCTCAACGCTCAATACGCAAAAAATAAGTTTATCGAGGAATTCAGATTTGATGAGGCACTGAAAGAAATATGGACATGGATTTCAGAATTGGATCAACAAATTGAAAAAGATAAACCGTGGAAACTGGAGGGGAACGATCTGAGGAAAGTCCTGGCGGGCTACCGCGAAAGTATTTTGAAAATTGCGGTGGCATTACAACCGTTTTTGCCAAAGACGAGTGAAAAAATATTGGCGCAGTTTAAGGGACCGGAGATTAGGAGCGGTGCTCCCCTATTTCCCCGAATCAAGTGATATAATAGCCGCATATGTATTCTAGAATTGAAGTTGTTGAAGTATTTTCGGGTCGAACTTCTGGGATCTCGTTCTTTTCAAAGGAAACTATTTATCCTATGCGAGGCCGTAAAAACCGCCAAAATCAAATTCGATCCGCTGTTGGATCGGCATTAATAGAATTTACTAAATTGATACCAACGTCTTCCTTCATTCAAGATCCTGAACACCCTGCCCATAATTGATGACCTCAGAGGTGGAACACATAATTCACCCGCTGCTTTCGAGAATAAAGTAAAATGCGTACAGGGTTGCACCTTGTGCGTCCAGCCGGCCGCCCAAAGAACAACCCTGTACTTGTATGATTGACGCGCATTGTCACTTGCAGGAGTTTGAGAATCCAGGCAAGGTGATTGAGGGATTGGACGCTGTGATTTGCTGCGGGGCGGGAGTGGAAAGCAGCCGCAAGGCAGTAAAATTGGCGAAGCAATATAAAGAGGTCTATGCCACAGTTGGCATTCACCCTGAGGAAAATTCTAAATCCGAAATTCGAAGCTCCAAACAAATTCTAAAATCTAAACTACTAAAACTTTTAAAACACCCAAAAGTAGTGGCGGTAGGTGAATGTGGATTGGATTTTACGCCGGAAACAAGCGAGGAAGAGAAAAACGCCCAGAGAGAATTACTAATATTTAATATTGATTTGGCGAAGGAAACTGGATTGCCGCTGGTAATTCATTGCAGAAATGCTTTTGATGATATATTTAAATTACTTGACCGCACAGGGTTGCACCTTGTGCGTTCTGCTGATCGCCCAAGGAACAACCCTTACGACCTTTTGGCCGTGCAAATGCATTGTTTTACGGGGAATATGGAGCAGATGCAGGAATGTGTAAAACGGGGGTGGTATATAAGTTTTGGGGGGATTGTGACTTTTAAGAGTAACCACGCTTTACGGGATGTGGCGAAGGCGGTACCGGAGGATAAGTTGCTAATTGAGACGGATGCACCGTATCTGGCACCGGAACCGGTGCGCGGTTCGCGAAACACGCCTGTAAATGTTAAAATTGTGGCAGCCAAAATCGCCGAAGTCAGAAATAGTTCAATTAATCAAATCGAAGAGATAACTGTTCAAAACGCGCGGCGATTATTTGGGATAGCATGACCAGAAAAAGATTATTGGAAATAGTGCCGGGGTTTATCAGCTGGAATATTATTTTATTTTTGTTTTGGGGCGGATATTTCTTTCCGGAAATTACCGCTTACTCCATACTGATGTTTGAAGTGTTCTGGGTGTATAAGGGAATTTCGCTGGTGGCGGCGGCCGGTCTGTCTTATATTAAAATCCAGGCGGCCGAAAGATTAGATTGGATGGAAGAAGTAAAAGGATTTGGCGATTTCAAAAAGGTAAGACATATCATACTCTTGATGGTATCTAACGAGCCGGTAGCCGTCTATAAAAAGACCCTGGAGGCTTTGGCCTTGCAGACATTTCCCCTAAAACAATTGGCGGTGGTAATGGCTACTGAGGAAAGATTTCCGAATGGAGCAATAGAATGTGAGAACTTAAGAAGAACGTTGGGAAAAAAGTTTGGAGATTATATTGTCTCGGTGCACCCCGCTGACATAGCGGGAGAGGTTAAAGGTAAATCCTCTAATGAAGCCTGGGCCGCCAAAACAGCCAAGAGAATTCTGGTAGACGGGAAAGGGTACGATATCAAATATATTACCATTACTTCAAATGACGCGGATGCGATTTTACACCGCCAATACTTTGCCTACTTAACTTTTAAGTTTTTGGACGACCCAAATAGGTATCTAAAATTCTGGCAACCGGCCATTGTTTTCTACAACAATATCTGGAGAATTCCGGCTCCCAACCGAGTGGTAAATACGTTTTCCAATATTTGGCAGGTGAGCTTACTAATGCGCAAAGACAGATTGGTCAACTTTTCTAATTATACGGCGTCGCTATCCATGATAGACAAAGTTGGTTACTGGGATACAAATGTGATTCCGGAAGACTATAGAATATTTTTTAAAGCCTTTTTTAAACTGGCTGGGCGGGTGGAAGTGGAACCCATATTTCTACCGTCCTGTGCGGATGCAGCGGAGTCAACGTCCATATGGAAAACATTTATAAACGATTATGAACAAAAAAAGAGGTGGGCGTGGGGGGTTTCTGATCTTCCGTTGTTTATCCGCTGGTATTTGAAAGAGCCAAAAGTATCTTTCATTAACAAGTCTATCCGGATTTTTAGACTTTTGGAAGATCATATTATGTGGCCGGTGTATTGGTTTTTTATTACTATGGGGGTGACTATCTCAACGCTGGTTAATCCCAACTTCAGCAGAACCACGGTTGGCTACATGCTGCCCAGGTTTTCGTCTATGATTCTGTCGATTACGACCATTTTTCTCCTGTTTCTGTTAATTTTTGAGTATAGACTGCGGCCAAAGCCGGCGGAAAAGAAGTGGCTGAAAATGATACTGGCGCCGCTGGAGTTAATATGGATGCCGGTGGTGGGTTTCTTCTTTGGAGCGCTGCCGGGGTTGGACGCGCACACCAGATTAATGTTGGGAAAATATCTTGAATATAGGGTCACAGAAAAGGTAGTATAAGCTATGCGCAGGTGGCTGGTGGTACACGAAGCAATTCTAATTATATTGGCGGGGGTGGTGTTTTTGCGGATTCCCACGCTATTTGAGCCATATTGGTATGGGGACGAAGGAATATATCTGACGGTGGGCCGGGCGATGAGACAGGGAGTGGAATTGTATAAGGGGATCCATGACAATAAGCCTCCATTAATTTATACGCTGGCGGCCGTAGCCGATGGAAAGCAATTTTGGTTTAAATTTATATTGATGCTGTGGAGCGTGGCCACGGTGGCCGTGTTTTGGAACGTCTCCCGGTACCGGGTTTGGCCAACGGTTATTTTTGCCTTGCTGACTACCCTGCCGCTTTTGGAAGGCAATATTGCCAACGCGGAGCTGTTTTTCCTGACTCTAACTATAGGAGCGTTTGGCCTAGTGTGGAAAAACGAGAGTTTAAAAAACATTTTTGGGGCGGGAATACTGTACGGGATAGCGGGGCTGTTTAAAACACCGGGGTTGTTGGAAGCGGCGGTGTGGCCCATTATATGGCTGGTGAGCCGGGACAAGGAATGGCTTAAGAAATCGGCCTGGATGGGGGTGGGGGCGGCCATACCGATGGGGCTGGCTGTGATCTATTTTCTGGGACGGGGAACTCTGCCGGAATTTATGACGGCGGCAGGAATAAAAATGATCCCCTATCTATCCAGCTGGAATGTAGAGCTGCCGGTGGTGGGGACGCTGTGGGGACGGGCGGTATTGCTGGTTAGTTGGTTAGTTGGTTTATGGTTATTAAGAAGAAAGATGCCGAGAACGGTAATAATTATGGGGGTGTGGTGGGGAATAACGCTGTTTACTGCTCTGCTTTCAGGCCGGCCGTATCCGCATTACTTACTGCAGATGGTACCGGTAGTAAGCTTGGCGGTAGGGGCAATAATGTGGGAAGAGAAAAAGGGGAGAATTATGTGGCTGGCGATGGCGGGAATAACAATAGCGGCGGTGGGATTATTTAAATTTTATGCGTATCCGGTGGTCAGCTACTACCAAAATTGGGGTAAATGGGTGGCAGGACGGCAAAGCTATGAAGCGTATATGCAGTGGTTCAATCCGCAAGTAAAGAATAATTATGAGATAGCGAAACTGGTTAAGGTGGGAAGCCACGCAGATGAGAAGATTTTTATGTGGGGAGACGAGCCTATGATCTACGCGCTGTCCCGTAGGCTGCCGGCAACTAAATATACGGTGGGATATCACGTCAAAGAGTTTGCAGCCCAGAAAGAGACTATGGAAAAATTGGAGGAGACACTGCCCCGATACGTCGTATTGTGGGGCAATGGAGACGATCTTCCGGGACTGGCAGAACTAATAAAGCGGGAATATATACTGGAGACGAAAGTTGGAGAGGCTGAAGTGTACCGGTTATTTGATCGCAGATTATGATACAAAAGTTAGCTTTGTGGAACTGGCGGGTGGTAACCGCGGGAGCAGTGGTGGGGGTGGGACTAGTGGCTATATATTGGAGAAGCCTGCCGCCGGAAGTACCGCTGCTGTACAGCCGGCCGTGGGGACAGGATCAGCTGGTAAGCCCGTATTTTTTGCTGATCCCGCCGGTATTTTCAACCGGAATAGGGATGATTTTAGGATGGGTGGCTAATAAATCGGGAGAAGAAAAGTTGCTGCCGATTATTATCTTGGTATCGAGCATAGTGGTGCAAATTATTACTATTCTGGGGTTAGCCAGAATTGTAATGCTGGTGATATGACAGCATTTCTGGCTGCAGCAATTGTCTCCTGGATAGTTACGGGGTGGGTGGTGAAAAAGGGAAAATTTTTGGGAATTATTGACGATCCGGCCCGGCATAAGCATCCCAAAGTAGTTCACGACAGACCTGTCCCCCGGGGCGGAGGGATCCCGGTTTTTGCGGCCCTGCTAACGGTATTGTTGTTCACGCCACCCAGTAAGCAGATTTGGGGGGTAATAATTGGCGCGGCGATATTGGCGGTAGTGGGATTTTTGGACGACAGATTTGAAGAAAAGATATCGCCCTATGTGAGACTTGGGGTAAATATCCTGGCGGCGCTGGTGGTGATCGGGGCAGGCATAGGCATTGCTTATGTTACTAACCCCTTAGGGGGAGTGATAGATCTGTCCTGGCCCAGGTGGTGCATCGGGACGCATTGTGTATGGGTTTTGTCTGACCTATTTGCCCTGGTGTGGTTGGTAGCCATGCAAAACATTGTAGGCTGGAGCAGCGGAGTGGATGGACAATTGCCGGGATTTGTGGTGATAGCGGCCATCACAATTGCTCTTTTAGGATGGAGATTTAACGCGGATTTCGGGCAGTGGCCGGTGATTATGCTGGCGGCGGTGGTGGCCGGAGCTTACGCCGGATTTTTGCCCTGGAACTGGTATCCGCAAAAAATTATGCCGGGGTACGGGGGAAAAAGCCTGGCCGGATTCCTCCTGGGAGTGCTGGCGATTATTTCGGGAGCTAAGGTGGGAGCGATGATGTTGGTATTAGGAATACCGTTTATCGACGCGGCGCTCGTTGTTATCAAACGTTTGCGGGAAGGACGCAGCCCGGTGTGGGGGGGAAACGAACATCTGCATCATTACTTGTTAAAACGGGGGTGGGGAAAAAGAAGAATTGCCCTGTTTTACTGGATCGTCGCGGCGGTGATGGCGATCGCGGCTCTGCAATTGAATAGTGGATGGAAGTACTTTACAATGGCCACAGTTATCTTAGTGATTGGCGGAGTGATTTTATGGCTGCAAGGATTTTTGACCTACTCAAAACAGCCCGGCCCAGGCAGTGGGTAAAGAACCTGACGCTATACGCCGGGCTGATTTTTACGGGGAACGTGCTCTCCAACACTGCGTGGTGGAATAACTTCTGGGTGGTCACTGAAGCCATTATGGCTTTTACGCTGGTGGCGGTGTCGATTTATTTCTTAAACGACCTGATTGACGTCAAGGCTGACCAGGCACATCCCTTCAAGAAGTTTAGGCCTATTGCCGCAGGGAGAATTTCTAAATTTATGGCAATGGGGGTGTTTTTAATAACGGGAGTCTGGGGCTTGATGTGGTCCAGAAGCCTGTCGCCGTTGTTTTTCCTGACAGGGCTGGGGTATTGGGGATTACAAATATTATATTCGCTGGTACTAAAAAACATAGAGGTGGTGGATGTGTTTGCAATTGCCCTGGGTTTCTTTTTGCGGGTGCTGGCGGGAGCGATTGTGATAAACGCCCATTTGTCGATTTGGTTTTTGCTGTGCGTGATATCGGTGTCACTGTTTTTGGCGGCAGGAAAAAGGCGGGCGGAGCTGGCGATTCTCACAGAAAAAGGGGCTGCGGCTCACCGTAAGGTGATGGGGAAATATACGGCCGATATTTTAGACCGGTACGTGGGGATGTTTGCTACTTCTTCTTACTTGTCTTGGGCGCTATACACCTTTAATTTTTATGAACAAGCCCCGTCATTGGTGCCATCGTCTTTGATATTGCTATCGCGGACGCTGACTATTAATAAATGGCTGATGGCCACCATTCCGGTGGTGATTTTTGGCATCATGCGCTACATCCGAATTATCTATGACGGGGCCCGGGCGGAAACACCAGAAAAAGTGATCTTGACTGATTTGCCACTACTGATGGCGGTGGCCATGTGGGGAGCGATAGTGGTAGCGGTATTGTACCTGGGCCCGAGTTAAGATTACTCAAATTTATCTGCGTATTGGGCGGAGATCCAGCCGGAAGAGGTGGCATCTAAATCAATTTTGATCTGATACCAGCCGGCGATTTTTTCTAGAAGTGGATATTTGTCGCCAGGTTTGACCCGGCCTATTTCTTTGGCGCTAGTCTTGGGCTCCTGGCGGACTCGCAAGAACCCTGTTGGTGTATCTTTAACTTCTACGTACGGCTTGTCCAGGGTGGCAGAAGCTGTGGCTGTAGGAGTAGGTGAAGGTGAAGGAGCGGGTAAGCTAGCTAGCTTGACATTGACATTGAGCTTGTAGCCTAGAACAGCTTTGGCAGATACGGTGCGGGA
>Ga0209514_10007725_pt1 | contig 12560 bp, 12 predicted proteins | sample Subgrocontami58m_FD_187452 | JGI IMG/M metagenome (GOLD analysis project Ga0209514, IMG submission 187452) | Subsurface groundwater microbial communities from S. Glens Falls, New York, USA - GMW37 contaminated, 5.8 m (SPAdes) (version 3) | ecosystem: Environmental > Aquatic > Deep subsurface >...
TGTGTCCCGACCTGGTCCCAGAGCACAGTCTCGGGGTCGGCACCGAAATGGTCGTCACTCATGCGTTGCAGGTCGGCGAGCAGGGCATCGAATTCGGCCTTCGTCGTGAGGAAGGCCTCGAGGCTTTGTTCCTGGTTGCGGGCGGTGCGGGCCTGGCGGTCGGTCATTCTTTTCTCCATCCGGCGGCGGTTGTTCTCTCCGCGTGATGGACTATTCGCGCTGTGGGGCCCGGGAGCCAAGCAGGTTCGACGATCATTTCATTGCGAACGTCTCCGCGAATGGATTGGGTCCTGACCGGTCACCGGCGCCACCAGCGGGACGGCGAAGTTCAAGGCCGTCGCCTATGCGGTCATATCGCAACCATCTCATCCTCTGAAGGCAACAATGACCGATCCAGCCAGCAGCGGAGCGGCCGGCGCCGTAGCGTTCAAGGCCGTGGGCGGCGCGTCCGCCGTGGCGGCGGGCGGTGCCGGTCTTGCCGCGGTGGTCGTCATGCTCATGACCCCACCGCGCAGCAAGCGCGAATGGGCAGTCGGGCTCATCGGCACCGTCGTCGCCAGCATCGGCGGCGGCGCTGCAGCGATCGAGCATTTTGGACTGCGTCACTGGGCCAACTCATCGATCGGCCTTTGCGCGGTGGGTGGGCTGATTTTCGCATGCGGGTTGCCGGGGTGGGCCATCGTACGGTGGGCGTTCAACTTCATCGACAGGAACCAGGACGCCGGGATCGACGAGGTAGCACGGAATCTGAGGGGTTTTCGCCACAGACCGCATGGCCATGGCTGATGATACCGCATGATCGCCAAGCAATCGGACGTCTGTGTCTGCATTACTCGTAACCATGGTTTCGACCGGCGGGTCGCGCTCGGGCGGCCTGCCCCTGCTTGTTGTGCGGGCGGCCAGCATTCATGCGGCTATCGCACGATCTTTGACATCCCTGGTAATCAGGTCCGCGGCCAGGCTATGGTCAGGTTCGTTCAGAAGCGGCCAACAAGAATTCTATCTGACCAGAGCCAGAGGGGAGGCACCCGCCGGCTCCCCTCCATGCCCTCTCCGCATTCGGCCAACCCTATGACGGCCGGGCTGGATGCTTGCCCTTGTTGATCATGCCACTCAGCTGCGCTCGCTCCCCGTCGTTGAGCGATAACGACGTCTTTTTTGACGGCGATTTCCTTCCTGGCCACGAATCCGCTCCGTTGTTCTGGGCGGAGCTATCGAGTCAGAGTTCGACGCAGAATCTTGGACGCATGGTACGAGATCATACGATTCAGACAGGGAACCCACCTCGACAGTGGCCGCCAGAGCCAAGGACCGGTCATATACACAACCACCCTGACAAGGGTGATGCCCTGACCGAGAAGACTAAAATAGGCTCGCCAATCGGCCGGTCGTTCCGGGACCCACAACATACCGAAAACCAAAATGCCGAGATTACGATAGACTTCGTTGTGGTGGCCAGCCGTACCATTATGTATACGAACCGTATGTTGGTACTATCTCGGAACGTCCCATGCCGAACGTCGTATGGCGACCGACATGGCATACCTCACAGAGGCTAAGAAATGGCATAATAGTTGCCAATTCCCCTTTGAGTCTCATTTCGCCGACATATCCCTCCATCGGCACCTGACGTCCATCCTGGCGATGCGCAATACGAGTCCAGGACCGCCGCTCCATCGTCGAATTCGTCAGAAAGTCGATTTGATCTGGCTGTGACAGAGGCGGTTGGCCGTCCTGCCATAGTGCCAGCCTGTCTATACGCGTCGCCACGTGATACAGGAATGAATTCGGCACAAATTGATCGTGACCAAGGCAGGTTGGTGTCACGAAGCGGAGTACGATTTCATTTACGTCATTCCGGATCGGTACATGGGAATGATGCACAATGGATACCTCACCAACGGCGATCAAAGGTGTCATTCGCCCGGGTACGATCAGCCCCTGTCCCGTCACCGCCTCCAGCGCCTCCCCAACTACCCCACACAACTCAGCCGCCCGGCCGAACAAACGCACAATCAGCATTGGAGCAGCAGGCGGACCATCAATCCGGACTACGAACGGCGGAGGCCGTTGCCCGCGTTCCGGAAACATCTCGGCATACCGATCAGCAGGAATTTGGCCGAACAACTGCTGCCCCAGCCTGCCCCGCAAGCGAGACAGCAGGGTGGGTCGCACTTGCGTAACGGCAACGCCAAGACACGGCACGGAAATATCGCAGAAGTCCCATGCCACCCCCCCGGCATCGGCAAACCGCGCCGGGTCTGTCACTCGATCACCACATCCGCGACCGTGACAAAATCGATCGAGCCATCCGGAAACCGGACCTGCAACTCTTCACCGTCCTGCCGAAGGATTTCCACGCGTTCGTCGTCCAACGTCCCAAACCGCCGCACAGGTGTGGCTCTTGGCCCCTGGCGTATCTCTGCTCGGTGCTGTCGACCCTGCACGTCGGCCAGGTCAGATGATGGGGGCGGTGCTTGCAACGGCCAAACATCGTCGCCATCAACGTAGGGTGCAAGCACGGCCCCCTGTCTTTTTGCTTCTTGGAATGGCGACGGGCCAGCCATGCTCACCAACTCACCTGCAGCGACCTTCTTAGCTCCCAGCACCGGATCAGCCATGGCCTGCAGCGTTCGGATTTGAGCGGTCTTTTCCCAAGAACTGACTTTGCCGGCCATATAGCACTCAAATTCGCGCAAACATTGGGCCAGCTTTGCCTCCGCTTCCCTTCCTAGCCATGGGTCCTCGCCATCGACGGCGTCGAGACAAATGCTGTCCAGGTCGACTGTAACGCGCACACATCCAAATCCCAATGATCGCGCCAAGCCGAGCGAGTGGCAATAAGATCTGTTGGGGTCACCGAACCAAATCGCCCAAAGTAATGCCCCAAGTTCCTCGCGCCGTAGATTGTGGACATGGACTTTCGTACGAAATCTTGTGCCTGCCCCCAAGGGTGTGAATTTCGTAAACACCTTTCTGCTGACAACCGCCGGATCGTCCTTATCTGGCCGTGGGGTCGAACGAACCGCGTCACCGACAGGATAACGCTTCCACCCGCGTAATGTCGCCTGATCGTCCATGAAGGTGGTATATGCCTTAAATCGACGAGATTTGCCGTCGGCAAGGTACGTTCCGGTCGTCACTTGTGGTGGCTTGCTGTTCCGTTCCATGTGACGCTGGGCCACATAGGCTGGATAAAATCCTGGTTTGGGACTTAGGAGGATTTCCTCGCGTTCGGCCTCGGAAGAAACGGCATTGATAATCTGAGCCGGCTCGATCTGAACCCGGCCGGCCAGAGCCTGATCAGCCCGATCATTCTTGGTTTCGCGCACATATCCAAATATTGTCTCGGCCAGGTCGGGATCGTCCGCAATATGCCGCTGCGATGCCGTGCTGGCGAGATCACGTGTTGTCCGGGCGTATGCGAGACGGAACATCATCGCAAGACCCATTGCCTGGATCTGTCCGTCGTTGTTCCTGTCACTGAGCCAGAACACAGGAATAGCCTGGCCCTCCAGCAATCTGGCACGATGAAACGCCCAATTGCCCATCGGGGCCCGCGTGTTGGCATCGCGATGAACGTGCTCGAAATCCTCTCGAATCTCGGGCGGGACCGCAATTACGGTTCCATCCACCGAGTGGAATATGAATTCCACCCGTTTCCCGCGGGGGTCACGATTTCCTGGTTGTCCAGTAAACACGACTGTCCCGATCGTACGACCGGTACCGACATTGTCCGCCCGCGATACGATGCGCCCCTTCGCCCAATCGTCCCGTTTGCGCGATTCATCGGGATTGAACGCCAGATCCAATGATACCGGGTGCCAAGCGCTGTATTTGTGTTCGGCCGTCAGCTTTGCTTGCCCCAAGTTCACGCGGCGCCCGCTACGTTCGGCATATAGTTTTTCGAGGTCAACCTGCCTTACCAAGGAATAATCGCACGTCCGCAATTGCCACTCACCGGTGGCACGATTCACCTCCAGCCAGCCCGCGCGCGACCGCGGCTTGAACATGTCGGTGAAATGATTGGTGTAGAGATAGGGATTCTGCAAATCACGGACCGCAAAGCGCCTATCGTCCATGAGGGTGCCGATTTTGCCAAAGCCGGCGATCTCGACGACGGCACGCAACATGCCCTTGATCGTTGTTCCGGGTAGAGAACTCTGTCCAAATAATGCAAAATTGTGTTTTACAGCCGGCGCATCGACGCCGTCGGGCGGTCGTTGCGTTTCGCCGCCGACAACCAATGGCGTGACAGCCTCGATGATCAGATCGAAGTCCCCACAGACTGCGCCTGTAAACGGTACTTCCATCGATACCTGGGATGCCCAATCCGGCAGCACGACCGTCCTACTGAGAGGCACGAAATTATAAGCGGCGGTAAGCATGTCAAAGGTCCTCCACCGCCCAGCGGCAAGCGATCGGCTGGTAGCACCCCGGCTGTTCTGCGTCCCTGGCAGTTGGGCGTTGTCCCCAATACACCCGATACCGTGAAGGAGGTAAAGTTCCCCACTCCACACTCTGCGTGGTGTACACTGACAGATAGCGCTTACCCCGCCCTTCCGTAACTTCCTCACAATGCCAGTTCTGATCGCGCAACAGCGAGATCCGAACGCCACGCAGGTCGGAAAACGCAAGTTCCGCATGCAAAAGGCGCCGAGACAACGATCCGCTGGCCAGCGCCGAGCGTCGGGTAAGCCAGCTATGCCCGTCGAAATAGAGAACAGAATCGGTCCTCACGATCCATCCCCGGCAAAGGGCGTCATCGTCATGAAGCAGTACGTCCAACGCATCATGACCTTGCAGTACGCGATGGGTGATGGTCGCGTCCACCGCAATCCATTTCTCGTTTAGCGTCTGCGCTGCGAGAAGCCGCCGGAGTATGACCATGTCGTTGTCAACCATGGGAGGATTCCTCGTTATGCTGATTCGTACGCAGTCCGCGGTCGATCCACTGACCTCCATCACTCCACTCCACCCCGTCACACTGGAACCGTCCGTTGCCGCGACCAGTGCCGGCACCGAACGCCAAGCGACCCTTACGGACGTCCTCAAGCGTTGCTGCAAGTGCATGACGAATTGGTTTGGCGACGGCTTCAGGCTCCGGCGGAGGCAATAACGTGATCTCATAGTCATAAGAAAGACTATCAGTCGTCAGTACACGTTCCGAGAACAGCATGCCGTTTCGTGCACCGCCGCTAAAACGATCGAGCGACACGTGATGGACCACCTGGGTTGACGCGGGCTCCCGTAGTACGATGTCGCCCAGCATCAACATCCCACGTCGTCCTTGTGCCTTTGCCTCTCTTTGACTGGCAGCCTCCGCATTGCTGTCAGGAGCGACAAACCCCAACAGCGTAGCAACAGCTTCGTTTCGTATATCCAGCCGCTGTCCTGGCACCACTCGATACCCAGTAAGCCGATTGTAATGCCATGCAAGGCGGTGAGCTAGTACACCTTTGACACTGGTAGCCGGAATAAATTGGAGCGGTTGCGAGGACGGAGCCCCCCGATCTCCGTCCCAAAGGATCATCGCCTCGGCCACTGGGGCTGTGGCCTCCTCGGCTTCGGGAATGCCGCCACCAAACACCCATGGGGTCGTTGGTCGAAGTCCCTTTAGTACCGCGACAATGCGCTGGCGCTTGCCATGTGCGCGCGTTGCTACATCCGGCAAGTCAGCCTCCCGACCAAGACCCACCGGCAGTCGGCAAAAAGCTTCGTAGTCGGAGTATTGGCGTAGATTGAAAGCCTTCGCGCCAAGCCTGTGAACCCTGATCGCACCCAAGCCATGCCGCGTACCCGCACCCAGGCGGATGTCCGGATCGCACAGAAAATCCAGAAGGCTTTGCCATACCCCGTTGTCCTGCACATCTCCACGCAGACCCATGTCAAAAGTGAAGCGGTGGCCGGCCGAGATCACAAGATCCTCGAATTTGCCTAACCCGTCAGCGGTACCGCGTTGATTGATTCGCACACGGTCTCGTCGCGCGCCCTGCCGAGCATTCAGGAGCACAGGACACAGAAGCCGGGGGTCTTCCGGCCCGAACAAACCGTCGATCACATGGTTCTCACCATCGTGGATACGTCCCCAGGAGATCGAGAAGCGCGAAGCGGAACCGTCGACATCGCCCGATGCACCGAAGATCACGGCTGTCTGATGATCGGCATCCGTCGCGGACCGTCCGGTGGAGCGTAAGTAATCGCCATATGCGTGCCGTAGCGCTCCGCACAGGCTCGTTCCCGGCAACGCGGGCAAACCGTTCGCGTCACGTACGAAGTCCGTCGGCGCCGAAGCCGACAGGGAGCTGGCACGTACAACAATGGCCGATGTCAGTTCCAGTGTCACACGGGCAACAAACCGGACTGGCCAATCGCTGAACCCGACAGCAGGTGGGACCGCCTCGGACATTGTGACGCTCATGCCGGCCTCCTTTCTACTTCGTTCATGATGCGCGGAACCTGCACCGCGAGTTCGGCAACGATCATGCGACCGAGAGTTCCCGTCGCCGCAAGCGAAAGGTGTTCCCGCTCCAAAATCTGTTCGAGACTTGTGCGGTCGATGATTGTCTTCAGCAGTGTGATGGCGTTGGCGGCCTTCCCGATCATAAGCAATGTCGGCGCGTCGCGCTGCCACGGCGCAGCACCTGTGCCAGCCGCGCATACCCCTTCCGATGCGTCGAAAAGCCGGAACACCAGGTCTTCAAGCGAGGTTGAACGCAAGCTCGCCTCTCTCACGCTGCCCCATTGTGCTCTGCTCGGAGCAGCCTGGTTGGTTGACAGACCCGAAAGCCGGCCTTCATCCCACAATATTCGGTACATCCTCGCGAAGTCCTGCTCATATCGCGTTGCTTCGGTTCGAGCCAAGTCACCGATCGACCACGCGTCATGACGCAGGCTCAGCCAGCGAAACAGCGGGCCATCCGGCTGCACCGCCGCGCCGGATGCACCGGACGACGGTTTTGGGTCGTCGTTCCACCGGAACTCGAGCACCGCGGGATTTGCCAGCACAACACCAAGACCTTCGCCGACGAACAGGCCGATACCTTGATCGAGCGTCCTGCGCAGACGGTCCTGAGCGTCAGGGTTGAGGGGTTTCCCCCGAAACTCCATTACGCTCCCTTGCGCGAGCACCACACGCTCCGGGTCGAAGGCCTGCCTGTAGCCATTGAATGGAGCGTATCGGCGCCAGGACAGCGCGCTATGTTCCGAAACCGGCACGAAATTCCAGTCGGCCGGCAGCCCCAACGACGCGGCATCAGGGTAGTCTCCACCTGGAAAGGCGCAGTCCGAGACTGCATAGAACCGCAATCGATCGCCCGATATATCTCCATGCGTCGGATACTGCGGCGATTGGTCAAGGCGTGTGACGCTGACCCGCCCATATTCCGCGCCCCTCGAACGCCCGATCCAGATCGGTTGGGCGAGGATTGGGGACAGGATCATGTCCCGCGCGTGCGCGCAGCGCGGCCCGAACGTGACCCGGCTGACAAAGCTCTGCCCCGCTCGCAGTGACGAGTATCCAAAAAGCGCGCTCTCCAGCGTACGGCCAGTGGTGGGGTTGATAGCGGTGCGGCGCCGATAATTCTGCTCGGGTCGCACATACTGGCCTGATTCGGAGACAAATGCGTCTCTCTTGCGATCTTTGTCGCCCTGGCGGACCTGCGGGATTGGAACGAATGCCACGCCATCGACCAGGCGCACGCCATTGCCGAAGCGCACGCCGCCGCCGTGGAACACCGCCCACGACAACTCCGGATCAACATCATCGATGGCCTGGTAAGCAGCGGCCGCCAGGCCCAGCAGAACGCTGCCCGGAATATGCCCCAATGTCCGGTGCAGCCCGGTGGACGCTGCGGTACCGGACAGTACCACCTCCTGGTCCAGGTCAATTCGCAGATACACCGTCTCTTCCCCATCCGCGGTCATCAGCGAGACTCCAGATTGTAATCGTCCAATAAGGTTGCGGTGAGTCGTCCCAGGCCGCGAGTCCGGCCGGTCCCGACCGAGCGAAGCAATGGCAGGGCGGCGGCAACGATCTGGCGCCATCCCCCTTGATCCGCCCAAGGGTCGGCCGCCCCCTGAAACACCAACGTGGCATCCAGGGTCATGGGCGGCATAACCTCCAGCGTGCGCAGGGAGTTGGGGATCACCTGCCCATCCGCGTCGATGGCGGTGCGATGCAGCGTCTCGCCGAGGTCCTCCAGCATCCGCACACCGTCTGTCGTCCGTGCCCAACGCCGCCAGGCGTCGGGCAGCACCGCGGAGTCAACCCGCAGCAGCCCGGGTTGGCTGCCAAAGCGCTGCTCCACAACACCCGATGCGTCATCCTCCGCCGACGCACCCGCCGCTCGGCCGAGCAGAATGTCGGTTGAACCGAGTGGCACCAGAACCGTACCGTCGGCGGCATGGCACGCACTGAACGCTTCGGCCTGACGCATCACGTCGCGCAACAACCCTTTCAGGGTTCTCCCGGGCACGTACGGCAACCCACTGTCGCGGATGACCAATGTATTGATCCCCGAGCGCAGGCCTCGGCCGGCCGAACAATGCCACCAGTCCAGGATGTCCAGTCGCAGGATCGCTGTGTCAGACATTGGACAAGCCCCTCTCCTCGCCGTCGGTCTGGTCAAAGCGCTGCAGCAAACCGACCAGGACATCGACATCCTGCACCGGCGTTCGCAATTGTTTGGAGGGGCCCTCGGACCATATGGTGTTCGCCTTGCCGAACGCCTGCAACGCGGCTTCTACTCCGGTTCGTTGACTTTCGTTCAACAGATCCACTTGACGGCGCAACCGGCGGTCGGCGCTCACGTCCGATTCATGTATCAGTCGGGACACTTCCCGCCATCCGCGTCGTGGCAACGCCGCCACCGCCCGAACCAGGGCATCCAACTGATCGAGCGTGGCGAAACGCGAGTCGAAGACCGCTGTCGTGACATAGGGACCGGCGGTAAGTTCCTTTGTTGTTCCTGAGTCATCACGTTTGACCAGTTGCTGTTCGAATATCTGGTCGAAGTCGTCGGTCGCCGAGTCGAGAGCCACATGAAATTGCAGGCAGGAGGTTCGGTTTGCCATTTCATGTTTCTTCAGCCGATCCTTGGCCCAGCGCGCGCAGGTATCGGCAAGCCGGAGCGCCAGGTCGAACGGATAATGTGCATGAACGAACGCAATCCCTGCCCCGGCATATAGGCACTGCCATTCCGGCCCTTCAAGGTTGTATTTCTTGGCAAACACCGGCAATTCTGTCCTGGATGCTTTCTCCAGCGTGTCGAGAAAGCATCGGGCCACCTGCCAGCCGAATCTCCCCGGCACCAGGATGGTCATGTCATCGCCACCCAACAGGATGGGTCGGCATGCAATATCGCCTGCCGTTGTCCGAACGTCGCGAAGAGGGTTCAACGCCACGGTCGCGGCGTCTCGAAACAAGCTGCGTGTCAGTGCGGAAAGCTCCACGCCCGCCTCTATGCCTTTGGGACGTTTCAGCACCTGTCTGAACCGGTCGCCGAAGCCAGTGCCATCGGCATGAACCACCGCGAGCAGGTCGCTGTCCCCGGCATCCGCGATCTCGTCCATTTCAAGGCTGATCTTGTCGTCGTTGCCAAAGCCAAATCGGTTCTTCAGGCTCTCTCCATCCTGCTGACCGAGGACCATGTTGCGGCGGCTGCCCGACGCGTCAAAATACTCCGTATTGCCTGGGTATGGGGCAACCCTGGTGACCGGCAGGCCGGTCCTGGGATCCCGACGCGTGAGTGGACTGGAGAGGGGAAGCGCCATCAGAGGCAGTTCGGGGCCGCCTTCAATCTGTCCGTAAATAGACCGGACGGTGTCGGCGATATTGGAATCAGTCGCCTCGCGCAGTGCGATAGCGTGGCGGCCATGGGGTGCCCATTGGTTGGCGACCAGCGGCCAGAGGCGGGTGAATTGTTCCGCGTTCGCCTTGTCGGCGAATTCGACCAGGATTCGTCCTGAGTCGGCCTGCAACACGTGACCGTGACCCGAGTTCAGAGACGGGACGCCATTCTTATCAAGCGCGCCGATGCCCATGGCACCCAGCAGGCCTGCCAGCCGGGTACGGCAAAGGGAGTCGATCAATTCGGAGCCGCCCGCGATGTCTTTCAGGCGGCCGCCGCGGGCGATGTATTCCTGGATGCCACGGAATTTATATCCGCATATGAAGGGCATCAGTGGTTCCTCCAAGTATAGGGGGACGGCAATGCACGGGTCGATCGGGTCGTGATAACTGTCTTTACATGCCGCCCGCCCCATGGTACTAGGAAGCTGTTCAGCAGATCGCTGATTGATACGAACCAAGGCTCAGTTCTTCTCAGCGGCTTGATGATCAGCGGCAGCACCGGTCACCAAACCGTTTCTTTTATCAGGTCATCTTGTGTGTCGATTGGTCCGATGCGCGCGTGCGGCGTCCGGTGGGTGATGCCTTGGCAGCGGCAGATGCGACTGTTGCCGGTTGGGCGAGATTTTCGTGGGTTCGCTCTCGGGTCGATATGAGCGCCGTGTGTGCCAGAGAAAGCGCATTTAGAGCTATAAGGCAGGCGACAATAACGAGTAGGGCCTGCGAATGGATCGTCGCGAGCGCCGCCAATATGGCAACCATCGTCTCGTCTCCTTTTTGATATAGAACCAGGCTATCGTTTAGTCTCAGCGGCTTGAAACTAGAGAAACCAAAATGGGGTGGGCCTGTCATTCACCGCCTTCAGTAGCGTGATTATGGTCGCCGCGCGGCATGCGGGCATCCGCACCAATTCGGTCTTTATCATGAACGCGGAGGGGCAGGCGAGTCGGTTCTCAAGCTTGGCTAGCGAGCGCGCGGGGTTAGGCGGTGGCGGAAACGCCAGCATGATCCGTGCCGGCATATATCGGCCGATACCGAAACCAGCGCTCTGTTGCCACGATCGAACCGTCGCAGTGAAATCCCGCGCCGCTCGGGCGGTGGCCTCGGTTCCGCCGATCGAGATGGTAGCTTGCGTGGGTCATGGAACATTCACACGCGTCGCGTGCCATATCCACGCGGCGGGGCGGATGAGTTGGAACCGAAGGGAGGCGTCCGAAGCCGAGACGACGGCAAGGCGCGCAGCCGACTTTGATCATTGCGACGGCAATCGCCTGTTCTTGCGACGCATGGCCGATCTGCATCCTGTACATTCCGCCACAATGTCGCGAAGGGCGACAGGACCATCTACGCGGGTCCGGCGACACCATTGGACCTCAGGGGGGAGGGAAGGACCCGGTCGGCTTACGGTTCGCGGCCTGGGGTGGTCCTCGGGCACGATCGCCACCCAAGGAGTGCCCATTGATTTGATTGAGTATTTTGGCATATCTCCGTCAAGCCACTGATTCAATGACAAGAATCTGGCGATAGCCATAACGCAGTCGGGTGTTTCGTACCTCCACGTTCGGAACGAAATCGAGGATCGTCAAAATGGTTGAAAACGTCCTGTGGAAGCAATAGGGTTTGGGCAGTCTCCCGCGGCCCGCGTTGGGCTGCGGGTTCACTGAGACGGGGAAAGTTGGTGCAACTTGGTGACGGTGATGGGGCCCGCGGCCCGCGTTGGGCTGCGGGTTCACTGAGACCGCGCAGTGTCGGTGTTTCCATGATATTTCCCCCCCCGCGGCCCGCGTTGGGCTGCGGGTTCACTGAGACCATGAGTACGGTTTATTAGCTGAAGGGGTCTTCGACCCGCGGCCCGCGTTGGGCTGCGGGTTCACTGAGACGCTGCGGGAGACCCTCAGTGATCCAATTACTCCAGCCCGCGGCCCGCGTTGGGCTGCGGGTTCACTGAGACGTTGCGGGAGGCGGCGGAGCATAGAAATTCTGTGCACCCGCGGCCCGCGTTGGGCTGCGGGTTCACTGAGACTACCAACTTAGGTGGCTGCAAGTTGGCAACCATACCCGCGGCCCGCGTTGGGCTGCGGGTTCACTGAGACCCACACGGGCTGTGCTGTGGATCCACATTTGGGACCCGCGGCCCGCGTTGGGCTGCGGGTTCACTGAGACATATGGCTTAGCACTGATTAGCAAACCATCTCGACCCGCGGCCCGCGTTGGGCTGCGGGTTCACTGAGACCCGGTAAGCGTGCTCTATTACTTTTCCGAGATTGCCCGCGGCCCGCGTTGGGCTGCGGGTTCACTGAGACTCCACACTGTCGAGCGACCCACCAATGTTGCCCCCCGCGGCCCGCGTTGGGCTGCGGGTTCACTGAGACCAAAGAAAGGTCTCTGTTTTCTTCCAATACACACCCCGCGGCCCGCGTTGGGCTGCGGGTTCACTGAGACATCAGGGCGATCGTCACCACGATCGGGATCGTTGGGCGGCCCGCGGCCCGCGTTGGGCTGCGGGTTCACTGAGACTCCTCTGGTTTTTCTCGGTAACAGTCAATTTCTACCCCGCGGCCCGCGTTGGGCTGCGGGTTCACTGATACCAACTGGCGAAAAGAATCACTCACCGGCGATATCCAACGTCATCGCAGGCGCAGGCCTGCCGTGCCACTTTCCTGCCTCTATCGCCAAAGTCATGGATACTGGTCGTCGTCGGCATGGCGAT
>Ga0209514_10007726_pt1 | contig 12559 bp, 12 predicted proteins | sample Subgrocontami58m_FD_187452 | JGI IMG/M metagenome (GOLD analysis project Ga0209514, IMG submission 187452) | Subsurface groundwater microbial communities from S. Glens Falls, New York, USA - GMW37 contaminated, 5.8 m (SPAdes) (version 3) | ecosystem: Environmental > Aquatic > Deep subsurface >...
ACGGGGTGGCGGTCATCTTGGCCTTCGTCGGCGTGAAGATGCTGCTCAGGTCGGTGTGGCACCCACCGGTGTATGTCTCGCTGGCGGTCATCGTGAGCCTGCTGGCCCTGAGCATCGGCCTCAGCTGGTGGAAGACGCGTCCGGGCGCCGCGGGAGGAGACGCCGGGGGCGTCTGATCCGTGCTGCGGGTCGGATTACCATGGGCTATCCGTGGACCAGATCTCCCTGATCTCACTGCCCATCGCCTTCGCGGCGGGCTTCGTGTCGTTCGCGTCGCCATGCGTACTGGCCCTGGTACCGGGGTACCTGTCATTCATATCCGGTGTGCCCGTCGATCAGGCAGGGGCGGGCTGGCGAAACGTTCTGCGCCCCACGGCGGCATTCGTGCTGGGGTTCGCCACGATGTTCGCCCTGTTCGGTGCGAGCGTGGGACTGCTTGGCCGGTCGCTCGCACGCGACCGCGACGTGCTGAACGTGGTGGCGGGGTCGATCATCATCGTGATGGGCCTGGCCCTGCTGCTGTTGCCCCGCCTCGGCGTGTTCCAGGCCGATCGGCGCCTCAGGCTGTCGAAGCGGCCCGAGACCCTGGTAGGCGCCTCGCTCGTGGGTGCGGCGTTCGCCGCGGGTTGGACACCCTGCATCGGGCCCATCCTGGGAAGCATCCTCACCTTTGCCGCCCCCACCGGATCGCCTCTCGCCGGCGCGCTGCTGCTGTTCATCTACTCGCTGGGACTGGGGGTGCCGTTCCTGCTCGCCGGCGCGTTCATGACACAGACGCTGTCGGCGTCGCGCTGGATTCGCGATCGCTGGACGATCGTGAATGCGATCGGCGCATCACTGATGATCGGCCTCGGAATACTCATGCTCACCGGTAACCTCGAGCGCATCACCCAGCACCTCGCAGGCATTGGCTTCGCAGGCCTCTAGGAGCCCCATGCGCATCGTCTCGCTGGTCGGAAACCGACCCCAGTTCGTCAAGGCCGCGCCCCTGTGCCGCGCACTCCGCGGTCTGGGCGAGGAGATCCTCGTGCACTCGGGGCAGCACTACGACCCCGAACTCGCGGATCTCTTCTTCGACGAGCTGGGAATCCCGGCTCCCGACCATTCCCTGGACGTGGGGCCCGGCACGCCGGTGCACCAGATCGCCGTCATCATGGAGCGACTGGAGCCCATCCTCATCGACGCCCGGCCCGACGCACTTCTGGTCTACGGCGACACCACCACCACGATCGCGGGAGCGCTCACCGCCGCCAAGTCGGGGGTGCCCTTGGCTCACGTCGAGGCGGGCCTGCGCTCGTTTGATCGCTCGATGCCCGAGGAGCAGAACCGGGTGGTGACCGATCACCTGTCCGACATCCTGCTGTGCCCCACCGAACAGGCCGTGTCCAACCTGGCGCGCGAGGGGGTCACGAAGGGCGTGCACCTCGTTGGCGACGTCATGTACGACGCCTGCCGGACCTTCGCCCCCCTCGCGGAGAATCGCCCGGGGCCGACGGCCCACGGGCTGGAACCCGCCGGGTACCTGCTGGTGACCGTCCACCGTGCCGCGGCCACCGACACCCCGCAGGCGCTGTCCGCCCTTGTTGACGTGCTCTCATCGCTCGATCAGCCGGCCATATTTCCCGTACATCCTCGAACGCGGGCGAAGTTGGAGGCGGGCGGGCGATGGGACGAGCTCGCAGGGGTGTCCGGGCTGGTGCTGGCCCCTCCGGTGGGGTATCTGGACTTCACGGCCCTGCTGATGCAGGCCAAGGCCGTGGTGACCGACTCGGGCGGCGTACAAAAGGAGGCCTACTTCCATGGCATCCCCTGCATCACCCTGCGCGACACCACGGAGTGGGTTGAGACGGTCGATGGCGGCTTCAACCGCCTGACGGGCATGGATGTCGGCCGCGTGCGCGAGGCACTGTCCGATCTACGAATGCCTGCGGAACGCCCGCAGTACTACGGAGACGGCCACGCGGGCGATGCCATCGCCCACGCCATCGTGGCCGAACTCGGCTGAGCGCTACAGGGCGCCCTCAGCCGACTCCCGCTGCGCCGCATCACCCCGTGGAAGCTCGTAGACCTCGGGTGACCCGAAGCGCACGAGCAGCGCGGAGGGCCGCAGCATGAGGAAGAGGCGCGACGAGCGCTCGCCCTCGGTCCGGCTCCACCGGCGGGCCTCCAGGCGATCCACGATGCCGATGCCGATTCCCGTACCCGCGAGCAGGGCGGCTGTCGCGCCCACCTCGCTCACCAGGGTGTCGAAGATCAGCAGCACGACCGCACCCAGCAGGATGACGGCGGCCGCACGCGCGTGGCGCTCCCTGGCATCGGCGCGGGTCTCGTGCACCATGACGCCCGGGCGCTTCACCGCAGCCAGGGCATTCGCGAAGCGACGGCGGCTGGTGACCCCCGCCACGGTGAGGCTGGTGACCAGCGCGGCGACGAACACGATGCCGGCCTCGAGCGGCCGGACGGGGCCATCCACGAGCCAGACCACGACCCAGAAGCAGGCGGATGCGAGCCCAAGCGCGGTCATCGCCTGCCCACGCCAGCGTGTCTCGTCCTCCGCCCCGACGAGGCGGGGAAGCCCCGCAAGCGCCGCATCCGCCACACGTAACCCCCGTATCGGTATCGCAATACCCGTGCGGCGAGGACACCACCACTCGGGGACGACTACGATACCGCCGCTGTCAGCGCCGAGAACAGACATCCAGAGCGGGCCCCAATGACCACCGCGACCGCGCGCATCGGCGTCGTCGGTCTCGGCTACGTGGGCCTGCCGCTTGCGGTGACCTTCGCCGAGGCCGGGGTACCCGTGCTGGGCCTCGACGCCGTGCAGTCGAAGGTGGACGCCGTGAACGGTGGCACCTCCTACATCGAGGACGTGTCCTCCGAGCGGCTGCGCCCGCTTGCGGAGTCGGGCATGGTGCGCGCCACCACGCAGTGGGATCCGATGCGGAACGTCGAGGCGGTCATCATCTGCCTGCCCACGCCGCTGGATGAGCACCGCGAGCCCGACCTCTCCGCCGTGCTGGGCGCGGCCGAGAGCATGTCGCAGCGCCTGCGTGCCGGGCAGGTCGTGGTACTTGAGAGCACCACCTACCCGGGCACGACGCGCGAGGAGCTCGCGCCCATCCTCGAGCGATCCGGGCTGACGGCGGGACGCGACTTCCACGTGGCCTTCTCGCCCGAGCGCGTGGATCCCGGCCGTGAGGACTGGACCACCCGCAGCACGCCGAAGGTGGTCGGCGGCCTCACCCCCGAGTGCACGCGTCGCACGATGGAGGTGTACGGGCAGGCGTTCGACAGCCTGGTCGCGGTGTCCACCCCCGAGGTGGCCGAGATGACGAAGATCCTCGAGAACGTCTTCCGCAGCGTGAACATCGCCCTGGTCAACGAGACCGCGGTGCTCTGCGACCGCATGGGCGTGGACGTGTGGGAGGTCATCGACGCCGCGGCCACCAAGCCGTTCGGCTTCATGCCCTTCCGCCCCGGGCCAGGACTGGGCGGACACTGCATTCCGATCGACCCCTTCTACCTCACGTGGAAGGCCCGGGAGTTCGACTTCCACACCGAGTTCATCGAGCTCGCCGGCAAGGTCAACTCCCAGATGCCGGCGTTCTGCGTATCGAAGGTCGCGCGCGCGCTCAACTCGCGCCGCAAGGCCCTGAACGGCAGCCGCGTGCTGGTGATCGGGGTGGCGTACAAGGCCGACGTGAATGACACGCGAGAGAGCCCGTCCCTCAAGGTCATCGCCCTGCTCGAGAATGCCGGCGCGGAGGTCTCGTACCACGACCCGCACGTGCCCACCCTGGCCCGCCAGGGCCTGGCGAGCGTGGCGCTCGACGACGACGCGCTGCACGCCGCCGACGTCGTGGTGGTGGTGACGGCGCACTCCGGAATCGACTGGGCACACATGGCCGAGGAGAGCGACCTGGTGGTTGACCTACGAAATGCCGTACCGCGAGGGGACAATGTATGGACGCTGTGACCCCCCTGCGCATCGCCGTGGTGGGAATGAGCTACTGGGGCCCCAACCTGGCCCGTAACTTCGACCGCCTCGGGGGCTCCGAACTGCGCTGGGCGTGTGATCTGGACGAGGGCCTGCTCGACCGCCATCGCCCGGCGTTCCCGCATGCGCGCTTCACCACCGACCTCTCCGAGGTGCTGTCCGACCCCGACACGGACGCCGTGGTGATCGCCACGCCGGTCCCCACCCACGCAGCGTTGGCACTCAAGGTGATCGAGGCCGGCAAGCACCTGTTCGTGGAGAAGCCGCTGGCGCTGACCACCGCGGACGCCCGCGCGGTGGCCGAGGCCGCCGATGCCGCGGGGGTCACCTGCATGGTGGACCACCTGCTGGTGCTGCACCCCGGTGTGACCAAGATGAAGGAACTGGTGGACGCCGGCCATCTGGGCGACGTTCACTACCTCTACGGCAACCGGCTGAACCTGGGGATCGTGCGCCAGGACGAGAACGCGCTGTGGAGCCTGGGGCCCCACGACATCAGCGTCATGCTGCACATCGTGGGCGAGCCCGCGATCGAGGTATCCGCCACCGGGGCCTCATATCTGCAGCCGGGTGTCGAGGATGTGGTGTTCGGGCACATCCTGTTCGCCTCGGGCGTCACCGGCCATCTGCACCTGTCGTGGCTCGACCCCCACAAGATGCGGCGCATGACCGTGATCGGCTCGGAGCGGATGGTCGTGTTCGACGACATGGAGACCGAGCGCAAGATCACCGTGTACGACAAGGGCCCCATTCCGCGCACAGGCACGTACGGCGAGTACATCCAGGTGCGCTCGGGCGACATCTCCATTCCCAAGATCGATTCCGCCGAGCCGCTTCGGCTCGTATGCGAACACTTCATCGACTCCGTGCGGGCGGGCACCCGCCCGATTGCGGACGCCTGGGCCGGCCTGGCCACGGTCGAGGTGCTCGAGGCCATGAGTGAATCCCTCGCCCAGTCCGGACGACCCGTCACCCTGGAAGGGGCAGCAGCATGAGCCGTGAGAACCTGGTCACCGGTGCGGGCGTGGCCATCCCCGACGACGTCGAGATCGGCGCCAACGTGGTGATCCACGATGGGGTCGTCATCGGTGCCGGATGCGTTATCCAAGACAACGTGGTGCTGGGCAAGCAGCCCAAGCTGGCGACCCGATCCACTTCGAAGCGCGAGCCTCTCCCCGGCCTGGTGATCGGCGAGAAGGTGGCCATCTGCGCGGGCGCCGTGGTGTTCAGCGGCAGCAGTATCGGTGACCGCACGGTCATCGGCGACCAGGCATTCGTTCGCGAGCGGGTGCAGATCGGCGAGGACTGCGGCATCGGCCGTGCGGTGTGCATCGAGAACGACGTCTCGATCGGCGCGCGCTGCTCCGTGCAGAGCAACTCGTACATCACGGCCAAGTCGCTGCTCGAGGATGACGTCTTCATCGCCCCCTGCGTCACCACGACCAACGACAACTTCATGGGACGCACCGACGCCCGGCACTCCCTCATCAGGGGCGCGGTCATCCGTCGCGGTGCCCGTGTGGGTGGTGGCGCCGTGATCCTGCCGGGCATCGAGATCGGCGAAGAGGCCTTTGTGGCGGCCGGCGCCCTGGTGACCAAGGACATCCCCGCGGGCAAACTGGTGGCGGGCCTGCCCGCTCGTGTATGGCGTGATGTGCCGGCTGAGGAGCTGCTCGAGAACCAGTAGGCCCCCTCGACGGCAGAACCCGTGCCAACCGGGTAGCGGTGATCGCCTGCCCGACGATTGAACCCGTGCCACCTCCCGATGAACGAACCCGTGCCGACCGCTGATCGGTGATCAACTCCAGAGGGCAGCGGGACTCGAACCCGCTGATCGGTGGTCACCCCCAGAGGGTGGTGGGGTCGTGAATCAGCGGACCACTGCCGCCTGCTGCTTATCGTGTGGATAAACCACACCTGCGGTCATCCATTGCCCGGATGCGAACGTTGGGTCGGCGCTGAGAGCCTCAACGGTGTGGTTATGCATCGTGCATCCACACTCAACTTGGAGGATCCATGCGATTCGCGAGACCCATTGGCGTGCTCTTCTTGCTCGCAGTGCTGTCATTCGGAGTGGCGGCGTGTGGCGGCGGCGGCGGGAGTTCCACTGAATCGACGGGCAGCAACACGGCTGCGGCGGCGGCCGGCAACGTCGTCAAGGTCCAGCTCGGCGAGAACGGCAGCAAGTACTTCATCAAGGTGGACAAGGACACGGTGAAGGCCGGTAGGACGACCTTCGTGATCGACAACGTCGGCACGATGCACCACGAGATGGCCATCTACAAGACCGACACCGCCCCCGGCAACCTGCCGCTCACTGCGGAGGGGACTGTCGACGAGGAGAAGGCGGGCCTGGTGGCAGAGGCCGTGTACACGACGCCGCTGCGAGGCGATGAAGACCACAGGATCCGCGATGGGCGCGGCGTTGACTACACGGTCAACCTTCCGGCCGGCAAGTACGTGCTGCTGTGCAACCTGGCGGGCCACTACAAGGCCGGTCAGTTCGTCGCGTTCACGGTCACGGGTGATGCCGGCGGGACCGCCGCGGTCACGCCCGAAAGACCCACAAGTGATGCTCAGGCGGCCGGTGCGAAGGTGAAGGGCACTGCCGTGGGGGTCCAGCTCGGCGAGAACGGCTCCAAGTACTTCGTCAAGGTGGACAAGAACACGGTGAAGGCCGGCACCACGACGTTCGTGATCGACAACGTCGGCACGATGCACCACGAGATGGCCATCTACAAGACCGACACCGCCCCGAGCAAGCTGCCGCTCACGGCCGACGGGAAGGTCGACGAGGAGAAGGCGGGTCTGCTTGCAGAGGCCGTCTACGCAACCCCGGTGCGCGGCGACGCAGACCACCGGATCCGCGACGGGCGCGGCACCGACCTCACGATCGACCTCAAGCCCGGTAAGTACGTGCTGCTGTGCAACCTGGCGGGCCACTACAAGGCCGGTCAGTTCGTGGCGTTCACGGTCACCTGACGCCCTCACCTCGGCCCCACCGTCCAGTTTCAGGGTCCGCGTGACCCGGCTTCTGGACGACGGGGCCGAGGCCAGCATCAGACACGGGTCTGTGAATGAAAGACACCAGTGAGTTCAACCGGGTCTTGAATCAACGGGCGACGACCACCCCCCCCCAATGAATGAACCCATGTCGACCACCGATCAGTGGTCGCCCCCCCGGGGGGGCGGAGGGACGTGAATCCGGGAACCGAGGGCCGCCCCCAGAGGTCACCGGAGTCGTGCACCCGGGAGTTACCCGGCCGTGCGGGCCTCGTAGTTCGCCGCGTACCACTCCGCGTACTCGCCACTCTTGATGGGCTCCCACCAGGCGCGGCCCTCGCGGTACCACTCGACCGTTGCGGCCAGGGCATCGTCGAACTCCATGCGCGGGGCCCAGCCCAGAGCGCGAAGCTTGTCGGTGGCGAGCGCGTAGCGGCGGTCGTGGCCCGGGCGGTCCTCGACGTACGTGATGATGTCCTTGGATGCGCCGGTGAGCGCCAGGATGCGCGTGGTGATGTCGATGTTCGGCACCTCGTTGCCGCCGCCCACGTTGTAGATCTCTCCGGCCTCGCCGTGTTCCATGGCGTGCCAGATGCCCTCGGCGTGATCGCGCACGTGGATCCAGTCGCGGATCTGCATCCCATCGCCGTACACCGGCAGGGGTATGCCGTCGAGCGCATTGGTGACGAAGAGCGGGATGAGCTTTTCGGGGTACTGGCGGGGACCGAAGGTGTTGGAGCCCCGCGTGATGACCACGTCGTACCCGAAGGTGTGGTGAATGGCGAGTGCCTGCAGGTCGCCACCGGCCTTGCTGGCCGAGTACGGGCTGGACGGATTGATGGGGTCGGTCTCGCGGAAGGCACCCGAGGGGATGGATCCATAGACCTCGTCGGTGGACACCTGCACGAAGCGGCGCACACCGGCGGCGCGCGCGGCCATGAGAAGCGTGGCGGTACCCACGACGTCGGTCTCGATGAAGGCCGTGGGGTTATGGATGCTGCGGTCCACGTGGCTCTCGGCGGCCAGATTGATGACCACCTCGCAGCCCTCCACCGAGCGTGCGGCGATGTCGGGGTCGGCGATGTCGCCATGGATGAAGCCATAGCCCGGGTCGTCGGCGACCTCGGCCACGTTGGCCGGGTTGCCCGCGTAGGTGAGCTTGTCGAGGTTGACGACCTCGTGGCCGCGCTCAAGCGCGACACGCACCACTTCCGAGCCGATGAACCCGCAACCACCGGTGATGAGAACCTTCACGAACGCTCCCCGATGTAGTCGGCCAGTGCATCTTCCCACGCCCGAAGGCGGGGGGCGCCCGGGCGGGTGACCTCGAGGATGCTGATCTCGGGTCGGAGTGCCGGGCGGGCGAGGGCCGTGGTGGTGGTGTCGACCACCCGGCAGTCCACATGGGCCAGCCGAAAGACCTCGCGTGCGAAGTCGGCCCACGTGGTGCTGCCCCCACCCGCGGTGTGGAACACGCCCGCGGGCTGATCAACCAGTGCCACGAGGGCCGGGCACAGATCCTTGGTCCAGGTGGGGCAGCCGATCTGGTCGGCGACCACATCGACGTGGTCACGCGTGGCGGCGAGGCCGAGCATGGTGTCGACGAAGTTCTTGCCGTTGGCACCGTAGAGCCACGCCGTGCGGGCGATGCGCGTGCCGTCCGGGTACTCCATCTCGGCCAGGCGCTCACCCGCCAGCTTCGTTCGGCCGTAGGCCTGAATGGGATCGGTGGCGGCGTACTCGTCGTACGGGCCGCCGGTGCCGGGAAAGACGTAGTCGGTGGACACGGCGACGAGCGTGGCACCGGCCTCACGGCATGCGATTGCCACGTTGCGCGTGCCCTCGCCGTTCACCAGGAGCGCCTGGACCTCATGCTCCTCGGCTGCGTCAACGTCTGTCCAGGCCGCCAGATGGAACACCGCGTCCGCCCCGGCCTCGGACACCGCGCGGATGACGGCCTTCCGATCGGTGATGTCCAGCTCGGGGAGATCGCGGCCCACGACCTCGTGCCCCTGCTCGATGAGGTGGCCCATGAGATCCGTGCCGAGCATGCCCCTGTGCCCGATGACAAGCGCCGTCATCGCGATGCGATCAGGTGAGGCCGATTACCGACGAGTCGCCCACCAGGAACCGATAGGCACGCGGTTTGGCGTCGGTGCGCGAGATCACCACGTCGCGACCGATGAGGCTGGATTCCACGCGGGCATCGAGGTCCTCGATGCGGCTGCGCTCAAGAAGGATGGAGTGCTCGATCTCCGCGCCACGCACGACGCAACCGGTGGAGATGGACGAATAGGGGCCCACGTACGCATTCTCGACCAGGGCGTCGCAGCCGATCACCGCCGGGCCCCTCACGTGCGAGTTGACCAGCCTGGCCCCGGCCTCCACGACGACGCGACCCTCGATGGTGGAGTCGATCAGCTCTCCGTCCATACGGGGCTGTATGACGTCGAGGATCAGGCGATTGGCCTCGAGCATGTCCTCCAGCCGGCCGGTGTCCTTCCACCAACCGGTGACCACGTGGGGCTCCACTCGCATGCCCTGGTCGATCAGATACTGGATGGCGTCGGTGATCTCCAGCTCCCCGCGCGCAGACGGCGCGATCGCCCGGGCGGCGTCGATGATCGCGGGCGTGAACATGTACACGCCCACCAGCGCCAGATCGCTCCTCGGCTGCTCGGGCTTCTCCTCCAGGCGCACCACGCGGTCGCCGTCGAGCTCGGCCACGCCGTAGCTCTCGGGATCGGGAACCTGCTGCAGCAGGATCATCGCGTCGGGCGACGATGCCCGGAACCGCTCCACGAGCGGCGTGATGCCGTCGCGCAGCAGATTGTCGCCCAGGTACATGACGAAGGGGTGATCGCCCAGGAAGTCGGCGGCCGTGAGCACCGCATGGGCAAGGCCCAGGGGAGCCGACTGCGGAATGTACGTGACCTCGATGCCAAGCGCGGAACCATCGCCCACGGCCTCGCGGATCTCGTCACCCGTGTCGCCGATGATGATTCCCACCTGGCGGATACCGGCGTCGCGCAGGGCCTCGAGCCCGTAGAACAGCACGGGCTTGTTGGCCACCGGCACCAGTTGCTTGGCCGAGGTGTGGGTGATGGGGCGAAGGCGCGTACCGGCACCGCCGGCCAGCACCAGGCCCTTGAGGGTTCCTGTCACGGCGGCGACCCTACCAGCGGCGGCGATCCCTCAACCGCGCGCGGTCGCCCACAGCGCCACCAGCGACGTGGCGGCGGCGGCCAGGTCGTCGGCGGTGGCGGCGAGGGCCTCGGGCAACGGGCGCACCGCGCGACCGATGGACAGCGCGGCAACGAGGCCCGCCCGCGGCACCAGGCCGGGCGGCAGATCCACCTGACCGAACAGGCCGACGCAGGGCACGCCGGCAGTGGCACACGCGGCCGCGACGGCCACCGGTGCCTTGCCGGCGAGCGTCTGGGCATCGAGGCGGCCCTCACCGGTGATGCACAGGTGCGCCCCGCGAAGGGTCTGGGCCAAACCGGCGGCCCGCACCACGAGAGCAGCCCCATCGGTGAGCGATGCGCCGAGGAGTGCGGCCATTCCCCCCGCCGCGCCACCCGCGGCACCGGCCCGAGGCGCGCGCGCCATGTCCGGGGCGCCCATCTCCATCATGACGACCGCCAGGTGCGCGAGGCCGGCATCGAGACGCAGCACGGCCTGTGGCGACGCCCCCTTCTGGGGGCCGAAGACCTGCGCCGCCCCCGTCGCGCCCGTGAGCGGGCTCGTCACGTCGCAGGCCACCTCGATGGGAACGGTGTGCACACGCGGGTCGAGCCCCGAGAGGTCGATCGTCCGCACCCGACCCAGATCGGCTCCGGTACCCGCCAGCGATGACCCGGCCGCGTCACGCACGTGCGCGCCCAGGGCACGGACCAGCCCCAGGCCCCCGTCGGTGGTGGCGCTTCCCCCAGCCGCCACGACCACCCGCGTGGCCCCCGCGTCGAGTGCCGCGCGAATCAGCTGCCCCGTGCCGAAGGTGCTGGTGGCCTCGGGATCGCGCTCGGCGTTGGTGAGACGCTCATAGCCCGATGCACGCGCCAACTCGACCACGGCCGTGCCGTCGGGGAGCAACCCGAACTCGGCGGTGACGGGTCGGCCCAGGGGGTCCATGCAGGGCACCTCCACCAGCCGCCCTCCCGACACGCACACAAGGGCGTCGAGCGTGCCCTCCCCACCATCGGCAACCGGCACCTCAACGGCCTCGTGCCCGGCCAGGCGCACCCCCGTGGCGATGGCACGGGCCGCGTCCGCCGCTCCCAGCGCAGCCTTGAACGAGGCGGGGGCGGCGACCACGCGCATGGTCATGCCGCGGGCGGGACCGGGGGCCAGTCGAGGCCGAGAAAGCCCCGCAGGCGCTCCTGGAACTCGGCGTCGTCGGCCGATGTGCGAAGGGCCCGGTCGAGCTCGGCGGCGTCATCGCCCACCACCACCCGCATGAGGGACTCGGTGGACTGGAGGGCATTCCACACGGCCTCCGCACAGGTCTCCGCGGTGCTGCAGTCCGGCCGAGCACGCCAGGCCCCGAATCCCGCGCGCAGGTCGCCGAACAGCGGCGCGTATGGCGACTCGGGCGAGGTCACATCGCCCGTGAGCCGCGTGGCGGCCGGGAAGTCGGTGTCGATCATGCCGGGCTCGATCAGGATGACCCGCACGCCGAAATGCCCCACCTCCAGGGCGAGTGTCTCCGACAGGGCGGACAGGGCGTACTTCGACGCGTGATAGAAGCCCACGAGCGGATTGGAGAGCCGGGCTCCGATCGAGGAGATGGTGACCACCGTGCCCCGACCGGCCTCACGCATGGCGGGCACCACGGCCTGCACCATTGCCGCCGCGCCCCACACGTTGGTCTCGAACATCTGGCGCGCCACCGCGAGATCGCCGTTCTCCTGCGCCCCCATCATCGCGTGACCCGCGTTGTTCACCAGTACATCCACCGGGCCGCCCGCCAGGTCCTGGGCCAGGCCCACGGCGGGGCCGATGTGATCGGGCACGGTGACGTCCAGCTGCACGAGATGGATGCCCGGCTGCTCGCCATGTTCCTCGCGGGCGCGATCCAGGTCGCGCACGCCGGCCACCACCACGTCGCCGCCGCGCGCCAGGCGCTCGGCAATCGCGCGACCCACTCCACGACCCGCGCCCGTCACCAATGCCACACGCCGTGTCATGCGGCCAGCCTACGCAGGGTCGCGCGGCAGGCGCACCGTGAACGCCGCACCGCTGCCCGGCTCGGACGCCACCGTGATCTCGCCGCCGTGGGCACGCACGATGCCACGGGCAATCGCGAGGCCGAGGCCCGCGCCGCCGTGCGGGAGGAGGCCGCGAAGCGGGTGGATGTGATCAAGATCTGGGTCGACGACCGGGGCGGCAAGGCCACGAAGCTCACGCCGGCGCTATATGGCGCGATCATCGACGAGGCGCACCGGCAGAAACTCCGGGTGCTCGCCCACATCTTCTCCCTTGAGGACGCCAAGGGGCTGCTCAAGGCCGGCATCGACGGCTTCGCCCACGGGATCCGCGACACGGACGTCGACG
>Ga0209514_10007727_pt1 | contig 12559 bp, 9 predicted proteins | sample Subgrocontami58m_FD_187452 | JGI IMG/M metagenome (GOLD analysis project Ga0209514, IMG submission 187452) | Subsurface groundwater microbial communities from S. Glens Falls, New York, USA - GMW37 contaminated, 5.8 m (SPAdes) (version 3) | ecosystem: Environmental > Aquatic > Deep subsurface >...
GACGCCGATCGCCGAGGCGATGCTGGCCTGCGTCCTGATCGATCACGCGTTGCGACACGGGGCGCAGTGCGCCGGCGTGAGCACCCCGACGCCGAGGATCACCGGTCCGGCGGTGTCACCTTAGAGGGAGTTTAGACGCCATAATTTTTTGTCCGTCAGAGGGGAAAAACCGTAACACCGCACAATTAGTGATCATGACCATAAGGCGGCAAGGTGGTCAGGCGACGGTCCTCCACGTGGCCTCCGGTCGTGAAGTGATAGAGCGACTGAAACATCGCGCCGTTGAATCCAAACACTTGGTGGACCGGGTCGTCAAAAAAACAGCCGATTCCCGTCGCACGAACCCCAGCCGCCTCCGCCTCCAGATAAAGTACCTGGCCGATCACCCCTGTCTCCCAGAAAAGTCTCCGGTAAAACCAGGGTCCGTGCCGCAGCAGGCTTGATTCGAATTCCGCGATCATTCCCAGGGAAAACGCGCTATCCCCGGCAATGTCCTGGTGGCAGCTGACCTGGGTAGCCAATTGCCGCGCATCGCCCTCATGGAGGAGAAACAGAGGCAAATCCTCTGGACAGCCAGGCGGTGAGGTCCAGGCAAATCGTTGGTGCATCGCCAGTCTGAGCGGGGCCATCTTGGCAGGATCACGAACCAGCACGTAGAGACCGGGCGCAAGGCTCTCCACCCGATGGACAAACAGGGCGAGATGAACGGCCGGTTCCCAAGGGAGGGCGTCCCATGGTGCCGGACGCTTGCACAGGTCACGATCAATCCGTGGCATGACGCGAGCCAGCATCGTGAAAAAGCCGCCGACCGAAATCAAGGTTTTGCCATCGAACGCGAGCGCGCTTCGCCGCCGGCGTATCACCTGTCCAGCACTTGGCTGATCCGGGTAGATGCTCGGCGCATCAGCACTCGGGTTGATCAGGGTCTCCATTGAAGGACGGTCGTGATCCAGTTCGACCACCCTCTGTTCAGTACTCGACTTCCACGATGCGACTTCCACCTGGTTGAGGATTTCCCATTGCACGGGATCGTCTCGACTCAATCGGTTGGCCTTGCCGTGCCAGATGTATCGCGTCGAGTCGCGCACCGCGTCAGTCGCAAGGAACAGCGGCAACGAGTTCGTGTCCCCGGCGGAAACGGCAGCCGTTCGATCGGCAGGCCAGACAACGGCCAAGCAATCCGGATGCTCCAGCTCCGCGTGATTGAAATCCTGGATTCTATCGACCCCCAACAACGCGCCCAGCGTGTCATCCGCCAGGCCGTCCAACAGCAGCATGCGCCAGCCCAGGGTCCGGGCCGCAATCCGGGCGCTGCCGATCGCGTGGCCCACGTCATGTTGACAATAACGAAAGGCTCGCTCTCCGTACTTCCAGGTCTCCCGCCAGTTGACCGAGGTAAAGCCGACAAGAAATGCATCGGGCGGAAAACCCTGCATGAGCAACGCAAAACTTTCCATCGGCAACTCTGCCCGCAGCTCCAGCGCATGCTCCTTGGGCGTATAGTGATAAAGACCTGGGAATGGCGAAACGCCTGGGTCTTTGTCAATCAGTAAATAGCCTTCGGTAGGATGCAGGTTGCCGCTCGATGGGTTGGTACGTAGCGCCCAGCGAACCTCTCCGGCCTGTTTCCATGCCGAAATGGCCAGCGAATATTCAAGAAAGCGCGAAAGGGTGAGCACGGTGACCGGAGCACTTGCGATGGCTCCAGGGTGGTACAAGTCTTCATAGCGCGGCGAGAACGGCGCGTCGTCGGGTTTCAGCCGCGGTAAGGGAAGAAGCGGAGATCCCTCGTATCGCCGAAACGGATCCGGCTGGTTCGCCCAGTCCATGTAGCCGAGCGCGCGCGCATAGCGCGAAAAATCATGTTTCGTCTCCTGGTGGTATCGCATAACCACTTCCAGGGGATCGAATGCTTCCGCATAACGCGCGGGACCTTCCTTCGTCCGATGATTCACGGATATGACGCTCCGTGCCGCAGAGTCGGCCTGCCTCGCTCAGTCATACCTCACTCGTCGTGTACATAGTTGAACGCAGGATCGCAGGTGAAGGCTAAGTTTCCTGGCGCGCTTCACGCTCGCGCCATGTACCGATTGAAGTGTAGCCCAGCAGACATGCATTTTCAGGGGGCAAGAAACCATGGGTAATCCATGGTCTATCGGTCTGGTTGAGTCTTTGCCGTCCTTTGGCTTCACGAATTAGGGGAAATTCGGCGACGTTGCTGCTCAGCCAGGAAACGATGACATAGCTTGGCCCAGGCCGGGCCGCCAGTCTCGCCTCAACCGTCCAACATCTCCTAGAACATCACCATCGCCTGGACCGTACCACCCTGCTAGGAACTAACCGCGGTGCTAAGCTTACTAAAGAATATATGTCGCGCTGCAGCAAAGATGTCTGCGCGGTCCGTGCAGTGTCACCGGGAATATGGGCGGGCACGGCGGATGAGGGTTTCAACGGCGCGGTCATCCTAGGCGATCGCATCGGCGTTAACAGTTAATGTTAAAGGGGATACAGGAGGAACGAATATGGATGCAAGGCCTGGGGATGTAGTTTCGGCATTTGGCGAGGCGCAGCCGCGCTACTCCGGCGGCAGCGAGCGGGCGTCCGACGCACGGGCAGTGGTGTTGTCGCGCGCCAAGGCCCGCTACGAAGGTCAGCGCGAAGAGGAATACTCGCTTGCCGAGTATCTTGATCTGTGCCGCAACGATCGCGGCGGCTACGCCACCGCGGCCGAGCGCCTGTTGATGGCGATCGGCGAGCCCGAGCTGCTCGACACCCGGAAGGACCCGCGCCTGTCGCGCATTTTCTCCAACAAGGTCATCAAGGCCTATCCCGAGTTCAAGGACTTCTACGGAATGGAGGACACCATCGAGCAGATGGTGTCGTTCTTCAAGCACGCGGCGCAGGCGCTCGAGGAGCGCAAGCAGATACTCTATCTGCTCGGTCCGCCCGGCGGTGGAAAGAGTTCGCTCGCCGAAAAGCTGAAACAGCTGATGGAACAAATGCCCTTCTACTGCCTGAAGGACTCGCCATTGAACGAGACGCCGCTCGGCCTGTTCTCGCCGGAGGAGGACGGCCCGGCGCTCGAAGGCGAATACGGCATACCGCGCCGCTACCTTCATTCGGTACTCTCGCCTTGGGCGCTGAAGCGGTTGCGCGAATACGGCGGTGATATCACCAGGTTCCGCGTGCTGAAGCGGTATCCGTCGGTGCTCGGGCAGGTCGCCATCTGCAAGACCGAGCCCGGCGACGAGAACAACCAGGATATCTCGGCGCTCACCGGCAAGGTCGACATCCGCAAGCTCGAGCAGTTCGCGCAGGACGACGCGGACGCCTACAGCTATTCGGGCGGGTTGTGCCGCGCGAATCAGGGGCTGCTCGAATTCGTCGAGATGTTCAAGGCGCCGATCAAAGTGCTGCATCCGCTGCTCACCGCGACGCAGGAGGGCAACTACAAGGGCACGGAAGGCTTCGGCGCGATTCCGTTCGACGGCATCATCCTCGCGCACTCGAACGAGTCGGAATGGCTGGCGTTCAAGAACAACCGGAACAACGAGGCGTTCCTCGACCGGATCTACATCGTCAAGGTACCATACTGCCTGCGTGTTTCCGAGGAGATCAAAATCTACGAAAAGCTGATCCAGAACAGCTCGCTCGCCTCGGCGCCTTGCGCCCCCGGCACGCACAAGATGATGGCGCAGTTCGCGGTTCTGACGCGCCTGAAGGAGCCGGAGAACTCCAGCATTTTCTCCAAGATGCGCATCTACGACGGCGAGAATCTGAAAGACGTCGACCCGAAGGCGAAATCCATCCAGGAGTACCGCGACTTTGCCGGCGTGGACGAGGGCATGACCGGCCTTTCGACCCGGTTCGCCTTCAAGGTGCTGTCCAAGGTGTTCAACTTCGAGCACAACGAGGTCGCCGCCAACCCGGTGCACCTGCTCTACGTGCTCGAGCAGCAGGTCGAGCGCGAGCAGTTCCCGGCCGAGACCGAGAAGAAGTATCTCTCCTACATCAAGGAGTACCTGTCGGGGCCTTACGCCGAATTCATCGGCAAGGAGATCCAGACCGCTTATCTCGAGGCATACTCCGAATACGGCCAGAACATATTCGATCGCTACGTCACCTTCGCCGACCTGTGGATCCAGGATCAGGAGTTCCGCGACCCGAACACCGGCGAGATCCTCGACCGCGGCCAGCTCAACGACGAGCTGGAGAAGATCGAAAAGCCGGCCGGAATCGTGAACGCGAAGGATTTCCGGCACGAGATCGTGAACTTCGTGCTGCGGGCGCGCGCCGCCAGCGGGGGGCGCAATGCCTCATGGACGAGCTACGAGAAACTGCGCACCGTGATCGAGAAGAAGATATTTTCGAGTACCGAGGACCTGCTCCCGGTCATCTCGTTTAACGCCAAGGCGTCGTCCGAAGAGCAGCAAAAGCACGAGAATTTCGTCGATCGCATGGTCGAGAAGGGTTACACCGCCAAACAGGTGAGGCTGCTCGTCGAGTGGTACCTGCGGGTGCGGAAGTCGTCGTAGCCTCGCGTGGGCGTTCTCCCGGGATGACGGACGGGGGGTATCGAAAATGTCGCCGATCATAGACCGGCGGGCGAATGACCGGCACAGGAGCGCAATCAACCAGCAGCGCTTCCTGCGCCGCTACCGGGCGCAGGTGCGAGAGGCGGTCGCACGCGCCATCACCGGACGCAAGATCGCCGAGGCCGATCGCGACGCATCGATTTCCATACCGGCGCGGGACCTCCACGAGCCCGTGTTTTCGCACGGGGCCGGCGGCCGGCGGGAGGTCGTTCTGCCCGGCAACCGCGAGTACGTTGCCGGCGACGAGATCGTGCGTCCGCAAGGCGGCCTGGCGCGTGGCGCGGGCGGGGGCGCGAGCCCCGACGGCGAGGGCGAAGACGCTTTCCGCTTCCACCTGTCGCGCGAGGAGTTCCTCGATTTCTTCTTTGAGGACATGGCGCTCCCCGATATGGTGAAGACGCAGTTGACCGTGATCGCGCAGGCAAAGCGGGTCCCGGGCGGCTATCGCACCTACGGCTCGCCCTCGAACCTCGCGGTCGCGCGCACCATGCGCGGCTCGCTGGCGCGGCGGCTTGCACTTTCCGCGACGGAACGCGCCCGGGTGCGCGAGATCGACGAGGAACTCGAAACGCTCGCGCCCGGCGACCCGCGCGCCGCCCAACTCCAGGCCGAGCGCGGGAGCATGATCGCCGGGATCGCGCAAATTCCGTTCATCGACAGCTTCGATCTGCGCTACCGCAACCGGGTGGTCCAGCCGCGCGAGATAGCGCAGGCGGTGATGTTCTGCATCATGGACGTTTCCGGTTCGATGGACGAGAACCGCAAGGACCTCGCGAAACGATTCTTCATCCTCCTGCACCTGTTCCTGCTGCGCAATTACGAGCGCATCGAGATCGTCTTTGTGCGCCACCACTCGAGCGCAAAGGTGGTTGACGAGGACGAGTTCTTCCACTCGACCGAGTCCGGCGGCACGGTAGTCTCGGGCGCGCTCGCCCTCACGCTGTCGGAGATCGGCGAGCGCTTTCCGGTAGAGCAATGGAACGTATACGTCGCCCAGGCATCGGACGGCGACAACTGGGACGACGATTCACCGCGTTGCCGCGACCTGCTGGTGAACGAACTGCTTCCCAGGGTGCAGTACTTCACCTACGTCGAGATCAACGATGCTGAACCGCAGAACCTGTGGATGCGCTACGAGGAGGCGCGTGCGGTCCGCCGCAACCTCGCGCTCGGCCGGGTGCGCGAGCGCGCCGACATTTACCCGGTGCTGCGCGAGCTGTTCGCGAAGAAGCGCAAGGTGTGACCGTGGCCACGCCCGTGCTCACGCCCGCGCAGCTCGAGCCGAGGTTTGACGGACCGATACCCTCGGTACTGCCGCGCCAGCTCGTGCGCCCGCTGCCGGGCGGGTCGGAGTGGACCTTCGAACTGGTGGAGCGCTACGAGCGCGAGATCGCGCGGGTCGCCGGGCAGTACCGGCTCGATACTTATCCCAACCAGATCGAGATCATCAGCGCGGAACAGATGATGGATGCCTATGCCTTCAACGGCATGCCCGTGGGCTATATCCACTGGTCCTTCGGCAAGCGTTTTCTCACCACCGAACAGCACTACAAGCGCGGCCACATGGGTCTCGCCTACGAAATCGTGATCAACTCCAACCCTTGCATCGCGTATCTGATGGAGGAGAACACGCTGGCGATGCAGGCGATCGTCGTCGCGCATGCGAGCTACGGCCACAATTCGTTCTTCAAGGGCAACTACCTGTTCCGGACCTGGACCCAGCCCGACGCGATCATCGACTACCTGGTGTTCGCCCGCCGTTATATCGCCGCGTGCGAGCAGCGTTACGGAACGCTCGAGGTCGAGCGGGTGCTCGATGCGTGCCATGCGCTCGCCAACCTGGGGGTTGACCGCTACAAGCGCCCCCAGAAGCGCTCGCTCGCGCAGGAGCAGTCCTTGCAGAAAGAACGCGAGGCGCTGCTGCAGGCGCAGGTCAACGAACTCTGGCGCACGCTGCCGCGGCGCGAGCCGGACGAGAAGCCGGAGCCGGAGCGGGCATTCCCGCCCGAGCCGCAGGAGAACCTGCTCTATTTCGTCGAGAAACACGCGCCGGTGCTCGAACCCTGGCAGCGCGAGATCGCCCGCATCGTGCGCAAACTCGCCCAGTACTTCTATCCCCAGCGTCAGACCCAGGTCATGAACGAGGGCTGGGCGACGTTCTGGCATTACACCATCATGCAGACGCTGTACGACGAGGGCCTGCTCCCCGACAGCGTCATGATGGAGATTCTGCACTCCCACACCAACGTGATCGCCCAGCCCGGTTTCGACCACGATCGCTACGGCGGGATCAACTCGTATGCGCTCGGCTTCGCGATGTACCGCGACATCCGGCGCATATGCGAGTCGCCCACCGACGAGGACCGGCGCTGGTTCCCGGACTTCGCCGGGTCCGACTGGCGCGAGACGCTCGACTTCGCGATGCGCAACTTCAAGGACGAGAGCTTCATCGCGCAGTTCCTTTCGCCCGGCCTGATGCGCGAATTCCGCCTGTTCTGCGTCGTCGACGACGACCAGGCTCAGAAACTCAAGGTGAGCGCGATCCACGACGACAGCGGTTACCGGCTGGTGCGCGACACGCTCGCGCGTCAGTTCGCACTCTCGGAACGCGAACCGAATATCCAGGTCGTTAGCGTGGATGTCTCCGGCGACCGCTCACTCACGCTGCGCCATTACCGCCAGAACCGGCGGCCGCTGGCGAATACCTACAAGGATGTAATGAAACACCTGGCGGCGCTGTGGGGATTCACGGTGCGGCTGGAGACCGTGAACGAGGACGGCAGCATCGAGTCGACCCACGAATGCCGCGTCGAGAAGCGCAAGGGCACGGCTCAGCCCGATGCCGCCGCATGGGCGCTCACCGACGCGTTCCGGTAGCGCGGAGAATTCCGGTCCATCGTCTTGACCGTCCCGGTGACGGAGACCTTAGTCTCTTATGACTCAGCTGTGGCCACAATTGGTAAAGGATTCTGGTTTTCATACGTCTCGCTGTTTTGCACAGTTGCGAAGTTGCAACTGTGCAAAACAGCGAGATCTAATAAAGTCAAAATCGGCCCACGTTTGGTACCGGCTTCGCCGGCTTACGTCGGCAGCTCCAGATCCGCAAGGACTGCGGCGAGAAATCGCCCCGCTTCTCCTCCTGAGACCGCGCGGTGATCAAAGGTCAGGGACAGCGGCAGCACGCGGTGCACCGCGGGAACGCCGCTGGCCGCGACGACGCGCGCCGAAATGCGTCCGGCGCCGAGAATCGCGACGGTAGGTGGCAGCACCACGGGCGCGGAGTATTTTCCAGCGATCATGCCGAAATTCGACAGCGTGATGGTGCAGCCGCGCAGTTCCTCGGCCGGAATCTTTCGCGCCGTCACATCGGCGTGCATGCGGTCGAGGCCCCGGCGCAGATCGGCCGCATCCCGGTTCGCCACATCGCGCAGCACAGGCACGAATAACCCGTCCGGGGTATCGACCGCGATTCCGACATCGATTTTCTTGAGCACCCGCCGCGCCATTGCCCGGCCGTCGTACCAGGCGTTAAGCGAAGGCTCCGCGCGGCAACCAGCCACAATCGCACGCACCAGGCGTATGCTGACATCGGCATGCGCAGGCCAGGCGTGGATATCGGCATCGTCGATGACGGTTGCAGACGCCACCTCGCTGCGCGCCAGTGCCATGTTTTGCGCCATGGCGCGGCGTACTCCTCGCAACGGTTCAGGCGGTCCGAGTTCGGCAAGCAGTTTCGCAACCCGCTGCACGTCCGCGCCCGTAATGGATCCGTCCGGTCCGGACGGAGTGACCATCGCCAGTTCCACGTCGAGCCGGTGCGCGAGCGCACGCACCGCCGGAGCGGCTTTGATCGCCGGTGCGCTGCGGCTGACGCCGACCGGCGTTTCCTCCACCACCTGCCCGCCGACCTGCATTTCGCCTACCACCGTGCCGGTGTCGTCTGCTTCGCCTGCACCCTCGAATGCGACAAGCGGCGCGCCAAGATGCACGAGGTCGCCCACCTGGCCGAAAAGCCTGGTGATTCGGCCGGAATGCGGAGAGGGAATCTCGACTATGGCCTTGGCGGTTTCAACCGAAACCAGCGGCTGATCGACCTGCACTTCGTCGCCGACCTTTACCTGCCATTCGACGATTTCGGCTTCCTGGAGACCTTCCCCCAAATCGGGCAGCTTGAAAATTTTCATATCCTTACCCTCGCGTTTCGGCGCGTACTATCCCGTCATGTGAACTCGAGAACCTCGCGGGCCGCGCTCAGGATCCGGTCGACGCTCGGGAGATATTGGTTTTCGAGCTTGGCAAGCGGCACCACGACGTCGTAGCCGGTGACGCGCCGCACGGGAGCGAGCAGCGACAACAGTCCGTGCTCCGCGAGGCCGGCGGCGATTTCGGCGCCCATGCCGACGGCGTGCGCCGCCTCGTGCACGATCACGCAGCGTCCGGTTTTCGCGACCGATTCGAGGATGGTGGCCATGTCGAGAGGCTTGAGCGTTGCAACGTCGATCACTTCCGCAGTGACAGCCTCGCGCGCAAGAACATCCGCGGCGGCCAGGGTCTCCTGCAACATCGCGCCCCAGCTCACCAGCGTGATGTCGGTGCCCTCGCGCACGACATAGCAGGCATCCAGCGGCAGGGGTTCGCCGTTGTCATTCACTTCCTGCTTGAACAGCCGGTACAGCCGCGTCGGTTCGAAGAAAATCACCGGATCGGGATCGCGGATCGCGGCCAACAGCAGCCCGTAAGCTCGGCTCGGCGACGAAGGAATCACCACACGCAGACCCGGGACGTGAGCAAACAGCGTTTCCGGGCTTTCCGAGTGGTGTTCCGGCGCATGAATGCCCGCGCCGTAGGGCGAGCGCAGCACCATTGGGCAAGACAGCCTGCCGCGCGTGCGATGACGCAGGCGCGAGGCGTGATTGATCATGTGGTCCAAGACAGGATAGATGAATCCGGTGAACTGGATTTCCGCGACGGGTTTCATTGCTTCGGCCGCCATGCCTATCGCCAGCCCGGCGATCGCCGTTTCGGCGAGCGGCGTATCGAGAACCCGTTGCGCGCCGAACCGCGTCTGCAGGCCGGCGGTGGCGCGAAATACACCGCCGTTCGCGCCGATGTCCTCGCCCAGGAGTACGACGCTGGGATCGTGCGCCATTTCATAGGCAAGCGCGAGATTGATCGCTTCGACCAGATTGACTTCAGCCATGGCGCCCTCCGGCCTTCCCGGCGAAGCGCAACGCAGCTTCGCGCTGCGGCTGCAATGCGGCAGGCAACGCGGCATAGACATAATCGAACATCGCCTCCGGCGGTGACGGCGACACCGCAAGGTAGGATTCGACCGCTTGATTGACCAGCTCCGTGCACTCACGCAGCAAGCGCTGCTCATGCGCCTTGTCCCAGGCGCCCGCGCGCAGCAGATGGTTGCGCAGCCGCGCGACGGGTTCGACCTGCCATTGCCGGCTCACCTCCTCTGCGTCGCGGTAACGGGTCGCGTCGTCGGCGGTAGTGTGGTCGCCGAGCCGGTAGGTGATGGCTTCGATCAGCGTCGGGCCGCCTTCCGCGCGCGCCTTCGCCAGCGCCAGTAACATTACGTCGCGGACCGCGATCACGTCGTTGCCATCCACTTGCAGTCCATCGATGCCTGCGGCGATCGCTTTCTGCGCCAGGGTCGCGGCCGCAGTCTGCACACGGCGCGGCACCGAGATCGCCCACTGGTTGTTGTTGATCATTATCACGAGCGGCAGCCGCCACGCGCCGGCGATATTCATACCTTCGTAAAAGTCGCCCTTGGACGTTCCGCCGTCGCCCAAAATGCATACTGCCGCGCGCGGCTCGCGCCGCAGCTTCATGGCGCAGGCGACACCGGCGGCATGGCAGACCTGTGTCGCAACGGGTATGCAATTGGGAAAATCGCGGCGAGCCGCGGAAAAATCGCTGCCGCGCTCGTCTCCGCTCCAGTAAAGCAGGCTTTCCGCCATGGTTACGCCGCGTTGCAACTGTGCGGCGTGATCGCGGTAAGAAGGCAGCAGCACGTCCTCGGCGCGCATGGCGCTCGCCACTCCGACGCCCACCGCCTCCTGACCCAACGACGACGCGAAAGTGCCGAGCTTGCCGGTACGCTGCAGTGCGATTGCCTTGGCATCGAAGGTACGCGTGAGCACCATTGCGCGGTAGAGCGGGATCAACGCAGCCGGGTCTCGCGCGAACTCGGGCAAAAGCGCCAATGCCTCCCCGTCGGGCCCGAGGTAGCGGATGAGTTCGATTTGAAAGTTCGTGGTCACGCTTGGACTCCCTCTACGCCGCGCAGCACTCAAGCGCCGGGCGCCGCCGTTACGTGACGCGCCCGGGATTTTAGTCCGTAAACTCGAACTCCGCCACGAGCACGTGGTGATCGGAGGCGAGCGTCGGCTTTACCGCGTGGCACACCGGTCGCAGGTGCCGACTGTGGAAAATATGGTCGAGTACGTAGGCATGCCGGCGCCAGGTGGCTTCTCGCGTCTGCACCGTCCGATAACCGAGTGGCGCAAACTGCCGCACCAGCGAGTCGTGCCCGCTGAAGTTGAAATCGCCCCCGATCAGCGTCGGGCCTTCCGAAGCGCGCACCTGCTCCATCACGAGCCGGAGCTGGCCGAGGTGTTCCTTGCTGCTCGGCCTGAGCATGAAAAACGCCAGCAGGTGCGTGTTGAAGACTTGAAGCTCGCGGCCGGCCAGCGTGGTTTTTGCACCGATCAGCAGGCGGTCGGTGGGCGTTCTTGTTTTCCCTTCGAATTCAAATTCAATCGGTGGCGACGGCAGGTCGCGCCGCAGGGTGTCGCGCAACGGTGACTTCGAGAAAATGGCCAAGCCGATGCCGAAGGGGAGCTCGCGCGGGTCGGCTTTCGGGTAGGAGAAAAAACATGCATAAGCGCCGAGCGCCGCGCGCAGCCGCGTGAAATTGGGCGGAGGGTCCGACTGCACGCCCCCGGGCCCAGCCTGCTCCACCTCCTGCAGCAGCACGATGTCGGCGTCATGGCTGCGAATTTCGGCAACGGTCTGGTCGAGGTTGACGGGCGCGTTGTCGGGGCAGGCATCGTCCCAACTCTGACCGAACTGCATGTTGAACTGCAAGACTCTAAAGGTGCTCATAGAGACGGGTGACCTTGCAGTGCAAGCACTCTCAGTGCCTTCGCTCAGCCTTTCGGACGGACGTAGCATTAAGATCAATCTTTTTCCTTGATCCCTTTCGCTTAGAACCAGATCGGTGCAGCACAGTTCACCAGACACCAGAGGCAGAAACCCTTGTTAGGTAGTGGTTTAACTACCGCATTCCTCGTCGCCCGTTCTGAGAGTTCGTCACCCGAACCTTCATTCAAGGAATGAGGTCGAAAGTTGTATGGAACGGCGCACGTGGTCCGCGTATGGGTCTACTTCAGATGTGGGAGCGATAAGTAAATCAATCGCGCACGGGTTCGGGAATGATAGGATTCGACCATCCCTGAAATCTCCCGCTTCCTCGGCATCGTGATCACGATGTACTTCAACGATCACAATCCGCCGCACTTTCACGTACGCTACGAGGAGTACCGCGCTCTCATCGGAATCAAGCCGCTGGGGTTTCGGGAAGGGCAGCTACCCCCGCGCATTCTCGGTCTCGTCATGGAGTGGGGCGAGATGCACCAGTCCGAGTTGATGGAGAACTGGACGACACTTGCGAAAGAGGGTATTTTCAGGCGCATCGCTCCGCTGGTTTGAGGAGATTCAAAATGATCTGGGTGACCGACGCCAGGACGCTTCCGGACTACCGGCTGTGGGTCCGCTTTTCGGACAACACCGAAGGCGAAATTGACCTGAAGGATTTCATCGCGTCCGATGCGCGCACGATCGTGGCGGCTCTTCGCGACCCAGCGGTGTTTTCGGTGATCCGCGTGGAAATGGACACTGTGGTCTGGGCGAATGGCTTCGATCTTGCACCGGAGTTCCTGCACGCGCGA
>Ga0209514_10007730_pt1 | contig 12554 bp, 12 predicted proteins | sample Subgrocontami58m_FD_187452 | JGI IMG/M metagenome (GOLD analysis project Ga0209514, IMG submission 187452) | Subsurface groundwater microbial communities from S. Glens Falls, New York, USA - GMW37 contaminated, 5.8 m (SPAdes) (version 3) | ecosystem: Environmental > Aquatic > Deep subsurface >...
TTCGGAACCAATGAGGGCTGCCACCGATGAAGTATTTATGATGCACCCTCCACTATTTTTTATCATTTCTGGGATCACGTATTTACAGCACAAATAAACACTTTTTAGATTAATCCTCAGGATTTTATCCCAATCTTCCTCCTCTAATGCCGAGATTCTATCCTTTTCACCTAAGTCAACGCCGGCATTATTGTATAACACGTCAATCTTTCCAAAAGTTTCCGCCGTAAACGCTACCATTTTCCTGACTTCATCCCCCTTCGAAACATCAACCTTAACAAAAATTGCTTCTCCACCTTCTCCCCTTATTAATTCTACTGTTTCCTTCCCCCCATCAGGCTTATAATCAGCCACCACCACCCGAGATCCCTCTTTAGCAAAGAGAATAGCGGCAGCTCTTCCTATCCCTTGACCGGCGCCGGTAATTAAAGAAACTTTTCCTTGCAATCTCATAATTATATGACCCTCCCCATCCTATCTGATACTTTCATGACCGTGGTCCCCGGAGCGGATGCCATACCTTTTGGGTAATCACTCTTTTGTCCTGCTCTTCCCTCCTCACGAAGTAATCCTCATTTATCACCTGCTTTACTTTAAGGATCCATACCGTCTCGGGATTTGCATCGGGTATCGTCTGCCATAGCTTCGTGAGAAATTGATCCCAGAGCAGACCCGCCCACTCATATTTGTAAGGTTCCGTCTTAATCTGACAGGAAACCTTCCCCTTTTTATTGTAAATAAAGATACTTACCTGCTTTTTATCCCAAAAATTTCTTAGCATATTTTTACTGGTGTTAGATCTTTCTATCAATTCCAGATAAGCGATTGTCTGCTCATCAATAGCTTCTAAAGAATCCTTCATGACGATATGAGGATTCCCTTCCTCTCCTATGGTAGCTATAACCTTAATAGTTTCAGGATCTTTTAATATTTCCATTATCTCTTGAGGCAATCTGTCCATCTTATCCCCCCTGTCCCCTTTACATGATATTTAACTTAAACGACCCGATGTTCTGGCTCTATATATTTGTTCCAAAATTCTTGAGTGTCGTAGTAAGATCAAAATAACCTTTGATACTCTGGGTAAGTAGCGTAGCACTGATTGCTGAGAATATCGGAACATATATCCTTTCCATATTCTACTAATAATAGCTGCCGGCCTAAACCGTATTTGGCAAAGAACTCCAGGGGAGGAGGGGCTGCCCCTATTTTATAGTAATAGGAACCCGGAGATATGCTCCAATTGGTTCCGGTGGGCACAAACCCCTTTTGAAAGAGGAATTTATACCCCTGGAGGGCAGATTCCACTCCCTCATTAAGCTCGGAAAAACCGTAAGGGGGCGGGGCCATTTCGATCCCGGGAACGAAGCCTGCACACACATTGCCCCTTCCAAATACCTCCAAGGCATCCAGGGACCTTTCCAGGAAACCATCAAATCCCCCACAATATTTAGCTTTTCCTGGACAAACCAGTTCGAATTTCTCTTTTCCCCATATTTCAAAATAACAACCATATCCGGTAAAACCCGCTTCTTTTACCGTGATATACTGGTCTTTTTTAAGAGGAGGGCCTACCCAGAAAACAGGTAGGTGATGATTCGGATCACCGGTAGCGTCCTTTACCGCTCGTAGCACTTCCTTTACCAATTCTATATTGAAATCAATCTCATTTTGGAAATCATTGCGGGGATTGGTGCCTCCCGTGAAAAACATTTCCTGATGTCTCCCCTTCTCCTGTAATGCCTCATACACTGCTTCATAAACATCTTCGGGGTCCTTGCGGAGTTTAACCGATCTTCCGATCTTTAATTGGTGTTTTGCGATATAATTCATATCGCAGTATTTACATTGAAGATCCTCATTCCAATAATAACAATGTTGGACCGGAATGAGATAGAGAAGCCGGCGCCCATGACCTAATACCTCCTCCATCAGACGTCCCTTGCTCGTCCTCTTGCCAAAATAACGAGGAGCGGGATCAAAGAAGACTTCTTCCAGCGGTTCTCCCTCTGAAAAGAGCCAGAACTCACCATCTTTTATATCAATGGTGTATGGATCCATCTCCGGGGGGGAAAGGAGAACAGAAGTATAGGTTCCGTCTCTGAAAATAATACTTTCCGGAATCTTTAGACCACTCGTTTCGTCTATTTTATGCCACTGGAAAAGAATGTAAACATGGTAAGATATTGAGAGATATTGTATCGCTTTCAAGGCGGAAGAGGTAAAGGTCACCCCCCTTCTTAAAACATCCTCCTTCAAAAGGATCGTTCGGGGAATTTGGGGATACTTTTCCCTTACCATATCAAACTCTTCTCTTACTCCCATCTCATCCGTATCGGTGGGGGGCTGGTCCAAACCCAACTCCTTCAAAAGTTTATATTTTTTCATTTTCATCGTCTCCTGCTCTTAAGCCTTTTTAGATCCTCGCTCCCGCAATAATCGCGCTTGATCCCTGAGCTGCCGCAAGCTTCCCAAACAAGGGCCCTCCTCTCACTCCTTTATGGAATTGAAACCCTAATTTCTTCTATTTTAAACAGGTACACCTTTTTCATGGCGGCGGCTAAGCCCTTTCCTCCTCCTTTCTCCAAAAACCTTCTCATTTGGTCACTAACGGGTCCTTCGGCTTCCTCTCTCTCTAATATGCAATATACTCGAACCATTTCCGTTGCCATGGGATTATTTTCATTCGCTCGAAACCCGATTATGGTAGCCCTCTTGCTGCCATTTATATTGTTTATCGATCTGCCCAACAGTAACCAGGCTACTGCTACATGATTATCATCAATAATAGTGGCCGATCCGCAAAAAGCGGTGTTCGTCTTCCTATTTTCATCGACGGTGCTAAGGAAGGTAAATCTGTTTCCGTTAATCATCTCCTTTGCCTTCTCTATGCCGAAGGCCCTTTTCAATTCAAAAATTTGCGTCTGCAGTTCTTCTACTGCTTTAACAGAGGCATCCTTCTCTCCCTTCTCCAGGCTCTGCATTAAATCTTCAAGGCCGGCATCCACCGCTTCCTTCAGTTTTTCATAATCTTCTTCCGAACGTAGCAAGGGCTCCAGCTCTATTATGTCTCCTTTTATAAATTCGATTTTATCGGACAACTTATCGCTTAATTTCTGAACTCGCACCAACCGAAGGGCTTCCTCCAGGCCATCGACAAAAGCTAATAGACCGTAACTTTCTTCCATACCTTTTTCCTCCTTTAATAAGGATAACCGTTTTTCTCCCAGAACTTCTCCAGCTTGAAATCCTCCACAATCACTTTATAGCAGGTATAGCCTTGGGATGCAGAGGCGCAAGCAGTGGGAGGCCATGCCCCCCCCGTGGCATAAAGGCCGCTGATACCGGGAACTTTATGACGAGCCAGCTCCGGCACCGGTCTCCACCTTCCGACCTGTGAAGGGATCATATCGATGGTTGCCCAGTTCCCGGTAGGGGCCGTCTGCCCCACGTTACAGCAGTCAAGTGGCATATCAGGTGAACAACCTATTACGTTATCCCAGGTCATGTTGGGGGCGTAATCATGCCAAGTCTCGAGCATTTTTTCGGTAAAATCTTTTTTAAACTCCCGCCATTCTTTCTCCGAGAGCTGATCCGCCCCCAACACAAAATCCTCCGTGCCGCAATAATGCTTTCCGGGAGGGGCCATGGTGGGATCGGTTATGGTCGGGGCGTAGACGATCGGATTCAATTCATCTGGCTGTCTGTTCATTGACCGCTGAGCGTGGTTTCTCACCATCGCATATACATCCTTGCTTCCCAGCATCAGCCATCCGGTTTTATCAATATCCGGACAAAAATCCGCCGCCTTATACCGTGGTAATTCATGAAGGGCCCATTGCTGCCAGGCAGCCGTAACCCGCCAGCGGGAAAGACCCTCTATTCGCCTCACCGTGATCGGGCTAAAATATTCTTTGCCGGTCAATTTGAAACAAAGGGCGGCGGGGTCTAAGGTTGACACTACTGCCTTTCTCGCCATCACCTCGGCGCCGTTAACAAGTCTTATCCCGACCGCTTTTCCATCTTCGATCAGTACCTTCTCAACCTCGGACTCGGTAAATGTCTTTCCCCCTTCTTCGGTATAACACTTACAGGCGGCATGAGCGGCCGAATGGGTGCCCCCTTTCCAGTGCCCAAAGTATAACAACCATAGCATCTGAAACAGAAATGTGACCCCCGCTCCGGAAAGTAAAGGGTCGAGCCCCGACCCCGAGTGGCTGATCCGAAGCAGCCCCGTGATCATCTCATTGGACTCAAACACATCTCTTGCCACCTCCAAAGGAGATTTCACCAGCCAGGAAGGATCAGCTCCGATCTTCCGGGCCCTGGGATCGGAAAAAAACTTAAAGAGGCTTTTCTCAAATTCATCCGGTTCTGCAAAGGAGGCGGGCGCGGGTTCGTGAAACCATTTTCCGAAAGTTGCCTCTTTTAAATACTCCTCCCAAAGCCCAAAGAGAGTAAGCCAATTATCGGCATCCCGGGAGGAAAAGCGGCTGATCTCTCCCGCGCTCTTTTCCTGGGTCGGGTCCATGGATAGGGGGCTATAGATGGCTATGCAGGTATTATCTTCCCGGAAAATAGTGCCGTAGGCCACCTGATAAGGGATATGTTCACACCCTCGCTCCGAAAATTGGGGAAAATCTCTCTCAAGAATCTTGACATAGAAATCAGCTATGTCGGCAGCATGGGTGTTGCATATAAATCCGGGAGCGGCAGACTCTTCGCTGGCCCAGCTTCCTCCCAGTTCGTGTCTGCTCTCAAAAATAGCCGTATCCATGCCGCCGTATTTTTGTAAATACATAGCACAAACCAGGCCTTTATTTCCCCCCCCAATTATTACTGCATCATACGTTGCATCTGCCATTGCCACTACTCCTTGAGAGCATCAAGATTAGGTTCCCTGTTTTCTACGCTGTCAAATTCTTTATCGTGCCCTGCTCAACAAAGTCTTGATATCGAAAGCCGCCTCATCTTCCGTCAAGGGCCGAACGGTGAAAATTGCATCCATTATCGTATAATGGTCGGTCTGATAGTTCAGGTATGTGCCCACAATTGGGACTTTGAATCCTTCACTGTTAATGTAATTGAACATGCTGCTAACCTTCCACAGCCGGCCTTTCTGGTCATACTGTTCTCCCCAAACAAGGGGGAAGTTCCCACCCTGATCCAGGGGGGTGGCATCTATATAAACTAACCGTTTGGAATACGCATAATCAGGATTATTAATCATAACCTCCAGCACGTACATGGGCTTTATCTCCCAGTCCAACTGATAGCAAGGACCATTCTTTTTAAAGCTATAGGCAGGTTTATTTCCCACGTAGGTTCTGGGAACCAGGAAATCCCTATGTTCTATGACCCTGAACTTCATTCTGGAATCGAGTTTCTGCCTCCACACCTCAAAATCATCTGACACACAATCACTTCCCAGGATGGGATCGGTACCGTCGGCCCCGGTAAGACGGCGCACCCTCCGCAGCGCGGGGATATAGGCATAACTGTCATCTGCCTTATTAATATCCCAATATCTGATCTTTAATTGGATAAATCCCTTCACTTCGTTGGGTTCGAGAATTGTAAGGGCTTCCCTGAAAGAGATACCCCCCTTTGTAAAGTCCGGCATGTCCCCTAAAGGGGGGATATCCGTTCTTCCCCGGTATCTGCGGACAAGATAATCCCAGGTAAAGCGTTTCTCATACCTGGCCATGTTGGACAGTCCAAACCAACTGAACATGTGAGTATCGTCTTGGGAAGTGGCGTGGGCAATAGTGGTATGAGAGTTCCAAAGTACCTCCAGGGCACTCATGGGTTCAGGGAAAGGAATTCCGGCCACCCACTCATACAACTGATTGTCAGCTCTTACCCGGGCAGTGCCTGCATACTTTCTGGTTGCCTCACGTTGCCCCTTGGTGAGGCTCTGGGGATAGGTAGTTTTCACAATGGGCATGGTTACCAGCCCTTCCCTCACCCCCATGCCATACCATTTGACTCCAGCGGGGGGGAGCAGTTTTTGCAACTCCGGCAGATAGGTGTTAAAATTTTCCTTGGTAATTACTAACCCCGGTTTAATGGGCCCTATATACTTCTGATAAGTAGGCAGCCCCGCAGCCCTCAAAAAAACCGGGAATAAAATCCCCATCAAAAAAACTGTTAAAAAATGAAGCCTTTTCAATTTAATCATTTTATTTGCCCTCCTTTTTAGAAAATAAATCCCCCCTTGCTTAAATTACCTCCTCACCGTTGGCGGTTTAAATATTTAAGCTACAGCATCCCCAGCTTTTTGGCCCGTGTCACGGTCGGCGTCGTGCTTGCTGAACTTCGCGATCGATTTGCAGGTCAGCTCCGGATCGGAGTGAATGGCGAGTCTCGTCCCGTCAGGGAAAGGCATCACAAACTGGAGAGAGGGATAGATATGCCTTACCTCGAATTTCGTCTCCAGCTCCAGGTCCTTATAGACCGGGGCATAGTCGGCCATCATGAAATAGACGGCATGGACGTTGTGGCGGAAGCCCGCCCGGATGGTCGCCTCTTCCGTGGCCGTCAGGCCGTTGGGGCCGCCCCCGATGATGACCACGTCGCAGTTGATCTCCGGCGGCTTGACCTTATATACCGTGTGTGAATAGAGCTTATGCCACTCGCGTTCTTTTCGTTCCATCTTCTTCCTCCCCTTCCTTATCTTTTAGAAGGGCCTGCCATCTACGTCCCAGGGCTTGGGAAGATGAAGGTCTGCGGCCATTATCTTGTAGCAGTTGTATCCCTGCATGCTGGTAGCGGCTCCATAGGGGGACCAGGCCGACCCGGTGCAATAGAGGCCCTCTATATCGGGAACCTTATGACGGGCCAGTTCGGCAATAGGCCGGAATCTGCCCGACTGAGAGGGGATGTTGTCTATGACGCACCAGTTTCCCGTCGGAGCAAAGTTTCTGGCCAGATGCGCGGTATAATAGGGCGTTACGGGGAGATAGCCCCCGATGATGTCCCAACTCACATTGGGCGCATACTCATGTATCTTCTTCACGACCGCCTCGGCATGCTCGGTCTCCTTCTTCTTCCATTCTGCTTCCGAGAGCCGCCAGGCGGGAAGGACAAACTGTTCGGTAAGGATGGTAAAGTTGACATCAGGAGGGGCAAGGAGGGAATCGCCCGGGCTAGTCTCGCTCACCCCATGATAGGAGGTCCCAATATTAAGCTTGGTGGGCCAGATGCCAATTCTCCGCTCGCAACCCTCTTCTCTGAAGGTCTCATCATCCGTGTCTCCCAGGGCCAACCACTGCGTCTGCCAGCAGTCGGGGTTCCAAGCTTCAGCCTTATACCTGGGCCGCTCCTTAAAGGCCCACGTGTACCACATGATACAGACATAGTCCCGCTCGATCGCATTTACCTTTCTTATAAGATCGGCAGAGAGATAGTCCTTGCCGATCAACCTGTTGCAGAGCTGGTCCGGATCAACATCCGTAAGCACCGCCTTTCTGGCCTCGATCTCGGTTCCGTCCTCCAACCTGATCCCCACGGCCCGGCCGTTTTTGATGACCACATGATCGACGGCAGAGTTGGTGTAACCCCGCCCACCGTTCTCCATGATTATCCTCTGGGAGGCATGGGCCTTGACGTGGGTAGAGCCTTTTATCCAACATATCAGAGGGCACTGCATCAAGGTGGTGCCGATATTTGCCGCAAAGCCTGATCCCGCCTGATCGCCCTCAAAACCCCAGGATTGGATGACCCTACCGAAGGCATGTCGGACATGAGGATCCTCCCAGAGCGTCTTGTTCATCTGGATCGGCGACATGAAAAACCAGGAGGGATCAAGGCCGGAGTCCGGCTGCTGGAGCATGCGATCGAGCGCATCGGGTTGCCCCGGCGGCGGCGGGGGATTAAAGAACGACTCCAGGATATAGGGCTCCCACTTGGTCTTTAGATTCTTCCAGAGCTTGAGGTAGGTGTCGGCATCCTTCCGGGAGAAACGGGCGATCTCGGCGGCGGTTCTCTCCTGGTCTGGATCAACGTCGGGAAAGGCCGTATATTGGATAAGGCAAGTATCGTCCTCGCTAAAGATGCTTCCCGTGCCGCATTCGGTATAATCCATTTTTACCCCATAGGTCTCCCACTCCGGAAAGTCCCAAAAGGTAGTAATGTGATGCTGAGCGCTCATAACCCTCGAGCAGGGATTGCCGAGAAAACCAGCCGCCGGCTCTTCCTGGCACCACCCTCCTCCCAATTCATGCCGCTCCTCAAATATCCCGACCTCCATTTTTGCATACTTGGTGAGATACATCGCCGCGATCAGGGCCTTATTACCCCCTCCGACGATCACGACATCAAAACTTTTATCAGCCATTTCCCCCCTCCTTCTGCTTCTTTTGAATAACCTCAGCGGCCTTCAATGGGCATTAGTTAAAACCATATTTTCCCCATTTCTCCCTTACGACTTGCAGATCTGCCTCCTGCGACAAACACGAAGGCGGATGATTGAGGCCGCCCCATTCCGGCCTTGCCTCCCAGGTGTCATCCCAGGTCGCATCAATCAGCACCCTGTCCCACCTTCCCAGTTTCCCGGTCTTCATCTTCGTATCCGGATGAACGGACGGGTCAAGAGGCCCGCCATTGGTTTGGGGAACGACAATGATGTCTTTGGAAGGATCGGTACGGTTGGCAATGGCCGCCCAGACCTTCTTGGGATTATGGATATCAATATCCCCATCAACAACCACCACGTATTTTCCAATATAATTAGCCGAAGGGGCCGCCCATATGGCAAAGGCCACCTGTTTGGCATGACCATAATGCTTCTTGTCAATGCTCACAAACACATTGGTTCCCCAAACATCCTCGTCAAACCAGACATCCCGTATTCCGGGAATGCAGTTTATCTCTAACTGATCCCAGATAATAGCGCTCAAAGTTACGGCGCCCATACGGTCGCCGTCTGCCGCTTTCAAAGGAGGCCCGCATCCGACAAGCCCACTGGTATAAATGGGATCGTTCCTGTGAGTAACGCATTTTATCTTAAATACCGGTTTGGGGGTGGAATCTATTGAAGAATAATAGCCCGGATATTCGCCGAAAGGCCCTTCCATCCGATAGGTAGAGGGTTCCATGTCCAGTTCCCCTTCCAGCACAATCTCCGCATTGGCGGGAACCAACAGATCATTGGTTTCGCATTTGACAAGCTGCAGCGGTTGGCAGCGCACCGCCCCGATCACATCATATTCGTTAACTCCTGCGGGGTAAGGGGTAGCAGAGGTCATCATGGTAATGGGGTCCACTCCTAAAGCTACGGATACCGGCATCGGCATTTTACGTTTTAAATACTTCTGCGCATGGATTCCCCAGTTCTGAACCGGAATCAAAAGCATCCCGATGTTTTGCTTATCCAACATCATGCCCCGGTAAGTCCCCACATTCATCCAGCCGGTGTCGGGATCCTTGGTTACCACAATATGCCAGGTCAAAGCATAGCGGCCTCCGTCTCTGGCGTGAAGTTTGGGAATCGGAAATTGGGAAAGATCAACATCCTTTCCCCTAAGAATATTCTCCTTGCAGGGCCCTCTATCTACCACGACAGGTTTTATCAATCGCTTATCACGCTTACGCCACTCAGAAACCATTTCTCCGGGCGAAGTGCCTTCCGGCATCCCCATCGCCAGGGCCACCCTTTTCCAGTTGCCCAGGTAGTTCATGGCCAGTTTTCGGCAAGGGGTTTTCGTATAGTCTTTTATGCTTTCACAGACAAAAGCCGCGCCATTCTGATTAATAGATTCCTGGGCAATAGTTCCCATTTCTATATCCCAATTTACTGGCTCTTTAATCCTGATGAGTTCTTTTTTACTCTCCAGCAGCTTGAGAAAGCCTCGCAGATCATCGTATTCCATCATTTCCTCTCCTTGTTTAATAAATCATAACTGGACATTGTCACATTGGAAAAAATAAGCGAATTTTGTAACCTACATTTTAAAGCAGCCTCTCCCAATCATAACAAGCGGACCAGGGACAGCACCGGTAATCGGTGGCCCCGGAGGGGAAAGCATGTCCATGCTTTGCATCATATTCTTTTAAGAGCCGGTACCTTTCCAGATCCACCTTCACGTAGAACTCTAAAGGGGGCTGAGTGGCTCCAATTTTGTAGAAATATGATCCGGGCTCTACGGTCCAGTTATAAGAAATCGGCTTTATGTGATGATCGATGCAGAACCTGATCCCTTCCACATCGGAACGGACCGCCTCTTCTATCTCGGTGTATCCATAGGGCGGCGGCGCCATTATAGTGCCGGTAACAAAGGCACACTCGACGTTTCCCTCTCCAAAGACCTCTACCGCCTGAAGCATCCTCTTTATCCATTCTTCTCTCCCCAACCCTTTAGCCTTTCCTGGACATTGGAGGGGGAACTTTTCCGGGTCCCATACCTCGAGATTGGGTGCATATCTGGTGACGCCCGCCTCATCCCTGAATCGTTCCAATTTCTCTTTGGGATAGGGGCTTAATACGAGATAAAGGGGGATTTGATCCCGATCATAGACCTCTTTAAAGGCCCGCTGGATGGCCTGGGCGCAGGAAAGGTAAAATTCAAACTCCCGTTCGTATCCCTCTCGGGGGTCTGATCCCCCGGTTATGCAGAGATGTCGCCATCTGCCCTCTTCCTTTAAGATCTCAAGGGTGGTCTCGTATATGTCCTGCGGGGTAGAGCGGGTGGTAAAACCCCTTCCCAGCTTCATCTGTAAACCCGTATTGTAATCCATGTCACAAAACCGGCACTGCTCCTGAGCGTTCCAGTAGTGACAGTGCCGGTAAGGGACAAAGATAAAGGCATCCGATGGCTTTGCGATGGCAATATACTGCATAGGGACACCACTTGATGTCTTCTTGCCATAATGTAAAGGCCTTGGCAGAGGGCTGAGTTCCTCAAATGGTTCCGCGTCCTTCATGAGCCAGAAGTCTCCATCAATAAAGTCAACCTCCCACGGATCTGATTCCGGGGCGCCGAGCCGGATGCCGAAACCGGTTCCGTCATTGAAGTAAAGACACAAGGGGTGTTCATAGCTTTCCTGGGTTTTATCCATCTGGTGCCACTGAAATAAGAGTTGGGTGGTATGCTCATAGGAGGGGTTCTGGAGCGCCACCCTGGCCTTTTCGGTAAAACTGACCCCCCTTCTCTCCAGATCGGTCTTTAATAGAAAGGTTTGCGGCACCTGGGAATACTTTTCAGTTATATACTCAAATTCCTCCTCCCTCCCCATCTCCGGGTAGGGCTTGCCTTCTAAGGTAAATCTCTCATACATTTTTATTGCCTCCTTTTTTGTATTCCCGGCACGAGTTTTTTATGACCTATTCTACACATTTCAGGGCATCATACTCACAGGCCACTTGACATGACTCACATCCGGAACAGGCATCCATATCGACCACCTCCACTTTGTCATCTTTTATGGCCAGCACCCCGCCTTCCGGGCAGATGTCAACACAAACCCCACACACGATGCATTTCTCTTTATCTATCAGGATTTCCATCTCTCATCTCCTTATCCCTACTTTGACCAAAGGGACTTCAAGAGTTGAACTCGATCACGAAGCTGTCTCATATTGCCCAGGGAGGGGCCTTCTTCTCCCTTCCGGCAATTATCCCTTAGATCTTCTAAAAGCTTTTCCACATCCGCCTTTAACCGTTTTTTGCGATCTTCGCTCTTCAGCAGGGGCTCAAGAGCGCCCAGTCCTTCATGGATGGATTGCATCCCTTTTATTATCCCCGAAGAAAAATTTTTCTTTTGGGCAAACTCCAAGGCCTCATTCAGATTATTTAAGTATTCTGAAATCATCTTCATCCTCCCTTATATGGATGATGGGGCAGAAATTCTTATTTCCCCAATCTTAAGCAGATATACCTTCCGCATCATATCCGCCACCGTCTTACCAGCTTCTTTTTCTATGGCCGCTCTCATCATTTCAAATATTGGCCCTGTATCTTCTTCCTTTGCCAATATACAGTATATACGAGCCACTTCAGTATCCATGGGGCTTTCTTCACTTATCCTGGATCCGATTATGGTCGCATGCTTATTTGCTTCCAAGTTTTCGGCAGTTCTACTCAAGAGCAAGCAGGCAACGGCCACGTGCTTTTCATCAATAATGGTAGCAGAACCACAAAAGGCGATGTCCACCTTCCCTTCTTTATCGGCGGTGCCTATTAATGTAAAGCCGTTGCCATTGATTAAGGCCTTTGCTTTTTCCAAGCCAAGGGCGTTCTTGATCTCATACACCTGGGTCTGGAGCGTCTCGGCTGTTTTTTTGCAGGAAGCCTCTGCCCCCTTTCTGCAACACCCGATTAAATCCTCGATGGGTGCTTCGACTACCTCCTTTAGCTCCTGATAATCTTTCTCGGAAGTCAAGATAGGTTCCAACTCCACCAGATCACCCCGAACAGAGTCAATCATCTTAATAACCTTTAAGCTTAAATTACTCTCCTGGGCCAGCCGACGAGCCTCCTCCAAGTCATCTATGTAGGCCAATATTTGATAATGCTCTTCCATGACTTACCCCCTTTTAAAAGTTTCAAAATATT
>Ga0209514_10007731_pt1 | contig 12554 bp, 13 predicted proteins | sample Subgrocontami58m_FD_187452 | JGI IMG/M metagenome (GOLD analysis project Ga0209514, IMG submission 187452) | Subsurface groundwater microbial communities from S. Glens Falls, New York, USA - GMW37 contaminated, 5.8 m (SPAdes) (version 3) | ecosystem: Environmental > Aquatic > Deep subsurface >...
CTCCCCCAAAATAGAGATGTTTCATCAAACTGGTGAAAAAACTACTCCTTTGGCGAGATTCAATTGATGGCGGATTTGGGAACCCCCACCCCCTTTTACTGCACCCACTCCACAAAGTTATGATTGCGAAATTTGTGGCGATTTAGCCTTGCCGAAAGCCTGAAGACAGGTTATATTATTCTGAAAGTGTTTAATGTCGGGGGCTATAATGGCAGCAAAGGTTCGCAAGACACTGAGTATTGATACGAATAATAACGGCAAAAAAGTGACGGAGTATGTCATCTCCGAAAACCCGCTCGACTTTTACATCTCTGAACAGACCGCCTCCTACGGAAAGAAAAGGCCGTTCTCCATCTACTACGATGACCCGGAGCACACCGTCAGACTCCTCAAAGGCGACTCTATAGAAATCCTGAACCAGGCAAGGGAAAGCTCCGTTGATATGATATTTGCCGATCCCCCTTATTTTCTGTCTAACGGAGGTATTACCTGTCACGCAGGCAAGATGGTCTCTGTTAATAAAGGCGGGTGGGACAGGTCAAAAGGGGTCAAAGAAACTCACAAATTCAACCTTGAATGGCTAAAGGCGTGCAAACGAGTATTGAAACCAAATGGCACTATCTGGGTTTCAGGCACAACACATATTATCTACTCGATAGGTTTTGCCATGCAAGAGCTAGAATATAAAATTCTTAACGAAATCATCTGGTATAAGCGTAATGCCCCACCTAATCTTTCTTGCCGTTATTTCACTCACTCTACAGAGACAGTTCTTTGGGCCGCAAAAGATAAGCAAAGTAAACATTACTTTGATTATGCCCTAATGAAGCAATTCAACAAGGGCAAACAAATGAGGAATCTCTGGCAGTTTAACGGCAGTGACGAGTCTGAAGAAGTAGATAATGTTTGGGAAATATCTTCTCCCCCCTCTGTCGAAAAAACGTTTGGCAAGCATCCAACGCAAAAGCCAGCTGAACTTTTACGCAGGATTATTCTCGCATCCACACAAGAGGGTAACCTGGTACTCGACCCATTCTGTGGAAGTTCCACAACAGGAGTTGCAGCAGTCTTACTAAACCGAAAGTATGTCGGAATGGACATGGAAGAAGAATACCTGGAACTCTCCAGAAACAGGTTACAAGAGGCTGTTAACAAGCGTGGTTTGTCCTGCAGTGGCGGTATCCAGGCGCTAGTCAAAACGAAATATGAAGGGGTACACCCCAATACCGTGATTTTATCATCTACTATCCTGAGCGATGACCATACAACCTCATAACCGAGTTCAAATGGCAACAGACTGGCGGGTCGGTGGACGAGAAGTGCCGGTATTTGGTTCTGAATATCCAGATGCAATACAAGGCACGAACCATTCTGGTGCTTTACGCTAGGGGTTACAAGAAGGATGCCGAAAGATGGATTCGCTCGCAGAGCGGAAACGGCATTTTTAAGTACGTGTTTAACATGAAGGAATTCGCCACGTGGGTGAATAAAGGGAATCTGTAGCAATAGTTAAAGTACAGGGGAAAGAGAGCCATCGTTATGCTTTGTACGGATAATCACCGCTATCTACAGGATCTTGAGGCATTGCCGGATAGTCAAGCGGGGCTTGGAAGGCACAGATGTGCTGGCTGTGCGTACCAACAAGGCTACGACCACGCCTTTGAAGGGCAAGGACGCCGCTTAGACATTGATTCACTCAACGACAGTCAAGCTGGGGCGGGCCGTCATAAAGATGTTTATGCGGCCTATGACTTAGGATATAGTCATGGCTTGCGACAGCGGCAACATAGTTAGGTCACACGTGTATATAATCCCCAATATGAATGCCTGGTTAAAATCTGGAGATTGATGGAACGAGAAGAAGCCGTAAAAAGAATCAAGGAAATAGTCGGCAAAGACCTCCGCACCCTTGCGAGCAGATATGACATAACTGTATTCAAGGATGGGAAAGAGCACAAAGGTTGGGCCGGGCATGTAATTGAACGATATTTGGGTTTGCCCCTTAACTCCTCTCAGTCGCCGAACTTCGGTTCCTGGGAATTGAAAACTGTCTCATTGAAGCGCCTTAAGAGCGGAGAGTTGACGATAAAAGAAACAGTGGCAATAACGATGATTGATCCTTACAACGTGGAGAGAACGGACTTTGAACATAGCCACCTGTTGGCAAAGCTTAAAAAGATGGTGATGCCGGGTAGAATTTGGGAGAGCCAGGGAGAGAGAGTTTCGCTACTTTACACCGTAAAAACTTTCGATTTGGATAATCCCAAAACCTACATGCAAGTAAAAGAAGACTACAACCTTGTTCGCCGAACGATCATTGAAAAGGGGTTTGATGCGTTAACAGGGCGCATGGGCGTATTTATTCAGCCGCGGACAAAGGGTGCTGGGCACGGAAGCACAACGCGGGCCTTCTACGCCAGAAAAGTTTTTCTCAAGAAAATATTCTTTGGCTCCGACGAAGAACAATCAGACCATCTTACGCCCCCTAAAAAATAAAATTACCTAATATATATGCAATTATCTATTGACATACAAGAACATATATTCTATTATATATGCAAATTATAGTGGTATAAAGAAATTAGAGGTGACATGCATGTTACGGAAGGGGACTACTAGAAATGTGTGACAAAGTACTTATACCAGATTATGAGAATGAAGGTGATACCTACCCTGGAAATATCAAACCTGGTGAATATGATGTCGCAGAACTACTGCGAGCACATAAAAACAATCCGGAAGCAATTGAATTCATAGCCGATATGGTAGAAGAATAAGTGGTTTTTACGAAAAGCCACCTTTTGTTTGAACAATTATATTACTGACAGCCTTTGCCTGCTAAGGACGTAATCAAGTGTATAACGCAAATGATGTAGTTACCTACGAGAATGTGGATGGTCTAGTTAAGGTGCAATTAATCAAACCCGCATTCAAGATGGTAGGTTTCCAAGTTTGGAACGTGAAAGTGCTAGAAATAATTAAAAAGTCATCCTTCGGCGGCAACCCCAAAGTAGGGCAACGTGAACAGATTTCGGAAAGGTGGTTCGTCAAAGAAGTGAAAGCATGATTCCGGAATTTCAATGCCGTTAGTTCCCGCATAGCACGTCTTCCACCATGAGAGTATTAAGCTGCACCACATTAGGTTGTGAGGAGGTCACCTCTCCCTTCTATTCCAAGCCCCACACACCACAAGCGCCGAAGTCGAATCCCCTCTATGACCCATCAAAATATTCATTCCGTCATTCGTCCTTTTAGGGCGTGTTTGAAACCCGCCCGACATTATCCGGCTGGCTACAAGATGCTATCGTAATCGCCGTGTTAGTGGTAGAATCAGATAGATTTATAGAGGCGAAAGGGAGGCAAGGATGCCCTCGTTAGATGTGGTAAGCACGGTAGACATTCAGGTCCTGGATAATGTGGTCAACAATGTGAAGCGGGAAATTTTATCCCGCTACGATTTCAAAAATGTCAAGTCTGAGGTCACCCTGGACAGGAAAGAGAAGCGCATTCACATCGTTAGTGGAGACGACTCTAAGGTAAAGGCGGTCATTGACATGCTCATAGGTCAATGCGCTCGTCTCAAAGTGGACCCCAGATGTCTGGAACTTAAGAATATCGAAGTCATTTCCCTTTCGGTAGCCAAGATGGACATCGAGATCAAGGATGGCATATCCAGGGAGACCTGCCAGAAAATCGTCAAACTCATCAAGGGACTCAAGGTAAAGGTCCAGGCGGCAATTCAAGAAAACCAGGTCAGGCTGACTGCCAAACAAATAGATGATCTCCAGGAGGTCATGCGGGTGCTCGACTCGCAGGACTACGGCATTCCCCTGCAATACCTCAACATGAAAAGATGAAGTCCCGAAGCGGCGTAGGCGTTGTTCTATCCTCCGCCTGTAGGGGCGACTCGCCAATCGCTCAATACTGTTCCCTGACAAATTCTTTTCAACTGTAATTGAAAGACTCCTATAGTCAGTTTATTATAAACTCAGCGATTCCCGGAGGGAAATCTCCATGTCCAGTTGCACTGGGCACCATGAAGTATGAAAATAGATGCGACCTGTCATTTCCCGACATGTCGTGACTCCTCCAGGATGACATGAGAATCACTACCCGGCGAAGGATTTGCCGATGATTTGGAAAACATCCAGTTGAACCAGCCTTAAGAGGATTCTCCCATAAGGCGCACCTGATTAAAGCCCGCCCCATCCCAACCCCAGGGTAGACATGAGGTCTGCCCCTACGTTCCGGCTGGAACAATTCCCATTTCCCACTTCCCGCCTCTCACATCTCGATTCTCACCTCCCACACGTGGTCTCTTGCCCATCCCATCTTTATCCCATATAATAAGCATGTTTCACTTAAAAGTTCACCACAAGGAGGTGCATTATGCCCTACGGCACTATTCAAGTCGTAAAGCAGGATAAAATTGGCTGGCTTATTCTCAACCGTCCGCAGAAACTAAATGCCATCAATGATATTATGTTGAAGGAGATTGAAGACGGCCTGGAGGAGCTACGGAGCGATAACAATGTTTGGCTGGTTATTATCAAGGGTGCAGGTAAGTCATTCAGCGCCGGACAGGACCTTTCCGGAGTGGGGACGGCTGCTGTCACCCCCGCAGATCCCCGCTCAAAAGCATACCTGAGCGATATCTTCGAGTCCGGCCAAAAGCTGGCCGAGCGCTGGCGCGCCCTTTTCTCTTACCCGCGTTTCACTATCGCCCAGGTACACGGCTATTGCCTGGGCATGGGCGCTATGCTGGCTATGTGCTGCAAAGCCCTCATTTGCACCGAGGATGCTGTCTTTGGTGACCCTGCCGTTCGTATGGGCTGGGCTACACCCAATCCTCTGTGGACCTGGCGGGTGGGCATTAAAAAGACCAAAGAGCTTCTGCTCACCGGCCGTTATATAGGTGGTAAAGAGGCAGAGCAACTGGGGCTGGCAATGAAGGCTGTGCCTGCATATAAACTCGACGAGATTATACGGGAAGAGGCAGACGCCCAGATCCGTTTCGGCGGGATAGGCGGCTACGATATGCAAATGGCCTGGCGGATTGCCCACGAAACCAACATGGATGTCGCCGGTCTGTCTTCGGCCTGGCGTTATACAAGCTATTTATATGCTCTGAGCAGCATCCAAAGACCCGGCAGAAGCTTTATAGACCGGGGCGGGATAGACTTTTGCCGCCTCCGGGAGGAGAAGGGACTTAAGGGCGCTATTGCTGCCCGGGATGAGCCGACAAAGAAATACTTCCCCCCGCCACCCGCACCGAAGGTGAGTTAGGAGTAGAATATGGCCTGGAAAAATATTAAATACGAAGTCAAGGACAATATAGGCTGGATAACCCTGAACCGCCCGCAAAAACTCAATGCTTTCAACGACGCCCTGTTACGGGAGCTTGATGAGATCCTGAACCAGGCGGAGATGGACCTGGAGGCGAAGGTGCTGGTATTCAAAGGTGCGGGAAGGGCTTTTAGCTCCGGCCAGGACATGAGCGGTATCGGTACCAGTGAAATCCTGCACCCTGACCCGTGGTCCAGAGTTACACCGAAGGAATTACTGGAAGGGGAGCGCCGGCGGCAGAGACGCTGGGAATATATCATGAATATGGCCAAGCCGACTATCGCCCAGGTGCATGGCTACTGTCTGGGCGCAGGGCTTTTTCTCTCAATGGTCTGTGATATAACCATCGCCAGCGAGGATGCAATATTCGGCGACCAGGTTACCCGGATGGGCATCCTGCCAACTATGCCTCTCTGGCCATGGATGGTGGGCATGAAGAAGGCGCGGGAGCTATTGTTTACCGGGCGAAATATTCCGGCGAAAGAGGCTGAAGCTATAGGGCTGGTCAATAAAGTTGTCCCCGCCTCCAAACTGGACGAGGAAGTAGCCAGATGGGCGCATGGGATTGCACAGCACCACGGCGATGCCCTCGCATTTGCTAAGGATGCCATAAATGGCGTCATGGAGTGCCGGGGGGTTGGCTCCGCATTCCGTATCACCACAGATTTGCAAATGGCTGTCCTCCAGAGACCTACTAAATCGGAGGACCTGGCCTTTTACGAATTGCGAGATAAGAAGGGGTTAAAGGCTGCCCTGGAAGCCCGGGATGCCCCATTTAAAAACTTCCCCTGACTCCGCATTTCCTCTCCCCTTGTCCTGATTGTATCGGGACTCCGCAAAGCGGAGCGTGGAGAGGGCCAGGGTGAGGGGTTTTCTTAGGAGGTAATTAATGCCTACAGGATTTGGCTGGGATTTCAGGACTCAATATCAGAAATGTCAGTGGGAGAACCATGAGTATAAGGGCCGAAAATATAAAGATGCCCTGTACGAAAAGGTTTCCGATAATATAGCCCGGATTACTCTGAACCGTCCGGAAAGGCGGAACGCCTTTAGCGACGGCATGTTCAATGACCTGGGCGCCGGCCTGCACGAAGCCAATGACGACCCCGATGTTCGAGTGGTAATAATCCGGGGGGCTGGTACCAGCTTTGGGTCCGGCCACGAGTTGTCCTCTCCCACAGAAGAGGAATCGCCTCCGATAAACCCGAAGCTCAATCCAACCGGCGTTGACTATTACGGGCTGGAGCGCCGCCGTTGCGGCAAGCACGAGGATATCATGAACTATCCCAAGATAATCATCGCTCAGGTGCATGGCTATTGCATCGGCGCCAGCGAGATAGTCGCCCAGATGTGCGATTTCGTCATCGCCGCTGAAGACACTCAATTCGGCGTCCGGGGCTTTGGCCGATTCACCTTCGGCATCGCCAACTGGCCTGGTTTCTGGCCGGGGGAGTCCCAGAAAGCCTGGTGCGGACATCTCCTGGGGGAAATTTCAGGAAAAGAAGCGGCCGATGGGGGTATGATAACTAAGGCAGTGCCCTTTGCTCAACTGGAAGAAGAAACAATGAAGTGGGCAAATATCGTGTGTGAGATGCCTCCCCAAATCCTATTCTTTGCCAAGGAATGGCTTAATGTCATTGCTGACATTTCCGGCATTAGCACGGCCTGGCGGCAACATTACGCCGAACATCTCATGCTCCAGTATGTCCACTTCCGCCCTGAAGAGGTAAGCATGTATAAGGTGCGGAGGGACATAGGACTGAAGGGGTTCATCACCTCCCGTTCCGCAGCGTCAACCCCTGATGCCGAAGTAAAGTGAGAGAATTATGGTAGAAGAAATACAGACCACGGAGCAGGAAGAGGAAAGACCAGCCATCGACTGGGACAACCCTGAAATTCCCGTCCAGTTTTATGCTTTAAGGCGGGAAGTCATCAGGCTAAACATCCTGGTTGAAGCCCTGATAAAGTCCAGTAAGAAGTCATTGCCGCTGGAAGAGATGGATAAACCGGGCTCCGGCCTCCGGGCTAACACGTGGAAGGATATCCTGGAAAGACACCGGCAGGCTATTGAACCGCAGGACTCCTGAAACGCCATTAATGGTACTATAGATAAGCCAGGACGTAGCGCAGCACGGTAGCGCGCCTGGTTCGGGACTCTGACATTTACAATAGAGAGATGATATTGACGGGGTGTAGCTCAGCCCGGCAGAGCGCTTGGTTCGGGACCAAGAGGCCGTTGGTTCAAATCCAATCACCCCGATTTCCCTTTCTTCTCTAGCTCAGCACAGCAAGCGTCCCGATTCGGTATCGGGAAGGCCGTTGGTTCAAATCCAATCACCCCGACCAATCAAACTCTTCGCAGGGGAACTGTTCCGGGGAGCAGCAATCATCCACGCAAACCGGCGAAGCCTCCGGGTTGGTTTTACTTACCCCATTTCATATTTGCGCCCGGTAAAACCCAACCGGGATATTGAACCGGGTGGTTTCCCGCAAACGGTACGATGCCAAGACGTTCCTTTGCCACAATTCAACTTCTTCCTTAGATGCCAGGCCACGGCGTTGCACACAATGTCCTAATATTTACCCAATGCCCAAAACTATCAACCCTCTCATATACGGGAACGTATGCTTCTATCTTTAGTTTTGTTTGCGCTCGTCGTCGTATTTAGCCAATATGGATTTACCTAAGCGGTCCTACCAGGCTACTTCCTAAAGTTAATCACCGGCCCTGTGGCCTGGCTGCCAGTCCCGCCAAACTGCCCGGCTGTGGTGGTGACCACCAGGTCCCGCAAGTCCGTATCAGCAGCTTGTAATTGTTCCACAGTCAGGCTAACCGGTCCCGCTTTCCCTGCAGGAGCAAACGTCAATATGACAACGCCGCCGTCACCAGAAATACCCGAGGCAGCCACCAGTCCAATTTGTACTCTTCCGGGAGCAGATAGCTTAGAGTCCACCAGGGCGTTACGGGCCAGCGGGCCGGCTTTAACGCCCTTTAGCTCCAGGGCTTGAGGGTCAAAGCGCAGCTCCAGTTGCAAACTGCCCAGATTGGAGGCCCCGCGCAAGGTAACCGGTACTTCCAGTGTAGCTAGCGTAGGGGTTGCGGTTGGTGTTGAGACCGGTGCCGGGGCAGGGGTAGTCGGCCTTGCCGTCGCAATAGGAGTAGGTGCCGATGTTGGCGCTGCCGTAGGTGGAGCCGTTACCACTGGCTTTGGCAGTGGCGCTGCAGGGGTTGGTAGCTTGTTACAACCTTCGGACACTACCACTAAGGCTGTGATGAGAAGGCACAATGCTACAAAAAAAAGTGGATGCCTCCGGCGAAGCGCTTGAATATAAAGTCTAACATTTCTCATTGTATCAACCTCCTGGAATCCTGGTGCGAGTAATTTTCGAAATACCATCGTCGGACATGAAATGAGATCATTTCAAAGCCGCCGCCATTATCTGCCGGGCGTCTTCAGCAGTGACCTTTCCATCGCTATTCATGTCCAGGTTAAGGTCTTCTGTTAGCTCTCCCACGGACATCCGGAGGGCAGCCAGAGAGTCCTTTACAGTAACCTTACCATCCCCGTCATAGTCGCCTTTTAATTTCGTTGCCATATTTATCCGGCCGTTGCGAAGGTTCAGGTTAAGGTTAGCTCCCCCTGTATTCGTTGCCATAAGGTCTCCCATGGTGAGCTGTGCCGAACTCCCTCTAGCCCCTGATGCTGTAAACACCACATGGGCCACCGGCCCATCTCCCGAAATCCCGGCGCCCTGGGCCACTACTCCAAAGCGGATGATACCCGCTTCCCGTGTGTTAGCCTGAAACAGAGATCCCCCCACTAAATCTCCGGCATCCACCTTGACTACCTTTAAGACCGAAGGGTCATAGCGTAGGGAGAAATTAAGACTGCCCATATTGTTAACCTTTTCCAGCCGTATCGGTACGACAACTGTACTGTTGGGGGCCGTAATACGCTTCTCCGCCAGCAGGGTGGTGCCTGCAAGTCCCGAGGCGGGCGAGGGGGCAGGCGTAGGAGTGCGAGTCGACGTAGGTGTGGGACCGGGCGCCACAGGGGCCGGAGTCACTGTTGGCGCGGGAGGAGGAGTTGGGGACGGTTGTGGTGTCCGTGCTGGGGGAGCAGCGGCCACAAGCTGCTCAATCGTGAGATCCCCCGAGAATGCCGTGGGGCTCTTGGCCGTTCCCGCATTCCTTACTTCCAGTCTCAGGAATACCAATCCATTCAGTTGTTGGGGAAACTTACTGAGCTGCACCCAGTCCTTACCCGACCAGTAGTAAGTGGTGACCAGTCCGTTCTTGCGCGCTATGCGTAGCTTACCGGAGGCATCGGTAGTTTCCTTGAACTGGTATTTATCCCAAAGTCCGTTCAACCCCATGTCAGTAGCGTAGCGCAGAGTAGTCTCGTCATCTTTCAAGATATTGAGATACGCCGCATTGTCTGCATCTTTCCGGGCAACTAACTGTATACGCCCGAACCTGCGGGGCTGTGTCCACGGGTCAGTCTTGAAGCTGACGGCTATATCGAAATCTCCGTACATTGCCTGCCCGATGTGTGCCGCAACACCCTCGAGTCTGGAGCCATCCAACGATAGGCGCATCGTCTTACCCTGGACAGTAGCGCTACCCGCCCACTGCACCATGTCCCATTCCGAAACCGGCATAGAGCCTATGGCGGCCGAAGTCAGGCGCACGTTCTTTAATGTTACTATATTGGGCTCTTTTATCATGTCATCATATGCCTGTCGCTTGAAAACCCAACCTGCCCACAATGTATCAAGAGCCTGTATCTCCTTGCGAGTAGACAGGTTCCAGATGACCCCATCCTTGCTCCAATAGGTCTTCCAGATGTCGCCGCGGCGTGTCATACGGAACTTTACAAAGGTGTTTGGCGCATCCGGGCAATCAGCAACGTCCTTGTCCAGTATCTTGAGCTTATTCATCCCCTGCACCCGCTGCCACCCTCCGCCAATAATACGGTAGTGGGGCAGGTCTCCTTCTGCTGTAAACTGCTTGGCCAGGAGCCCCAGATAAGAGCCGGGCGACTTGATGAGGAATTCGGCGGTGGCAATATCTGTGCCTTTGGATGTCAGCAATAGTTCGCCCTCCAGGTCAAAGTCCCCGGTAACCTTGTGGAGCAGCCGTGGAGCGGCATATGCTTCATCCCACAGGTCATTACCGTCAGGGACCGTCACCTTGAGCGTGCCGGGCTCCGGAGTCTGGAGCACAACATCTTTGCCGGGGTCCTCCCATATCCATCCGCCGCCGGCCTGGTTATTGGAGAAATTCGCCCTGGATTCGCCGTATGGTTCCGCAGTAGCGTCGTCCAGTATTACATCGCGCAGAGGGATACCGGCAACCGGGCTGCCATCATCCTTCTTAATATCGTACTCGGTAATCTTATCCCCGGGCCATTGAATTTGTTGCCCGGCAGCCACCTGAATTTCATTTCCGGCCTCATCGGCGACGATTACGGTGCCTTCGATGACTGCCACCCGGCCACCCGCGTCAGTCTGCTCAGCGGTGAACTCGGTGCCCTTCGGTTTGACAATTTTCCCCTTGACTTTAACCTGAACCTGGCTGGTAGCGCCGCCGGTCCCTTTTATCCTCAATTTGCCCTTATTCAGTTCCAGGGTTTGCCCGCTATTTCCAGAGCCGAGTTGAATCCCGACATCGGCGTCAGGGCCGACCCACAGGTTCACCCCCGGTAATAGACCTACAACCGCCCTCCCACCGTTGCCGGTTCGCAGCCGGTCGCCACTTGACAGGACTAACCCGCTGGTAGCCGCCGTCTGGGAAGCTACAGAGGTCATCTCCAACTTATAGCTATAGTTTTGTTTGTAACACGCCCCGTAAAATTCGCCCGAACCAGACGGCGCTTCGATAATAACCGTTACGCGGCCCGGAGCCGGGATGTTCACCGAGCCGGATAAATGGTTATCCTTTTCTTCCCCGTAGAGGGTCATTATATCCTCGGCGGGCAGATATTTTTGCCCCATCTGCTTGGCATAATTTATTTTCAGGCCCGTGTTCCAGTTATGGTTGCTCCATACATTAGGCACCGGCGGGTCGCTATCGATCCTCGCCTGCAGCTTGCCAGCCGGAACCTCAACAGGCGGCCGTTTTACACTGGGGTCGCATGGTGAGTCGGTCCCGTGCTCTTTGAAAGAGCCGCTGAAGCTATCAATAGTCCCCGGTGGGGTTGGCAAATTCTTGGGCACTACGCTGGCATTGTTGCTGATATTTATTGTTGGAGGGATTGCTGATGATAGGGCGTTTCTGGTTTTTTGGATTTCTTGCTGAATCTCTTTACTCAGGTTATCTCTTTGAGTAATGGCCGTCCTCCGTAACAGAGCCAGGTCGTTCGACTGGAGACCGCCAAGCCCAGCCCACGTGAGATCTCTATCCAGGTACCCGTCTTTGACAGCATTAGGTATTCCTTCCTGGTAATCAGTAATCAAAGCGCTGCTGATTTTCCAGGCCCAGGTGTCCAGTTCCTGCAGTCTTTCGATTTTTTGGTCCGAGGAGGCTGACTGTCTAATTTCTTCAAACTCCCGGTCCTTCATTGTGTTGAACCAGCTTACATTAGCCTGGATAGTTCTTTGCCAGGCTTCGTTTTCATAATATGGGGTGCCCTGCGGATTTTGCTGATTCATATGAACATATTCGTGAAATATGGTCAGGGACCAATTGACCACGCCTTCTGCGTGGGCTTCTCGAATCTTTTCATTCTTCATTTGAGACGGATCCGGAGTTGTTATCTGTGCAAACTGATTTTTATTGAGGGTCATCACGTTAGAGTTCAGGTTGTTGTCGTAGACCACCTCCGCATTATCCTCCCCCCCTGTTGCAGCGTCTTTTACTTCTCCTGATTTCACCTTCTTAGCGGCATAGTCATCTTCAAGGCGTTTAAATAAAGCTTGACCTTTGGAGTCAGTTGCCCCCATACGCTTAAGGAACTCTTGAACCTTCTTAAGTTCAGGCAGTAATTCGGTCTTCGCCTGGCTGCTCACATCAGGACCATACCCTGTCAATAAGCCCGTGGAGCCCCGGGCGCTGGCCGTCATAAAGGGCGGCGCCAATGGCACGAGCAGCACAGTAAGGGTTAACAAATAAAAGACTTTAACAATCAAGTGCGCCTTACCAATCATTTCTCTTCACCCCTTTTTAACTCATTTAACCCGGTCAACACAAGGAATGGTTTCTGAAC
>Ga0209514_10007733_pt1 | contig 12551 bp, 28 predicted proteins | sample Subgrocontami58m_FD_187452 | JGI IMG/M metagenome (GOLD analysis project Ga0209514, IMG submission 187452) | Subsurface groundwater microbial communities from S. Glens Falls, New York, USA - GMW37 contaminated, 5.8 m (SPAdes) (version 3) | ecosystem: Environmental > Aquatic > Deep subsurface >...
AGCTGAGCTAGAACCCCGCTTCGCGTTGGTGACGCAATGCAAGGATAGAGACCTGACCGCTGTCAAAGCGGTAGAGGACGACATAGCCGCTTTCGCCGAAGTCAATCGACCAAGCACGGTATTCCGCGCCGGTCTCTGACCAGGCACGCCCAAGACCGAGCTGGGTTTCCAGGATACGAACTTGGCCGAGCATTGCCTGCGCCAACGCGCGGCCAACGCCTACCGATCCTCGCGCGTATGCCACAGCCGCAGCACGTAGATCGTGGATTCCTGGATTTCGTAGCGAATCTCGTACTTGCCGGCGAGATTCTGACGAAGCTCGGGACTGTCGGTGTCCCAATCAGGAGGCATTCAACAGCCGGCGGATCTCTGTATGCAGCGGACTCGCGCCATCAATCGTCCGCTCTTCAACCAGTTGCCCGTTAACCAGCTTACCTATTACCACTTTGCCTTCGGCTGGATCTTTCTTGCCAAATCGCGCCTCCGCATCCACAAACGCAGCAATAGCTCCCTCAAAGTTCGGATCGCGCTGGCGATAAGCCCTAAGGGCGGTCAAGGTCGCCTCCAGATCGTGTTCCACTTCCCTGCTGCGTCGACCGATGTAGTCCTTCACGGCCTCGTTGACCAACTGGTTCATCGGCCGCTTCAATACCCGGCTAAGGTTTTCCAGCGCAGCCCGCGCCGATGGGTCGATCCTGACGGTAGTAGCTTTTCTAGGCATGAAAAAAGCTTAGTCTTCTTCCCCAATGATGTCAATAGTTACAATTGAATTCATAAATGATTCTATTTTATCTTAATGACGCCATTTTTAAGGCCAATCCCCGTAACCTTGGTCAATTGACACCGCCGCACACAAGCTGCAACAGCTACTATCCTCGATGCCTCTTAGCTGGTGAGTTTGTTCTTGATGGCGTTTGCCAGGGCGCAGCATAGTTCCGGGCTATCAATTGACTAATGTTCTCAAATATGAGAACATTCCAACATGCCTTATTCCATCGAATACTTTCATCCGAAGGTGCTCGCTGAGATCGAGTCCTAGCCTGCGGACATTCTTGCGGACTACGCGCGCATTGCCGAGCTTCTCATGGAGCACGGCCCGAATCTGCGGCTTCCGCATTCACGCGCATTTGGAGAAGGTCTATTCGAGCTCAGGCCAAGAGGCAAGTCGGGCATTGGGCGAGCTTTTTATTGCTTTCTCGTTGGCCGGCGTGCAGTGGTCCTGCACGCCTTTGTCAAAAAATCACAGCAGACGCCAGAGCAGGAACTAAAGCTGGCTCGCAAACGCATGAAGGAGGTGCTCCATGGCTGAAATCAAGTACCAACCCGTTCCACACGACCATAACGCTTTTCTCAAGAAAGCAAGCAAGCGCCGGGGCTTTCAGGCCGCATATCAAGCGCTCGCAGTCGAATACGCCGTCGCGAACGAAATGCTCGCCGCGCGTACCTGGGCCGGTCTTACGCAGGAAGCGGTCGCTTCCCGCATGGGTACCACGAAAAGCACGGTTTCGCGTCTCGAATCGGCCGGCAAGCATGCCCCGTCGTTGACCTCACTAAAAAAATATGCCGAAGCGGTAGGGTGCGATATCGAAATCAAGTTTGTCCCGCAGAGGTAGGCCGGGTATTAAAGCGTCCGAATCGCAGGCGACGACCGATTCGCGAGCCGGCGAACACCCCCCCTAATCCCCCGGCCCCGCAAACCCCCGCACCACCGTAAGCGCCACGATCTTCAAATCCAGCGCCAGCGACCAGTTGCGGATGTAGTGTATGTCGTGCTCCATGCGCATTTGCATTTTTTCGACCGGGTCGGTCTCGCCCCGACCGGAACATCGTCGTCGAAATAGCCGATTGGCCGCAGGCCGATCGAATCGGCCGCGAGCACGCGCGCCGCCGGCCTAGCCTTCCCCGGCCCCCTGCGCTGGGTAGCGCATCTCGCCGCCTACGCATTGCTTGCCTTCGCTTATGGCCTGGGTTGGCCGCGGCGGCCAGCGGCGCACATTGCGATCGGCGTGGCCGCCATCGGCGCAATCCATGAAGTCACCGAAATTATCACCCACAGCCATGCCTTCGAAACCGCAGACGTCATCGTCAACGCCATCGGCGCCCTGATCGGCGTGGCGATTCAGCGGGCCATGCAACGCGCGGTCGCCCATCTTCACGCAAAAAAAAGTGGCGCGATTCGTTAAAATGCGCCAGCTTGCCGTGCGTCAGTCCTTGCCCCTTGCTTTCAACCTTTAACAAGCCATGGGTCGAGCAAGACCAACCCACTTATATTGCGAAAATCTTTAGCGTTTCGGGTCGCCAAAGTCAAGCCATGTCGAAGCGCAATCGCAGCGATCTGCGCATCCTCCGTGGAAACAGGCAAACCACTCTTGTAACGGGCAGCGACCAATGCGGCATATTCATGAGCGGCCAAGTCATCGAACGGCAAGCAACGCCCGGCAAAATCCTGCTCGAACATCTGTTCAACAGCATCAGCAATTGCATCTCTTCGCTTGCCGCCCGACAACAAAGCCACACCCAACAACATTTCAGCCTGAGTGATCGAACTCGTATAAAACTCGGTGCCCGCCTGTTGCACAAACCAATCAAGTACATCCGACGAAGGCTGGGGGCGCATCAACTCAGACAACACATTGGTATCCAGCAACACGCCCTGCACGATCAATCCTCGATCGAAGGCGGGATGCGTGCCGACTGCCGCTCAGGAATAGGCAACGCATCCAACTTCAGTGCGGAAAAACGCTGCTGAATTCGCTGAGCAAATGCTGGTTGATTTCGTTTCGACATCAATGCACGGGACAGAATCTCGCGCACTTCCTGTTCCATCGAGCAACCGTGCTGCGCAGCTCGTAAGCGCAAGCGGTTCTTGATTTCATCATCGATATTTCTAATCGTAATCGCGGCCATGACACACCTCCGATTGATTGCAATGCTATCAGTGTAATCATTTCCGGCCGTCACAGCAATAGCTCCAGCCCCTGCTTGGCTCCCAAGTTGCCGAGGAAAAGCGCCACTTGGCGACAACCACGACTTCGCCGCTATCTACCCGATACACCAACCGATAGCCCAATTCGCGCAACTTGATCTTGTAGCAATCGGGCATGCCGGCGAGTGCGCTTGAAGCGCTCGACCAGCGCGCGCACTCGCACGCCGTCGGGCCCAACATAGGCCATGCGCACTTTCTGGCCAAGGTCCCGGTAGGCAAAATACCAGTACACCTGCCCCTTGCGCGTCAACTTGTGAAAGCTTCCCACGAGCCCGGAAAGGGCATTGGTCAGCTCCAGCGCGCGGGGCTGCTCGAGCAGCTCGGCGTAAGCGGTTTGGGCGGACAGAGGCAGTTCGTTAAAGTGCATGACAAGGGCCGGTGGTTGCTAAACATATTACAGATCTGTTTAGCAACCTACAACACCGCCCTGCGTGTCCCCCGCACCACCGTAAGCATCACGATCTTCGAATCCAGCGCGAGCGACCAGTTGCGGATGGTGTGCATGTCGTGCTCCACGCGGTTTTGCATCTTTTCGACCGTGTCGGTCTCGCCGCGCCAACCGTTCACCTGCGCCCAACCGGTGATGCCCGGCTTCACCTTGTGGCGCAGCATGGTGCCGGGCACCAGCTTGCGGTATTGCTCGTTGTGCGCGACCGCATGCGGGCGCGGGCCGACCACGCTCACGCCGGCAATAGCGGATTATTGACCTCAGGACTTACTGTGCAGCCCGAGGGCCGCCGCTTCGGCTTCAATCGCTGCGACCGCGCGAAACAGCATTTCCGCAGACTCACGGGCTGACAACAGGGCTTGCAAAAACAGCCGGGTATCGGACATGTACTCATGAACCAGCAGGTTTCGCAGCTTTCGGGCACCGATGAAGACTTCGGCGCTTTCAACCCATTGCATTTTTTCGGCGTAGGCAAGGATATCCAGGATGGATTTGGGCGCTTCGCCCAACAAGGCAGCAAAGCGCGGGATCAGTTTTTCGCCAATGTGATCCTGCAACCGCCCGAAGCGGCTGACAAAGGCATCGATCTTCTCCGCCAGATCGTCACGCGTGGCCAGTTGCCGAACCCAAGCGGCGTCGATGGGCTGCGCAAACAACGTACGGTGGGTGTACTGCAGATGCGCAGCCTCCTTACGGGCGAGGTACAGCGCCAGCAAGGCGCTTTCGGCGTGCTCCGGCAGGTAGCGCAGGCTCATAGCCGAATGCCTGTACGTTTGGCAATTTCGAAAACGGGAGCAGGCGGCGTACCGGCGTCCATGAGAAGGACATCGATCTTGCGCTCTCCCAGCGCCAGGGTCAGCGCGCCGTGCAACTGGCAAAGCACTTGGGCACGGTTCTCAAGCAGGGCATCAGTTTCGAAAAGCAGGTCGATATCGCCGCCCTTGCGGTTGTCCAGCGCCCTCGAGCCAAACACGCTGACCCGTGCGCCGGCACCCAGCACCCGCTGGGCGGTTTGGCGAATGGCCTGGACTTGATCGGGGGTTAAGCGCATCGCGGCATTTTCCCACTGTTTGAACAGGCTTGTCGACTTCACAGGCCAAGGACACTAGCCTCCGCGTTCGGCGGGTGCTCAGTTCATACCGCAGACGCTGGAGCTCCTCCAGCGCGCGCCGAGCCGATCCCCCGCTAATACTCCCCCGGCCCCGCAAACCCCCGCACCAGCGTAAGCGCCACGATCTTCACATCCAGCGCAAGCGACCAGTTGCGGATGTAATGCATGTCGTGCTCCACGCGCTTTTGCATTTTTTCGACCGTGTCGGTCTCGCCGCGCCAGCCGTTCACCTGCGCCCAGCCGGTGATGCCCGGCTTCACCTTGTGACGCAGCATGGTGCCGGGCACCAGCTTGCGGTATTGCTCGTTGTGCGCGACCGCATGCGGGCGCGGGCCGACCACCGACATGTGCCCCTGCAGCACGTTGAAGAACTGCGGCAACTCATCCAACGACGTTCTGCGCAGAAAGGCGCCGAAGCGCGTCACGCGCGGATCCGCGCGCCGCGCCTGCGGAATCTCTTCGCCATCCTCCTGCACGCCCATGCTGCGGAACTTCCACACCTCCACCACCTTGCCGCTCAAGCCGTAGCGGCGCTGGCGGAACAGCACCGGCCCGGGCGAGGAGAGCTTCACTCCGAGCGCGATCGCCAGCATCAGCGGCGCCGTCAGCGTCAGCGCGATCAGCGCAATCAGCAGATCCTCGATACGCTTCAGCCAGCCGTCCACGCCCAGGAACGGCGTGTCGAACACGCTCACCAGGGGCATGCCGTCAATTTCCGTCCAGCGCGCCTGCAGCATCTCGAACACGAAGAAATCCGGCACGAAGAACACCGACGCGGTGGTGTCGGAGAGATCGTGGATCAGCGCCTTGACCTGTGACTAAATGTTGGCTCCTCAAGAGCCGACCGGCCCCAAAGCTTTGACGGCGGCATGCAGTTCGTGGGCAACCGCGATCAATTCCTTGATCAACTTGCTCATTTCCAGAGTATTCGCCATCGTAAAGGGCGGCATTGCGTTTTTAGTGGCAGTCGTCAAGGAATCGCCACTTGGCTGTGGAAAAGGACAATGTGTGAGGCAGGGCCTGGAAAACAATATAACGATTCTCAGAGCGGTAGCCATGCCAGCGGAGCGCAGCCAGAGCGAAGAAATGAGCTGCATCGTAGGCAAGGTTGAAACGGCTTACTAGAGCCAGCGCCGGATTCTCGGCGTCCGGTAACATGCTCTTGCCCGAGCCCACCAACTTGTCAAACTCGACTTGGTCGAGTGGTTCAGCCTTGAGCTTGCCGATTTTCCGCAGGTTCTGGAGGCTTTCCTGACTGGATGTCATTTTTGTGGCCTAACAGGACAATTTTCGGCTGATTGAGAACGCGCGCGACGAAATGATTGTCGCTCTGCACTTTTCTTAAGAATTCCTCCGGGGCGTAAAGCGTAGGGCTAACCTTGCGTCCCAGAGTTTCCTCTGTCTTCGTCAATACCTCAAAAAGGTGGCTGTAGCTAAGCCCTTCGGCAATGACCATCACGTCGATGTCACTAGTTGCCGTGTCCGTACCCTTGGCTACCGAGCCATAGATAAAGGCGTAGCGAATCGCATCGGCATAGACTGACAGCGCCAGACGCAAGACATCGGACAGGCCAAAGGTCTTGAGGACTATCGATCTCACTTCTTGAAAAATCGGGGAATTATTGTTTGCTTGATAGTGTTTCTGCCGGCCTATAACAGTCATCGTGATTAAGCCCGAGGTAGTCATCCGCTCCAATTCCCGCTGCAATGACCCGCGACCAGTCTTCCCCAACTTTGCAATCTCATTGGAGTAGAAAGAGCGATCAGGCTGTCCGAACAGTATCCCAAGCACCCGCTGCTGCACCCCTGAGAACAGGACGTTTGAAATTGATGCCGGTTTTTCGTTCCCCATAATGGGAATTATCGGCCCTAATTTAGGGATCAGCAAGAAAAACCTAATGCCGGAACAGCGCAGTACGACTTTGCATTAATGGGCCAGCGTAAGCTTCCCCGATTCGGTGATGGTCCCTATCCCACCCCTTTCCTTGGCGCTTAGTTCAGCCCTTCCCTAATACGCCCCCGGCCCCGCAAACCCCCGCACCACCGTAAGCATCATGATCTTCAAATCCAGCGCGAGCGACCAGGTGCGGATGGTGTGCATGTCGTGCTCCACGCGCCTTTGCATCTTTTCCACCGTGTCGGTCTCCCCGCGCCAGCCGTTCACCTGCGCCCAGCGGCGAACGGGCCTTGAGCTTTACGCAGCGAGACGCATGAGTGAGGCATCCATGCGCACCACAACATCATCCCATGGCACAAGAATATGATCGCCGGCGTCCTTCTCGATCAAGCCATGCTCAATCAGTCGCCTCACGTCGGCGTGGACGTTGCTGTAGTTCCTGCCCATCATCTTCGCCAGCGCTCGAACGACGAAATGAACCCGGGTAACCGGGCTGCGCCAGATTTCGTGGTCGCCCTTTCCGTGCCGCACAAACTCGCAGCCCGCGGCAAGCAACAATCGCTTCAACTGGAGTGTGAAGCTCTCCATCAGGCCGCGAGTTCGAATCTCCGGGTGAGGAGCTCAAATGAAATCGAACCTGTGGGCGAGAGCCCGTTCAGTTCGAGCAACTCCGGAATCAGGGTTTTGAGCTTCTGAACCAGATCTTCTGCCGTCTCGGCCTCCGTAGCCAAGCCGGGCACATCGTCGCTGCTGGCAACCCAGACACGCGCCTCTTCATCCCATGTCGCATGAACGAAAAATGGCTTATCCATATGAGCCTTCTTCCAGATAGCGGTTCGGCACGCTGACATTCACTGACAAAGCCTAGCCGCGCGCCGTTCTTTATGCAAGCGCTGTTTCACGCGACCTCAATCCACCCCGCCGCATACACCCTGCAACTGTTCCAAAAACCTCGTCAATACCGGTTCCTTGTCCAGACGCTGCTCTGCATAAACTCGCGCCGCCTTACCCAAGCGCTCGCGCAACGGCAGCCCTGAACGGACTGGCTACAGTTGCTCAGGGAGTTGTGACGGGGGTTTGCAGGGCCACGTATGCCGATCACGCCATTTCGGGTGCAACACAGGTCTCACGCAGCTTCGTCGGAGAAAGCTCGAGTCCGTTCGGCCAACATACTGCCAGCGGGGAAACTACGGGAGGCATGTCAGCGGCGGCGTAAATTTCGCCTAAGTTTGGCGATGTGAACTTTGTCATTTCAGGTTCATGACAAAAGTGCCGGCGGTGACGATTTGCGTTCTGCCTTGGCTCCCTATGCGCAAGGGACCAGCCCCATCACCCGATACCAGATAGTCCGCTTCGGCAGCCAAAGCCATGGCAAGCAGATAGTTATCATCCGTATCGACAGACAAATCGACGCGAGGTATCGCAGCCAACCAACACTCGGCACCATGCAGACGATTCACCAGGGTTCCGATGTCGCCCGGCAAAATGTAAGGGGCGAGCTTTGGATAGGCGCAGACACGTTTGAATTCATCGACCAGAGCCGCGCACGCAACCAAATCAAAACGGCGATTACGCCACGCATCGAGAATTTGCCCTGGTGGCCCCCGCTTGTTTAGCAAGCCACTGACTAGGACATTGGTATCAAGCACCACACGCATAAATCAGTCAGGCGCGTTTGCGGGTGGTCACCACGGCATCCTCCACCAACTTCGCCACTTGCTCCTGCGTAAGGGCGGAAGCTCGCTTGCGGATCGCCTCGACAACGTTCCAGAAAGCGTCATCCACGGCCGCCGTTTCGCCCATCTCCTGTACGGCCCGCTGCAGACGCTCCCTGACGGCGAGTTCAACAAAACCAGAAAAATCTCCCTTCTTGCCGCCCGTTTGTCCTAAAAAAGAACGAACCGCCGCATCGGTATCGGGAGAAACCTTCAACGACCAACGAACTGTTGCCATAATAGCCTCACAAACGCATAAACACACATGAGTCTATTATAGCGGAACGTCCCGGAGTATTGCAAATGACCCCGGATATGGGCAACGCAAGCATGGTTTCAAACGCCGTGTCCCTGATTCTCAGCAATCGCATTTGCACTCTCGGAGTCTACGTAATACACTGTAGTTACATGTAACACGATATTGAGGTAAAATATGAGCACACCTGTCAGCGTTCGCTTGGACGAATCCATCAAGGCGCGGATGCAAGAATTGGCCGGCCAGCGCCAACGACCAGCGCATTGGCTGATGCGCGAGGCAATCGAGCAATATCTTGATCGCGAGGAGAAGCGCCAGGCGTTTATTCAGGCCGGAAAGGATGCCTGGGAACACTATCAGGCGACTGGCCAGCATGTGACTGGCGAAGATGCAGATGCTTGGCTCGCGCAGCTGGAAGCCGGTAATGACGTCGATCCACCGGAATGCCACGACTGATCTGGACCGGTCCGGCGTTGGCCGACATGCAGCGCTTGTATCGATTCCTGGCATCGAAGAGTCCCGACGCCGCACGTCGTGCGGCTGGTGCGATACGCAGCCAAGTTCGTATCCTGGAAACCCAGCCGGGCCTTGGGCGTGCCGTGGCAGAGACCGACCCGGAATACCGCACTTGGACGATTGACTTCGGCGAAAGCGGCTACGTCGCGCTCTACCGCTTTGACAGCCGTCAGGTGTTCATCCTTGCATTGCGTCACCAACGGGAAGCGGGATTCTAAGCAGCGCGAGGAACAACACCGCTTTCCCGGGGGCCACGCCCTTGCTGCCCAGCAGCGCCAACATCCGCTGCGAAATCGCGGACACCACATCGAACCGGCGCATCAGCCAATGCTCGCCGGCCGCCACCATCCGCCGCAACCACTGACTGCGCAACAAGCCAAGTTCAAACGCTGCGTCGATCTTGAAATCTTGCATATGCAGCCATGCCCTGGCACCGAAAAAACGCGCCGCCAGGGCCTTCAGTTGATAAACTGCCCTGCCTTATGAACGTGACCACCCTTGCCCCCGTCACCAAACTCGCCCGCGCCGCGGCCGTACTGCTCACGCTCGGTCTCTTCACCATCGGCAGCATCCCCGCCGCCGGGCTTGCCTTCCCCGGCACCCTGCACTGGATTGCGCATCTCGCCGCCTATGCGTTGATTGCCTTCACCTTTGGTCTCGGTTGGTCGTTGCGGTCGGCAACACACATGGCGGCCCTCGTGGCTGCTATTGGCGCAATCCATGAAGTCACTGAGATCTACACCCACAGCCACGCCTTCGAAACCGAAGACGTCATCGTCAACGCCATCGGCGCCCTGATCGGCGTAGCAATTCAGCGCGCGATACATGCGCTGATCGAGTTGCGCAAGGCAAGCCGAAGCTGATTCTCGCTGCGATCAGCCAGGACATCGCCAGCCTTGGGACGAACAACTCGCCGCAGAAGCCTTGTCCACCGCCATTCGCTACAAGCCCCCGCGTACGGCCTGCTCTATGTGATCCTGGCAAGCCGGCGCATTCCTTCGGCCACCATGTCGGCTGACTCTGGCGGAACCGCTACATCCCTTCATTTGCAGCGAGCTGACTGGCCAACGATCCGATCTCGGCCCAAGGCACGACGTTGTATCCAAGCCGGGTCTGGGCTTTATCCCCGCCATAGAGCAGCCAAGCCTTGCCGGAGTGTTCCTTCGCCATTGCCTGCCAGCGATCGAGCCCGCGAAAATAATCGCTGGATACCGTTTGGCCGGCCTTGATCTCGACGGGTACCAGCTTATTGCCTTCCTCGATCAGCACGTCGACTTCATTGCCCGAGCGGTCGCGCCAAAAATACAGGTTCGACTCCAGCCCCCGGTTATAGCGGGCTTTCAGCATTTCTCCGACCGCCCACGTTTCGAATAGCGCGCCGCGCAGCGCATGGCTGTCCACTTGGGCCGGGGCCCGGATCCCGAGCAGCCAGCATGCCAGACCGGTATCGCAAAAATACAGCTTCGGCGTCTTGACCAGGCGCTTATCGAAATTTCGGTGGTGCGGTTGCAGCAGATGCACGATGTAGCTCGCTTCCAACACCGACAACCACGCCTTCGCCGTGTTGTGGCTTACGCCGCAGTCGCTGGCCAGCGCGGACAGATTGGTCAATTGCCCGGTGCGGCCAGCGCACATCCTGACGAAACGCTGGAATGTGCTCAAGTCCTGCACCTTGATCATCTGGCGCACATCGCGTTCGATATAAGTGCGCATGTAATTGCCGTACCAAGTCCCCGCCTGCTGACGCCCGTCGTAAAGCGGGGGATACAGACCTGTTTGAGGTCTTCGAGATGGAATTCAATAGCCTCCCGAATGAGTGAAAGCACCTCTTCCTTCGTTTCCCCGGAAGCGATGCACCCAGGAAGGTCAGGAACGTGGGCGCCGTAGGAGGAAGGGCCTTTTTCAACGACTACGAGATATCGCATGGAAAGCACTCCTGTTTCTTTAGACCTGCTTGCTTTAGCGCGCTATTCAGGGTTCCAGGCGGTATGTCTACGCTTGGCTTTCCCGATACCGTGACGGTGCCCGTCTTTGGATGACTGGAAGTCGATTGCAACGGTTGGGCCAGGTGCGGTGGAGCTTCGCGTCCGGGACGAGACCGGCGCCTTTCGGGTGATTTACCTGGCAAAGCTGGCCGAGGCCGTGTATGTCCTACACTGTTTCCGGAAGAAGACGGAGCAGACCAGCGAGAAGAATATCCAATTGGCGCGGAAGCGTTACAAGAACTTGATGACAGAGAGGCGAACATGAGCAAGCAACGACAGTTTGCAAGCGTTTGGGACGCGATCGAGGACACACCCCAGCAAGCGGCCAGCATGCGCGCGCGATCTGAATTGCTGATGGCGCTGCAGGAATGGGTGAAGATCAAGTACAAAACTCAAGCCGAAGCGGCCAAGATCCTCGGTGTCACGCAACCGCGCATGTCCGATCTCGCGCGCGGCCGCATTCACTTGTTTTCTCTCGACGTCCTGATGGACATGGCGATGATTGCGGGGCTGTCACCCCATATCGCCTTCAAGCGCCCGAAGGCGCCAAAAAAGCGGACATCGACCGAGGTGCACGCGGCGTGATGGCCGGCGAGAGCGCCGCATCCGGGCGCACTCTCTCGCCCCTCACACCAGCTCTCTAATATGCCCCCGGCGACACAAACCCCCGCGCCAGCCGTTCACCTGCGCCCAGCCGGTGATGCCCGGCTTCACCTTGTGGCGCAGCCGGAATCGGGGAAGACTGCCAAACGGCAGCCCAACTTTGGTTTGCCAGAATTCCCCTTAAAGGGGATAATTATGCCTGTGGAAAAGCATACACCCCACTACCCTCTGGCCGAAATCCAGACGCAGATGACGACGGTGCAGCAAATGAACCTCACCGTTTCCGCCAGGACCGGCATCCGGGCCGTGGGCATGGCCCAGGCTGATGCCTTGGCCGTGGTGCAGAGACTAAGAACTTGTCCGTAAATAATGAAATCAGCGTATTTTCTTCGCTCAACTGGTTGATTCCACATGGCGTCAATTTATTTACGGACAAGTTCTAAGCCGCAAGGACTTTTACAAGAGCATGACCACCCATGCCGATCATCGCGTCTGGCAAGACGTGTATCACGGGCAGTGGAAGGAGGCCGCGCTCTACATCAAGTTCCAGCGGATAAGTGAATACTTCGTGGTTTCGTTCAAGGAGTTGTGACATGGCAAGTAAATGGAATGGGAAGCGCTGCCACCTGTGCGGGGCGGGGACGCTGCACGATGGCGTCAAAACCATTACGCAGGAATACAAGGGGCACAGCTTTAGCTCGGAGACCCGCGGGTCGTTCTGTGACCACTGCGCGGATGGCTTTGTCGAATTCGACGCGGCGGAAGAAGCCGCCTGGCTGGCCTTTCGTGACCGGGTGGATGCCGCAGAAGCCGCCGACTTGGCGCGTATTCGCAAGAAACTGAAGCTCACACAGATGGAAGCGGCACAACTGGCCGGCGGCGGCAAGAACGCCTTTTCCCGCTATGAACGCGGGCAAGCCAAGCCGGTGGCCGCCGTGGTCAACCTCTTCCGTCTGCTCGACCGCCACCCGGAATTGCTGGACGATTTGAAAACCGGCTGAAGGTAGTCTCCTGCGCAGGTAAGCGCGCAGGGG